>SXGR01456764.1_pt1 | contig 12676 bp, 7 predicted proteins | sample 3174711 | NCBI WGS metagenome assembly SXGR01 (sample SAMN11356860, study PRJNA531348) | freshwater metagenome | isolation source: freshwater sample F1-60 | place: China: Fuxian Lake, Yuxi | collected 2017-12-25
CGTCGGGCCGAACGGTTCGGGCAAGAGCAACATCGTCGACGCCGTCCGCTGGATCCTCGGCGAACAATCCGCCAAGAGCCTGCGCGGCGGCGAAATGGCCGACGTCATCTTCAATGGCTCTTCCTCAAGACGCAGTCTTGGGCTCGCCGAAGTGACGATGACGTTTGACAATCGCAAACGTCATCTCGCCATCGACAACGAGGAAGTCCAGATCACGCGCCGCGTCTATCGCGACAGCGAAGGCGAATACCTCATCAACGGCCAAATCTCTCGCCTCAAAGACATCAAGGAGATGTTCCTCGGCACCGGTGCCGGCAACGACGATCTGTGCATCATCGCCCAGGGCAAAGTCGATGTCCTCCTGCAGGCTTCGAACAAGGACCGCCGCACGATCTTCGAGGAAGCCGCGGGCATTAGCCGATTCAAGGCCAAGAAGATCGAGACGCTGCGCAAGCTCGAACGCGTCGACCAGAATCTGGCGCGTGTCAAGGACATCGTCGAGGAGGTTGAAAAGCAGTTCCGCTCCGTCAAGCTGCAGGCGACCAAGGCCCAGCGTTTTCACGAATACACCGAACGACTCAAGGAACTGCGTGTCGCTCAGGGCATGGTGGACTACCGCGAGCTGACGGGTAAACTCGACGCGGAAACGCAAGCACTCGGCCAGCTCAAGAGCGAACTCGACCAGCGCGCCGCCCGCGCCGGCGCCTGTGAAGCCGAAGCGGAACGATTGGAAATGGCCCTGGCTGACCTCGACGATCAGCTGCACGTGGAGGATGGCGCGCTTGCCAAATACCTGCAAGACATCCGATCCGGCGAGACAACCATCACGCACGAGGTGGCGCTGACCGCGGATCTCGAAACGGAATTAGCCCAGACGCGAGGCCGGCTCAACGATTTGACGCTGCGTGTCCGCGCTCTCGCCGAATCGATGCGCGGCGCCGAGACCGCACTGGCAGAGGTGACGCAGCAAGCCGAGCGCGATCGGCTTGAAGTCGAACTTCGGCAAGGCGAAGTGCAAACCGCGACAACGCGCCTCGAAAAATTGCACGCTCAAGTGGACGCCGACAAGACGCAGCACTTCGACCAGATGCGCCGCGCTGCCCATCTGCAAAACGAGGTCGTCGCCAGCAAGGCCCAGGTCGACAACTTGCGCCGCGAGCGCGATCGTCTGCGGCAAAAATCCGACCTCGCGGCTGAGAGCCTGGCCTCGATCGATGTCGAATTGCACGAGCTGGAGAACGCTGAGTCGCAACTGCTCGATCGGCTCCAGAAGGCTCGCCAGCACCTTCTCGAACACAAGCAGGAGCAGCAGCGTTTCCGCGACCTGCGGGATCGCACTGCTGCCCGCATCGCGCAGATGCGCGAGGAACGCAGCGGTCTGGCGAGCCGGATCGAGGTGCTCGAAGGCCTGATCCGCAGCCGCGAAGGGCTTGGCACGGGTGTGCGCGAAGTCATCGAATTGATCGAGTCGTCCGACGCGGGGCCGTGGTCCACCGTCGTCGGCATGATCGCAGATTTCCTGACCGTCAAACGCGAGCATGCGCCGTTGATCGATCTCGCGCTGGGCGAGTGGGCGCAGCGCTTCGTCGTCCGCGACGAGAAGCAACTCGCCCTGGCGCTCTCGCAACGGACGCAACCGTTCTCCGGGCGCGTTAGTTTCTTGCCGCTGACGGCGATCCCTGCAACGGTGGATGCATCGGCTGATCCGTCGTTGCAAGAGTTGAAGCGCAACCTGCGTGTGCGCGTGTCCCTCCTGAGTCGGGTCAAGCAACCCGATGCGCGCGAGCCGGCGCCGGAGCATCCAGGGCTGGTTGCGTTGGCCGAGCAACTCGTGTCGTGCGAACATCCGGAGCTGGCGGACCTCCCCGCGCAGCTATTGGGACGAACCTTGATCGTGCGCGACCTGGCGACGGGCCGCGCCATCGCCGAGCACACGCCCGGATTTCGGCTCGTCACGTTACAAGGCGAATTGCTCGAAGCCGACGGCACGCTGACAGTCGGCGCCCATCACGCCGAGACCGGTATCCTGTCGCGCAAGAGCGAACTGCGCGAACTGGCGGAGCATCTTGCGGGGCTCGATTTGCGTATCGTCGAGACGGAGCGCGATTGGCAATCGCTGCGCAACAGCCTCCAGACCACCGAGGCTGCCATCCAGCAGCGCACCGAGGAGATCACGGTTCTCGCCGAACAAGCCGCTGACCTCCGTTCACGCGTGCAACGTCATCAGGAGCGCCGGCAGGGACTGCACGACGAGGTCACGATCAGCCGCGACGAGATCCAGCGCATCGAGGACGACGTGCAGGCGCTCGAATCGATCTGGCGGCAAAACGACGCCCAGGCCGCCGAAGCCGAGGCACTCGTGAAAATGTTGCACGCCCGGCTATTACAAGTCGATGAAGACATCCGCAGCCGGGAGAGCGAACGGCAAATCGCCCAGCAAGCCTTCACGCTCGCGCAGGTGACGTTCGCCCAGGTCGAGGAACGCTTGCGCGGCATGCAATCGCAGCATCGGCAAGCCCTGCGCGACTTCGAGCAGCGCGAACGCGAGTTGCAGCAAAATCAGCAGAACGTCGCCAACCTGCAAACGCGCCTTGCTGAATGTCAGCGCACCATGCTGAACGCGTCGGCGCTGATCGCGCACGCTTATCTTGCCAAGGAGCAATCGCAACGGCAAATCGCCGACATGATCGAGCAGCGCGACCGCAAACGGCAGGAGCGCGCCCGGCTCACGCAGCAAGCCCAGTCGTCGCGCGCCGAGTGGCGCGTGCACCAAGAGAGCGTCCATCAACGCGAACTGGAAGCGTCCAATCTGCGCCATCAGCGCGACACGCTTGTGCATCGATTGCGCGATGATTACCAAATTGAAATCGCCGAATTGTTCATTAGTCGTGCATCAGAACCTGAAGCGTTAGCGAAGGACATGGCCGAACCCTGCGCTAACGCTTCAGGCTCTGAAAGCCCAAGCAATCCTCAGGAAGAAATCGAAGAACTGCGCCGCAAGCTCACTCGCCTCGGCAACGTCAACATGGAGGCCCTCGCCGAACTACAAGAACTAGAACGCCGTTCCGTCGAGCTGCAAACGCAGTTCGGCGATTTGAAGTCGGCGAAGAAATCGCTTGAGGAGATCATCGCCAAGATAAACGTGGACAGCAAACGTCTATTCATCGAGACCTTCAACGTCGTGCGTACCCATTTTCAGGAGCTGTTCCGCAAGCTCTTCGGCGGCGGCATGGCGGACATCGTGCTCGAAGATGAGAACGATGTTCTGGAAACGGGAATCGACATCATCGCCCGGCCGCCGGGCAAGGAATTGCGCAGCATCTCGCTGATGTCGGGCGGTGAAAAAACGATGACCGCCGTCGCGATGCTTCTCGCTGTCTTCCGTTCCAAGCCAAGCCCCTTCTGTCTTTTGGACGAAGTCGATGCCGCGCTCGACGAGGCAAACGTCGGCCGTTTCACGTCAGTGCTGAAAGAGTTTTCATCGCTATCGCAATTCATCGTGGTAACGCACTCGAAGAAGACGATGGCCGCCGCCGACACGCTCTACGGCATCACCATGCAAGAGTCGGGCATCTCCAAGCAAGTGACGATCCGCTTCGAAGATTGGGTAGAGGAAAGCCTCGAAGGAAAAGCGCAAGCTTCCTGAGCGATCCCGCATTTCGTATTTTTCCGAGCAAGTCAACTTTCTTGTAGGCGCGCGTCACTTGGTGCCTTACAATCGCGTGAAATTCCAAGCCCCCCTTTGAGATGTCGCCATGGACCAGGCCTCCAGCGCGATCCAGTCCGGCGCACCGCCGCGCCCCGCGGCGCCGGGGTTACTATCGGCCTGGTCCCTCTCCGTGCAACTCGGCCTCGGCTTCCTCGTTATGGCCGGCCTGTTTTTCCTCCTTGGCCGCTGGTCGAACGAAGCAACTCCCGTCGCGCTGGCGATGCACGAGTCCTCTGCTCCCGCGCTCGACGTCAATCGCGCTACCCGCGCCGAGTTGCGTCTGATCCCCGGTATCGGCGACGCGCTCGCCCAACGTATCATCGAACATCGCGATCGGCTCGGCGCATTCAAAAGCGTGGACGAACTTCGCCAGGTCTACGGTATCGGCCCCAAGACGCTCGAACGTATTCGCGCGTACCTTTTCGTCGCGGCACACGAATCCTTCGTCTCCGACGCCGAAAGCGACGCCATGCCCGAACCGAGCAAAGTGCCGGTGCCACGAACAACGAGCTTGAAAGCGTCGCAACTCAAGGAACCGATCAACATCAACAAGGCCGACCAAGTCGAGCTGCAAAAACTCCCTGGCATCGGGCCGAAACTCGCGCAACGCATCCTTGACGAACGCGGCAAAGCCCCTTTCAAATCGATCGACGAACTGCGCCGCGTCTTCGGCATCGGCGCAAAGACCTTGGAAAAACTGCGCCCGCATGCCACAATCAAATAACAAGGCTCGGCTCGTCAAAGAAGGAACCCGCGGCATGCCCGTCCATTTCGATCTCGTCAGCCCCTTCCAGCCCGCCGGCGATCAACCTGCCGCCATCGACAAGCTCGCGTCCGGCTTCCTCGCGGGCCAAAATCGCCAAACACTGCTCGGCGTCACCGGCTCCGGCAAGACCTTCACTGCGGCCCACGTCATCGCCAAGCTCGGCAAGCCGGCCCTCGTTCTCTCGCACAACAAGACGCTCGCGGCCCAGCTCTACAAGGAATTCAAGGCGTTCTTTCCGCACAACGCCGTCCATTACTTCATCAGTTATTACGACTACTATCAACCCGAAGCGTACATCCCGCAGCGCGACATCTACATCGAAAAAGACTCCGCCATCAACGAGAACATCGACCGTTTACGCTTAGCGGCCACAAGCGCGCTGGTCAGCCGGGAGGACGTCATCGTCGTAGCCAGCGTGTCGTGCATCTATGGGCTAGGCGCGCCGGCCGACTACAAGCGGATGATGATCTATCTCAAAAAAGGCGACACGCTCGAACGCGACAATCTGCTCTATCGCCTCGTCGATATCCAGTATCAACGCAACGATACCGCCTTCGAGCGCGGCCGTTTTCGGGTGCGCGGCGACGTCATCGAGCTATGGCCCGCGTATGAGGAGTTCGCCCTGCGCATCGAGCTGTTCGGCGACGAGATCGACGCTTTGGCGATCATCAACCCGACCACCGGCGCGACCGCGAAGGTGTGCGACGATCTCTACATCTTCCCCGCCAAGCATTTCGTCACGCCGGAGGAACGCATCAAGGCTGCGGTCACCGGCATCGAAAAGGAACTGAACGATCGCCTGATGCTCTTCCGCGAGCAGGGCAAGTTGCTGGAGGCACAGCGATTGCAAGCACGCACGCGCTTCGACATGGAAATGCTGCTTGAAGTCGGCCACTGCCCCGGCATCGAAAACTACTCGCGCTGGTTCACCGGCAAAGCGCCGGGCGAGCCGCCGTACACGTTGATCGATTTCTTTCCGCCCGAGTTCTTGCTGGTCGTCGATGAATCGCACGCCACCTGTCCGCAGGTGCGTGCCATGTTCGCCGGCGATTTCAGCCGCAAGACGACGCTGGTCGAGCATGGCTTCCGCTTACCCAGCGCCCTCGACAATCGGCCGTTGCGTTTCGACGAATGGGAGAAACGCATCCATCAAGTGCTGTTCATGTCGGCGACCCCCGCGGATTACGAGCTTGAAGTTTCCGGCGGCGAGTTCGTCGAGCAAGTGATTCGCCCGACGGGACTCGTCGACCCGGTCCTGCACGTCAAGCCGGCGCGCGGGCAAGTTCCTGATCTCCTGGGCGAGATCAAGAAACGCGCCGAGAAGAAAGAGCGCACGCTCGTCACGGTCTTGACGAAGCGCCTGGCCGAGGATTTGACGGGCTACCTGCGCGACTCCGGCCTGCGCGCGAAATGGCTGCACTCGGAGCTCGACGCCATCGAACGCATGCAAATCCTGCGCGAGCTGCGCGAGGGGGCATTCGACGTCTTGGTCGGCGTCAACCTGTTGCGCGATGGACTCGATTTACCGGAGGTGTCGCTGGTCGCGTTTCTCGAGGCTGACATGGTGGGCTTCCTGCGCAGCGAGCGTTCGTTGATTCAAACGATTGGCCGCGCGGCGCGCAACGTCAACGCCGAGGTGATCCTGTACGCGGACAAGGTGACCGATTCGATGCAGAAGGCGATGGACGAAACGAACCGCCGCCGCGACATTCAGCTCGCCTACAACCTGGAACACGGCATCACGCCGCAGACCGTGCGTTCGGCCCTCGACCGCGGCATCGAGGGGGAGATCGAGGCTCATAAGTTGACGATGGAAGTCGCGGGCAAGCTCGGCGACGATTACGTGACGGAGGAGTTCCTGGAGGAGCTGCATGCCGAGATGCTGGTGGCGGCGTCCAACCTTGAATTCGAGCGTGCCGCCGAGCTGCGCGATCGCATCGCGAAGTTGAAGGGGCAACCGACGATGGCGCCGCAGAAGAAGCCTAGACGGCGGAAGAAGACGCAACGCTGATGGGCAGTGTCTTATGAACGAATCAGTACTGGGGCGGGAACACGATCGCGCATGCTTTCGACGCGCCGGCGCGACAGGCGGGCCGGCAGCAGTTGCGGCAGGTTTTCGGCGGCGGCGGCCATGCCGAGGCGGACGGCGTCGAGCAGCGAATCGCCGCGTGACAGGCCCCAGGCGACGGCGGCCGCCATGCAGTCGCCGCAGCCGATCGGGTTGACGATCGGCGCCACCTCGGGCGGCGTCAACTCCCAGGCGTGCGTTCCTTCCATCACCCATACCGCTGACTTGCCTTGTGTGACGAGGACGCTCTGAGCGCCGCGTTCGATCAACTCGCGCATGGCCGGCAACACGCTTGCGCGATCGACGAGCGGCCGGCCGATGGTCAATGCCAGTTCCTCGCGATTCGGCTTGACGACGCGCGGTTTGCCGGCGAGCGCTGCCAAGAGTTCAGGCCCGCGCGCATCCAGGAGAGTGGGGCAGCGCGTCTGCGTCAGACAATCGCGATAGAAGTCCGGCGGCGTTCCCTTCGGCAACGAGCCCGTCAGCACAACGAACTCCGCAGCCTGGGCGAGTCGAGCGTAATGCATGCGAAAATCGTCGTATTCGGAGTCGGCGAGCGCGGCGGCATTCTCTACGAGTTCGGTCGCGTTGTCCGATGCATCGAGCAGCGTCGTACACACGCGCGTCGGTGTCCGCGTGCGAATCCACGTCGCGGGCAGGTTGCGCTCGGCGAACTCAGCCTCAATGCCGGCGCCGGAAAAGCCGCCCACGGGCGACAGTGTGTGCGCGGGAACTTCGAGCGCCGCCAGCGCGATGCCGACGTTGAGCCCCTTGCCCGACGCGCACCAATGCACCTCGGCGGCGCGGTTGACTTCGCCGGAACGCAATCGACCAAAGCGCATGATTTGCTGCCAGGCAGGGGTCAATCCAGCGGCAAGGATCACAGGCATTCCTCCAGGACGGCGTGCAGCTCGGCGTCGGAGAGCTGGCGCGGGTTGCCGTTCATGCTGTTGCCGCGCGAACCGCGGACGAGATCGTCGAGCTGTTCGGGCCGCACGCCGACTTGCGACAACTTCGTGGGGACGTTGAGTGCCGCACACAATTCGTCGATGCGACCGATCAGAGCGTCGGCGCCGCCAAGCTGAACCGCGTGGGCCAGTTCGGCGAGCGGCTTCTCGGCGACCTGGCGATTGACGCGCAAGGCGACTGGAAGCATCATCGCACACGCTAGACCGTGCGGCACGTCGGCATGCACGCCCAGGGCTGCCGCCACGCCGTGCGCGAACCCAAGGCCCGAATTCGCCAGCGCCAGCCCGCTCAGGAGCGCCGCATGCGCCATCGCTTCGCGCGCCGGGCGCGCTTGGCCGTCGCGCACCGCTTCGCGCACCATCGGCAACGCCAGTTGCAGACCGTGAATCGCGAGAGCTTGCGGGATCGGCTTCGCGAATCGGCAGATGTAGCTCTCGATGAGCTGTGTGATCGCGTCCATGCCGGTCCAGGCGGTCGTTGTCGGGGGGACGCTGACGGACAGTTCCGGATCGACGAGCACAATGCGCGGCACCATCAACGGCGAACGGATGCTTTTCTTGACGGGCGGAAGACCCTCACCCCCCACCCCTCTCCCTGGGGGAGAGGGGAGGACGGTTATCACGGCGTTCTTGGTTGCTTCGGTGCCGGTTCCGCCGGTTGTCGGCATGGCGAGCATGGGCAGCGGCGGTTCGGTGACGTCGAGGCCCTTGCCGACGCCTTCGAGGAAGTCGCGCACGCTTTGGCCGTGGCGATTGGTGACCAGAGCGGACGTGGCCTTGGCGAGATCGATGGCCGCCCCGCCGCCGAGCCCCAGGAGGAAGTCTCCCGGCGCCGCATTGTGACGGCGCAACGTCTCGGTAAGTTGATCGACGTCGACAACCTCTGGCTCGCGCGAAATCGTCGCGGCCAGATTTGCTTCGATGCCGGACGACTGCAATAGCGCCGCGATTTCGTCCCAGGTCCCGTTCTTGTGCAATGTGCGCGAACCGAGCACGACGAACGCGCGGCACCCGAGCGTACGCGCCAGCGTTCCCAGTTCGCGGCGCCGGCCCCAGCCGAAGACGATGCGCTGGGGGGCGAGGAAATCGTAATTGAGAATCATGTGCATCCAATCCAGGGTGCCAAGGAGCGCCTTTCACGCTCATGGCGAGGTCTGGGCGGGCAGAGGGATCATCACGCGACGGATTGATTGCGCGTGCCCCGTTGCAGGATCGACCTCAACGATGGCGCCGGCCAGACGCGGATCGCCCGTCGCCACGTCGAACGGCGTCGGCACGAAATCGAGCGCGTGCGCCAACACGCGTTCGACACGCCGGCCGAGGATGCTGTCGTACGGCCCCGTCATGCCGACGTCCGCGATGAACGCCGTCGTGCCCAGGAGCTGCTCGTCTGCGGTTGGCACGTGCGTGTGCGTTCCCAAAACGGCGCTGACGCGGCCCTTCAGATAATGCCCCATCAAGTATTTGTCCGACGTCGCCTCCGCGTGCATGTCCACAACGATGACCTTGGCGCGATCGCCGATCTCGGCCAAGACACGGTCGGCGGCCTTGAATGGACAATCGACCGCGCGCATAAACGTTCGCCCCAGCAAACAGAACGCGGCAACGGTGACGCCATTGCGCGCCGGCGCGAAGATGACTTCGCGCCCTGGCGCTTCACGCGGAAAGTTGGCGGGTTTGCCGATGCGATCCTCGGCTTCGAGGACGCTGAGGATCTCGCTACGGCGATAAATGTGATCGCCCATGGTGATGAGATCGACGCCGGCGGAGCGGATTTGTCGATACTGGCGCGGCGTTAGGCCGGAGCCGCCGCAGACATTCTCGGCATTGGCGATGACGCAATCAAGCGGTTCCGTGGCGATGAGGTTGGGCACGAGAGCTCGCACCGCATCGACGCCGGGCTGGCCCACGATATCGCCGAGGAAAAGGATCTTCATGAGAAAAGCTATCAGCTATCAGCCGTCAGCTTCCAGCCATTGGTCGTAGCAATATTTGCTGATAGCTGAGAGCTTACGGCTTTGAGCTATTTCTTCTTCTTGGCCAACTCGACGCCCTTGCCCTTTTTCTTCTTGGACTCGGCTGCGGCGCGGGCTTCGTCGGTGGGGATGTCCTTCTTGTTGGTGGGGCGGACCAAGATGAGGCCGCCGTTGGGACCGGGGACGGCGCCGCGCACGATCAGTAGGTTCTTTTCCTTATCGATTTTGACGACGTCGAGATTGCGAACTGTCACCTGGGCGTTGCCGTATTGGCCGGCGGCGAGGTGGCCTTTCTTGGGCCGGCCGGAACCGCGGTTGGACGCCATCGAGGCGGTGCTGCCCGGCTGGCGATGGACCTTCTTGGCGCCGTGGGCGGCGGGCATGCCCTGGAAGTTGTGCCGCTTCATGACGCCCGCGTAGCCGCGCCCCTTGCTGGTGCCGATCACGTCGATGTGCTGGCCTTCCTTGAAGACCACGTCCGCGGTCAACACCGTGCCGACCTTGATCTCGGCCGCGGGCGGCGCATCGAGGCGGAATTCGCGGATGTAACGCTGCGGCTCGCAGTCGGCCTTGTCCGGGATCTGCACGCCGGCCTGCTTGAGGGCGGCCCGGCGTTTCGACACGAACGCGCTGGCGACGTGGCCGCTCTCGGCACGAATCGCCTTGCGGCGCGGCTTGTCCTTGAAGCCGAGTTGCACCGCGTGATACTTGTCGCGTTCCTGCGAGCGCACCTGCAACACGCGGTTCGGCCCCAACTCAATGACCGTAACCGGAGCGAGCTGGCCCGCCCCGTCGAAGATTTGCGTCATTCCGACTTTCAACCCGATCATTCCCAATGGCATGTTTCTTCCCTCCGGCCCGCGAAGCAAGCGCGCAGCCGTTCTTGTTCGATGATTCACCCCGCAATAGGGGAACAGATATTATGGGAGCGGCAGGCGGGTTGTCCAGAGGAACTCGCGATTCCTCGCTGTTCAGGGGGAGACGGGCTGGGGTGAGGGGAAAGAAGCTTGATTCTCAGACGAATTGAATGTGTGATTTTGGTATTGCAGGTCCGGCGCCATCACCCCAACTGCTCTCCCCCGGATAACCGCAGGAGGGGGGAGAGAGGCGCAAGCCATTTTCGCGCCGTCGGGCGGCGCGGTGGGCAGTCCCAGCAATCATCCCTATATCAATCGGCAAAGGAGCCAAGCCATGAGCCAAACCTATCAAGTAATCGGCACGCGTCCGGTGCGTCACGACGGCGTCGATAAAGTCACGGGCCGCGCGCTGTACGGCGCGGACTTCCAGGCCACAGGTCTCTTGCACGGGCGCATCCTGCGCAGCCCGCATGCCCATGCGAAAATCAAGAAGATCGACGTCGCCAAGGCGCTGGCGTTGCCGGGCGTCGAGGCGATCATCACGTCTGTTGACTTTCCGGATCCGGGCGATCGCATCGCAGACCTGGGCGAAGGGGCGATCAAGGTGCGGCATCTGAGCAGCAACTGTCTGGCGCGCGAAAAGGTGCTGTACAAGGGGCAGGCCGTCGCCGCGGTCGCCGCCGTCAATGGGCACATCGCCGAGGAAGCGTGCAAGCTAATCCAGGTCGAATACGAAGCGCTGCCGAGCGTGACCGAAGTCGTCAAAGCGATGCAGCCCGGCGCGCCCATCCTGCACGCTGACCTCGTCACCGAATCGATGGCGGGGGCCAATGGCGACCAGAAGCCGACCAACCTGGCGAAGCATTTGCAATACAAGCTCGGCGACGTCAAAAAAGGCTTTGCGGACGCAGCAGTCGTCGTTGAGAGAACGTTCAACACCGCGACGGTGCACCAGGGCTACATCGAGCCGCACAACGCGTCGGCCCTGTGGAACGCGGACGGCACGCTGACGATCTGGTGCTCGACCCAAGGCGCATTCACGGTGCGTGCCCAAGTGGCCGAGCTGTTGCAACTTCCTGTGTCGCGCGTCAAGGTCGTGCCGATGGAAATCGGCGGCGGCTTCGGCGGCAAGATTCGCGTCTATCTTGAGCCGGTCGCGGCCGTTCTCAGCAAGAAGACCGGCAAGCCCGTCAAGGTGCTGATGGATCGCGCCGCCTGTTTCGAAGCGACCGGCCCCACGCCCGGCTCGCACATCCGCGTCAAGGTCGGCTGCGACAAGAACGGCAAGCTCACCGCCGCCGAGGCCTATTTGGCGTATGAAGCGGGCGCCTTTCCCGGCTCGCCGATCTGGGCCGGCTGCGTCTGCATTTTCTCCTGCTACGACATCCCGAACCTGCACATCGACGGCTACGATGTCTGCCTCAACAAGCCCGCGACTTCGGCCTATCGCGCGCCCGGCGCCACCAACGCGGCCATGGCGATGGAGACGATCGTCGATGAAATCTGCGAAAAGCTCAAGATCGACCCGCTCGACTTCCGCATCAAGAACGCCGCCAAGGAGGGCTCGCGCCGCGCCGATGGCCCAGTGTTCCCGCGCATCGGCGCCATCGAAACCGCCGAGGCCGCGAAGAAACATCCGCATTACACGGCGCCGTTGTATGATAATGGCCGTTTAGCCGCGGAGCTTGCTCCGCGCGGGGCAAGCCCCGCGGCTAAACCGCGCGGAAGAGGCGTTGCGTCCGGCTTCTGGTTCAACATCGGCCTGAAGTCGAGCGTCGCCGCCAGCGTCAATGCCGATGGGACGGTCAGCCTCGTCGAAGGCTCGACCGACATCGGCGGCACGCGCACGTCGATCGCGATGCAACTCGCCGAGACGCTCGGCATTCGCGCCGAAGACGTGCGCCCCTCCGTCGGCGACACGGATGCGGTTGGCTACACCGACGTCACCGGCGGCAGCCGCGTCACCTATGCAACGGGCTGGGCGGCGTATGAAGCGGGCAAGGACATCCAGCGGCAAATGATCGAAAAGGTCGCCGTACTGTGGAAAGTAAAGTCGGATGAGTTGACGTATGAAAAGGGGGCCGTCAAGTCGAAGAGTGACGCGGCGAAGCAGATGACGTTCAAGGAGATCGCCGCCGAGACACACAAGCACGCCGGCATCATCGTCGGCAGGGCGAGTGTCGATCCGCCGTGGCCAGGCGGGGCCGTTGCGACGCACATCGTCGATGTCGAGGTTGATCCCGACACGGGTAAGGTGCAGGTTCTCCGCTACCCCGCCGTGCAGGATGTCGGCAAGGCCCTTCATCCGAGCTAGGTCGCAGGCCAAATGCAG
>SXGR01214027.1_pt1 | contig 12675 bp, 9 predicted proteins | sample 3174711 | NCBI WGS metagenome assembly SXGR01 (sample SAMN11356860, study PRJNA531348) | freshwater metagenome | isolation source: freshwater sample F1-60 | place: China: Fuxian Lake, Yuxi | collected 2017-12-25
ATGGTACGAGTCTGGGTATAAACGTGGGTCAAATTCAGAGTCTTACTCAAGATTTAACCGCTCGTCAGTTGATCCGCCTCTCTCTGCCTGCAGAAAACCTGAAGGAAAAACCGGACGTTAGTGGTGCGTGCGAACAGGCTGAGCGCAATTTGCTATCGAGTTAACCAGGGTGAAGGCGGGCATAACGGGTTACGCCACGCTCCAGATCGAACCCCTGGCGGTACTGCGGAATCCGCTGCCATTTTTTAGGCTTGAACGCAGCTGTGTTGAGGGCAATAAATACTTCTTCAACACATTCAATATAATCAATAACTAATTGATATTGATAAAATTAATTCAGTTAATCTATTGCATTAACCGAGTGCAATGCTGTTGTCATCAACAGCGGCAGAGGGGTATCCAATATTGGGTTTAGACCATCTTCTTGGGTATCCGAATGACGACGCCCACTGCCGTTTTGCTGGTCGACATGCCTAAGGGATCCACCGGTTGGGTCAGTTCGATAGTGCGTGAGAACTGACTCTGGCTGATGATGGAGCTGCTGAAGGTGCTCCGCTGCTCCGCCGACTCCCTCTTCACAAGCCCATGACTCGATATTTGATTGCAGTGCGCATACTATCCACCTGATTCGTTCGATAAAAAAATCGTTGAAACAGACCCTGGAATCTCGTCAAAGTGGATCTCTCAGGCCACCACAAAAGCAATCCCGCGCAAATTTACATAGAGGCTTATGACGGAAATTCAAGATTTAGAAGGCAAGGTTATTGTGGTTACTGGCGCCAATAGCGGCATTGGTTTCATTGCCGCGGATAACTTTGCCGCGCGTGGAGCCACCGTTGCCCTGGTCTGTCGTGATCAGGCGCGGGGCCAACAGGCACTGCGGCAAATCCTGAAGTCTTCGCCGCACGCCAATATACATCTTTATCTGGCTGATTTTAGCCTGCTTGCCAGTGTGGCAAACCTCACCACTCGCTTGCTTGAGGATTTTCCCCGCATCGATGTGCTCTGCAATAACGCCGGCGGCGCCAACGCCTCCAGGCAAGTCACAGTTGAGGGCTTTGAAAGGACTTTGGTTACCAATCATCTGAGCGGTTTTCTCTTAACCCAGAACTTGCTGCCAGCGCTATTGAAGGCAGCGGCTTCCGGCAATGCCAGAGTGGTCTTTACCAGTTCGCTCGGACACAAAAACAGTGCGCTGGACTTTAATGACCTGAACCTGCAGAAGGGCTATTCCACCTTGAAGGCTTATGGGCGGTCAAAGTTGATGAATTTGCTGACGGCTCGGGAATTGCAGCGACAGTTTGCAGGCCAAAATCTGGTGTGCAGCAGCTTTCACCCAGGAGCCGTGCGTACTCCGATATGGAGCAAAGGAGGCATATTGGCTCGCGTTCTGGGAATGATCATGTATCCCTTCATGGTGAATGGCAAACGCGGAGCTGATACCTTGATCTGGTTGGCGACATCGAACGAGGCGGGCAGTACTTCGGCAAACGGCAATTACTTTTACGAGCGCAGGCAGGTATCGATCGCGCCGTTTGCTACAGATGCAGCAGCTGCCCAGCTCTGGAGTACCAGTGAGGAACTGGTCAAGTCCTATCGATGAGCAGCTGCTAGCGGAATTTATTTCCTGACTGTTATTTTCTGACTTTTATTTTCTGACCCAGTCACCGCTGGCATTTTGCAGATAGTGTCCGGACTGAGTCGCGTCCACTGCTTGCTGGTAAGCCAATGCCTGTACCTGGTCCATAGTGATGCCATTCTGTTGCGCGATCTGCTGATAGCGTTGGCGCCGTTCAGCGTTCACCTGGCCTACCAACTCAGTGACTTCCGCTGGCACATTGCTCACAACAAAACCGACATAACCATCGCGCTGTTCGCCAACAAGACCTTGACCCTTTGCTTCCTGCAGAGTGATTGCGAATGCGGCTGGAATTACCAGTAAAGCAAACACCAGGAGCATTGCCGATTGGTAGTATTTTTTCATGGTGGTTCCTGTCTAGAATAATCCGCTGTCAGCGGAAAATATATCGGTGAGTTCGCGTTCAACCTGCACGCGTATTTCGTGTTCAATGCGCACGTTGAGATTGATTGTTATTGGTTCGGTTGGCGCGGCAACCTGAACCGTCGGTGTGCAAGCTGCAATCAGTGCAGATGGCAGGGCCAGGCAGAATAGCAATTTTGGTTTATTCATGATCAAGATGCTCTCAGTTTTCACGCGCGAGTCACGCTGGTATGGATACAGCATAGCGGAAGTAGCTGAACCCATCCTTAATTGTTTTGTCCCAGCAGGCTACTGGTTGACATCCTTGCCTGACTGCTGGTTCTGCAAGTGTAGCTCAAGCGCGTCAGTGATCGTGCGGCTTGCCTGCAAGCTGCGCAAAAGTGCGGGGATGTTATCGTCAATGTTCACGTTGAGGTTAACCATCTGGCCATTGTACAGATCCGGATTGTTGCCCAGCAATTGGACTTCCAGGCGCAGGTCACCGTTTTCGTTATAGTGAACATAGCTATTCATTATCTGGTAGTGATAGTTGGCCAGTGCCTGATTCAACAGATCCAGTGATGAGTTACCAGTGGTGACCGGACTGCCAGACTCATAACCGCCCGCGTTGTATCGAATAGTTCCGCCTGGCTGCAGGGCGCCGATCAGGCCTTTATCCACCGTAATGCTTTGGCCCTTGAGCGACAAGGGTAAATACCCGCTGATCAGGCCCTCAACTGCGATGCCCGGATACTCCGCCAGATCGACGATGGATTGCAGATTGAGGTTGGTCAGTACCAGTGTCAACTGGTTATCCGGGTTAAGTGCGTTGTAGCTGAAATTGGCGAGTGTGATTGCGCCGCCAAGCGTATTCATTGTCACATCGTTGAAGGTGATAGTGTTGGCAGCGCTATCAATACTGTAGTTCCAGCGAATATCAGTGAGGGGTAAGCCGACATCCAGCGTTGCAATGTGCGCGGAGAGCATTGCCGGAGTATGGATGCTGCCGTTGTCAGTCACAGTGGCGCGGAATTCGCTGTCGAAATCGACAAAGACCAAGTCTTCAACAAAGCCGCTGATGTCTTTCAGGTTCAGGTTTACCGGACCGTTTAATTGCCAATTTCCAGCAGGGTTTTCAGAAACAGCAATTGCACCATTGCCAGCGACAGAGCCGGCGACAATATCCATTTTCCCTGGTGTATTGGCGAGCAGAGCCGATGCAGGTGTGATGGCGCTGAAAAAGTACTCGGGAATTTCCCAATCAAGTTGACCAGTTGCGGTGAGTAGACCAAGGTCAGCCGATAAATTCACCTGCAGTTGATTGGCCAGTGCAAGATTCAGCGTGGTTAGCAGGGAGTCGTCGGTATAACGTACAGTACCGTTGATGGACGGATTGACGAGCTGCATGTCTGCGAACCCCAAGGCGAGCTGCTGTGTCGCCAAGACCAAAGACACGTCTGGTTGAGAGCCCAACTGTGCAGAAAGGTCGGTGAGGTTTAGTGTCCCGCTCAGGCTCATGTCGCCGGAGATGAGTGAAGCGACAGCGATCTCTGTCGCCGGCGCTTCGATGCTAACCTCGCTCGTGGAAGAGTTCAGCGTAAATGCACCCTGTGAGCTCGCGCCGGTAATTTGCAATGTGGGGTTGCCAACTTCAGGTACATTCACCGTAAAGGCTCCCGAGCCTGAACAGATCTGCTGCGCATCACAGGACAACTGCAATGAATTGGCGGCAGCCTGAAAATGCAAAGTGGTATCTGATTTCAACAAGCGCAGGCTCGGTCCGTTGTTGTGTAATTCCAGTTCAGGAATCGACAACTCGAACCCGGTTGCATTCGAAATCATTGTCAGTGCGGTTGTCAGTTCCAGGTCCTCAGCGATCACCCCGGGTGCGCGCACAAAGGGGAGTTGCGCAGTAAGGCTGATATCAGACGTACACTCAATAGTGAGAGTGCAAGCAATGTCTGTATTGACCAGGGAGATGTCGCTTTGCACCTCCAGGTCGTCGTCTCTCATGGAGAGCCTTGCAATCTGGTTCTCCGCGCTAAACTGCAGTGATTGTTCCAGCGCGGCCATCGAGCCAGTTAGCTGCAAAGGCAATTGCATCTGCAATTCGCCCTGGCGGGCGTCATCGCGATAGTCGATCTGTAGCAAGTGATCAGTACTATCAAGCTGAATATCTATCTGGGGGAGTGCAGGTTCAGCGCCCAATTTCGTGACGGTCAGCGCTAACGCAAAATTGAGTGACTCCGCAGTGGTATTGTCCAGAGAAAGCGATGGGTGAGCGGCAAACAGCGACTGCAGCGCGGCAACATTTATTTCTGCGGTGGTGGCGAGTTGCAGATTGTCCGTATTAAGTGCCGCGGTAAACTCGGTCTCCGTGAATGTTTGCCAACTGGTTTGCGCTCCCGTTTGCGCCCTAGAAAGCACACCAGTTTGCGTATTCTGCAAAAGTTTTATCTGTCCGTTGAGCGCACCACTGGCATCGTTGGTATTGGCGTTGATCTGCATTAGCATGCCATTGTATCGGGCAGTGGCGAGCGTGCCGGCGATGCGCAGAGGCTGGGTGTCGATTTGCAATTCTCCCTGCAGACTGGTGTTGGCCAAATGGATATCGATTTCTGCAATGTGCAGGCTGCTCAGTGGCAGCCTGACCTGCGAGGTGCTAGTGGTCGCGAACGAGGCAAGCGTCTGCAGTGCCTTCGTGATGCTGTCACTCAGCGGCGGGCTGTTGGCAGCAGGAGCTGCGGCATCGGGTAGAGTGTTTTGAGTCAGCAATTCGACGTCGAGTACATCGATTGCGACAGCATGGAGTGAACCACCAAACAGTTCTGGCAGTGCATAGGTCAACTCAGCTCCAGAGATGGTCAAGCGCAAGGCGCTGCTTTCCAGTGTGATGCGAGCAACCAGGGCGCGCTTGAATGAAAGCGAAAGTTCATCGAGGCTGGTCAGCTCAAATCCGGAGGCGCTGAGATAATTCGCCACGATAGGCCGCACCACTATTGCTGGCGCGAGCAAGGCAATGCCGACACTCACACAGAGCAGGAACAGCAGGGTCAGAAGGGTGTATTTAATGAATCGCATAATGAAGATGAAGCGCTCCGGGCTCTCGCTCCTGGCCCTAGTGTAGTACAAATGCAGCACCTATCGCGTTGCTGATTGAGCGCTTGTCGCCAGCAATTGCGCAGGATTGTTGCGTCAGTCAGGGCTCGCGAGTCGCTGCTTTTCCTGTTCATGCTATATGATTAGACCGTAATTTCTGCAGAACTGATTTATGACACTGAATTATTACCTCGCTCAGCGCAGTCGCTTTGAACTGGTGGCAGCAATCCTGATACTGCTGCTGTTCACTACCACCAACGCGACTTCACTCATCATCGAAAACTACCAGGAAGGGCGGGCGCTGCAAGTTGGCACCGCCTTTGCGCTCGAAGTCACGTCTAATTTCAGCCATGGCATGCTGATACCAGTGTTATTGTACTTTTTAAGATGGCTGAACCTGTCAATTGTGAATTTTCGTTGGCGGGTCCTCTGGCATGTGCCTGGTTATGTGGTCTTCTGTTTTGCCCATGTCAGTTTGATGCTGCTGTTCAGGGAACTGGTGTGGGCATCCAGCGGGAGCGATTACGAATATGGCTCGCTTGCCATCTACTTCCTCTACGAGTCACGCAAGGATCTATTGACTTATGTGGGTATCGTGCTCGTTGTTGCAGCCTACCGCTTTGTTCTTGACAGGCTCCAGGGTGAGGCGAAATTCCTGTCAGTGCGGGAATCCGAAGTGAACAGCAACTCCTATAAGCAACAGTTCCTGGTCAAGATGCTGGACAAGGAATATCTGGTGAAAGTTAACGAAATCGAATCGGTGAGTTCCGCCAGCAATTACGTGTTATTGAATTGCGGTGAACGCAGTTACCCTATGCGGCAAACCATGGCAGCCCTTAGTGAACAGCTCGACCCGACACGGTTCATGCGAGTCCATCGCACCGCCATCGTGAATCTCGCTGCGGTGAAGTCCCTGGCCGGTAACAGCGAATTGCAAGTGCAACTGCTCTCCGGTGCCAGCGTTCCTGTCAGTAAAACCTATCAGGCAGAGCTGCGGCGAGCGCTTGCCGATCTCGCAGTATTCTGACGCGAATGACGAGCTGCTTTAGCCGGGATTTTTGTCCCTGATACGGGCAAATTCGTCACAAATTTCACCCCCTGCTCACATTTGACTGCAAGTATCTCGCGGCTGTGTGAATCTGGTCTCGTACGATTGGTAGTGCGCCGTGCGTCCAGTTCTTCTCACCAGTTGAAATGTAACCAGGTCGATGGTGGAGACGTCCAACCCGTCGTGCGCTCAACTCGAAATTTTGGCAAACATCGCAGGTCACACATGAAAGTATTCAAATTGGAAACACGGCTCGGGTATGTACTGCTGTCTCTTGCAATCAACTCTGTTGCAATCATTCCTGTTGCAAGCAACTTCGCCCAGGGTGCGGAATGGGACCAGTATGGTGGTCAGGGCGGTCAGCAGTACACGGAATATGACCAAATCCGCCCCGACAACCTGGATAGGCTCGAACCCGCCTGGCGATTCCGGACTGGCGACTTGAACGCCGATTTTGAACGGAAGCAATACAGTTTTCAGGCGAACCCGGTGTTCTGGGACGGCTTGCTCTATATCAGCACAAGTGCCAATTGGGTAATTGCTGTGGAAGCTCACTCGGGTGTCGAGCGCTGGCGGTTTGACCCGGGCCTGCCCAAGGATATCGGTTATTCAGAGAGTGCTTCGCGTGGTGTCACTCTCTGGCACGGGACAGCGACCACTTGCCCGGATCGGGTTTTCATCGGCACTTTGATCGGTGGAGTCCATGCGCTGGATGCGCGTACGGGAGCGCCCTGTACCGATTTTGGCGATAACGGCAGAGTGGATATGCGCGAAGGTGTTGGTAATCCTGACCAGAATCTGGGCGATTATGGCATTACTTCACCACCGGCAGTGATCGGTGACCAGATCATTGTCGGTTCTGCGATTGGCGACAATCGCGGAGTGCAGCTGGAACGCGGGGTGGTGCGCGCTTTGGATGCACGCACCGGTGCGGTCAATTGGTATTGGGATCCCATTCCGCGGTCGCCTGATGAACCTGAGTTTGCCAGCTGGGAGGGAGACAGTGCCTTGATTACGGGTGCCGCCAACGTCTGGCCACCCATCTCGGTGGATGCTGCATTGAATCTGGTCTATGTCTCGACCGGTTCGCCAAGCCCGGATTTCTACGGCGGAGAACGCCTCGGTGACAACAACTATGCGAATTCGCTGGTCGCACTCGAGGCGGACACAGGGCGCGTTAGCTGGCATCAGCAGTTGGTGCATCATGATATATGGGACTACGACATACCGTCACAGCCCACGCTCACCAATATTCAAACTGCCACTGGCGTGCGAGAGGCAGTTATCGTCGTCACCAAAACCGGCATGCTCTATGCGTTTGATCGTCGCAACGGTGAACCTGTCTACGAGATCACAGAGAAACCGGTGCTTGCCAGTGCTGTGCCAGGTGAGCGTGCAGCACCAACGCAGCCTTTTTCCAGTGTGCCAGCACTTTCCAGTCAGCGCGCGATTACCGAAAACGATGCCTTTGGCATCCTCTGGTTTGACAAACGTGCGTGCAGGAAAATAATTCGTAACATGCAATCTGGGGGAATATTCACTCCACCAAGCCTGCAAGGCACCATCATGAACCCGGGCTATGCAGGTGGTTCAAACTGGGGTGGAGTTGCGGTCGACCCGACAAGGCAGATAGCCATTGCCAATGTAAACCAGATACCGGCTTTGGTGCGCCTGATCCCGAGAAATGATCTTGAGGCATTGCGCAGCAGTGGTGAACTGGACGGCTGGGATATCTCCATGCAACGTGGCACGCCGTATTACATGGCGCGACGTGTGTTTCTTTCCGCACTGGGTCTACCGTGCGTCAAACCGCCCTGGGGCGAATTGGTGGCAGTGGATTTGAAGACCGCAACGATACTCTGGAATGTGCCACTTGGCACTATTCGAGATGTGGCTCCCGCCATCGTGCCCAATTTCAAATGGGGCGTGCCGGGAATGGGTGGCGCGATGGTTACTGCGTCTGGTCTGGTGGTGATCGGGGCGGCAGCAGAGGAGGTTCTGCGCATCTTCGATATTGAGACGGGCGAAGAGCTGTGGAAGCACGATATGCCGGCGTCACCTCTGGCCACACCAATGAGTTACACAATAGAAGGTGAGCAATATATCGCCATCGTCGCAGGCGGTCATGACGCGCTGGGTCTGCCACGAGGAGATTATCTGGTGAGCTTCAAACTGAAGACAACTGAGGACAACTGAGATAGAGCGAGTTACGCACGGAAGGAATCGCAGGCTGCGTGGCAATTAATTGATAGCCCTGTCCGCATGCTGCCAGAAGGGTGCGCGCAGTTCTCGCTTCAGAATCTTGCCGGGTCCCGATTTGGGGAGTGGCTGGAGCTGCACGTCGATACCCTTGGGGACTTTGTAATTGGCAATATTCTTGCGGCAAAATTCCAATAGAGCTGCAACATCGATCTCCTGTCCTGACCTTGGCACCACCACCGCCCACACGGCTTCTCCCCATTTGGCATCTGGAACACCAAACACAGCCGCTTCCAGGATCGCAGGGAATTTGAACAGCACTTCTTCGACCTCAGTGCAGTACACATTTTCGCCTCCAGTGACGATCATGTCCTTGCTGCGGTCAACCAGAAACAGGTAGCCGTCCGCATTCATGTAACCAAGATCACCGGTCCAGTAAGCGCCTTGTTTCAATACAGCCGCTGTCTGCTCCAGTTTGTTCCAGTAGCCCTGCATCACATTGGGGCCACGCACGACCACCTCGCCGATCTCGCCCCGTTCAACTTCGCGGCCATCCGCATTGAGAATATTGATCGTGCAGCCAACAATCGGCCTGCCGCATGAGCGTGCGAGTGGAGAATCAATCAGGTTCTGCTCGTTGGTGAGTACTGTACAGAGTGGAGACAACTCGGTTGCGCCATAGACTTCCACCAGTTCTGCGCTCGGGAACGCGGCATGGGTGCGGCGCAGGATCTCGGTAGCAATCGGTGAGCCGCCATGAGCGAGCATGCGCAGTGATTCTGTGCGCCGCGGTGTCGTCAGTTGCAATTCGGCAAGTGCCGACAGCATGGTCGGCACACCAAGGGACTCTGTCACCGCATGCTGTTCAATCAAATCCAGTGCAACCGCAGGATCGAATGCGGCGAGCGTAACCTGGGTACCGAGAGTCCAGACATTTGCCAGAACACCGTTTGAACCTGCCGCGTGGAACAGGGGTGCCATCACGAGCATCACATCCGATTCTCGCTGAGGCACTACTGCCATGTAATGAAATGTATTTGCGATGAGGTTGCGATGGCTCAGCATCACACCTTTCGACTTGCCGGTAGTACCACCTGTATAGAAGAGTCCGGCTAGGTCATTTTCCGAGACATCTTTGCCGAGCTCGATTGCATCGGCATTTGCGAGCATCTTTTCCAATTGGGTATCGATGCGAATCACGTGCTCAACACACCCGGCCAATGCCGGTGCATCACGATCTGTGAGTAATACTCTAGTGCCAGAATCTTGCAGTGCATATAACAGTTCTGCTTCGGCATGCCGTGTGTTCAATGGGACCACGACGAAGCCTGCGGCAGGAACACCCAGATAAGTTGTTATGTAGTGATGAGAATTCGCGGCGAGTATGGCTACCCGGTCACCTTTGCGCAGGCCGAGGCTGGTGAGAATCCCGGCAAGCGCCTGGCAGCGTTGATGGAGTGTGGCGTAAGTGAGGCTGGTATTGCCATCAATGACCGCAATCTTGCATGCCGCAACTTGTGCGGCATACAGGACTGGATCTGCGATCGTATGCATGGTGGGTCTGCTGTGTATTCGAAGTGAGCCTGACTGGATAACCTAGTCACGCAATCCAAACGTAAAGACTACGTTGCCGGCAGCAATAGTGACATATTGCTCGCCATCTACCGAGTACGTCATCGGTGCTGCATGTACGCGTGCTCCGAGTGACTTATGCCAAAGTTCTTCGCCAGAACTTGCATCCAGAGCGAAGAAGAAACCATCTGCACTGCCAGTAAAGACCAGCCCACCTGCAGTTGTGGTTATGCCTGCAGAGGAACGCGGCTGTATCGGAAATTCCCATTCAATCTCAGCGGTCTCTGGATTGATGGCGCGAATCGAGCTGTGGAAGGCATCCATTGGTTGGGTGTAACGACCGCCACCGCCAGTGTAGCGTTGCCCGACTTCGTATTCTTCATCGCGCTTGAAAAACTCCTGCTCGCCATCGAATGATGTCACGTAGAACAGGCCGGTATCCTGGCTATAACCAGGTGAGTACCAGTTGGTGCCGCCAACGATGGGTGGGGACACCATGACGCCTTCATAGGTGGGCGTCATGCCGGGTACAGTAATGGGCCTGCCGTTCACATCGAGACCTTCAGCCCAGGTTACTGTGACGTAGTTCTTGCCAATCAAAAACTCGCCAGTCTCCCGGTCCAGAGTGTAATAAAAGCCATTACGGTTTGCCCACATCATGACCTTGCGCGGGCTGCCCTGGAAATTGATGTCAGCCAGGATTGGAATCTGGATGGAATCGTAGTCGTGTACGTCGTGCGGTGTGAACTGGAAGTGCCAGACCAGTTCGCCAGTGTCGCCATTCAACGCCATCACAGAATCTGAGTACAGATTGTCACCGAGGCGGACGTCTCCATTCCAGTCTGGTCCCGGATTGCCAGTGCCCCAATACACCTGGTTGAGTTCGGGGTCATAGGAGCCGGTAATCCAGGTTGCAGCGCCACCCGTTTTCCAGGAGTCGCCAGACCAGGTTTCGTTGCCCGGTTCACCAGGGCCGGGAACGGTATAGGTGCGCCACACAAGATCCCCGGTCTCAGGGTCGTAAGCGTCGATGAATCCGCGGATGCCAAATTCGCCGCCTGCGATGCCGGTCACGACGAGATCCTTCACAATCAGTGGCGCTTCAGTCTTGCTGTAGCCTTCCTTGTAACTCGCCACTTCCTTGTTCCACAGTACGTTACCGGTGCGGGCATCCAGCGCTACCAGACGGGCATCCAGCGTGCTATAGAACAGGGTTTCGCCAAGAATGGCCACACCACGATTGTTACGCCCGCAGCAGATGCGCAAATCTTCAGGCAGCGGATGGTCGTAGCGCCAGTAGACACCGCCAGTGCGTGCGTCAACTGCAACCACGTTGCTGGGGGCTTCGGTAATGAACATAATGCCGTCAACGACAACCGGTACGGTCTCGGCGCGATCAATCACCGGAATCTGGTAGGACCATTTCAGTTCCAGTTGGTCAACATTCCCCGTGTTGACCTGATCCAGTTTGCTGAAACGCTGGCTGTCCAGCGTGCCAGAATACATGAGCCAGTTTTGTGGTTCGTCGGCAGCATTCATCAGGCGTTCCCAGGTAACGGGAGAGAACGCCGGTGTGATGACGGTTTGAAACGGTTCTTCCTGGGCGGTCAGGCTGTTAGAGGCAAGCAGGGTAATTACATTGGCCAGCAAAAGCTTCGATATAACTCGCATTATAGGATCTCCTTGCGCAGTGAGAACAGGTAAGCGACCAAATCGTCAACTTCGCTGTCTGTCAGTGTCTGGGCATAATTTGGCATGGTGGATTCGGTAATCCGTTCATAATTCTTGATCTGGCTGGTGCGGTAAGACCACAGGTTTTCATCGTTGTCCATGATGCGCACCGAAAAGCTGCTTTCGTTCATGCGAAAACCCTCGCGCACGGTGTCATCAGCTCCGGTTATGCGCAGACGCCACCAACGGGGTTCCACATCCTGGCTGGGGTTGATCATGTCGCTCACGAGTTCTTCAGGATCGCGACGATCACCAACAAAGGTCAGGTCTGAGCCAAGACGACCACCCTTGCCGCTGATCATGTGGCAGGAGTCGCAATCGCCCTTGCCAGCGAATAACTGTCGGCCCGACTCGGCGTTGCCAGGCAGCTGGATATTGGCAGGGTCTTCGCTGAGGGAGTTGATATAGGCTACCAATTGCCACACCTGCATGTCGGGAAGGGTCGCCGCTACCGGTAGCATCGCGGTACCGGGAATGCCATTGCGCAGAATATTGAAGATGGCCACATCGGTGCTGGCGCGGGTCAATCTGCCAGTGAGATCCGGTGCGCCAGTTTCATCATTGCCGGTAGCATCGAAACCATGGCAGCGCGAACATTGGCGCTCGAAGTAACTACGCCCTTGGGTAACGTCATAGTCGGTGTCGTAAAGATTGCCGCCATCCTCGGCGCTGGAGGGATTACTGGACAAGGTGATAGTGAGCAGGGGGCCGAAAATTGCAGAGGCTACCAGCCCCTTCCACCTGCTAGATGAGTTCAAAATCATACACACTCCTTATTTTTGTTCTGATTGCAGTGGTGGGGTGTAGTCTAACACCGCAAAGCCCATGGACAAGCCTGTAATTGCGGTTGGCTGGGGCCAGACTGCATCAGCACATCGAAGGATTGGGATGATTCCAGCTGGCCGCAATCAATAGTCGCAATACAGCAAGGTCCACATCGGCCAACTTGTTAATGTACAGGCAGGCAACACTGGTTTTGTGTTTGCCGAGTTTGGCCAGCAAGGCTTTGTCGTGATGCAGGTAAAGCGCCAGATTGGCCTTGCGC
>SXGR01145772.1_pt1 | contig 12670 bp, 17 predicted proteins | sample 3174711 | NCBI WGS metagenome assembly SXGR01 (sample SAMN11356860, study PRJNA531348) | freshwater metagenome | isolation source: freshwater sample F1-60 | place: China: Fuxian Lake, Yuxi | collected 2017-12-25
ACAAGTTACTTTACCTAAAGGATGGAGAGACAAGTTTGATACCAATTATTTCGTGGCTGAAATTAAAAATGATGAATTGGTAATTAAGCCTTTGGCTAATGCCGGAACTTTGAAAGATCAGGTGGAGAGCTCCTGGAAAGAATATAAAGAAGGAAAAGTGATTAGCGGTGAGGAGTTAATGAAAAAATATGGCTTATAAGCTTTTTTATACTCATTCTGCTGAAAAAGATTTGAGTAGGATTGATCAGAAACAGGCGGCGAAGATTTTGATGAAGGTTGATGAATATTTGAAGTTGCCAAATCCATTGCTGAAAGCGAAAAAATTGAAAGGTTTTGAGGCTGATACCTATAGGTTTCGAGTGGGGGATTATAGAGTGGTTTTTAGGTTAGATGAAAAAACAGGAGAATTTGTTGTTGTTGTGATATTGAAAATTTCCCATCGGAAGGATGTCTATAAGGAAATTTAGATGTCAGTTTTATTGACGATACAGATTTATTCTGTTATGGTATCGTCTTTTTATAATTTGTTATGAATCTGGTTTTAGGGCGTAAAGTTTTATATTTGGTCGGAGGTAAATCTGGGCCACCTTTGCAGGATAATTATGTTGATAGTCTACAGGCAGATTTAGAAGCTTTCTTAGGAGAGAATTTAAAGCCATCAGAGTTTATTCAACATATTGTAAATAGCGTAGATACCAAATTTCCTGATAAAGTAAAAGGAGCTAAACCTTTGGAAGAGCTTTGTGCGATTTAAAGATTCAAACTGGCTCTCCCGATTGGACGCTGTCCGAATGTGGTTTAGGACCGGTTAAGTGTTTTTTAATGAGGTCTTCTTTACAAAAGGATTGATTGTCCGTTAATATCATCCCCTTGCTATATAATCACAATTTTATGATACTCTCAGATGATATAAGGAATCCTCATCTTGATGATTTGGATGTTGATATTCTCTATCATTTTGGGCTTACTACCTTTGATGAGCTCAAACAAATGTTTGGGGATGTTAAATTTGTTTGTACTGGTGGAAGTGCGGATAGAGCGGAAGATTTTGCTCAAAAAGTTGCTAGTGATTTGGGCATAGAGGTACCCGGTGGTGGTCCGCAACCTATCGGCAAAACAGAGAGATTTTCACTTTACAAGGTGGGACCTATTTTATCTGTTAACCATGGTATGGGGCAGCCGTCATTAGAAATTATGCTTAATGAGATAGCCAAATTGCTTCAGTATGCTGGTTGTGAAGGAGTTACGTTTCTTCGTATTGGAACTTCTGGAGGTGTTGGAGTTGAGGGGGGAACTGTAGTTATTACTGAAGAAGCTCTTGATGGTGAATTGCAGCCACAACTTGCTTCTGTACAGCTAGGTAAACGCAGGACTTATCCAACACAAGCAAACGCAGGTGTTGTTGCGGAGTTGGTTGAGGTTAGTTCTCAAATGGGTGATATCAAAGTTGCTGTTGGTAAAACGATGTCAGCGGATGGTTTTTATGAGGAGCAAGGTAGGTTAGATGGTGCGCTGAAGCCGGAATATGATGAGGCTGAAAAACTGGCATTTTTGGCTAGGGCCCATGAAGCTGGAGTTAGAAATATTGAGATGGAAGCCTGTAGATTCGCTGCATTTTGCCTTAGGGCTGGTATTCCCGCAGCGATTGTTTGCGCGGCATTGCTGAATCGCCTTGAAGGGGATCAAGTTAAGTCAAGCGTAGAGGAGTTACATCAATTCTCTGATAATGCTCAACGGGTAGTGATTGAATGGATAAGAAGAAGATTAGCTCAAAATGAGATAGTTAAAGATTCTCCGACTGGATAGCGGTTTTTGCATGGCAAAAACCTTCAGTCTCGTTCGCTCGAAAAGCAAAAAGTTTCCCCAGGGAACCTTTTTAGCTTTCGCTCGCTCACTTCGACTGTGCGAACCTAAAGGCTCGCATCCAGCCAGAAAAAGAAAAAATCTGCAGATAAAACGAGTTATCTTCAGATTTTTTCTGGCTCCCCCGACTGGATTCGAACCAGTGACCTACCGGTTAACAGCCGGTTGCTCTACCGCTGAGCTACAGGGGAACAGTGCGGTTCGTAAAAAATGCGAACAGGGCTAATATACGTAAGCTAAATCTCTTTTTCAACAGATTTTTGTGGGAATGATCAGGAGTTTTCTAGAGTTTGCTCAAAACGGCAATGTCTCTGGCGACAACCTGGTCCGGGCGGTCATAGGTGAAGAGTTTTTCGACGCGGTAGCCGGCGGTTTTGGCGAGTTCTGGAAATTGCGGCAGGTGTTCGAGGCGTTTTGGGTGTTTGAAGGCTGTTATGCACATTACAACTTTGCAGTTTCGCGGAGTGGTCTGGTTGATTGCGTGAAGCCAGTTTAGGTGGAGATTTGCCAGTTCGCGGAAGGTTCTTTCGCGTTCGATGTCGGTTGGTAGCTTGCTGACAGGGTTACCGAGATATCCTTCGGTTACGACGGCATCAATTTTTTCCGGCACGAGCTTGGAGGAAATGAAGCGGGCATCTCTGGTTAGGACTCGGAATTTGTTTTTTGTCTGGAATTCTTTTTCCAGCCATTCGCAGTTTTCTTTTGTAAATTCAGACATTCGGGATTCGATGTCCGAACCGACGACATTTTTGCCCATCAGTAGTCCTTCCATTAAAGTGGTTCCAGTTCCGCAAAATGGGTCGTAGATCGTTTTTGTTCCGGGTCCGGCAAGGTTGATCATGATTTGTGCGAGTTTTGGCGGCATCATCCCAACTCTGGCATCCTTTTTTGGCTTGTCGTAGTCACGTTTGGAGTAGTTGTCGATATTTTGGATAGAAACTGTTTCGCCAACGAAAACTTTTTTTGTTCCCTGGATGATCGTGATGTCGACACCTTTTTCGACAACACGGGCTTTATAGATTGTAGATGGCTTCGGGGACTGGAAATTTTGATTTACGAAGCGGGAATTAAGATTTAAAGATTTTAGGATTTTTTTAGAAAAATTTAATAACTCTTTGATATTAATAGCTCGTGTATTCATATAACTTAACACGCTTATGGCAAAAGGAATCTTGTTACCGCTTTGATTTTGAAAATTAGAGAGAAGGAACTTTTCGAGAACTGGCTTCAGGCTTGGAAGATCGCCTTTGTCGACCTCGGCGAAGATGCGGACAATTTTAATTGTCCCACCGAGCTGATCCTGAAGTTTCTGGAAGTCGAAGTCTGCAAGGCGGAAAATCGCAGTGTCGAGATTTTTTTCGACAAAGCTGTTTTTGCCTAGCACGCTCAGTAATTCTGCGGTGCAGAGTTCTTTCTTTCGGCCTAATTCAAAAGCATATAAGTGCATAAAATGTTCAATATTTGCCAACAGTTTACTGATGAGTTTTGCTTTTGGCTACATGGTTTTTCGTTATGAGTCCAGATATGAGCAAATAAATTGCCTTTAAGGGCAAGGGATTCGCGATAATTTCGATTGAGTTCATTGCATATGCCGAGTATTTTTCTTTGTACTAATTAGAATTAACAACAGAAATATGGCAATGTCCTTAAACCGTGTACAGTTAATCGGAAATGTTACTCGAGACCCGGAAATGAAGCAGATTCCTGGTGGCCAGGTTGTGACCAGTTTTGGAGTCGCGACAAATTTTACCTGGAATGATCAAAGTGGCCAGAAACAGTCGAAAACTGAGTTTCATAATATTGTGGCTTGGAGAAAGTTGGCGGAAATATGCGGCCAATATCTGAAAAAAGGTACAAAAGTTTTTGTTGAGGGAAAGCTTCAAACTCGTGAGTGGGAAGGTGAAGATGGGGTAAAAAGATATCGTACTGAAGTTATTGCAGATAACATGATCATGCTTGATCGCAAAGATGGCGCATCCGAATACGGAATGGATCGTCAGGCGGCAGGTATTAATAATAGTCAGGCCGATGATTTCGAGCCTGTTGCGGCTGGTGCGAACGATGAAGAGATCAAGATTGACGATCTGCCGTTCTAAGTGAAGTGAGCCTATAAAGAAAGAGAGATGAGGGTCCAAATATAAATGGACCCTCATTTCAACGCGCAAGTCCAACTAATTTTGCTTTTCCCCTACATTTTTGGTTTTTGTTTTAGAACGAAATTTACCATACGTTCATTTTTGTTTTTGTTTTTGGACCTTTATTCTGTCGATTTGAGCAGAATAAAGGATAGGTTTTATTTTTGTTTGGGGTCGATAGTTGGTGTCGACAAGGTAAAAGTAAGGGAGGGAGAGAAAGATTTAGCCTCGTTTTGGGCTCTTTGCCTTCCTCCGTTACTTTCGGCCTTGCAGGCCTGCGCGATTTTTTTAATGGTCTTATATGAATCAAATTGATTAAGTATATCATTTTTTGGCTTGTTTTACAATAAGGTAGGGAGATATCGCTGGATAGTTAGGGTTGACAAAATTTAATAAAATTGTAGAGTTAGAGCTCTTTGTTGATCAAAATTCATGCGAAAATTTGAAAGGAGGGATAATAAGCCGTTGACTGTGGAAAGAGCAAACGTAGTGTTCGGTATTTTTGCAGATGTTTATAAAAGACATCTTTCTTTGGGTGGAGCAGCAAAATTTTTCAGATGTCTTGAAACTCAGCAAACGTTAAGGGATTTGACGGACAGGGGTATTGACCTTCTGAATGGTCCTGGTGATTCCCTTGTAAATCATGTTTATCATATGGAGTTATCGAGGAAAATTGCCTGGAGGATTGCAAGTGTTATTAACAGGCCTGATATGGATATTTTAATTCCGGAGTTGTTAAATATTATTGAATCATTGAAGCCTGGCGAGAAATTTACGGTTGGAGAGATGGTTTTAACAGCAAGTGATAAATTGTTTTTGACTGGACTTTTGTATACTGATCATCAGCGCAAAGAGATGATTGTTGATGATTATGCCGAGTTGAGAATTGAAGAAGGTTTGATAGATCCTTTTAATGAGGAGTGCAATCCTGGAATGTTTAGAATTTTAACAAGACGAAAAGTAGCTTCTTACAAAGAGTCTTTGAGTGGAAATGGTTCAGCCTCGATGGATGTAATGCAGGAATTTACCGATATTAAGCTGATTTTTAGTCGTCTTTCTGCAGGTGTTTTTGAAGTTAATGAAGTTTATGAGGTGATGGATTTGTTGCCTCAGGATCTTAGTAATTATGAAATCCGGTTTTTATTTAAGGAAGTTTTCCCCCTTTATTATAAGGCTGATGAGTTAGATCCAAGGAAGAAAATTATTTTTGACCGCCTGGAGAAGCTTTTGGAATTGAGGGATTTTATTTATTTTGGCCCGACAGAAAAGGAATTGAGAGATTTCTTGATTAAGGAAATTGGCGATAAAAGCGATGTCGAGATTGATCAGGAGTTTTTTGGTTCTTCAGTTTTTATAAAAAAGGGACTAATGAATGGCCAGGAAAATCCTTTGTTTGATAGGATGGTGAAATTATTCAGGATTGAATTATTTAAAAAAATTAAGGGACATGGTCGAAATTTGTAAAATCGGCTGTTATTTTCTTTTTTATTTTGTATAATTTCGGGGGTTTTTTATTTGCATATATTATTAAATGGATACGGGCGCGCCATTTTCGGGTAAATTGTTTCTAATTGTTGGACCTTCAGGTTCTGGCAAAGGATCAGTGATCAGCGATCTGCACAAACGATATAAAGGTTTTGTGTATCCGGTTTCTTATACAACTCGCCCCCCGCGTGAAGGAGAAGAAGATGGTGAGGTTTATCATTTTATTTCTAAAGAGAAGTTTGAGGAGATGATTGCGAAAAATGAGTTTTTGGAATATGCGGTTGTGCATTCAGATAACTATTATGGAACTTCGAAAAGTGACTATATTGAGCCGTTAAAGGCGGGTGCGGTGATTATAAGAGAGGTGGATATTCAGGGGTTTCATTCGATTCAAAAACTGGTGCCAAAGGAGAATTTGGTCTCGATTTTTATGAAGGTGGGTAATTTGGAAGAGCTGAAGCAGAGAATTTTGGGTCGAGGAGTTTTGTCTGATGATGAAATTTCTAAACGGCTTGAGAGTGCAAAAAAAGAGATTGCCCAGGCTGGAGATTGTGATTATGAGGTGGAGAATAAATTTGGGGAGTTTAAAAAATGCGTTTCAACTGTCGAAAAAATTGTCCTTGATGAAATTAAGGACCTATATTAATAACCTCATCTCTATGATTATCGCTACTCTGAAGGAAGTTAAGGACAATGAAAATCGTGTAGCACTGACGCCTTATGGCGTGAAAGAGCTTGTTGATGCTGGTTTGACGGTGATTGTTCAGGAAACTGCCGGTATGGGTAGCGGTTTTTCCGATAGCGAGTATCGTGAGTGTGGCGCGCAGATGATGCGTGACCCGGAGGATATTGTGAAGACTGCAGATATTTTGGTGAAAGTGAAGGAACCGCTTCCACAGGAGTACAATCTTCTTGAACAGTTTGCGGGAAAAACACTTTTTACTTATCTTCATTTATCCGGAGTTGATAAGCGTTTGACGAAAGTTTTGGCGAACAACAATATTACGGCGATTGCGTATGAAACAGTTGAGGATGAGCGCGGAACATTGCCTTTATTGGCGCCGATGAGTGAAGTGGCGGGGATTTTGGCGGTGCAGTACGGGGCGGAGTTTTTGCAGAAAAAACATGGTGGAAGAGGAATTACTTTAGGGAAAATTACCGGAATTCCGAGTGCGCGTGTGGTTGTGGTTGGCGGCGGATATGTCGGTGCGACTGCGGCAAAAACGGCTGCAGGAATGGGGTCCCGCGTGAAACTTTTTGATATCAATCCAGCGAAATGTGAGGAGTTGAATAATGAAATTAAGAGTTATCTGGGTCCGAATCTGGCGGAAAATTTTGAGGCAGTTGTGCCAGCCGGTGAAAACTATGATGAAGCTTTGAAAGAGGCAAATTTGCTTGTTGGTGCTGTTTTGGTTGCGGGAACGAAGGCGCCGGTTGTCGTAAGTGAAGAGCAGGTTAAATCTATGAAGGACGGTTCAGTGATTATTGATGTGTCGATCGATCAGGGCGGGTGCATCTGGGGATCGCGAGCAACAAGCCATTCTGAGCCTGTTTATGAAATCTACAACAAAGTTTATTGCTGTATTCCAAATATGCCGGGTCAGGTGAGCCGTCAGTCGACAATTGCGCTGACAACTGCGACTTTGCCATATCTGATGCAGATTGCAAAAGAAGGTGCGGATGCGGTAATTAAGAGATCAGTTGAAGGTGATGGCCGATTTGCGAGAGGATTAAATACTTATAAAGGATTTATTACTTACGAAAGTGTGGCGAAAGATTTGGGAATGATGGAGCAGTACAAATCGCCTGCGGAATTGATTTAAGCTTGAAGTTTTAGCGGAAAATTATTATTTTGCTTAAGCTTAATTAGCACTGGGGATTGGCCAAGTGGTAAGGCAGTGGGTTCTGGTCCCACGACCGGGGGTTCGAATCCCTCATCCCCAGCCAAGATTATAAGAAAACTTTATGAAAGTTTTCTTTGCTTTCAAAATATAGGTATTCGCAAAAATCCATATTCGCCAAGCTTCGCTTTTTAAATCTGCAGGAAACCGCGAGACCTCCAAATTAAAAAAGCTACGCCAGCTCATATGGATTTTTGCTCATGCTTTATTTATAATAATCAAAATTCATGATCAAACGAAAATTTTTATTTGGGGCTGGAGTTTTGATATTGGCGGTTTTGATTTTTGTTTTTTATCCTAAAAAGCCAGCCAGCGATTATGTTTTGCTTGTAGAAGAGAGTGATCCGCATTTTGCGATGGAGGTTTTGGCGGAGAATTTGGAAAAAAATCCGGATTTGGAGAATTCTTGCCATGGTGTTACTCATGAGATTGGAAATGCGGCTTTTGAAAAATATGGTTTTAAGGAAGCTTTGACGGCTTTCGAAGATGATATTTGCGGGTCGGGCTATATGCATGGTGTGACAGAGGCCTATATTGGCAGTGTGGAAAATCCTTTAGAGGCGATGATGACCGCTTGTCCTGAAGGTTATGGGGCTTGTTTTCATGGTATTGGACATGGACTTTTGCTGTATTATGAAAATGATTTGCCGAAAGCGGTTGGGGGTTGTGATCTATTTGAGAACAAGGAAGAAAAAGTGGACTGCTCAGAGGGAATTTTTATGCAGAATTTTAATACTGATACGAAAATTCATGATAACGCTTATTTGAAGCCGGAAGATACTTTGTATCCTTGCCGCGAGCAGGAGCCTTTATATAAAAGTGCCTGCTATTTTTATTCGCCGCGATATTTTTTGAGCTTAAATGAGCGTGAATATGAAGAGGCGATTGAGGTTTGTCTTTTGGCGGAGCCGGAATATGTGGGGCGTTGCGTAAGAGGAGTTGGTAGTGTGACGATGAAGCAAAATATTGATGATGTTCAGTTTGTGGAAAAAGTTTGTCAGTCTGCACCGGAAAAATACCAAATTGATTGTTATGCCGGTTTGACAAGTTATTTTGTGATTCATGTGGGGTCAATTGACGAAGCGGAGAAGCTTTGTCCGAGGCTGGATGAAGGTTTTCAGAGGATTTGCCGAGGAACCGTGAGTACCAGTGCGAATTTTTTTCAGGATTAGTTTGACAAACTGGTGCGGTAAATCTTAATATCGTCTACCATTCTGTTAAATCTTAATTAATTTAAAATGGTAAATCGTGTTTCAGGAGATGCAGATATTGTTGCTGATAATGGTGATCAGAATACTGGTGAGAGGCCTTTGGTGATTTTTGAAAAACCTGATGGTGTAGAAATAATGTCGGTGCTAACTCCGTCGCCTGCGTTGGAGCAGATTAATGACGGCCTCGGAACTTTAATTGGTAAGCTTGAATATGATGAATATCGTGAACTTGCTGGTCTATTGATGCAATTGCGCGTGGAAGAGGATAGTGATAAATCTTTTGAATTTGATGGTACTCAAAGAATGCAAAAACTTTTGGCATTTGTGGAAAATAGTAAAAGTGAAAATATTAGGAATTTGAAAGATCTCCTTGAGGAGCGAAGAAAATTTGGCGAGAGGGATGTGATGCAACAATTGATTCTGCTTACGAGGCTTTATTATCTGAAAGGTGTGAATATGTTGAATCCGGAAGCTGATCCTTCAAAAGAAAGTTCGCTTAAAGTAAGAGATGATAAGGATATTGTTGTAAAACTTGGAGGTAAGTCTGAAACGCAAGTTTTGCATATAGGAAAATTAGATGGTCAGATAACAATATTCTATCTTGACGAAAGTGATACGCGAACTCAGCTGGCTCTTGAGCCCGGTAAGGTATATATCTTGGGAAGAGGAGGCTACTCTTTTACGGTAAAAAACTGTGAAAAGAATATTGATCAGGTTTTAGGTCAGAATTGTGTACGATTGCCAGGTCTTTTGAATAGATATCTCTCGAGAGTTGGGATTGCTGTGGAATGTGTTGGTGACGAAGTATTTATCTATGATAGAGCTTCGAAAAATCAATTTGCTTTTTCCTGGGAGCGGTTTTCTCCTGAAGGTAAGGCGATGGGTGGGAAGGCTGGAATATCAAATTACTATTCTTGTCCGGTACCTCAAGATGATGGAAGCGTCGTTCTGGGAAATTCGGAAATTCTTTCAGCCCCTGACGCTGATAAGTAGTCATGATAGACATGCATATTCAGTCAAACTGTAAAATTTGACTGTTTGACTTGAGGTTCTTAACATTGCTTAAATAAATAACCTCATTTTTTATGAACGAAACAACTTTATTTCTTAGTCGGATTATTGGTCCGGTGATGGTGGTTTTGGCGGTGGGCATTATGGCAAATCATCATTTTTACAAAAAAATGTATGCGGAATTAGATAAATCGCCTTTGCCAGTTTTGTTGGCGGGAATTGCGACTCTTGTTTTGGGAATTCTGATCGTGATGAAGCATAATTTTTGGACTAGTGCCGCAGAAATTGTGGTGAGTCTTTTTGGTTTGTTGCTTTTGGTGAAGGGTCTTTTTTGGCTTTTGATTCCGGGTGTACCAATGAAAATCGGAAAAAAATTTGCTGATAGCGCCGCTTTTCCATATGTTTTACTGATTCCATTGGCAATCGGAGCATATCTTTCCTGGTTTGGATATTGGGCTTAAAAAAAATCTGATTGATTTGAAATTTTTTCTTCTGTAAAAAGGAGAAAATTTTTCAAAATGGAAAAGAAAAGTGATATTGATATTCAGCCGGAAGTGCCTGTTAGCCAGGTTGGTTCGACTATTGCAAATCTGCGCTCGCGGGTTATTGCTTTAGGGGTGCCGGGTCTGGCAATGTATAGCCTTACGAAGGGGGTTGTTGTAGGAGTTTCGGCTGCGGCCTTAATAGATGGCAGTACTGAGGCAAAATTGATGGTAGGATCGTCGGCGGCGGCAGTTGCTGTTGTTTCCGGCCAGACTTTTTGGATTTTATGTGTTATTCTTGGAAAGCGATTTTTTAAAAAAATTAAAAATGAAACCTGAAGAATTAAAACGTTTAATTGATCAAGGAGTGCCAGTAAAAATAATTGATGTCCGTGAGGCGGATGAGTTTGCGGCTGCAGAGAAGATTGAAGGCGCAGAAAATATTCCGATGGGGAGAATTTTTATCGAAGCTTCAAAAGGGAATTTACCGAAAGATTCAAAAATTGTGACAGTTTGTAAATCTGGTACACGCTGTGGAATTGTCGCAAAAGAGCTGCGAGAACGTGGATATGATATTGAGGCTCTGGAAGGAGGGGTAGAGGATTTTAAAAGATCTTTTTCTTAGAATGGCAATAGGGTGTTTGGCCGTTTTTGATGTAATAACTTTGATGATAATCTTCGGCGGGCCAGAAGGTTGTTGCCGGTAAAAGTTGTGTAGCAACTTTGTAGTTGCGGTCGAGGAGTTGGCGGATTAATTTTTGAGCGGTTTGTTTTTGTTCATCATTGAGGTAAAAAATTACGGATAAATATTGATGACCTTTGTCCGGACCCTGACCGTCAGTTTGGGTAAAATCGTGAATTTCGAAAAAGAGTTTTGCCAGTTCTTCATACGAGGTTTTTTCGTTGTCGAAAGTTACTTCGATTGCTTCGAAGTGGCCGGTGTTTTCATAACAAACTTCTTTGTAGGAAGGATTTTCAGTTTGCCCGCCAATATAGCCAACTCGGGTATTTTTTACGCCTGGCGCCTGCTGTATATAGTATTCAACTCCCCAGAAACAGCCGGCGGCGAAAACTGCTTTTTCAAACATCTTTTTTGAAGTTTAAAGATATGGAATTTACACAGTGGCGGACATTTTTCGGCGTGAAGCGTTCTCCTTCAAAAACGTGGCCTAAATGTCCTTTGCAATTTGCGCAGACTATTTCTGTGCGGATGCCGTCTTTGTCGAGGATTCGCTCGATTGCGCCGGGAATTTCGTCGTCGAAACTTGGCCAGCCGCAACCGGAATTGAATTTTGCTTTTGATTCGTATAAAGGAGCGTCACAACGTTTGCAGACATATTTGCCATTTTCTTTGTGGTCAGTGAATTCTCCGGTATAGGGCATTTCGGTTCCTTTGTAGACAATTACGCGCTCTTCTTCAGGTGTAAGTTCTTTGTAGTTATTCATGCTATAATAATAGCATATGAAAAAAATATTTTTTATTGTTTTTGGATTTCTGTTTTTAATTGGGGTTTATTTTTTTAATAATCAGCAGTTTTTCTTTCGGCCGAAAGAGTCTCCAATTCCAAGAGGAATGGATATGAAGAGTGCGAAGGTGGAGATTGTGGCTGAAAAACTCGATATTCCATGGGCGATTGGCTTTTTACCTGATGGATCGATGCTGGTGACCGAGAGAAGTGGGAATTTGTTGAAAGTTAAAGATGATTTGAAAATTCCAGTCGCAGGTGTGAAGCATGTAGGAGAAGGAGGGTTGCTCGGAATGGCTTTGCATCCGAATTTTGCGGAAAATCATTATCTTTATTTATATTTGACGACGGAAGGGGAGGCGAGTCTGGAAAATCGCGTGGAGAGATATGTTTTTGAAAATGATCAGTTAAGTGAGCGCAAAGTAATTTTGGAGGGAATTCCAGGAGCAAAGTATCATGATGGAGGATTTTTGGCTTTTGGACCTGATAAATTACTATATGTGACAACAGGGGATGCTAATGATTCGGATAATGCCCAAAATGCAGATTCTTTGGCCGGGAAAATTTTGCGGATGAGGGATGATGGTAGTAATCTTGAAATTTTCTCAATGGGTCATCGGAATGTTCAAGGGATTACTTGGGATGACAAAGGTCAGCTTTGGGCCACGGAGCATGGAAGGTCGGGGGCGGCATCGGGTTTTGATGAGTTAAATTTGATTGAAAAAGGAGAAAATTATGGTTGGCCTATTGTTGAAGGTGATGCGGTTAAAGAGGGATTCAAGAAACCGGTGGTGCATTCGGGTGAGGAGGATACGTGGGCGCCGGGACAGATTGTTTTTTATGGTGGCAAGTTGTTTTTTTCCGGACTTCGAGGGGAGTCTTTGTATGAGTTTAGTGGAGGCGCTTTGAAGAGGCATTTTTTTGGTGACTTTGGAAGATTAAGGGCTTTAACTATTGGTATGGATGGTTATTTTTATTTTAGTACTTCAAATACAGATGGCCGGGGCGAGCCCAGGAAAAATGATGACAAAATTGTTAAAGTTCACCCTTCGGCCTTATAGGCTTGCAAAATTTTATTTTTAGTGTAGAATCTCGGGGATTTAAAACCAATTCTAA
>SXGR01149997.1_pt1 | contig 12670 bp, 8 predicted proteins | sample 3174711 | NCBI WGS metagenome assembly SXGR01 (sample SAMN11356860, study PRJNA531348) | freshwater metagenome | isolation source: freshwater sample F1-60 | place: China: Fuxian Lake, Yuxi | collected 2017-12-25
CTCGAGTTGAGCACGCTTGCGAGCTGGCCGAGCACGGCAACGGCACTCGGCTTCAGCGCCACCGAACCTGGGTCGAATGTGAAGTCCGCCGCGAACCGGATCATGCCGCGCCGTTCATCGAACTGCAAGACATCGGGATATTGAGCAGCAAGCGCAGCGAGCGCAGCATTCACTTCTGCTGGCAGTGGTCCACCATTCAGGTCGCCAATCTTCTTGAGCAGCGACTCGTAATCGGCAAGCAACTTGTCGACATCCACATTCTGACCCTTGCGAAGCGCTTCGAGTGAGGCCAAATCGCCAGCAGCCTGCGCAAGCTGAGATCGAAGGCGCGCCTCATTCGCCCGAGTGGTTTCGAGATCACCTTGGCTTCGCAGCAGCTGCTGCTGCTGGGATCGGTAGGCCAATTCGAGATCGTTGTACTTTTCTTGTGGGACGCAACCAACACCAACGAGGGCAACGAGTCCGATGAGTGTTGTGCGAAACGACGCTTCCTGTGCGTTCATAGTGAGACCTCCGTGTGTTGACGGGAGTGTAGCGACTCTTGACTGAGAGTCCACCGCAGCAACTGGCAATCTCGAATCTGCCTAGAAGATCGCTCCACCCGGTGCGAGCTCGACGCAGATTCGGGTCGAATTGAGTCGCGTGCTAGACTTCATTCATGCCGTCCCAGGAGCCGCTCGATGCTGACCTCGCGAAACTGAAAGCGTCCGCCGGGGCCTATCCAATCGAGGCCCTCCACTTCGTGCAGAGTGGGTTTTCGCATGCCGCCAAGAGTGTGCAGAAGCGCCATCAGCAACTCGCGCAAGAGGGGGTGGGCCAACTCGCGCAAGACGATCGACATCTCAGCGGGCAGCAACTCTGTTTCGGGTTGCTCGATTACGCAATCGATCAGTATGGAATGCTGGCTCCAGTGGTCTTACGGCGGTGGAACGTCCAGCGCACTGATGACTTTGGAAGGATCGTGTTCGGACTCATCGAACTTGGCGTCCTGCGGAAGTCGCCAACCGATTCGATCGACGACTTTCGAAGCGTCTACGAGTTCGACGAAGTCTTTGCGACCGATGTCCTTCGAAGAAAACTGCTCGAAAGTAGGGGCTGATCGATGAGCGGTGACGCAGGTCCCCGTGGGGGCAACGATCCATCAGGCGCACGTCGAACCGTTGCGCAGCTTCATATCTGGCAGGTGCAAGCGGTGAGGGATGTGCTGATTGTGGCACTGATTGTTGTCGCGATCTGGGCTGGCTACGCGCTTCGCTTCGTCACGGTGCCGCTGTTGCTTGCCTTCGCGCTCGCCTACCTCGTCGAACCACTCGTCCGCTGGATCTGCAGTGTCTTTCGGCTCAGCCGCCCCGTGGCCGTTGGGCTCATCCTAGGCAGTTGTGGAGTGGCAGTGGTTGTTGCGGGATTGCTGTTCGTTCCAATGGTTGTGCGGCAATCGTCTGAATTCGTTGCGAGTGTGCGCGCGGGTCAATTCGATCGGTGGATCGACCGGGCACAAGATGTCTTGCCGAAGGAGTTCCGTGATGAGGTGATGCGTGTGCGCGAGTGGGTGAAACCGCTTACTGCAACTGATGGAGTCTCAGTGCACGCCAATGGCGAGCTGCCACTGCGGGTTCCACTGGCGCCAGAGCCGCCACCTCAAGCGCCGCTCGTCTCCGACTCAACGATTAGCCAAGCGATCATGAGTCCCGCCACCCAAGCGGCACTCTGGAGGCTTCTCGATTTTTCGGGGTTGATCTTCGCAGCGATGCTGATTCCCTTCTATTTCTGGTTTTTCAGCAACGGATTCCCTTCAGCGATCGAGTTCTTGGGAAGCCTGGTCCCCGATACGCGCAAGGCGACAATCTTTCGTCTCGCAGCAGAGATGGACGCCGCGGTCGCGGGATTCGTTCGAGGACGGATTCTGATTGCGGCAGGAATGGGTGTGATGTTCGCTGCGGGCTGGTGGATCAATGGGGTTCCATACGCGTTGACACTTGGATTGCTCGCTGGGCTCCTGTCGATCGTGCCGTACCTCGGCGCGGTGGTCGTGGTTCCGGCCGTGGCGATCCTCGCGGCGAGCCAACTCGCGCAACCCGAAGCTGATCGCATGGCGTGGTACTGGATCGTGGGTGGACCGCCACTTGTCTTTGTCATCGTGCAGTCGATCGAGGGGTACTTGTTGACACCGATCTTCGCGGGGCGTGCAACCAACCTCGGACCTGTGTCGATTTTCGTCGCAGTCCTTGCGGGAGCAAGCGTCGCTGGGCTGTATGGAATGCTGCTGGCGATTCCGGTTGCAGCCTGCGCAAAGATCCTCATCCGCGAGACGGTCATGCCGCCACTTCGCAATTGGGCTGCGGGAAAGTCCTCTGACCCGCTTCCACTCAACCGTGACTGAAGGGCGTGACTGAAGGGCGTGACTGAAGGGCGTGACTGATGGGGTTTCAGCGCCGTGGGCGCTGCTTGAAGCGACTCTTGGGTGCATCGAGACGGGGTGATCCAGCAGATGCGCCGCCTGCTGCGAGGTCGCGCATCGCATTGACCTTTGCACCCATTGCAGCGAGCCCTCCGCCACTCATCTGTTTCATCATCTTCTGCATCATCTCGAACTGTTTGGTGAGTCGGCCGACCTCGGTCGCGCCCGTGCCGCTCCCGGCCGCGATTCGCTTGACACGGCTGCGATCGATCATCGCGGGATTTTCGCGCTCGCGCTTGGTCATCGAACGGATCATTCCCTCGATGTGGTCGAACTGCTTCTCGTCAATATCGATGTCCTTCATCATCGCCCCAACGCCGGGAAGCAACCCCAGCAGTTGCTTCAGAGGACCCATGCGCCGCAGTGAGCGCATCTGACTCAAGAAGTCGTCCATCGTCAGTCGACCCTTGGCCAACTTGTCGGCAATCGCCGCTTGTTCCTTTTCGTCGAGTTGCTCCTGTGCTTTCTCGACGAGCGAGACGACATCTCCCATCCCCAGAATCCGGCCCGCCATTCGAGTTGGATCGAACTCATCGAGCCCGTCAACGCGTTCGCTGGTGCCAACGAATTTCACGGGGGCGCCAGTGACACGGCGTACCGAGAGTGCAGCGCCACCGCGCGTATCGGAGTCGAGCTTCGTCAGAATGACTCCATCGATTGTGAGTCGCTGATGGAAGGCGCGTGCGCTGTGCACGGCGTCCTGACCTGTCATCGAATCGACCACGAGCAGGATCTCGTGCGCCTCAATTGCACGGTCGACCGCCTCGAGTTCGCGCATCAGTGTGTCATCGATGTGAAGCCGTCCTGCAGTGTCGACAATCAAGACATCAAAGTGCTCGGCGCGCGCTCGCCCAAGTGCACGCTGGGCGACGAGCACAGCATTGCCAACGGCGGTGCCATGGGCGCCGCACTGCTCGGGCTCGGCATGGAAGGCAATGCGGGATCCCGCCGAAAACGCGGCTGCTCCCTCGGCAACAACGCCAAGTTGATCAACCGCCGCTGGGCGCTGCAGGTCGCATGCCGCGATGAGGACGCTCTTGCCGCGCTTGGCGAGCCACGCAGCAAGCTTGCCGCATGTTGTGGTCTTTCCAGCCCCCTGAAGCCCGCACATCATCACCACGGTTGGCCCTGGTTCGACAAATGACATTCGCGACGGGGTCGTCCCCATCAATTCGACGAGCCGTCGATGCACGATCCCCACCATCTGTTCATCTGGGCGAAGACTCTCGAGGACCGCCGTGCCGAGTGACTCCTCAAGGACGGCTGCGCAGAACTCCTTGACGATGTCGTGGTTGACATCCGCCTCAAGCAGTGCCGTTTCGATCGCGCCCATTGCCTCCCGCACGTTCGACTGCGAAATTCGACCGCGTCCAGAGAGGGTGCGAAGCGCGCCAGAAAGCTTGTCGGTCAGTGTTTCAAACATCGCCATTCGATCCTATCGCAGGAGCTCGCGACCGATTCGACTCACCGCAATTCGTTCAGCGAGACCGCTTCGATCGAAGCCACCCGTGCAACCTCGCAGCGTCCCACGCATTGACGCACTGGGGGGCAGTCAACCCACCGCGGCGAGCCGTTGCGATCCCGAATCGAAGGTTGTCCGCATCGTCGGCCGAGTGGATGTCGCAGTCAAGGGCGAGGAGGCATTGCGCGGCACACGCGGTGCGGACGTGGATATCGCGCAGATCGAGTCGCATCCAATGGCAGTTGATCTCCAAGGCCGTGTTGCATTCGCGCGCGGCGACGCAGAGTGCTTCGATGTCGGGCGACAGTCCATCACGCCCGTTGATGATCCGCCCAGTCGGATGACCGAGAATATGCACGAGTGGGTGGCGGATCGCCGCAAGGAGCCTCTTGGTTGCCGCCTCGGGGCTCTGTCGCAGGGCCGTGTGCGGGCTTGCCACCACGAGATCAAGGCGTTCGAGCACGTCATCGTCGTAGTCGAGCCGGCCATCGGCCAGGATGTCGACCTCACTCCCCGCGAGAATTCGTATCCCGTCGAGTGTGGCTTCTGCCTCTCGAATCGCGTCGATATGCGCTCGGAGTCGCTCGACCGAGAGTCCATTCGCCTGCGCACTCGCTTTGCTGTGGTCGGTGATGGCGATGGTGTGAAATCCGCGCGACTTCGCAAGAGTTGCGAGCTCGACAATTGTGAGCGAGCCGTCGCTCGCAGTTGTATGCGCATGCAGTTCCGATTGAATGTCGGCCAGTTCAATCAGCGGCGGGGGAGCCTGTGTGAAATCTGTCCCGTGGCTCTCACGCAGCTCAGGCGGCCAGAGGGGCAACCCCAGTGACTCGTAAATCGACGCTTCACTCGCCGACGCGATGCAGACGTGCGCCCCATCGCGCGTTGATTGAGCATCGGACCGAAAGAGGCCATACTCGTTCAACTTCATGCCACGCTCAATTGCACGTTCGCGCAGATACACGTTGTGATCTTTGCTTCCGGTGAAGTAGAGAAGTGCAGCGCCGAACGCCACGTCATCGACGATGCGCAGATCGATCTGCAGGCCGCTGGCGAGTTGCACAGCGCACTTGGTGTCGCCCTGCGCGAGCACTTTGCCGATTCCGGGTGCCCCGAGAAACGCTTCGCGCGCTGCTGCGTGATTGCTGGTCGACACGAGAAGGTCGAGATCACCGACGGTATCTCGCCCGCGGCGCGCGCTTCCGGCGAAGGCCGCCCGCGCTGTGCCAGGGGCACGTTGCAGGCGGGCGAGAAACGCTTCCGCGATGGGAATGGCGACTCCGAGCGGAACCCTCGTCGGACGCGAACCAGCGAGGTCATGTGCGGCGATCGCTTCGCGCAGATTGGCAACTGTCTTTGCCCCCATCCGAGGAATCGACGCAACTGATCCATCGTCGAGTGCCACGCGCAGCTCGTCGAGACTGGTCACTTTGGCGCTGTCCCACAGCAGTCTGACGGTCTTTGGTCCCACCCCTGCAAGTGTCAACAGCACCGGGAGTCCAGCGGGGACTTGCGCGCGGAGTGCCTCGAGTTCCTGAACAGACCCAGACGTGACGAACTCGATGATCTTGGCTTTCGTGCTCTGTCCAATGCCCTCGATCTCGTCTAAGGCGGCAGGGGACCCGCGCACAAGCGCTCCAAGGTCACGCGACTCGTCGTCGCAACTTCGCGCCGCCTTTCGGTACGCACCCACCTTAAATGCGTTGGCTCCAGTGATCTCGAGCAGGTCTGCAATGGTTGAAAAGACCGCTGCAATCTCGTGATTCGTCGACATTGAGGCGCCTCAATTGGTGTCCGCGGTGCCGAAAGAAAAAACACGCGGCCAGCAGGAGTCGAACCTGCAACCCCGAGCTTCGTAGGCTCGTGCTCTATCCAGTTGAGCTATGGCCGCGAGGCGCGCAAGCATAGCACCCGCGCGAGATTCATGGACGATCAAGTTCGATCAGGCATGATCAGGGATGCTCCCCGTGGCTATGCGTCGATGGCGTGGAGGGTGCGCTCGCCCCAGCCGATCGCGCGGCATCGAGCAGGGCGCCTGCAGCGCATGAAAGCACGATCGTCGCGAGGCCACACACGACCGCGGTGACCTGCGGCCAACGACTCGGCACACTCGTGACTTCGTGCGACCGCGCCGTTGGTGGGGCCACCAACGGTGTGAGCGTGAGCCGCAGGTAGTAGAGGCCACTGATGGCACTGTTGATCACTGCGGCGATGACGAGGCCGAGCTGATTCGCTTCAAATGCGGCAATAAACAGAGAGATCTTTGCAAAGAATCCGATAAACGGGGGCATGCCGACGAGTGACAGTGCACTCATGGCCAAGACCCATGCCATCACTGGATGGCGGACTCGAAGTCCCGCAAGATCTGAAAACGCATTGATCTCTTCACCGCGGCGCTCAAGCGAAGCGAGCGCGGCAAATGTCGCGATCGTCATGACGCCATACGCAACGAGGTAGAGATAGATCGCATCGATTCCTGCGCTCGCACCCGCGATCAGGCCGAGTACGAGATACCCCGAGTGTGCAATCGAGCTGTATGCCATCATGCGCTTCACCGAAGTCTGCAACAGCGCGCCGATGTTCCCAAGCGTCATGGTGAGCACGGCGACCATCCAGAGAATCGCAGCGATCGGAGTCGGCAGCCCCAAGTACTGCACGCGAACTCCGTCGGGCGCGATGATCGCGTGTCCAGTCCATCCAACGCACGTCAGGATGATCACGAGCGCTGTGAATCCAGCAGTTTTTGGCACAAAAGAAAGAAATGCGCTGACGTGGGTTGGGGCGCCCTCATAGACGTCAGGGGCATAGAAGTGCATCGGCACTGCCGTGACTTTGAAACACAGTCCGAGCACGATCAGCGCAATCCCGATCATTGCCAGCCCGTCGATGCCGTTGCCAGCAGCTTGCGCAGCGAGTGCGTCTCGAATCGCAAGCAGTTCGAGCGAACCAGTCGATCCATACAGCAATGCGAATCCATACAGAAAGACTGCGGTACTCATTGCGCCCAGGAAGAAGTACTTGACAGCAGCCTCTTGCGGCCGACTGCCATGGCCGCCGACTGCAACCATGATGTAGGTGGGCAGCGAGACGAGCTCGATCGCCAGAAAGAGCCAGATCAAGTCGGTTGCGTTACACAGAAGCATCGCTCCCATCAGGCTGAGGAGCAGAAACGCGTAGTACTCGCCGCGCGCGACCCGCTGCGCATCGAAGGGCTGCCTGCCGCGCGCGACAGAATCTTCAAGCCGGCGGTCAACCGATCCCACAGACAGCAGCACGAGCCACACTCCCATCACGGCGATGAGTGGTTTCACGAACCGCCCGAGAAGCGGAAGCAGCAGGTGCGCATCGAGCGCCCGTGGTGTGGTGTATGTGAGTGGCAACGCAATGATGGACAGGAGCAACACGCCACATGTGATGAATGGCAGCGCATCGCGCACTCCACGCCGCTTCGAGAGCCCCATGAGTGCTACGACGACCGCGCCCGCCAAGAGCATCATCTCGGGAACAAGCAGCGCGAGGCGAGGGGAGAGTGAATCGATCATTGGGAATTGAGTGAGTTCGAGGTTGGTTGTGAAGAGGGCGACTGGTCGCTTCCTGTGAGAGATGCGGCGTGCTCAGCCATCACTCGTTCAACCTGCGCTGGATAGTGGACGAGCAATCGCTCTGTGCAAGGGCTGATGGCGTCGAGCATTGGTGTTGGCTGCAGCCCAAGCCACAAACATGCAACTGCGAGCGGAGTGAGAACTGCGATCTCTCGGACACTGAGATCAACAGGAAGCACTGGTTCGTGCGATGAGTGAGCTGCGAGTTGGATTCCATGGGGGGTCGCATGGCTGCTGTCGTGGGTGGAGTGCGTTGCGTGTGCAGTTGGTTCGCGCAAGGGCCCCCACACAATCTTTCCGAGCAGGATGAGCAGGTACATCGCCGCGAAGATGAGACCAAGCCCAGCGACGATCGCGTACCACGGACCGAGGACTCCGGGGTATCCGGTCTGTGCATCGTGCTCAGCCATGAATGTGCCGCCGAGGCAGAGGAATTCACCAACAAATCCGTTGAGCCCAGGAAGCCCGATGCTCGCGAGAGTAAAGAAGACCATGAACGACGCCCACACGGGCATCCGTTTGGCAAGTCCGCCAAGAACGTCGGTGTCCTTCGTGTGATAGCGCTCGTAGAACATCCCGATGCACAAAAAGAGCGCGCCCGTCGATAGCCCGTGATTCACCATGTAAAAGACTGCCCCCTCTGCACCCATCGGGTTCAGCGCGAACAGCCCCAACATGCAGAGTCCTAAGTGTGAGATCGATGAATAGGCGATCAACTTCTTCGCGTCCGTCTGCACCCAGCAAATCAATGACGCATAGATAATCGCAATGATCGAGAGGACCGCTACGACGCACATCAACTCGGCCCCACCTGCTGGCGCCATCGGCAGCGCGAATCGGTAGTTGCCGTAGGTTCCGAGTTTCAAGAGTGCAGAGGCCAAGATCACTGATCCAGCGGTCGGCGCCTGATCGTGGGCGAGGGGCAACCACGTGTGCAACGGAAAGAGAGGCACCTTGACTGCAAATCCAACCATCAGCGCTGCGAAGAGCCAATACTGCGACGATGTAGGCAGTCTGACCGCGGTCGCAGTGAGCGCATCAATGTCGAAATTCCAACTGCCAGAAGCAATTCGGTGCTCCCACCCCAGATAGAGCAGCGCCGCGAGCATGAACATTGAGCCAAGGAATGTGTAGAGGAACATCTTGATCGCGGCGACCCTTCGATCAGGTCCGCCGTAGATCGCGACGATTAACGTCATTGGCACCAGCGTGAATTCGTATCCGATGTAGAAGAGGATCGCGTCTCGCGCAGCGAACGCGAGCAAGATCGATGAGCCGAGGACGAGAAACCATCCGTAATACTCCTTGACGCGGTCGGTGATCGCGGAGTACGACCCAAGCACGCACAGCGGCATCAAGAATGCAGTGAGGAGGGCGAGCAGCAGCGAGACCGTGTCGAAGCCAACTGAGGCAGAGACCCCAGCCCCCTTGACCCACTGGGCAGCTTCGCCGGTTGGAAAATGAGCTCCGCTGGTCCACGCAGGAAACTCCCAAGCAAACAGCGTCAGCGCCGCGAGAGAGAGAAGCGAGCCAATCAACGCAGTTGTGCGCGCTCGCGACGCGGGCCCGAGCGCGACCGCAATCGCTGCGATCACTGGGAGGGCGATGCTGATCCAAATCAACGCCATGTCACTGCGCCCCTCTCAACCAGACCCAACTGGCCCATGCCAAGACCAGCGCGACTCCGCCAGCCATCGTGACTGCATATCCCTGGAGTGCGCCGCTGTACAGCGGTCGAAAGACCCGGCCGAGCGCGAGCGGAATCTTTGCGACTCCATCGACAACAAAGGCGTCCAGGAAGTGACGGTCGGCAAAGTTGAGAATCTGTGCACCGATCCACATCGTCGATCGGAAGGTCACGTGGTAGACCTCGTCGACATACCACTTGTGTTCCATCGCGGTGGGAATCCAGCCAAGCCACCAGCGTCGCAGGAGTTCGCCCCGCACCTGATCCGCGCGGCGCCGCGAGTGCAAGTGGAAGAACCACGCAACGAGGATTCCACCGATCGCTGCCGAAGAGCCAACGACAGTCAACCCAGTGTGGACATCCATCCCGAGCATCGTCGGCGCGTGTCCCTCAGAGTGTGCGTGATCGTTTGAGAGCATGGCTCCTTGCACAGCGCTCGAATGAGCAATCATTTGCTGCGCCCAGTTGTCCTCATGCAAGAAGACGGCCTTATACGCAGGGACCCCGACCACGAGCGATCCAATCGCGAGCACGATGAGCACTCCATTGATCGCCCACCGGGGGGCGTGTGGATGGAAGGCAGCGTGAACCGCAGCAGAATGTCGGTCGTGACCCTTCTGTCTTGCGTGGTCAGCGTCATGATGCGCCCCGTGGTCGTGAGGAGCCTCGGTTCCCGCTTCGAAGTGCACTGGGCCAGCGCACACACGAAACCAGACGCGAAAGGTGTAGTAGGCGGTGAGCGCCGCAGTCAAGAGTCCTAGCCAACCAAGCGCTCGGAAGTCAGCGCGGTCACTCGAAAGGGCTTGCAGCAGGATCGCGTCCTTTGAGAAAAACGCGGCGGTGAATGGAAAGGCTGCAAGCCAGAGGCAGCCAACGAACATCGTCCACGACACGATGCGCCATCCAGGAATGTGTCGTAGGCCGCTCAGTTTTCGAAGGTCGAGTTGACCCGCGAACCCGTGCATGATGGCACCAGCCGCGAGAAAGAGCAGCGCCTTAAAGAACGCGTGGGTGAGTGTGTGGTAGCAGGCCCCGAAAGTTGTTCCCACACCGAGACCGAGAAACATGTACCCAAGCTGTGAGATTGTCGAATAGGCGAAGACACGCTTGATGTCGTACTGCGCCATGCCGATCGTCGCGGCCACAAGCGCGGTACCGCCACCGATCCACGCGACTGTCGCAAGCGCCTGCGGATGCAATTCAAAGAATGGATAGAGCCGCGCGATGAGGTACACCCCTGCGGTCACCATTGTGGCGGCGTGAATCAGCGCCGAGACGGGCGTTGGTCCTTCCATCGCATCTGGCAGCCATGTGAAGAGCGGAATCTGCGCGCTCTTGCCGAACGCTCCGAGCATCAGCAGGAAGGGGATAGCCGAAACATGCCAGTCCACTGCGGTCTGGCCTCCACTGGACATCGCCACGAAGAGCTCTGAGTATTGAATCGTTCCGTAGTTCGCCCAAAGCATGAAGATTCCTAAGGCAAGCCCGAGGTCTCCAATGCGATTCATGATGAAGGCCTTCTTGGCGGCAGCGACTGCGCTCGGCCTGTCGTAGTTGTAACCAATGAGCAGGTAGCTCGCGAGCCCAACACCTTCCCATCCGAGGTAGAGCATCGCGAGGTTGTCGCCGAGGACGAGCGCACTCATCGCAAACAGAAAGATGCTGATCGCAAAGAAGAACCTGCAGTAGCCAGCGCCGCGATCTCCTTCCATGTACTCGCTTGCGTAGATCGTGATGAGCGTGCCGAGTCCTGTGACAAAGAGCATCCAATAGAGGGTCAATGCGTCGATGTAGAGCGCACAATTGGCTGTGAACGAATGAAACGACCCGCCACGACCCCACTCAAAAGACATCCACTCGAAGATCGGCACGTCGACAGGTCCGGTGTATGCCGAGTAGGCGCGCAGAATGATCGCGAATGACGACGCGAGGGAGATTGCCGTGACGATGGCTGGAAGCTTGCTTTTGACTCGGAGCGCGCCGCAGAGAGCGCATACAACGCTCGAGAGCAGTGGCAGCAACATCGCCATGCCAACCCATGCAAGTTCAGGGGCCATGACCGCATGAGGAATCGCGTGCGACTGGGTTGCGAGAGCGGTCATGATTCTCCCAACTCCGACCAGACTTCGCTGTTCAGTGTTTCCTTGCGCCGGTACAGCAGCACAACGAGTCCAAGCGCGAGGGCCGCTTCTGCTGCGGCGACGGTCAGGATGAAGATGACGAAGACCTGTCCTGAGACATCCATGCGCAGGCGCGCAAACGCGATCATCGCGAGTGCAGCGCCCTGAAACATGAGTTCAGTGCAGAGGAACATAATGATCATGTTTCGGCGGCAAAGGAATCCGATGAGCCCGAGTCCGAAGAGCAGCGCGCTGATTGCAAGCGCAATCGAAATCTGTGCTGGCGCAATCGCCGTCAATGCGCTTGAGAGCGACTCACTCATGAGTGCTGCTCCAGTTGGGCATCAGTAGTCGTTCCGTGCGTGACACGCCGAGCGAGCACAACGGCGCCGAGCATCGCCATGAGCAAAATCACTCCAGCAAGTTCGAGGCTGACGGGAAAGCGAGTCACGAGGGCCATCCCGACGCGGCTCGTGTTGTCGGGGAGTGCTGACAATGGAAGGGTGACTTCAACTGGCTCCTTCTCGTCGGCATGTTCGACGCGCACGATTGCCGTGAAGTTCGGCTGAACGGTCAGCGCAAGGCCGCCTGGCGACGGCCGCACTGCTCGCGCCTTCGGATCGACCCGCCGCGCTTGCTCCAAGAGCAGCGCAGGCATCCGCGCAAGGTCGCTCCACCCTTCCTCGAGCGCGTGCTGTTGGTCGGCGATCGTGCGGCCTGGGGCTTGCGCACTTCCAAAGATCGATCCGCCCAAGACCGCAACGAGCACGAATCCGGCAATGACTGCGCTGGCAGGTTCGCGCGGGATGCGGTCGTAGTCGACCGCATCTGCTCCTTGCACATCAGTTGGCGATTGCTGAGCAAGCATGAGAACGAAGAGATAGGTGATGAGGATCGCTCCCGCGTACACAATAATGAGCGAAAATGCGACGAATTCGGCCGCCAGAAGCACATACATCGCCGCACCGGCCACGACGACAAGGATGAAGTAGAGCGCGCAAAAGACGGGACGATGGTGTGTGATGACCCGAACCGCCGCGCCAACCGAGATAAACGCGCAGAGAGCCATCGCGCCAACGGGTGCCACGGAGTCGGTGGCGATCGGAAGCGCCTGCACGATCAAGACGAGAATCCAAGCAATTCCAGCCAATCCCAGCACAGTTCCAACGCCTCGCATCGCGCGTGCAGAGCGTGCGCGACCCGCGGTCCCTGCGCGCGCAGTGAGGAGCAGGAGAAGTCCTACTGAGGCGACCGCACATGCGGCGTAAAAAAAGATTGGCACCATTTGCGGCGAGGTTCTCGAGTCGACATGAAACCCATCACATCCATGTGTGGGAGAGC
>SXGR01058647.1_pt1 | contig 12665 bp, 11 predicted proteins | sample 3174711 | NCBI WGS metagenome assembly SXGR01 (sample SAMN11356860, study PRJNA531348) | freshwater metagenome | isolation source: freshwater sample F1-60 | place: China: Fuxian Lake, Yuxi | collected 2017-12-25
GGCGCATGGATTTGAGGAAGGTAAAATCTTTGAGCAGCGCGAGGCGTTCGTCGGGGAGAGGGATGCCGCTGATCTCCAGATGCTCCAACTGCGTGATGCTCGCGACGAGCTTCAGATCGGCATCCGTGAGCGGCTTGGCATTGGTGATCATCAGTCGGCGCAGGGTGGAAATGCCTTTGATGAGAGCGATGCCTTCGGGCGTGTCGAGTCCGTCCCCGAGTTGCAGATACGTCAGCGGAAGCTTTGTGAGGCGCTGAAGGCAGCTCGGCGTGGCATTGCGCGTGCCGATTTCCAGCCCTTTGAGTTTGGTGAGCTTGTTCAGATGAACAGCGCCGGCATCGGTGAATTTGGCGTGAGCGAGGCTGATGCTTTCGAGATTGGGGGGGGTGCTCGCAGAGTTGGCGTAGACCTTCATCGTCGATCGAACTGCCGCGATGACTGACTTTGGCGAGGCGCGTCCAGCCTTCGAACTTCGCATAGGCGTGACCTTTCATGCCGGTGCCGACGAAGGAAAATGATTCGAGATTTTTCAGTCCGGCCAGATGCGCCATTCCGGCATCGGTCAACTTGCCGTTGTTGACGAGCCTGAGCATTTTAAGATTCGTGAGTTTGCCCAGCGGCGCGATCCACTCATCGCTGAGTTTGGTCGCGATGATCTTGAGCGACTCAATCGTTTTGATGTGCCCGAGATGCTCGAAGAAAGCGGCGTCGTACGGATCGACCTTGCGATGATCGTACGGTCCCGCGTTGGGGATGGCGAGGTCCACGAGCTTCAGCGTGTCAAAGATCGCAAGCTCGCGCCCACGGTGCGGCCGGCGTTGTTGGAGTTGTTCGAAAAGGAGAAGGACGTGACGCGCCAGCTCCGCGCGTGGAGCGTCCAGCTTGAACTCGAGGACAATCAGGTTTCCGCGGCGGTGCTGGCCAAGCTCGAGGCGACGGCGGCCGCGGAACCGTCGCCTCTCGTACGGCTTTATCTCGCCAGCGTCTGCCGCACGAGCAGCGCTGGGTAATCCTCACCCGGCTCGCCGCGCGCGCCGAGGATACCGCCGATCCGAACCTACCGCTGATGATCTGGTATGCTCTCGAATCGCTCGTGCCGGCGAATCCCCAGCGCGCCTTGACCCTCGCCGCGCAATCGAAGTTCCCGCGCCTGCGCGAGTTCGTCGCCCGCCGTCTCGCCAGTCCGTGAATCGTCGGCGGTTTTGAAAGTCCTCGCACCACTCCTCTCGGTGTTGCGTGTCCGCGCTGTACGCTGTGAATAAGTTTCCGTAGTTCTCCGGTTGCGTTTTGGGTGCGCGTGGGTTTCTTTCCCCCAATTCCAAGGAGGACTTTCTTATGAGCAGAAGCATTCGCAGCACCGCCGTGCCGACACATCCCGCATCGGACGACATGGAGCCGTTACGCCAGCAGAACCGCACGCTTTATCGCCAGCTCCGCGAGCTGAACCACCGCCTTGAGGAGGAGGGGCGGTCTAAAAGCCAGTTCCTCTCGAACGTGCGCAACGAGATCAACAACCCGCTCGGGGCGATCATCGGTCTGGCCGATCGAATCGCCCGCGCCGACCGGCCCGACCCGGCGCGCGCGCGGTCGTTCGCCCAGCTCATCCACGACGAGGCGGCCGGGCTGAGCTTCCAGATGGAGAACATCATCGTCGCGGCGGAACTGGAGGAGGGGCAGGCGGCGTTGGACATCTCGACGGTCTGCATCGGCTCGCTGCTGGATGAGGTGCTGGGGCGTTTCGCCCGGCGCATCTCGGCCAAGCAACTCAAGGTGACGGCCCGCACCGGCGGCCACGGTCGCGGTGAGCGCCGCGCGCTGCTGCTCTTCCCGACGGACGCGCGTAAGATCGGGCTTATCATCACCAATCTTCTGGCCAACGCCATCGAGTTCAACGTGCGCGGGGGCGAGATGGAGATCGAGGCTGGCGAGGTTTCCGGCTGGCTCCGCTTGCGCATTTGCGACACCGGCGCCGGCATCAGTCGCGAGGGGTTGAAGCGGCTCTACCAGCGCTTCCATCAATTGAGCCGCGGTCCAAGTAAGTTGCACCGCGGCCACGGCCTCGGTCTCTGTCTCTGCAAGGGCTTGCTCGATCTGCTCGGCGGCGAGATCACCGTCACGAGCGAGCGCCACGAAGGGGTGCAGGTGACCATCACGCTGCCGCCGGCCGAACTGCCGGATGATACGCCGGCCCGCGCGGCCAATGAGCAGATTTTCCGCAGCCCGCTTTCGGCGGAGGGTTGATCCGCGCGATCATGGTCACCCCGCCGGAAAATAAGAAGCGGCATTTTCTGATGCCCGCCACGCTCTTCGCCAGCGCGGAGGAGCACGAGGTGACCACCATTCTCGGCTCGTGCATCTCGGTCTGCCTGTTCGACCCGCGGCGCGGGCGGGGCGGCATCAATCACTTCATGCTGCCGCTGCGCAACGGCGAACAGATGGCTTCGCCGAAGTACGGCAACATCGCCATCGCGAAGCTCATCGAGCAACTCTCGCGCCTCGGCTGCCGCGTGGCCGACCTGCGAGCCAAGCTTTTCGGCGGCGGGATGGTGCTGAGCCTCCAGGCCGATCGTGTCCGGTCGGTGGGCGAGTCGAACATCCTCATCGCGCGCGAGCTGCTCGCGGAATACGGCATCCCCGTCGTGGCTTCCGATGTCGGCGGCGCCTGCAGCCGGCGGATCGTCTTCAACACGCGCACCGGTGATGTGATGGAGTCGCGCCTCGCCTCGCCGAACCCGATGCAGCGGGCGTCGTCGCGAACGGTTTCTCGGTCCGCCCCCCGCAGTTCTCCGGGAAACGTCCGGCCGGCGCAGGTGGAGCTTGGCATCCGATCGCGGGGCACGGGGCCGCCCGTGTGAACAACCGTCATTTGAACCCCTCACCCAAGTCGGGTAGGTTGGGCTATGACCAAGATCAGGGTCGTCGTGGTGGACGACAGCGTGGTGATGCGCAAGCTGATCTCCACCGCTCTCTCCCAAGATCCCGGCATCGAAGTGATCGGTCACGCGCCGGATGGCTTGGCGGCCCTCAAGCGCGTGGCGCGGCTCAATCCCGACATCCTGACGCTCGACGTGGAGATGCCGGGGATGGATGGCATCGCTACCCTGCGCGAGATCCGCAAGACCCGTCCGTCGCTCCCTGTCGTGATGGTGAGCGCCCACACCAAGCAGGGTGCGGCCGCGACCATCAACGCGCTGATGGCCGGCGCGAACGATTACGTCACCAAGCCGGCCGGCGAGCAGGATATTGCGGGTTCGCTGGAGGTGCTGCACCGGCAGCTCGTGCCGTTGATCAAAGCGCTCTGCGCGCGCGGACGGCCGGTCGTGGCCGCGGCGGTGAGGGTTCCCACGGTTACGGCCGCTGCGCCACTCCCACCCTCGCCCGCGCTGGCGCCCGGGCCGAAGCTGGCCCTGCCCATCCGCGCCGTCTGCATCGGTATCTCCACTGGCGGCCCGCAGGCGCTCACCGCGATGTTGCCGGGTGTGCCTGGGGATTTCGAGGTGCCCCTTCTCATCGTGCAACACATGCCGCCTATTTTCACCAAGACTTTCGCGGAGAGTCTCGCCCACATCTGCGCGATCAAGGTGCATGAAGCCGTGGAGGGTCAGGTGATCCTGCCCGGCCACGCTTACATCGCGCCCGGCGGACATCACATGGAGGTGCGCAAGTTGGAGAATGCCTGCCACGCTCATCTGCACGATGGGCCACCGGAGAACTCCTGCCGACCGGCGGTGGATGTCCTGTTCCGCAGCGCGGCGGCTGTGTACGGGGGGAACCTGCTCGCGGTGGTGATGACCGGCATGGGCCACGACGGACTGCGCGGCGCCGAAGTGGTGCGGGCCGGCGGCGGACGTGTGATGGCGCAGGACGAAGCCACCAGCGTGGTCTGGGGGATGCCCGGTGCGGTGGCCCATGGAGGTTTGGCCGAGAAACTCCTGCCGTTGCCGCAGATCGCCAGTGAGATCACGCAGACGGTGCGCCGCAGCTTTGCGTCGGCCCGCGGCAACGTCGGCCCCGGCCGGTTCGCCGGACAGCAGGCCGCGTGAGTCGCGCCGTGTGGGGGAAAACCCGACACGGATTGGCTCACCTGCCCCTCGATAGAATCCGCCTGCGCCTGACTGCGGGCGGGCCGAGAAGGGTGTAGAAGAGAGACGTAATTTGAACCAAAGGGGGTTCCTCGAAGGACTTGTCCCTAGTAGCGCTTCCGCTCCAGCTCTCATGAAACCAGATATGAACCGACGCGTCATTGTAGTGGACGATGACGAGAGAATCCTGACCTCGTTCCAGAAGATTTTGACCCCGCCGCGCGGTCGGACCGCGCGATTGCGGTCGCTGGTGGGGGAACTGAGTCCGCCGCCGGTCCGGTTCGAGTTGACCACTGCCACGCAGGGCAAGAAGGCCGCGGTGCAGGTGCAGGCCGCGGTGCGCTCGCAGCAGCCGTTCGCCGTGGCCTTCGTGGATATGCGGATGCCGCCGGGCTGGGATGGCGTGGAGACCATCCGCCGCATTCGCGCGCTCGATCCGGAGGTGTATGTTGTGGTTGTGACCGCCTTTGCCGACCACTCCGAGGAGGAGATGCGGCAGGCGGTGCAGCACGAGTTGATCTTGCTGCGGAAGCCGTTCCAACCGACGGAAATCACGAACCTCGCCGAGCGCCTTTGTAAACGCTGGACCGAACGGGCCGCGCCGTCGGCCTCAAAAGGAAAATCCAAATGAGCGACTCCAATCTGGCACGCCAACTTCCCGATGAGGATCCGACGCAGCTCGAGGCGCTCGAGATGCTGCGGGATTTCCTGAAGCCCCACATGGCCGTGCTGGATCAGGCCAATGCCGGCGTTGAGAAAGTGTCGGCCGAGGTCGAGAGCGAGTTTATGGAGTTGGCCGCCGGCCTCGATCGGCTCAACACGAGCTGCAAAGTCATCGTGGATGCCTGTGGGCAGCTTGCCGATCTGGCCACCGGCCGCGGTGCCGGCGGGAACGCCGTGGAATTCAGCGTGCTGCTGCTCAAGGAAACCGGCGAGGTGATCGGCCAGTCGAGCGCGCAGACCGACCAATTGCTCGAGCGCCTGCTCGCCTGCGACCGGCAGGTGGTCGCCCTGCTCGGCCACGCACAGAACTTGAGATCGACCGGCACGGCTTTGGGCGCGGTGCGGCAGGGGCTTGCGGCCGCTCCGACGTCCGGTCTCGCCTGGACGGCGGCGAGTGTGGAGATGTTCGAGAAGGAGATCGAGGCTGTCCACGCCGACCAGTTTCATGGCGTCGCCGAGACGCAGCACGCGCTCGGTGCAGCGGCGGCCGAGTTGGGTCGCCAGTTGACCGAGCATCGCCGGCAGGTGAGCGAGGAACGCGCGGCGCTCGATGCGGCCGCCACGGCCCTCAGCGAACGCGGCGCCTCGCATGTGAGCCACTCCACGCAGATCTCCAAGCTCAGCGTGGCCGTGCAACGGAGCATCGGCAAGATCGTCATCGGCCTCCAATTCCACGACATCACTTCCCAGCGTCTCGCGCATGTCTGCAAAGTCTTCAGCGAGATTTGCGAGAAGTTCCATGCGCCTCGCGAGGCGGGGCAGGCTGAGACCTTCAGCGAGTTGGCGCTGTTCTATCACCGCGGTTCCGAGCTGCAGGTGGGCCAGATTGAATCCATCTTGCGCGACGTGGAACAGGCCGAGCAGACCGTGAAGACGGGGCTGCACGAGACGCTCGATGGCATCCGCCAGCTCGCCTCCGAGGCCATCGCCCTGCGGGATATGCGGCTGCAGACCGCCGCCTCCGATGAGCAGACCAAGACGCTGCTGGATGGGCTCTTTGTGCAGTGCATGAACCTCTGTGAAGAGGCGTACAAGGCTTTCAAACCGTTGGGCGATCTGCCGCTCCAGCTCACCGCGCGCGCCACCACGCTGCGCGACAAGCTGAAGATTGTGGCCGCTGATTGCCGGCCGCACGCCGGTCAGGGCGCAGCGGGCGGGTTGCTGGCCGCCGTCGAGCAGGGCTTGGGAGCGATCGAGGCGCTTGCAACGGATCTCGAGGCGATCAAAGGCGCGTCCGATCTGCGCGAGGAGCCGCAGAAGCTCAAGCAGTTCGTCGAGCAACAATGGGCTGTGCGCACCGAGCGCGAAGAACAGGCCGAGGCGTTGCTCAAGGCGATGCAGGACCAGACTGCCGCCGCCGTCGGTCGCGTCACCGAGTTGACGCAGAAGCTTTCCGACGAGACCCGGCATCTGTTGGACCACCTGCGTTTCACGCAGATCATCGGCCAGCGGTTGCAGGCACTGGCCGAGCCGTTGCGTGAAATCATCGCTTGGACCGGGGAGGAACCGGAGGATTCCAGCGTGCAGTCCGGCGCCAAGCAGCGGATTGAGGAATTGCGGAAGCATTACACGATGGCCTCCGAGCGCCACGTGCACGCGGCCAAGGAAGGCGCCGCCAAGCCGGACGAGCACAAGCCGGTCGGTAAACCGACCGAGTACGGTGAAAACGTAGAACTTTTCTGAGGCCTGCAGGCGGGTGCGCTTGGGTTGACATCGCCCGCTGCTCTGGGCGATATTCTCGGCGAACTCCTATCCCCGCCACGTTTCTTGAGCGAAAAAATCCTCTTGGTTGACGACGACGCGCAGCTCCTCGCCGGGTTCCAGCGAGGGTTGGGGGGGGAGTATAGCATCGCCACGGCCACCTCGGGCGACGCGGCGCTGCGGCTTCTTCCCCTCGAAGGTCCCTTCTCGGTTCTGGTCAGCGATTATCAAATGCCGGGGATGGACGGGTTGGAGTTCCTCGCCCGTGCGCGCGAGGCCGCGCCCGACACCTCCCGCGTGATGCTGACCGGTCACGGCAGTTTGGAGGTCGCGGCCCAGGCGGTGAACCGCGGCCATGTTTTCCAGTTTCTTGCCAAGCCGTGCACGAGCGACGCGCTTTCCCGCGCCGTGGCCGCCGGCGTGCGGCAGTATCATCTGCTTCACGATGAACGGGAATTTCTTGAGAAGACCATCCACGGCGCCGTCAAGGTGATGAGCGACATCGTCGCGGTGGTGGACCCGGTCGCGTTCGGCCGCTGCAGCCATCTTCGCGACGAGGCGCGCGCGATGGGTGCGCATCTGCTGGCCGAGAACGCGTGGGAATGGGAGATGGCCGCGTTGCTCAGCCAGATCGGCGTGGTCACGCTTCCGCCGCCGCTGGTCAAGCGCGCGCGGAGCGGCAGCCAGCTTTCCACCGAGGAGCAGGAGTTGATGAACCGCATCCCCGAGATGGGCGCGCAGCTCGTCGCGCCGATTGCACGGTTGGAGAACGTTGCCCGCATCATCCGTTATCAGTGTAAGAATTTCGACGGCACGGGCATCCCGCCCGACACCACGCGCGCGTCGGGCATCCCGCTCGGCGCACGCCTGCTCCGCGTGCTCAACGAGATGCTCACCATCGAGTCCAAGGGAGTGCCGCGCCTGAGCGCCCTTGAGAAGATGCGGCTCTACCGCGAGCATTTCGATTGGGAGTTGATCGACCGCGCGGCGGAGTGTTTCAAGGACAGCGTGGCCATCGCCGTGCCCGGCGGCGCGCGCGCGATGACTCTTGCCGACCTGCGCCCCGGGATGCTGCTGATGACCGACGTGCTCACCGCCGAGGGGATGCTTGTGCTCCCCTCCGGCAACAAGCTGAACATGGTGATGCTCAAGAAGCTGATGAACTTCGCCGAGATCTCGCCGCTCCGAGAACCGATTTTCGTGCAATGAACAACAAGGTGTTGTGCGTGGATGACGACGCCCAGGTCCTCGCGGCCTTCCAGCGGGGGTTGGGCCAGCATTATCCCGTGGACATCGCACTCGGCGGCGCGCAGGGCCTCGAGCAGATGGCCCGCGAAGGGCCCTTCGCCGTCATCATCAGCGACTATCAGATGCCGGGGATGAACGGCCTCGAGTTCCTCCGTCAGGTGCGGGAGCAGGCGCCGGACGCCGTTCGTGTCCTGCTCACCGGCCAGGCCGATATGGAGGGCGCAATCGCCGCGGTGAACGAGGGCCATCTCTTTCAGTTTCTGCTCAAGCCCTGTCCGGCGGAACTGTTGCGCGAAGTGGTCTCCAGCGCCATTCGCCAGCACGAACTACTCACCAACAACCGCGAGTTGAAAGAACACACGCTCGCCGGCGTGTTGCAGACCTTGTCGGATATTCTCGCGGCGATGGACCCGAAGACTTTCGCCCAGTGCACGCGGCTCCGTGATGAGGTGCGGCTTGTCTGCCGCCACCTCCGACTGGAGGAGGCATGGGAGGTCGAGGCCGCCGCCACCTTCAGCCAGATCGGCAACGTGACCCTCCCCCCCGGCCTCGCCAAGAAAGCGCTCGCCGGAGATTTTCTCAGCAAGGAGGAGAAGTCGCTTTGGGATGGCGTCACGGCCACGAGCGCGCACATGCTCTCGGGCATCCCGCGGCTTGCCGGCGCTGCGAAGATGGTGCTGTATCAGAACAAGAACTTCGACGGGAGCGGTGCGCCCGCGGCCGACCCGATCGCTGGCAAGGAGATTCCGATCGGGGCGCGCATCCTGCGGATCTTGAATCACCTCCTCACGCTTGAGGCCAAGAATGTCCCGCGCTACGCCGCCCTCGAGCAGATGCGGGCCGACCCGAAATCCTTCGACTCGGAGTTGCTGATGGAGGCTTTCATTCTTTACAAGGCCGACACGCAGTCCGTCGGGCTCGAGTCGGGTGAGAGCATCCGTCCGCGCGCCGTCAAGGAATTGCGCCAGGAGCAGGTGCTGATGACCGATGTGCTGACGCTCGACGGGATGGTCGTCGTCACCGCCGGCACCAAGCTCACCAAGGTGATGATCGAGAAGATCAAGAACTTCGCGGACGCCGGGGGCGTGCGCGAGCCGATCTTCGTGAAATCTTCGTGAAGTGCCGCGTCGGGACGTCGTCGGGGCTCCTTTCTCGGGAAGTTATTCAGAACACGATTCTCTTGTTGCAAGCGGTTCCGGCTTCGCTTAGTTTCCGCTCACTCCACGGGACAAAAAGGGCGCGGCCTTCGTATCTCCAATCGCGCCGTCTTGCGGACGTAACCGTCGCCGGACCAGGACACGGCCTCCACCGATTTTGAACACATCCACCCATCGTGCTGTGATGCATCCAGCCGCGCCTCAGATGGACCCGCTCAGTCGCCGGTTGGCGAATGTGCCCGGCGCCATCTACTGCTGTGCGCCCGATCGTCAGCGCACGGTCCAGTGGCTCAGCGAGCAGGCCGTGCGCCTCTTCGGTTGTCTGGCGGGCGATTTTCTCCACGGCCCGCAACGCTCCTGGGCCGGGTTGATTCATCACGAGGATGCCTCCCGCGTGGAGGCCGCGGTTCTGCAGGTGGCGGAGCAGGGAACCCCTTTCGAGCTGGAGTACCGCCTGCGCCGGGCCGATGGCACCGAGGTGTGGGTGTTCGATTGCGGCGGGCCGGCTTACGACACCCGCGGCATCTCGGGCATCAGCGGTTTCCTTTGCGAGATCACCCGGCACAAGCAGATCGAGGAGACGTTGCAACGCCGGGCCGACGCCTTGCGGCAGGTGAACCGCGAGCTGGACGAGTTCGCTTACGTCGTCTCGCACAACCTGCAGGAGCCGCTCCGGGCCTTGGTCGGCTGCCTCGGCATTCTCGGTTTCCGGTGCGAGGAACGGCTCGAGCCGGCCGACCGCAAGCTGCTCCAGCACGCGGAGGAGGCCGCGCACCGGACCTGCCGGATGGTGAGCGACCTGCTTTCCCACGCCCGGAGCGGCTCCAGCCAAGCGAACAGCGAGCTGGTCGCCGAGTTGGACCGGCTCAAGCTCGCCGTGCTGGAGGTGAGCGAGCGCGAGCAGCGCCGCTTCGGCTCCGACCTGCACGACGGCCTTTGTCAGGTGCTCACCGGCATCCATTTCAAGACGGCTTTGGTCGAGAAGCGCCTCGCCAGTCGCAACGCCGCCGAGGCGGTCGAAGTGGCCGAGATCAACACGTGGCTCGAGAACGTCGGCTGTCAGGCGCGCGATCTCGCCCACGGCCTGCATCCGGTGAAGTTTGAGGACGGCGGGCTGGATGCCGCCCTGCGCGCCTTGTCCGGGGAGATTGCCCGGCGCCACGACGTCGAGTGCGTATATGAGCCGGGGCCAGCGGCGAACTACGCTGACCACGCCGCGTCCATCCACCTCTACCGCATCGTACAGGAAGCGGTGAGCAACGCTATCCGCCACGGGCATGCCCGCCGTATCCGGATTAACTTCAACGCCGCGGAAGGCCGCGCCCAAATCGACGTCACCAGCGACGGCGAGCGGTGGCAGGGGCCGACGGTGGCGCAGTCGGGGATGGGGTTGGCGCTGATGCACTACCGCGCCAGCCTTCTCGGTGCCGCGCTCTACATCACGCCCCAAGCCGAGGGCGGCACCACGGTGGGCTGCTCGCTCTCCACGGCGGTGGTTCCCAAACGCGCGGTCCAGATTTTATGACGACGAATCGGGTTCAGACGAAACAGCGCCAGGTCTTTCTCGTGGATGACCACCAGATCCTGCTTGAAGGATTGACCGGCCTCATCAACCACGAGGCCGACCTGCGCGTGTGCGGCACGGCCACCAGCGTGGCCGCGGCGGTGGAGAAGCTCGGAGGCCTCGCGCCGCACGCGGTCGTGCTCGATCTTTCGATCAACGGCGAGAGCGGTCTGGAGCTGATCGAGAAGGTCCATCTCGCGCGCCCCGCCGCGGTGGTGCTGGTGCTCTCGATGCACGACGAGACTCTCTACGCCGAGCGCGCCATCCGCGCCGGTGCCCGCGGTTACTTGATGAAGCAGGAGGGGGCGAAGCACGTGCTGGGCGCGCTGCGGCAGGTCCTGCGCGGCGAGCTGTGCGTCAGCCCGCGCATCCAGTCCACCATCCTCAAGCGCGTGCTGGGCGACGCCGCCAACGACCTGCCGCAGCCGGTGCAGCGCCTCACCAACCGCGAGTTGGAGGTCTTCAAGCTCATCGGCCACGGACGGAAGACCCGCGAGATCGCGCAGACCCTGCACGTGAGCCTCAAGACCATTGACACCTACCGCGAGCGCATCAAGAACAAGCTGGATTACGCGGACGGCATGGAGATGTTCCGCAACGCCTTCGAGTGGGTGCGGAACGAAGAACAACGTCACCTCTGACACCGGCCAAGGAGCATCATAACTTATGCAAGTAACCAACATCCGCGAATTCGCCCGGCCACAGGATCGGGTTGCCGTACCCATTCACATCCTGATGCTGGAGGACAGCCTCGCGGCGGCGGCGATGGTGCGCGCCCACATCGACAGGGCCGACATGGCCATGTACGAACTGGATCAAGTCGCCACCCTGCAGAATGGCATCGATCTGCTCAAGCAACGCCGGTACGACGTCATCATCCTCGACCTCGGCCTGCCGGACAGCACCGGCTTGGAGACCTACCTGCGTATCCGTGAATGGGCAAAGAACCAGCCGGTTGTCATCCTCACCGCGCAGGCTGACCAAGACATCGCCCTGGCCGCACTCAAGGCGGGCGCTCAGGATTATCTGGTCAAAGGCACCTTCAACAGCGCCGCGATCGGGCGCCTCATCCGCTACGCCATCGAACGGAAACGGGTGATGGAAGACTTGCGCACTAGCGCCTATCACGCGGGGATGGCCGAGATCTCCGCCAGCGTGCTGCACAACATCGGCAACGCCGTCGGGAGCATCCTCGAGCGCGCGCAGACGCTCCGGCAGGAGGTGAGCGACCTCGGCGAGGTGATCCGCATCATGGAGAAGACGGCGAACATGGCCGCCGCCTGCCGCGCCGAGGGCGACATCGCGGCTCGCGACCAGGCCGTGGATATTCTCATCCAGGTGAGCCGCGAGGCCGCCACCGTGCTGCGTGACCTGCGCGAAGGCACTCTGGGCGCGCGCGCGGATCAGATCCACCAAGGGGTGGAGCACGTGGCCGAGATATTGAAACTCCACCAAGGCATGGCCACCCCGAAGGCGACGGCGGCGATCCTCGATATCGAACAGACGATCGAGGACACCCTCGCCTTGTGCAATATCCAGATAGGCAAGGAAGGTATCGAAATCGTCGTGGATGTGGACGACGATCTCGGCGAACTGCCGCTGCCGCTGCCGAGGAACCAGTTGATGCAGATGCTGCTGAACCTGCTGAAGAACTCGCAGGAGGCCATCCGCGACCGCAACGCGCGAGTGCCCGGCCGCGGACGGATCAGCCTGCGCGCGCAGCGGAATGGGACGGATGGGTTGATGCTGAAGATCTCCGACAACGGTTGCGGCGTCACCCACGAGCAGCAGAAGCACCTGTTCCACTTTGGCTACACCACCAAGGTGGGCGGCTCCGGCTTCGGACTGCACTCGGCGGCGAATTTCGTACAGTCCATCGGCGGCCATATCGAGGTGGAGAGCGCCGGGGCTGACAAGGGCGCCACGTTTCTGGCCCGCCTGCCGGTGGTGCGGTTCTCTTCCAACGCGGCGAAACAGAACGCGGACGGCGGCTGAAAGCCATCCGTCTTTAGCGGCAGAGGCGGATCACTTCGTGGCCGATGTGGTGCAGCGGTAGAATGCGGTCCACGCCTCCGGCCTTCACCGCCTCCTGCGGCATGCCGTACACGACGCACGTGGCCTCGTCTTGCGCGATATTGTACGCGCCGGCCTCCTTCATCTCGTTCATCCCGCGCGCGCCGTCGTCGCCCA
>SXGR01186968.1_pt1 | contig 12661 bp, 8 predicted proteins | sample 3174711 | NCBI WGS metagenome assembly SXGR01 (sample SAMN11356860, study PRJNA531348) | freshwater metagenome | isolation source: freshwater sample F1-60 | place: China: Fuxian Lake, Yuxi | collected 2017-12-25
AGGAGCGCTACGTGCTCATCGTGAGCGCCGAGAGTCTGCTGCCATTCGCTGAACTTTGCGAACGTGAGCGATGTCCGTATGCGGTGATCGGTACGCTGGTCGATGACGGGCGTTTGCTCGTGCAGGATTCCCTGCTTGGTGATACGCCCGTAGATATGCCGCTCGAGGTGCTGCTCGGCAAGCCGCCAAAGATGCTGCGTGACGTGCAAACTCGGGCAGCACAGGGTCTCGAGTTCGGTGTCACCACCATCGACCCGCGCGAGGCGCTGCGTCGGACGCTGCGCTTTCCGGCGGTGGCCGACAAGACTTTTCTGGTGACGATAGGCGATCGCACCGTCGGCGGCATGATCTCGCGCGATCAGATGGTGGGTCCCTGGCAAGTGCCGGTCGCCGACTGCGGCGTGACCGCGGCCGATTACTTTGGTCATGCCGGTGAAGCCTTGGCCATGGGCGAGCGGACCCCGGTCGCCATTCTCGATGCCTGCGCTGCAGCGCGTCTCGCAGTAGCCGAGGCCATCACCAACATTCTCGCGGCGGACGTGCGTCGACTGAGTGACGTTCGTCTTTCTGCCAATTGGATGGCCGCCTGTGGCGAGCCGGGCGAAGATGCGGCGCTGTATGCCGCAGTGCGCACGGTGGGCGAGGAGCTATGTCCGGCGCTCGGCATCGCCATTCCAGTCGGTAAAGATTCGCTTTCCATGCGTACGGCGTGGCAAGAGGGCGCGTCGGGAGAAGCGGGCGAGACCAAGTCGGTCGTTGCGCCGGTTTCCTTGATCGTCTCCGCCTTTGCGCCCGTGTACGACATTCGACGGTGTTGGACGCCTCAGCTGCGTACCGATCGTGGTTATACCTCGTTGATTTTCATTGATCTCGGCCAGGGCAAAAATCGCATCGGCGGCTCGGTGCTGACGCAGGTTTATGGAGCCCTTGGCACGCAGGCCGCTGATCTCGACGATCCGGAACTGCTCAAGGGGCTCGCTGCTGCGCTCGCCGAATTGCGCGATCTCGAGGCGGTGTTGGCCTATCACGATCGCTCCGACGGCGGCCTGGCGGTGACCTTGCTCGAGATGGCGTTCGCGGGTCATTGCGGACTCGAGGTCAATATTGGCGCTAAGGACGCGAGCCTGCTGGCCAACAAGGCCGCTGCGCTCGCGGCGCTATTCGCCGAAGAGCCGGGCGTCGTCTTGCAAGTGCACACCGAGAACTGCGCCGACGTGCTCGGTTTGCTGTTCCGTCATGGCGTCGGTCACTGCAGCGCAGTGATCGGCCGCGTCGAGTCCAAGTCCGATCGCATACGGATCACTTCCGGCAAGCTCGTCATCGAAGAGTCCTGGGAAAATCTCAAGCGCGAGTGGTCGGAGACCAGTTATCGCATGCGTGCGTTGCGCGACGATCCGGAATGCGCTGCGGAGGAATTTGCCGCAGCGACTACGCTCGCGACGCTGCCACTGCAGTCGGTGTTGAGCTTCGATCCCGACGAAGACATTACTGCGCCCGCAGTGCTGAGTGGCAGACGTCCGCGGATTGCGATCCTTCGCGAACAAGGCGTCAACAGCCAATCGGAGATGGCCGCGGTCTTCGATCGCGCGGGCTTCGAGACCCACGACGTCCATATGACCGACCTCATCGGCGGTCGTAAACACCTCCGCGACTTCAAAGGTCTCGTGGCCTGTGGCGGATTTTCCGATGGTGACGTGCTGGGCGCAGGGGAGGGCTGGGCCAAATCCATTCTCTTTAACCCGGCAATGCGCGATGCCTTCGCCGAATTCTTTGCTCGTAGCGAGCATTTCGCACTCGGCATCTGCAACGGTTGCCAGATGATGGCGCAGCTGGCGCCCATCATCCCGGGCGCCACGCATTGGCCGCGCTTCGTGCGCAATCGCGTTGAACAATTCGAGGGACGTGCCACCCTCGTCGAGGTGATTCGCAGCCCCTCTATTTTCTTTGCCGAGATGATAGGTTCAGTGCTGCCGATCGCCGTGTCGCACGGTGAGGGCCGAGCCGAATTCCTCGACCTCACGCAGTCCGCAAACTGCGAGGCCTCGGGTACGGTAGGCCTGCGCTACGTCACTCGGGCAGGCGAGATCGCCACCCAATACCCCGCCAATCCGAATGGCTCGCCGAATGGTTTAGCCGCGCTCTGCAATCTCGACGGCCGCATCACCATCGCCATGCCGCATCCGGAGCGCGTGTTCCGTCGCGTGCAAATGTCTTGGCGCCCGCCTGGGCAAGGCGAGTACTCCGGTTGGATGCGGTTTTTCCGTAACGCCCGGGCCTGGCTCGGATGACGGCGCCTCGCACGCCCGTTTCCGAACCGCGCGGGCTCGGCCGCGGGCTGGTGAGCGCGCGCGTCGAACGCGCGGAGCCGTTCGCCCGAACCCAGGTGTCTGCGCTCGGGATCGAAGAGCAGCGCTCCCGCATCGTCTTCGAATTGACCGAGCCTGTCCCCGAACCGTTGCGCGCCCATGATTACCGAGTGGATGTGCGCGTCGTCACCACCGAGCTCAAGGCGGCAGTCCGCGTGCCGCTCGGCGCACTGTGGCGTCAGGGCGAGGGCCGGGGCGTATTCGTCGTCGAGCAAGGCCGCGCGCGTCTTCGTTCCGTGACCCCCGGTCCGCAGGACGAGAACTACCGAGCCGTTACGGCGGGGCTCGCGGAGGGCGAGCGGGCCGTCGTCTTTCCGACCGCGGTCGTTAGCGACGGCATTCGGGTGCGCGAAATCCCACGCTGAGCGCCCCCGGGGACCGTCGGGGAAACTTGACTGTCAACCCCTTCATACTTATTCTTTACTCTAGGAATTGTGGGAGAAATCAACTTGAATTACACACACGCGTCTATCCGCAGAACCGTCGCGCACATCATCTCTGGCTCGGTCGCGCTCGCGGGAGCACAGGTCACGATGGCGCAGCAGGGCGCTGCAGAGCTCGACGAAGTCGTCGTTACCGGTACGCGCATCTCGCGACCTGACCTCGTCTCCAACAGCCCGATTTCCACGGTGACGGCCGAGCAGCTCAAGCAGCTCAACGTCATCAACCTCGAAAGCCAACTCCGTACGCTGCCGCAGTTTTTGCCCGGCGCGACCGAGTACATCAACAACGGCAACCCGGGTGCCGCCACCATAAACCTGCGTGGCCTCGGTTCAAACCGCACCCTGGTGCTGATGGATGGCAAGCGATTGCCGCCGTTCGGAACGAGCGGCGCCGTTGACATCAACCTCATTCCCTCGGCCATCGTCGAACGCGTGGACGTGGTCACCGGTGGTGCCTCGGCGGTGTACGGTTCCGATGCCGTATCGGGCGTGGTCAACTTCATCACCAAGAAAGACTTCAGCGGTCTGCAAGTCGACGTCAACACCTCGCAATACGGCGAGGGCGATGGCATGGTGCAGAACGCGGCCATCACCACGGGAGGCAAGTTTGCCGACGATCGTGGCTCGGCCATCATCTCCTTCGGCTACACCAAGCGCGACGAAGTGTTGCAGGGCGATCGCCCCTATTCGAACTACAACTTGCTCGCATCAGACGGCTACCGCTACGCCGGCACCTGGTACGAATATTCCTCCGATATCTTTGATTCCAGCCGTCGTGGTGGTTCGAGCAACGCCGGCGTCACGCGCGCCTCGCTGCGCTCCGCAACGGGCGGTTTCTCGACCCGCTACTTCACACCGGATGGGCAGCTGGTCTCGAGCGCGGGTCTCGGTCAGTACCGCGGCAACTCGACCTTCAACTACAACCCCTACAACTACTTCCAGGTTCCGCAGGAGCGTTGGTCGGCCTACGGCTCGGTCAATTTCGCGCTGTCCGATAACCTCGAAGTGTATGGCCGTTTGTTCGCTGTCAACTCCAACGTCCCGACGCAGCTCGCATCCTCGGCGTTTTTCGGTGGATCGACGGGCACCTTCGAGATCAACCTCGACAACCCCTTCCTCTCGGCCGCGCAACGCACCGCGCTGATCACGGCGTACAACAACGAGGCCGCGTTCCCCTATCCGGGTACCACGGCTCACGGCGTCTACAGCCCGAATGCCGCAGCCGGCACGCAGCTCGTCAGGGTGACGGGTTTGCGTCGCCGACTGATCGAGCTCGGACCCCGTGTCGGTGTGTCCGAGGGTAAGACGGTGCAGATGACCGCGGGCATGCGCGGTAATTTGGGCGAGACTGGTTGGAACTGGGACGCCTCGGCGCAGTTCGGTCGCGTGTCGCGACTCGATGGTCTCGAGAACGACGTCAGCATCGATCGCGCTCGAAAGGCGATCCTCGCCATCCAAACGCCGACCGGCATCAAGTGCATTTCGGGCGGCGACTGCGTGCCGATCAACCTGTTCAATGGCAACGGGCAGCCGTATCGTGATACGGGCGTGCCGATGACGGGTGCGGCCTCGCAAGCAGCGCTCGATTACGTTCGTGCGAACTACTACTCGACCCAGGTGAGCGAGCATCACTCGGCGTCGGTCAGCATGTCGGGCAACATCGACGCCATCAAGGTGGGTGAAGATCCCCTTGGCTTGGCCTTCGGTGCCGACTGGAACGAGTTCACCTCCGCTTTCCGTCCCGACGATCTCACCCAGTACGGTGGTGCGATGGGTCAGGGCGGTACGGCGCCACCCCTGTCGGGTCGAGTCGATTCGACCGAATTCTTTGCCGAGGCCTATCTGCCGATCGCTTCGGGCAGGCCGGGTATCGAGAACCTGGCCTTGGAAGCGGGCGTGCGCCTCTCCGAGACGAATCTGGTAAGCTCGTTCGAGACTTGGAAGATGGGTCTCGAATACTCACCGGTGCCGGGCTATCGCTTCCGTGCGATGGCGCAGCGCGCAGTACGCGCTCCGAACATCGGCGAGCAGTTTGCGCCGGCGTCCTTCGGCCTCACCGAAGTGCGCAGCGATCCTTGCGCCGGGTCCGCGCCGCTTAGCAACCCGACGCTGCGCGCCAAGTGCTTGGCACAGGGTGCGCCCGCTTCGCAGATCGGCTCCATCCGGCCGCCCGCGGCGCAGCAGGCTGCGAGCATCGGTGGTGGTGCGGTCGCCCTCGGTGTGAAGCTCGATCCGGAAGAGGCGGATACTTTCACGGTTGGTCTGCAGATGAACCCGGAGTCGATTCCCGGCCTCTCTGCCTCGCTCGACTACTACGACATCAAGATCAACGGCGGTATCGGCTCCTACGGCTCGCAGGAAATTCTCGACAACTGCTTCGTTAACAACCTCGCGTCGTTCTGCAGCCTCGTCAAGCGCAACCCGATCGGTGAGCTCGAAGGTGACGGCTTCGGCATCATTCAGGATGTCCGCAACCTCTCCGAGTTGACCGCGAAGGGTATCGACTACTCGATCGGATACAGCACCGAACTCGACGAGTACAAAGTGTCGCTCGGACTTTCGGGTTCGCACACGCTGGAGAGCGACTTCACCTCGAGCCCAGGCGCACCGGTCATCGAGTGTACGGGCGTCTACGGCGACACCTGCGGCAACCCGACCCCGACCGATCGTGCCATCGTCTCGGTGGGTGTGACCTGGCGGTCGCTCTCGGCGACGGCCTTCGTGCGTCATATCTCGGCGGTGGACGTGCAGGCCCGAAAGGATGATCCCGACCAGAAGGGTCGCAGCATCTACCTGATCGAAAGTATTCCGGCGTACAACTACCTCGATCTGTCGCTGACCTGGAAGTGGAACGACCAGCTCCGCGTCACCCTCGCCGGACAGAACCTTCTCGACAAGGAAGTCACGGTGGTCGGTAACATCCCGGGTGGCAACACGGCGCCGAACGCATACGTCGATTCGTATGACCCGCTTGGCCCCCGTTACAGCCTCGGTGTGTCGTATAAGTTCTGATAAATCGCACGTCCTTCAAGGCCCTGACCAACTGGGGTGTCGCGCAAGCGGCACCCCAGTTTTTGTTTAGCGACCCGTCAGCCTGCGATCAATGAATACCGAACAGGATCTATTGCGCGTTGCGCGCGAGGCCGAGACGGCGGGCGATGTCACCGCTGCTCGCGCGACCTATGAACGTATCCTCGAAATCAATGCGCGCCACGATCGCGCGCTGACGGCTCTCGCGAGGCTGGAGCTCGCCTCCGGTAAGGCCGAGCCGGCGCTGCTCTGGCTTGAGCGGATGACGCCTGCGGAGCTCGAGCCTGCGGTGCTGACCGATCTTTTTTTGCTCAAGGCGGCCTCGTTGCGCATGCTGCAACGCCACGATGAGGAAGTGATTGCCTTGCAGTCGGCGCTGGCGGCCGACCCTTACTGTTGGCCCGCGCTGCTGCAAAAAGCCGAGCTTTTCGAGCGTCAGGGCAAGCCTAAGGCGGCCGCCCGGCTCTATCGAGACGTACTCAAAATTTCACCGCCGTCCGAGTATCGGCCCGAGTCCTTCAAAAAATCGCTGGCCCGCGCTGATCAGATGGTAGCGATGTATGCCGAGGCCCTTGAGATGACGCTGCTGCAGGCGCTCGATGGTCTGCCCGGACTCTCGCAGCGCTGGCGCGAGTCGGTGTCTATCATGGCCGGTCGCTCTAAGCCCTACGTGTCGATGAGTAATCAGCTCGCCGTCCCGCGCCTGCCGGCGCAGCCGTTCTTTCGTCGCGAGATGTTCGACTGGGTTCTCGAACTCGAGAGACGCACGCCGGCGATTCGCGCTGAGATGATTGCCGCGATGAGCGAAGTCGGCGCCGAGTTTGCACCCTACGTGCAGTACAACCCGGGTGAGCCGGTCAACCAGTGGGCCGAACTCAATCACTCCCGCAACTGGACGGCGTTTCATCTCTATCGTGGTGGCGAACCGATTCCGAAAAATATCGCCTGCTGCCCGCAGACGGCCGAGGCCTTGAAGCTCATCGACGCGGTGCATCTCGCAGGGACCTGTCCGAACGCCATGTTTTCGGTACTCGCTCCCAAGGCAAAGATTCCGCCGCATCACGGCGAGTCGAATGCACGGCTGGTCGCGCATCTGCCGCTCGTGGTGCCCGATAATTGCCTCTTTCGCGTGGGCTACGACGCGCGCCGCTGGACCGAAGGTGAGGTCGTTATTTTTGACGACACCATCGAGCATGAGGCGGCCAACGACAGTGACGAGATCCGGGTGGTCATGATCTTCGACGTGTGGAATCCGCTGCTTACGCCTGAAGAACGGGTCATTGTACAGCGCATGGCCGAGGTCGAGCGCAAGTTTCGTTTCGACGCCTGAGGCGGCCTGTCCCGCTAGAACCGGCTGGCGATCGGCACCGCGTCGAAGGCAATCGTCATGCGCTCGCCACGACCCGGGAAATTCTCGACACCGTGCCACTGGTATGACGGAAAGAGGGTGAGTCGCCCAACCTCGGGTTGCACCCAGCCCGTCGCCTGCAACCCCCTGATGGGGTAGGGCGGCTTGCCGAACGACAACCAGCCCGCCCGCTGCGGATGTTCGGTGATTTCTTTGGGCACGGTGACGTAATAGGCTGAACTCACCCAGCCACGTGGATGGATGTGACTCATGTGATGACCCGACCCCCCCTCGAGCCGCACCGTCCAGCAGCCGTTCAAACGATAGGCGCCGGCCTTGCGTCGGAACATCGGGTGTGTCGCATCGGCGGGCATAGAGTTCATCAGCTTCGCCATCGGCGCGCGGATCATGTCGAAAAAGGCACGCAGCAAGGGGTCGGTCTCCGAGCCCGGATGGATCTCGATCTGCGTTCCGTCGCGCACGGAGTTGACGAGCGGATGTGCGCTGAGCGTATGCCGCGCACGCAAACGCGCGGCGAGTACCTGATTGAATTCTTCGATGTCGGCGTAACCGGGAGGCGCCTGCAGCCGGGTGCCGCGACACATCCGCGCGGGATCGGCGATGGCCCGCCAGCCGTCGTCACCGGCCATGCGCAAGGCGAGCGTGCGCAAGGCCCAAGCGAATTGGCTGCCCGATCTGCGATTGACGAGCCAGACCGTGTGGGCCAGTGCGTCTTCGATGCGCTCCGTCACCAGCGCGACGATCGCGGCTTGTTCGCGCACGAACTCGAGTTCGCCGCCGCTCTCGAGTGCGGTCGATATCAGCGCCAGCGCCTCGGCGCTGCGCGTGGTCTCTGCGCAGCGGGTCGCGAGCAGCGCAGCGAAATGGTAGTCGCCGGGGTGCGCCACAAGCCCTGCGCGCGCAAGCTGTTCGGACTCGTCGGCGAAGCCCGCATTGGCCAGACTGCCGATGAGCGCGAGGCGCAGCGCGCGATCCTGCGGATGGGCGGCGACGGCCTGACGTAGATGATCGGCAAAGAATTGCTTCTCACCCATCATCCATTCGAGCTCGGCGAGCCTCGTCTGCAGATCCGCATTCCGCGGGAAACTGCGCACACCCTCGCGAAGAAACGTCAGCGCTGCGAGCCAATCACGTTGCAGCACGCGCAGATCGGTGAGCGCGATGAGTGCGCTCGGAGCGTCTTTGCCTGCGAGTAGCGGACGCAAGGCCGCCTCGGCTTCGGCGACTCTTCCGACACTTGCGAGTCGCGCTCCGAGTGCGATCCAAAACGGACTGCGGGAGGCGTCCTGCTCGCCCGCTTGGGTGAGTACATCGAGGGCGGCCTGACGTTCGCCGGTCTGTGCGAGTGCCTCGGAGAGCAAGACGGTACCGTGGATTCCGCCGACGCCGGGTTTCGCTGCGCGTAGCACCGTGAGCGCCTCATCCGCCTGATCCATCTCGAGCAGCGTACGCGCGAGACCGACGCGGGCCTGCGCCAGATCGAAGTTGTCGAGCGCCAAACGAAAAACGGCTTCTGCTTGAGCGAGGTAACCCGAGCTGCGCAGCAGGTTGCCGAGGTTGTTGGCGTACTCAGCACGCATTTGCCGATTGACCCCCGGCAGATCGAGCGATCGATGCATGAGATCTTCTGCGCGCGATAATTCGCCCTGCGCCCGCGCGACGAGACCTGCGAGATGCACGGCGGGAGCCCAGTCAGGACTTGCGTTCAACGCCGCCGTCACCGCCGTGGCGGCGGTCTCGAGTTCGCCCGCCGCGAGCGCGCGGTGCGCCTCGGTCAGAAGGGCGGTCGGACTGCTTGGCGTCGCGGAGCGCGTCATGCGCAGACTATATCTGGAAACGATCGACCTGCTGTCTGACATGCCGCGCATCGATCCGTTAGCATCACGACATGAAGTGCGCGGAACCCATGCGGCATCTGGGTGCGGTCGATATTGCGCCGTTCGTCGCCGCGCTCGCTGCGCAACGCGACGGCCTCTGGGATGCCGACGGGCAGTTCCAAAAACAACTTGCTCCCTATCGCAAGACGCGGACGATTTATTTGCTGATGACCATCGGTGGGCCGCTGGCGCCGACTCGCGAGCTGGCCGGTTGGGCACCACTGCGTCAGGGGTTCGCACCGATCGCCGCGCGCATCGGCGAGTTTTATCCGCGGCCGGGCCGCGTGCTCAACGCCCAGGTCGCACTGCTCGGACCGGGACTGGATATCCCTGAGCATGTCGATTACGGACCGACGCTCGAAGCGACGCATCGCGTCCACGTACCCCTCGAGACCCACCCCGAAGTGCAGTTCATCGTCGAGGGTCGGAACGTCCCGTTGCAGGTGGGAGAAGCCTACGAACTCGACAACATGCGACCTCATCGTGTGTTCAACCCATCGCCTTTTCGACGTATTCACATCATCGTCGACTATTACGAAGAGCCGATGCCTGGGATCGTCGCCGCATCCGCCTTTCGATGACGATTCTGTCGCATCGACACCGCTTCGTGTTCATTGCGGTACCCAAGGTCGCAAGTCACAGCATTCGCTTTGCGCTGCGCGTGCATCTCGGGCCCGACGACGAGGAGCAGGTTGCGCTGTTCGTGCGCAAGCGCATCGCACGTCCGGTGTTCGATACGCAGGAGCACGGCCACCAGACCGCCACCGAAGTGCGCGCTGCGATCGGCGCAGACATTTGGCAAAGTTATCTGTCCTTCGCCGTGGTCCGAAACCCCTGGGATCGCTTCGTGTCGTACGTGGCATTCATGATGCGACACAACGGCGCCTTCGAGCGCGACCCGCGCGCGGCGATGCATCGGGTGTTGGCCAATCCGCAGAACCAGACTCCGGTGCACTATCGATCGCAGATCGATTTTCTGACCGACGACTCTGGCGCGCTGATCGTGTCGAAGATTTGCCGCACCGAGCGACTGCAACAGGATTTCGACGAAGTATGTGATCGCTTGGCGTTGCCGCGCTGCACGCTCGAGACGCGCAATGCTTCGGTTCACCGGCCCTACGTCGATTACTACGACGACAAGCTTCGCGCTGCCGTGGCGGCGCGCTATCGGGCGGATATCGACTGCTTCGGTTATCGCTTCGGCGACTGACTATCGACTAATCAGGTCTTGATCGATCAGACCTTGAAGTCGGGAACGTTCGGGTAGGCCTCGAGCACCCGGCCGAGTGCGGCTTTGAGCGGGTCCAGCCAAGGTTCGTAATGGCGCCAATGATCGACGCCTTCCTTGTAGATGGGTCGGCGCACCTGCTCCGAGCTCGCCGTGCGCACGATCCTGTCGTTTTCGTAAAAACGCAGACATCGATTCTCGAACGGCAAGCCGCAGTACTCGAGCAGACGTCTCACCTCGTTCTCGGTGTCATCGACCATCCGCTCGTAGATCACGCGATGCACGCGACCCGGCAGCACGGCATCGTAGTGCGCCATAAGTTCGACGTAATCGCGATAGAAGCGACCGATGTTCTCAAGTCCATACGAGAACAACTGGCCCATCGCAAAGTGCTGCTTGAAGTTACTGAAGCATGAGGCGAGCGGATGGCGTCGCGCATCGATGATGCGCGCATTGGGCAAAATCAGATGGATCAGCCCGAGATGGGTGAAGTTGTTTGGCATCTTGTCGATGAAAAACGCCCTACCTAGCTTGCGATGCACGCGGGTCGTCGTGAGATACCGCTCGCCAAAGCCGCGCCATTCGTCGGCCTTCACCTCGGCGAGCAGTGGCAGGTAGTCGAAGTCGCTCTTGTCCTTGCGACGTTCGGCGATACCGCGGGCGATGTCGGTGATGTCTTGCAGCTCCATCGTGCCCTCGACCCGCGAGTGGCTCGAGAGAATCTGCTCGATCAGGGTTGAACCAGCGCGTGGCAGGCCGACGATGAAGATCGGATCAGGCGCGGAGTAACCGAGACCCGCACGCTCATCAAAGAATTCGCGGGTCAGCAGCTGTTGGCTGCGTCGCAGATTGATGGTCGAGGTTTCGATGTCGTAGTGCGCATCGAGCAGACGCAGGCGATTGCCGGCGTCGTAATGTTGAAAGGACTCGGCATAGCGGCGTGCATCTTCCAGCGCCTTGCCGAGCGCGAACTCGAAATGCAGTCGATCCTCGTTGACAAGATCGCTGCGCTGCAGCTGTGCTTGCACGGCGGCAAGGTCTACCGCATCGAATTTGACCGTCTTCAGATTGGCGAGGCTCCACCACGCCTCGCCGAGACGCGGTTCTAGCTCGATCGATCGACGATAGGCCGCGATGCTTTCAGGTTGTCGCCCCGAGGCCTTGAGCACGTGACCGAACGCCATCCAGAGCTTGGGCTGCTGCGGGTATTCACGCGTTAGCCCATCGTAGAGCGCGACCGCGCGCTCGATCTCACTGGTTTTGCTGAGCACGGAGGCGAGCAGCATCCGATAGGCGGGGTTTTGCGGTTCGCTGAGCAATGCTTGCTCGAGATCGTGCTGCGCGGCGACGGCATGGCCTGCGCGGTAGCTCGAGAGCGCGCGGGCGAATCGAGCGCCGGGGAACTCGCCGAGCGCGAGACAGCGCCCGAGCAGGGCAATCGCATCGACATCTTTCTGGCGCCAAAAGACGGCCTCGGCGCGCAGTCGCAGCGCGAGGGGGTCATCGGGCTGCTGGCGCAGGTACTCACGCAGCAGGAAGTCGGCTTCGGGAATCCGCTCGTCGCAGAGTGCCTGTGCGGCCCTTTGCAGGGGCGGATCGTGGGCTAGGGCGCGCAGGAATTGCGCGGTGGCCAGTCGCGAGCGGTCGAGCTCGCCCATCACGAGGTGCCGCCAGACCCGATTGAGCAGTTCGCGGTCGGCCGCCGAGAGCGCCAAGATGGAGGGGTGCGTCGTCGCCATGGTCGATAGCGTAAACTACGGCGCCTGCCCAGATTCGGAGGTCGCAGCCATGGTCCGCGTCACCTGCTCCATTCTCCTCTCAGCCATAGTCGCGCTCGTATGCGCCATGCCGGGCATGGCGCAACAATCCTCGCCGGCAGCCGCCTCTGGCGCCGCGCCCGGATCAGGCACCGCCGCCGCGCCGGCTTCCGCACCGACCGCAGCCACTCAGGATGCGGTCGCAGTGTCTTCGGCGACCGCCGCCGAGGCCAAGAAAATCACCTGCCGCACGGAGCGCGTCACGGGTTCCAATTTCCGCACTCGCAGGGTGTGCTCGACGACGAACTCCGAAAAAGCCTCGGGCGACTGGGTGCTCGATCAGCAGGATCGCGGTGCGATCGGCGCTTCGGCCATCGTCAATGCCGCGGGTGGCGGCTGACGCTGCGCCGTGAGCCGCGCGCGTCCCGCGAGGGCACATAAAACTCAGCGCGTCAGCGGCTTGTAGCGAATACGATGCGGCTGGTTGGCATCTTCGCCGCGGCGCTTGCGGTAATCCTCGACGTATTCCTGATAGTTGCCCTCGAACCAGACCACTTCTGAATTACCCTCGAAAGCGAGGATGTGGGTGGC
>SXGR01511976.1_pt1 | contig 12661 bp, 10 predicted proteins | sample 3174711 | NCBI WGS metagenome assembly SXGR01 (sample SAMN11356860, study PRJNA531348) | freshwater metagenome | isolation source: freshwater sample F1-60 | place: China: Fuxian Lake, Yuxi | collected 2017-12-25
CCGGCACGCCATCTATGTCTTCGAGCGCCAGACGGGGCTGGCTGGAATTTTCGCACCAGGCAGATGGTGCCCCAGGACCCGGCGGTCTACTCACAGGTGATCATCCTCGGCCAGGACTACGTCTCGATCAACGACGATACCTATATCCTGGCGCCGCTGGACAGCCTGGAAAAGCTGCTGCCCTGAGCAGTGGCCCTTGGTGGCAATATCCTTGCGATCAGGTAGCATAATCACCTGTCAGGTGCGATATCAGAGCCATGCCGTACTCATTCGATAATATCCTGAGAAAGGTATCCACCCTAAACACATTTCGCCGTGGCCAGCGACGTGCGCCCCATAAACCATTACTTCTCCTTCTGGCGATCGGCGCACTGACCCGTGGGCGCAAGCACCTCACTTTTCATAAAGTCGAAGCCCAGCTTACGCCGCTATTGAATGCCTACGCGCCTCCTGTTCTTGGCGCACACCAGCCAGAGCTTCCGTATTGGTACCTGATATCCGACGGTGTATGGGTCGTTGAGGGGGCTTCCGGGATGCCCAGACAAGCGGGGGGATTCCCACGTATGGCTGCGCTGAGAAGCTCTATAGGGCATCTATCCGAAGACCTATCGGAACTTATATCTACCAACCCAGACACAACTGCGCTTATTGTCGAAGCGATACTGGACGAGCACTTTCCGCCATCAGTCCACGAAGACATCATCGCCGCCGTTGGACTTGAAAGAAAGCCACCTGGGCTGGTAAAGGACAGTGCCGCTCCACCCTTGCCGGTCCGTTACCGCAGTCCCCGGTTCCGCGAAAATGTGCTCCGGGCCTACGAGCACAAATGCGCAGTTACCGGCTTTCGCGCCGCTCTGGGCGGGTCGTATTTCGGTTGTGAAGCTGCGCACGTACGCTGGCACGCCTACGACGGTCCGGACGAGGTGTCCAATGGCATCGCCCTAGAACCTACAATTCACAAACTGTTTGATGCGGGCGCATGGTCACTGACCGATGACCGACGGATACTGGTATCTCTGGAGTTCACTGGAAGTGAAACGGCGGTCCGTCTACTCCGAGAACTGCACGGGAGACCACTGTGCGCTCCACTGCCTGGCGAGCCCTTGGTGAACGCGGAGTACATCCAATGGCATCGCGAGCGCGATCTTGGCGGCGTGTTTCGGGCTCCCGGGCTTCCTCTATAGTCGGCCCCGCAGCCGGCTGATCTCCTGCACCTTCCGCCACACGGCCTCCGCCTTGATGCTCCGCACCCACCGGGTCCCGATCCGGCCCCAGCGCCGTACCCGAATCTCTTCGACCCGCTGAGGCCGGCAATACCGTGCGTCTAGGCGTTCCCGGGTTGATCGTTTGGGGAACGAACCCTTTCACGACACAGCGGCGATCTTTTCCAGCCGCCCCAGCAACTCTCGACCGCCACCCACCAGGAGGTCCATGTCCGACCTGAGGGTGATGGCCCGGAAACCGGCCTCCTGCTTGGCGGCAAAGTCGTCGGGGGAGTAGGTGTTGCAGCAGGGCAGCTTGCCGGCGGCCAGGGTCGCCTCGACGATGCGCTGCATCGCCGCCTGGTGATCGGGGTGCTGCTCGTAGGTGTGCCGGTCTATACCCATGGACAGGGCCAGGTCCACTGGCCCCACAAAACAGCCATCCACCCCGGGTAGGGCCATGATCGCCTCGGCGTTGTTCACCCCCTCGATGTGTTCCATCTGCACCAGCAGCAGGGTATCGGTGTTGGCCTTCTCCGGATAGTCGGCCCCGTAGTGGAGGAAGTTGTCCCCGCCCAGCGAGCGCCCGCCCAGGGGCGGGTACTTGGCGGCGCGGGCCAGGGCGCGGGCCATCTCAACGGTATTGACCATCGGCACCACCACCCCGCCGGCCCCCAGGTCCAGCGCCTTTTCCACCTCATCCAGGGCCCCGATGGCGGTGCGCACCAGGGGCCGGGCCCCGCTGGCGCGGATGGCGTGTATACACTCGTACGCCGTTTCCCAGTTCATGGGGCCGTGCTGCATATCGAGGATGATCCAGTCCCAGCCCATCTGGGCCAGGTAGCGCGAGACCATGGGCTGGGGGATGCTCTGCCAGATGCCGATCTGAATCCGATTTCCACTCATATAGATTTTCACTCGAAGGGTTGGCTGGGCCAGGCCAAATATAGGCACCCGCTTCCCGGCGGCACAGGCCACAGGGCGAGGTGGTTGCCGGCAGCGGGCCAGCGTATCTTGTCTGGGTGCAGCGAGGGACCACAGGTCTGCTGCACCGGCTGCTGTATCAGACCACTTCCCGGCTGGAGGAAGCCATACCCATGAGTGTGCACACCCCCGACTTCGACGCCGTGCGCGCCGATTTTCCGCGCGCCCGCACCTCCGCTTATTTCGACAACGCCTCCTCTCACCCCATCAGCGTGCACTCGGCTGCCGCGCTGCACCGCTACATCGGCTGGCTCACCGACGAGGTGGGCGACCCCTGGTGGCCGCAGTGGGCCGCCACCCGCGACGAGGCCAAGAACCTCTTTGCGCAACTCATCAATGCCGATCCGCACGAGATCGCCTTCGCCCGCAGCACCGTCGAAAGCGAGAGCAACCTGCTCAACGGCATGAGCGAGTACCTGGCCGGCGGCAACGTAGTGACCAATGACCTGCACTACGGGGCGGCCCTCTACAACTACCAGATGCGGCAAGCAGAGGGCCTGGAGCTGCGGGTGGTCAAGAACCACAACTGGCGCATCGAACTGGAGGACATGGCCAAGGCCATCGACGGCAACACCCGGTTGGTTTCCATCTCCCTGGTTTCCAATGTCAACGGCCTCTTGGCCCAGGTGAAGGAGATCGGCGAGCTGGCCCACGCCCATGGGGCCCTGCTCTATGTGGATATCATCCAGGCCGCCGGTGCCGTGCCCATCGACGTCAAGGCCATGGGCATCGACATGGCCGCCTGCTCCACCTTCAAGTGGCTGATGGGAGTCAAGGGTTTCGGCTTCCTCTACGTGCGAGCCGATCTGCAGAACACCGTGGTGAGGCCGACCCAGCATTCGGGAGGGGTGCGGCAGAATTACGTGCCCTGGACCGCCGCGCCCGATCCGGCCCTCCCCGAGATCTCCCACACCCCAGTGCCTGGCCCCCATTGTTATGAGGTCAGCTACCCCTCCTACGAGGGGGCAGTCTGCGCCCAGGAGAGCTTGCGCTACATCCTGCGCCTGGGGGTCGACAATATCCGCGCCCACGTGCGCGGCCTGGCCGAACGCCTGCAGGAGGAGTTGCCGGCCCTCGGCTACCCCTCCATCACCCCGCGGGGCAACGAGAGTGCTATCCTGGCCTTTGTCTCCCCCAGCCCCGAGGCGACCATGGCCCGCACCCGCGCCGCCGGGGTACACGTGGCCATGCGCTACGGCAACAAGATGCGGCTCTCCCCCTCGGTGTACAACAACCACGACGATATCGACCGCCTGCTGGCGGCGCTCAAATGAGGATCTCGATGGCCGAAGACGAGCAGTACTCTGATCTGACACATGAGAAGAATATCGAGATCCCCATGCGGGACGGCACCATCCTGCGCGCCAACATCACCCGGCCCAAGGCCGAGGGCGCCTTCCCCGCCCTGGTAGAGCGCACCCCCTACAACAAGGAGGGCGGCTCCGAGAACGCCATCGGTGCCCCCGAGTTCTTCGCCAGGCGCGGCTACGCCGTTGTCATCCAGGACGTGCGCGGCATGTTCGCCTCGGATGGGGAGTTCTATCCCTTCCGCGACGACGGGGCCGGGGTAAACCGCGACGGGCACGACACCGTCGAGTGGATGGCGGCCCAGCCTTGGTGCGACGGCCAGGTGGGCATGTTCGGGGGCTCGTACTCGGGGGCCACCCAGTACCGGGCCGCCCTCAGCCGGCCACCCCATCTGCGGGCCCTCTTCGTGCGCGAGTCTTCGGCCGATTACCAGCGCGAATGGGTGTACCGCGACGGGGCCTTTGAGCTGGGTTTCAGCCTGTACTGGGCCCACACCGTCACCAGCATCAACCTGCACAACCTGGCCAAGGGGGAGGAGTTCACCCGCCACCGCCGCCTGCTCGACCAGGCCAAGCTCGACATAAACGATTGGTATGCGCGGCTGCCCCTCCATCCCTGCCCCTTCCTGGTGGGCCTGAGCGACTGGCACAATACCTGGCTGGAGCAACCGGAGGACGGGCCGTACTGGTGGCAGTTCAACGTCGAGAAGTACCACGACCAGATCGAGACCCCCGCCTACCACCAGGGCGGCTGGTACGACATCTTCCTGGCCGGCACGCTGCGGAACTATATGGGCATGAAGCGCCGCGCCCGCACCGAAAAGGCCCGCCAAAGCCAGCGCCTGATCATCGGCCCCTGGGTACACGGCTCGAACAATATCGGGGTGTCGAAGGCGGGGGAGTGGGATTTTGGCCCGGAGGCGGCCCAGGACTTCAACCAGATGCGCCTGCCCTGGTTCGACCACTGGCTCAAGGGGCAGGACAACGGGGTGATGGAGGAGCTGCCGGTGCGGATCTTTGTCATGGGCCGCAACGAGTGGCGCCGCGAGGCCGACTGGCCCCTGCCCGACACCCGCTACACCAACTACTATTTTCACGAGGGTCAGAGCGGTTCCACCAACTCGCTCAACGACGGCACCCTCTCGCCTCTGGCCCCCGAGGGCAGCGAGCACCCGGACAGCTTTGTCTACGACCCGGACCGCCCGGTGCCTACCCTGGGCGGCAATACCCTGGGCATCCCCGACGGGGTGCACGACCAGCGCCCGGCCGACGCCCTCTGCCTCACCTATACCAGCGCCCCCCTCGACCGGGAACTAGAGGTCACCGGCCCGGTGAAGGCGGTGCTCTACGCCCTGTCCTCGGCCCCCGACACCGACTGGGTGGTGCGCCTCGAGGACATCCACCCCGACGGGTACTCGCGCAACCTGTGCGACGGCATCCTGCGCGCCCGGTACCGCAACTCCTTCGCCCATCCCGAACTGATGGACCCCGGCAAGGTCTACCGCTTCGAGGTGGATCTGTGGGCCACCAGCAACGCCTTCCTGCCCGGCCACCGCCTGCGGGTGGTGGTCACCAGCAGTTCCTTCCCGCGCTTCGACCGCAACCTCAACACCGGCGGGCCCATCAACAAGGAAGCCGCCGGCCTGGTGGCCATCAACACCGTGCTGCACGATATGCTGCGGCCTTCACATATCGTGCTGCCGGTGATCGAGCGGCCCGCCCGCTGACTAGTTGACCACCGCAGCGCTCACCGCGTTGCCGACCCGGCGCAGCAGGCTGCCGCCGGCCACCATCTGATTGGTGAGCACCACGCAGATCAGCTCTTGTTCCGGGTCGGCCCAGGCCACGGTGCCCGTGGCGCCCACATGGCCAAAGGTCGCGGGCGAACACAACTCGCCGAAGTAACTCCACACCCGCGAGTCGCGCAGGCCCCAGCCCAGGCCCCAGGGCGCCGGTACGCCTTTGTTCTGATCGGTGGTCATCGCCCGCACCGTTGCCGGGCTGAAGAGTCGATGGCCCCCGTACACGCCCCCGTTCAAAAAGGCCTGCAACAAGATTGCCAGATCCGGGCCGGTGCTATGCATACCGCCCCAGGGATGGCCCATATCGCGCCAGTAGAGGCTGTTGGCGCCAAAACGTTCTCCGTCGGCCGATTCCTGCATCGCGGTGCCGCACCACACCGTCTCGGCAATCTTGAAGGTCCCCAGCCCCAGGGCGCTCTTCTCCATGCCCAGGGGGGCGAAGAGCTCCTCCTGCTCGAAGTCGCGCAGCCGTTTGCCACTCACCCGCTCGACGATCTCCCCGGCCAGGAGGGTGCCCATGCTCTGGTAGGAAAAATCCTTGCCAGGGCTGTAGAGCAAGGGGGTGCGCAGCGCCGCCGCGACAAAGCCGCTCAGGGGGGCGTGGGCCTGGCGCAGGGCGATGTTCTCTGGCAGCATGTCGGGCAACCCGGAGGTGTGGGAGAGCAGGTGGCGCACCCGCACCTGGGGCCGTTCCCCGCCCTGGAACTCGGGCAGGTACTGCTGCACCGGGTCGTTGAGGGAGACCAGCCCGCGGTCCACCAGCCGCATCAGGGCGCAGGCGGTCACTGGCTTGGTAATCGAGGCCAGCAGAAAGACCGCGTCGGCTTCGACAGCCGGGGCACCAGCTTCGGGCCGCAGGTGGCCGTACCCCTGGACAAAGACCAGACGGCCCCGGCGGGCCACCACCAGGCTGGCGGCTGTGAGTTGGCCGGCCCCGATGGCCTCGGCCAGGCGTTGGCCGGCGAGGGCGAGACTTTCGGCGGACATGCCCGCCTGGGCGGGGGAGATGGTTTCCATAGGATGGCGATCCACGAGACGGGACAGGGTTGGTGAAAGGTCTCAACACCATAGGGTATTTCCAGAGCCCCCACAAGGAGAACAGCGGAGGTAGAACCCGGAGGCGCATTTATATACATTCTGGCAGTGCGCCGGCGAGGACCTCTGAGGGAGGGGCGATGAAACTGTCCACTGCACAGGCAGAGCACTTCTGGAGCAACGGCTTCCTGATCGTCAAAGGTCTGCTGGACGAGGAGGAACTCGCCCTGCTCCGCCAGCGAACCGAATGGGTGGCCAGCGGGGCGGCCACCCACGTCCCCGGGGAGCGCCTCCAGGTGGAACCGCGCGTCACCCAGGGGGAGGCCAAGGCGGACAACTTTGCGGATTCGCTGCGCAAGATGAGCCACCTGGCCTTTGCCGACGAGGTGTTTCAGGCCCACGCCCGCAACCCCAAGGTGCTCGACGTGATCGAATCCCTGCTGGGGCCGGACCTCAAACTCTACCAGGACCAGCTCTTCATGAAGCCCCCCAGGATCGGCTCCCGGCAACCCTACCACCAGGACCAGCCCCTGGGCTTCCACATCGACCCGCCCGACATGGTGACCTGCTGGGCGGCCCTGGACCCGGCCAAGATCGAGAACGGCTGTCTGTGGATGCTGCCCGGCACCCACCGGTACGACCACATCCCGAGGGAGCAGTGGCGGGAATACGAGGAGCAGGCCCTGGAGGGCAAACTGGCCGAGGAGCGGCCGGTCGAGCTGAACCCCGGCGATTGCAGCTTTCACCACGGGCTGCTCCTGCACAGCAGCCGACCCAACCAGAGCGGTCAGCGGCGGCGGGGCTACGCCACCCATTACGTGAGCGCCCGCTGCCGGTATACCGGTCCGCCGGAGAATAATGACGCGCTGCTGGTGCGCGGGCACTCCTTCCCGGGCTGCGTCTAGGCCCTCCACCATTCCAGAGGAGGAACCATGGCCCTCTTGCGCCATCTGGCCCTGCGCTGCCGCGACGTGGAGCAGTCGCGGCGCTTCTATGAGCAGGGCATCGGTTTCAGCTTTGTTGGGTACCGACCCAGCGGTACCAGCATCGACCTGAGCGACGGCACCCTCAACATCACCCTGCTGCCCTACACCGGAGGAGAACGCCCGCGCCTGGAGGAGGGCGAGGAGTACATCCACTTCGGGGTGCTGGTCGAGGACCTGGAGGCGGCCTGGCGCCGGCTGCGCGCCTTGGGCGCCCACATCGAGAAGACCGTCAAGGCGCGCGACCCCCTCGACCCTGAGGCCCCGCCCCAACTGGCCTTCAAGACCCTGGATCCGGACGGCAACGTCATCGACGTCAGCGCCGACCGGGGAGAGTGGCGCGGGGTGAAGGTCTAAGGGGCGGGGATCCGCTATGCAAATATCCGTCTAACCTGAAGGAGGAATCGATGAGCACGCCGCTGCGCATTGCCCGCGCCTCGGACCACGAGCACATGGCCCGCTACTCCTTCCGCCTGAAGGTGGACTGATGCAGCCCCGGCGGGTCGCCATCGTCGGTCTGGGCGCCATGGGACACCACCATGCGCGGGCGGTGCAGGCCGAGGCGGGCTGCGAACTGGTGGGCGGGGCGGAGATCGTGCCGGACAAGGCCCGCACCTGGCAGGAACACTTCGGGGTAAAAGCGGTGTACCCAGACTACGAGCGGATGCTCGACGAGTTGGCGCCGGACCTCCTCATCGTGGCAACTCAGGCGCCCCTGCACTGCGCCCCCACCCTGGCGGCGGCCAGGCGCGGCATACACGTCTTCTGCGAAAAACCCATTGCCCCCGACCTGCTCCAGGCCGACGAGATGGTGGCTGCCTGCGACCGGCACCAAGTCAAGTTTGCCATCAACCACATCAAGCGCGGCAGCCTGTACAACCACCAGGTCCTCGACCGCCTCGCCAGGGGCGAGATCGGCCAGGTGGTGCGGCTGCGGGCCTTTGAAAAGGGAGGGCGGCGGGCCGGCAACGCGCTGATGGAGATGGGCACCCATCTGTACGACTGGATGCGCCTCTTCGGCGGCCAGGTGGAGTGGGCCCACGCCCACCTGGTGCAACTGGACGGCAGGGAATCCGCCTGCCGCGACATCCGGCACTCGCAGGAGGTGGACCCGCAGGACCGCGACGCCGGCCTGGTTCTGGGAGAGCGCTGCTTCGCCAGCTTTCGCTTTGCCAGCGGAATCCACGCCGAGGCAGAATTCCTCGCCCAGCCAAAGACCGACGACCGCGACTACGGCCTCGACCTGATCGGCACCGAGGGCCGCATCGCCCTGCGCGAAAGTGTGGGCAGTTCCATGTACATCCACCGCGGCCAGCACCATCCCCTGGACGAGCCCTGGGAGCGGGTGCGCCTGGAGGAAGAAGACCTCGACGAAGAGGGCCGGCTGCGCGACCATGCCGCACGGCGCCTGCTCTTGCAGCGGCTGATGCTGCGCGACCTGGTGGCGGCCATCGCCGAAGACCGTCAACCCTTTGCCAGCGGCCGGGACGGCCGGGATTGCCTGGAGATGATCCACGCCACCTGGGAGTCGCACCGCCGCCGGGCGCGGGTATCCCTGCCCCTGACCGAACGCGGGCACCCCCTGGAGCGCTGGCGCCGGGAAGAGTGAGGGAGGCCGGTGCCGAACGGGTGCTTTATGGAACGAGCCGATCAGACCGCTTTTGAGATCACCTGGGGCAGGGAAGGGCGCACCCTGGCCCCGCAGGCGGGACGGACACTGCGCCTGCATCTCCAGATCGAGAACGCCGCCAGTCTCTTCTCCTATTGCTTTGGAGCACACCCATGAGCGCCCCGCGCCTCGATGAACGCGCCTGGGAGGCCCTGACCCTGGGCGAGCGCCTGCGCCAGTTGGAGGTGGAGGGCTACCTGGTGTTGCCCGGCCTGCTCACCGCGGAGCACCTCGCCCGGCTCAAGGCCCAAACCGCCGGACTGGAGACCATCCCGGTGGACTACAGCGTCCACCAACGGGTGCGGCCCCAGATCCAGTTTGCCGGTGGGGCCATCACCGCATTGGCCGCCCACCCGCCCACCCTGGCCTTCCTGCGGGAACTCCTCGGCTCGCAGCTCCTCCTCGTGAGCTATTCCTATGCCCGCTCAGAGCCGGGGCACCCGGGGATCAGCCTGCACACCGACGGCCAGCCCTACGGCTCCCAGATCTTTGGCTACGAGGGCAGTTCGCCCGTGCTGGTGCGGGTACTCTATTATCTGGACGACCTCACCCCGGAGGTCTCGCCCTTCCGGGTGGTGCCGCGCTCGCATCTCTCCCTGCACGCCGACGCCAATCCGTACCTGCGCTACGCAGCCCATCCCGAGGAGGTCATGGTTCCGGTCAGGGCGGGTTCCGCAGTGCTGATCCACCACCGGGTCTTCCACGGCAACTACCCCAACACCGGCGCCCGGCCCAGGGAGATGCTGGCCATCGCCTACCGGCCGGCCTGGGCCGGCCCTGTCCAGGAAGTGCCCGCCTGGGACCCGGACGAATTGGCGCGGCTGCCCGGGGAGGTGTGTGCCCTGTTCGCCGACCGCAATACCCGCCACTGGAATTTCGGCGGGGGGAACAAACCGCTCGGCATGGCCAGCCAAGCCCCGGGCCTCAACCCCAGCCGCTGGGAGCGGAGGGAATAGATGGCGACCTTCAGCAAGACCCTGCCGGTGCTGGCGACACCCGACGTGCTGGTGTGCGGCGCCGGCTGCGCCGGGGTCGGCGCGGCAGTAGCCGCTGCCCGCAACGGCGCCCAGACCCTGGTGGTCGAGCGCTGTGGCTTCGCCGGGGGGTTCCTGACCGCGGTGATCGGCGCCGGTTTCGACGGCCTGGTGGACTCGCGATCCGGCCGGGTCGTGGTCGGCGGCGTGGCCCTGGAGATGGTGGCGCGCATGGGCCTGGTGCCCGGTGCGACCGACGCGGCACAGCTGCGCGGCATGCGCTTCACCCGCAATGCCGACCTGGTCATCGCCGCCCGGCAGGTCGCCGAGGGACGGACGCACCTGTGCTCCGACCCGGAGAAGTTCAAGCTGGCGGCCGACCGCATCTTGGCCGATGGCGGCGCCCGGGTACTCTACCACACTCAGGTGGTCGATGTGATAACCGCCGGCACCGGCACCGACGCCCGCATCGGGGAGGTGGTGGTGGCCAACAAGGGCGGGCTGGGCTGTATTCGCCCCAAGGTGGTGGTGGACTGCACTGGCGACGGCGACGTAGCGGCCTGGGCCGGGGCGCCCTTCGACCTTTTTGAGCGCCCCCAGCCCATGAGCCTGCACTTCCGCATCGGCAAGGTGCCGGCCTCGCCCCAACTCCAGCAGCGCTGCGCTGAGGTGCTGCGCCGGGCGCACGCCGCCGGGCGACTGGGCCTGTACGGGGGGCCCTGGATGTCCTCCTTTGCCCCGGACGAGGTCTATGTCAACGCGGTGCGCCTGCTGGGCCTGGGCATCGACCCCGAGCAACTCTCCCGCGCCGAGCAGCAGGGGCGCGAGGACACCTGGCGGATCTTCGCGCTCTGGCAGGAGGAGTTGCCCGAGTTCCGCCATGGGCATGGGCCAGGCCGCCGGCACTGCGGCAGCCCTGGCCGCCGCCAAGGGTGGGGCGACCCGGGAGGTCCACCTAACTCAGTTCCAGGAACGCCTCCGGGCGCAGGGGGCGATCCTGAAAACCGCCGACCGCTGAAAACCCAATCGCAGGAGCGCAGCGCAGATTTTCCCCTTGACATGGTCCCAGCGCCCTATTTATAGTTGACCCCATCATGACCCCGAACCCTTCGACCCATCTGCTGTGGGCGTTTTTGCCCCGCATGCGCGAGCGGATCGGCAGCGACATCTGCCGCCGGAGCAGCCATTTTCTCGCCTCGGAGAGGAGAAATCCGTCTGCACCACTCTGAGGAGCCATCGCTTTAGTTCGCACTAAGTAATTTGCGATCCATAAATTAGGCCGCGAGGGCACACGCCTCGCGGCCTTTTTTGTTTGCGACGAGGGAAAAGAGCTCATGGTCGTCCTGGAAGCGCACCAACTCAGCAAACGCTACACCTCCGAACCCATCCTCCAAGACCTCACCTTCAAGGTGATGCAGGGTGAGAAGGTGGGCCTGGTCGGCGAGAACGGCTGCGGCACATCCACCCTGCTCAAGCTGATCGCCGGCCTGGAGGCGCCCACCGGTTGGGTACTCACCCGCCCCGGCAATCCCACGGTGGGGTACCTGGCCCAGGAATTGGAGTACACCCCGGACCACACCGTCCATCAGGAGTTGCTGGAGGTCTTCGCCCCCCTGCGCGCCCTGGAGGAAAGGCTGGAAAAGCTGCAACAGGAACTGGCAACCCCCGGCCTCGAAGCCGAACAACAGGCGCGGCTGCTCGACCAGTACGGCCGCCTGGCCGACCAGTTCGAGCGGGAGGGAGGGTACACCTTTGCCCTTCGCATCGACACCGCGCTCAGCGGCCTGGGCCTGGCCCACCGGCGCGAGCAGTTGGTGGCAGGGCTGAGCGGCGGCGAGAAGAACGTGCTGGCCCTGGCCCGTCTGCTCTTGCGCGAACCGGAGATCCTCCTGTTGGACGAGCCGGCCAACCACCTCGATCTGGAGGGCCTCGAATGGCTGGAGGAATTCCTCCGCGCCTATCCGCGCACCCTGATTCTGGTCTCCCACAACCGCCACCTGTTGGACCAGGTGGTGGGCCGCATCCTCGAGATCGAGGACCATCGCCTCGACGCCTTTGTGGGCAACTACACCGCGTACCGAGCGCAGAAGCAGCAGAAGCTCCTGGAGCAACAGGCCGCGTACCAGGCGCAGCAGAAGGAGATCAGCCGGCTCGAGGCGATGATCGCCCGCTTCGAGCATTGGGGGCGTATCAGCGACGACCCCCGCCATGCCCGGCGGGCGCGCAACAAACAGCGGCAGATCGACCGCATGGACAAGGTCGACCGGCCCCAGCTGGAACGGGAGCGCATTGACCCTCGATTCAGCGCCAGCCGCAAGGCCGGCCGCATCGCCCTGGAGATCAAAGGCTACTCGCGCGAGTTGGGCGGGCGGCCGCTTTTTGCCGGGGCCGATTTGTTTATCAGCTACGGCGAAAGGGTGGGCCTTTTCGGGGCCAACGGCAGCGGCAAGACCACCCTGTTTCGCGACATCGTCGCCCAGGCCGCCTGGGATCACCCGGTGCTGCGCCTGGGTCCCCAGGTGCGGCTGGGGTACTACGCCCAGGAACACGAGACCCTCGACCCAAAACTGACGGTCATGGAGCAGATGCTGGAGCAGCGCGGCCTCACCCGGGACCGCGCCTTCCAGTTGCTCTCGCGTTTCCTCTTCCGCTGGCAGGAGTTGGACCAGCGGGTGGATACCCTGAGCGGCGGCCAGAAGAGCCGC
>SXGR01189023.1_pt1 | contig 12659 bp, 7 predicted proteins | sample 3174711 | NCBI WGS metagenome assembly SXGR01 (sample SAMN11356860, study PRJNA531348) | freshwater metagenome | isolation source: freshwater sample F1-60 | place: China: Fuxian Lake, Yuxi | collected 2017-12-25
ACCACTTTCACACTCTCTGCGTGTCCAGTATCACCAGTACAGACTTGCTCATAAGTCGGATTCTCTTTAGCCCCTTGCATATATCCACTTTCCGCGGTGATCACACCGGGAGCTTCTTGAAAAATGTGCTCGACTCCCCAGAAGCATCCTCCTGCAAAGTATGCGGTCTCACTCTTGATTGGTTGGCTTGTCGCTGGCATCTCGGATCCTTTCTCTACAAAAACAAGTGCGGCACTATTGAGACAATATCGCAATCCTGTTGGCGCGGGTCCATCCTCGAAAACATGTCCAAGGTGCGAAGTACATCGCGCGCAGTTGATCTCGGTGCGTTCCATACCGTGTGCGCGGTCAACTTTCTCGCTGACATGAGCAGGATCAACTGGCGAAAAGAAACTCGGCCATCCTGTACCCGAATTGAATTTACTGTTGCTTGAAAAAAGTGGAAGTCCACACACCACACAGCAATATTCCCCCTGCTTCTTATTGTCGACCAAATTGCCACAGAAAGCGGGCTCAGTTCCAGAATTCTGCGTCACGCGAAATGCCTCGGGACTTAATTTTTTTGCCAACTCTGCGATCTCTGTTTTGGAAAGTGGCGTGATGTCGAAACCAGATTTGGAATATGTTCGCTTTGAAGGGAGAGTCGATTTCGGTGTCATTTCTTTCGTGTCCTGTTGTGATTTGGAATCTGATTCAGCCTGCTTTCCCCTTTCATCCGCACGAGCATCCGATAGTTCACACGATGGAAGCAAGAGCAGCGCAAGCGTTGTTCCAATTGCGCAGAGAATTGCATACGGTTGCTTCATAAGCACAAGGATAGGTCACAGAATTGATTCGCCTCGTGGTTCGCAAGCCAAAAATTTCAGCGCAAATCTAACTATTTCGACTCCGAAAAGTTTCTGGCAACGTATAATTAGGATAGATCTTTGACAATCGGGGCCGAATTGGCTTCGACCGGCCAGCATGGTCTGTCGTCGCGCGTCGTGGAGCATCTTGGCCACGTAAAAAGGATGCAAAACACGTCTGCAAACACGCAGTACGCACTCGCGGCCTAATTTGGCCACGCGGCCACCCCGTCTGACGTCCGATGAGGCGGGGGGCCGACACAAATCGGACTGGTTCCAAAGGGCTGGCACGCCGTGGAGGAACGAGAAAATTGCGTGCCAAGGTTTGCTGCACGCCGCCGTCCAACGGAGCGCAGACCGAGATTGAATGGACGGCTACACGCGTAGATGCGGCTTTTCATATGGATCGGCACAGGGGTTCGACTCCCCTCGGCTCCATTTTCACGGGCGCCTTCGCGCCCTGATTCGGATTTTTTCACGGGCGCCTTCGCGCCCTGATTCGGATTTTTTCACGGGCGCCTTCGCGCCCTGCGCTGGTTTCACGGGCGCCTTCGTATCACATAGTGGATTATGAATTCAGAAAATGATCAAACCCAAGTGAACAAATCCAGCAATTCCTCTGCAGGCGCAAGCCAGACGAATTGGAAAACAATTATTGATGCAGCATCAAACTCGCCAACGGCGGGTCACAGTCGCGAAGGTGTCGCGCGACGATATTGGCCGGCGATTCACGCATTCGTTCGAAAAAGTGGCATTCCTCCAGCTGAAGCCGATGATGTCACTCAAGCCTTCATTTGTGATGTCATGCTCGGACGAGATCTGCTCGCACACGCCGCTCCTGAACGAGGACGATTTCGTTCCCTCCTCCTGACTTCTGTCCGCAACTTTGCGATCGATGAACTTCGCAAAAGAAAATCGCTAACAAGAAAGCCAACGAATGGCAAAATCTTATCGCTTGATGATGACATCAGAAGCGGTGACAGAAATGCCGACTTGAATCTCGATGATCCAGAACATGCCTTTCATACACAATGGGTCACAATGATGATCGATCAAGCGATCTCTGTCGTCCGCAACTGGGCTATTGTCAATAGCCAGGAAGTGCAGTGGGATATTTTCAATCGACGCATCCTTGAACCAATGCGAACTGGAGCCGAACCTATCTCCACCGAAGCATTCATGAAACAGTGGTCGCTGACATCCTCCGCTCAGGTGGCAAACACACTCGCTCGAATGAAAAGAAAATTCGTCGCTGCTCTTATGGAGCAACTTGGAAACTACGATGAAGATCCAGACATGATTCACCGCGAAGTATCAATGCTGCTGCAAAATCTTGAAAGAAAAACGCGATGAATGATCCTGAGAAAACATCCGCATTGCCATTACATTGGATTCTTCAGTCGGACCATTCGCCTTCCCACACTTTGATCAATTGGCTTGTACAAGAAATTGATCCAAAGGCGACAAGCCCCATTGATTCGCTCATCTCATCTGATACACCAATCGCAACGCTCATCGGATACAAAAATGCGTTCAAACATTTACGACTCGAAGGCGAAACCTTGGACGATCAGTCATTGGGTGCGATCTATTATGGCTTGACGATCGCATCTTCGATTGTGCATCATCACAGACGGATCAGTCGTCAGTCAAACCGTGCGCTCGAGGAAGCGTTTCGGAAAATCTGGAGTGATGAAACTATAGATTTGCGATTGCGTGATCTGGCATGGCGTGCGTTTGTGCTTCTTCGAACCGCCATCAAAGACTCGCTGCCATATTGACGCGCTGGTTTCAAGCGCGCCTTCGCGCCCTGCGCTGGTTTCAAGCGCGCCTTCGCGCCCCGCGCTGGTTTCAAGCGCGCCTTCGCGCCCTGCGCTGGTTTCACGCGCGCCTTCGCGCCGATGAAATTCTCACCGAACCGAAGCTGGCTTGATCGAATCCGGCAACACGATGCCTGAACTTCCAAGCGTCGTGCCCGTCGCGAATGCAAGATCAATCAACGCGATTTCATAACCTGCAAGTGCATCCACTTCGCGACTCTGCGCATCCGCCAATCGCGCGGCAGCGTCCAGCACGTCGACACTTGTGCGAAGCCCCACATCAAACTGCCGCTTTTCTCCTTCAAATGTTCGCCCTGCCAAAACACTTTCCAAGCGTGCCGCCAAGATGCGTCGCCAAGTATTTTCCACGGTATCCGCAGCATTGAGAACTTCCTGCGTGATTGCCTGCCGACGCGCCTCGCGACTTGCCAATCGCTGCAACCTCGTCAATATAGTGCGACTGATCACCGACTTTGCCGCTTCGTTTCCAAGAGGCACCGTTGCTGTCGCGGTAAAGATCGCTCCATCACTATCGCCCATTTCGGAATATGCAGATCCCAGCGATGAATCATCTCCCAAGAATTGATATTGATATCCCACCACAAAATTTGGTAGGGCAGCATTGCGGGCCAAATCCACTTGCTCTGCATCAACAAGCAGCTGGAGTTCTAGCTCCAAGAGTTCCATTCGCCCCGACATCGCATCGGCAATGAGTTTCTGATCATCAAAGCGAAGGCTGACTGGCTCTGCGTTTGTTGTTGGTTCAATCGCTGTTGGACTGTCCACAGGCAAGCGCGGATCATTCATAAATCGTTTCAAATCCCGCTGCCGCAATCGAAGCACATTGTCGGTGATAATGACTTGTTCGAGCGTCGCGCCCAAACCACTCTCCGCTCGCATAACCTCGATCTCTGGAGAAAGCCCCTGCAGAACTCGTCTGCGGGCTTGCTCCAACTGTGTCAACGCAACGTCATATTGCCGAATGCGAACCTCCAACTGTTTCGATGCGCGATAGAGATTCCAATATGTCTTCTCCGCATCGGCAAGTATTCGAATCGCTTGAAGCTTGGTGCGAGAATCGATAATCCGTCCCTGATATTTGGCAATGCGAATCGACGCGGTGTTTGTTCGAATGCCGGCACCCCTCAGGAGTGGCTGCGAAATCGAAGCCTGCAATCCAGCTTGATATGAGTCAATTCCGGGAGCACGAAATGACTGTGTATCAAACTCGTTGAACAAAGTTCCAGTCGTCACAGTCCCACCAGTCGCAAGAGGAACGCTGACTCCAAGATTTGCGCTGCTCGAATCGGTTGGCGATCCTTCCTCCAACTGAGTCAGAACTCCAGTCGTGTTCTTGGTATATGCCGCGTTTAATACTGCCTCAAACTTCGCGAGTTCTCTATCGATCGCAGTGACACCAATCGCTGGATCAAACTGCACAACACGCAAATCCAAATTGTTTGCCAGCGCACTTGAGCGAACTTGTGCAACTGAAACCTGCGATCGCGTTGGATATGTTGGCGGTGTAAATCCTCTTGCCGTCGCTTCCTCAACTGCATCATCTAGTGACTTGGGGGGAATGTCCGAATTCGCGGCGGGATCGAATGCGCCAATATCCTTTGTGCTCGTCGGCGGCCCTGTGATTTCTTCTTCTCGTGAAAACAATTCGTTCTGGCATCCAGCAACGAAAAAAAGACCAGCAAATATCGCCACGCACAACAAGCGACTGGCATTCATCATCACCTGTGCATTATTCATGGCGCAGTGCCTCAATCGGATCAAGCCGCGAAGCTTTCAGCGCGGGGAAGAATCCAAAGCCAAGCCCAACAGCGGCGCTGAAAGCAAAACTCAACATTACTGCCCAAAGCGGAACATCCGCATTCTCCAGTCTCGCGCCAGGAATCATCGTCAGTCCGATGGCGAAGATTTTTCCAATGAGTACGCCAACAAGACCTCCTGCCAAGCACAACACCATCGCCTCCAACAAAAATTGCATCATGATGGCGCCAGGAGTCGCTCCAACCGCCTTGCGAAGTCCAATCTCGCGCGTGCGCTCCGAGACCGACACCAACATAATGTTCATAATTCCAATTCCACCAACCAGCAAACTGATGCCAACAATTCCCGCCGCAATCGCAGTGATCCCGGATGCCAGCAACTTGAATTGATCGATGTATCGATCAATCGCCTCTGCACGAAATGTGTCTGGATCACCTGGCTGAATGCCGCGAATGCGCCGCATCGTTCGCTGAATTTCCGACTTTGCTTCTTCGGAGACTTCTGCGTTCTTGGCCAATGCCACGACACGCAGGAAAAACTCCGTCGACTGCAACTTGATTGCAACAGAAAATGGGATGAATAATTCTGCGGTGTTCGAATCGCCACCAAACATTCTGGCTTGCAAAGTCTCGATGATTCCGACCACCAGAAATCGCCGTCCATCAACCAAGATGTGCGACCCCACAGCATCCGATGGCAATCGCAATTCATCGATTGCAGATTCATTCAGCAAACAGACTTGCCGTTCTCCAGACTCGTCGATTCGGTTGAACTTTCTTCCGGCAATCACGCGTCGATTCTCTGCGTCGTGCCAATCAGGCCAAATCCCGACAACAGTAATTCCTTCCAGTTCGCGGGCTTCGCTGGCAATCGAAACTCCAAACTCCGTGACTGGCGTGATCGCACGCAATGAAGGACAAGAGGCTTGCAATTCCCGCACCTCCCACGGTTTGATCCGAATCTTTTCGCGCGGATAGAGATTGCGAGGCTTGTCATCGGGCCGATCTGGAAAAACATAGATTCGATTCGCGCCAAAAGATTCGAATTCTGTCAGCACGCTTGTCTTCAAACCGCTCAGCGCAGCGATCACAGATGTCGTGCTTGCAACTCCAACGATAATCCCAAGCGCAGTCAATAAACTTCGCTTGCGGTTCGCCCAAATCTGGCTCAATGCCAACTTGATCGCTTGAAAATAAAAATATGGGCTCAGGATCATTCGACAACCTGCCCCGCCTCATCTTGTGCAATCGGCAAATCGCTCAACACCAAACCATCTCGCAAACGAATCACCCGCTGGCAATATGCCGCGACATCGTTCTCGTGTGTGACGATCAGCACCGTCTGTCCCTCAGCGTGCAACTGACGAAAAATCTCCATAATTTCCTTCGTCGTCACCGAATCCAAATTACCCGTGGGTTCGTCGGCCATCAAAATTGCGGGATTATTCAATATCGCTCGCGCAATCGCAACGCGCTGTTTCTGTCCGCCAGAAAGTTGACTTGGTCGATGCGTCACGCGGTCTGCCAGTCGAACTCGATCCAGCGCATGCAGCGCGCGCCGCGTGCGCTCGCGGCTGGTCAACCCCGCCTCACGGGAATAAATCAGCGGCAATTCAACATTCTCCAGCGCTGTCTGGCGCGCCAGCAACTCGAATGATTGGAAAACAAAGCCGATTTTTTCATTTCGCACCAATGCCAAAGATGCTTCCGACATCTGCGAGACAGGTTGTCCATCAAGTTCGTAAGAACCTTCCGTCGGCTTGTCCAAGCATCCGATGATGTTCATCAGAGTGCTCTTGCCAGAACCCGACGCGCCCATCACTGCGATCATTTCATTCTTGCCGATATGCAAATCAACACCGCGCAGTGCGCGGATTTCCTCCTCGCCAACGTAGTAAATTTTCTGCAATTGATGGACACGAATCATTTGTGAATCAAGCTCCGACTTTCACCGACACGCTTGATGTCTTGCCTGCCGCCTTGCCTGCGCCCGTTGGCACGACTTCCTCCTTGCGAAGCTTTTCACCACCCTTCAATTGCTCAAGGGTTTTGTAAGGCCCGACCACAACGGACTGCCCCGTACTCAACCCGACCTCAACAATCGTTTCAGTCAGACTGCTCGAACCCAATCGCACAGGAGTTGCAACCGCGACGCCATCTTCGTCACGGAAGACAATCGCCACCACACGCTGCGATCCCTGAAAGACGGTCGATTCTGCCAAAGCGGTCGGCAAGTCATCACGCTTGCGCTCGACAATTGCTTGCGTTGGAACCAGCATTCCACGATGCTCCTTGATTGCAATATCCACATTCGCCGCAAGGCCAGAAAAAATACGAGTCCCCTCCGCATCAAGCGAGACATCCACTTTGAAAGTTCCCGATCCCTGTGTCGCTGATGCAGCCGATCCCTGCCCCGAAGAGGTTCGCTGCAATGCGACTTCTTCCACAACTCCGCGAAAAGTTCTTCCAGAAAATGCGTTGATAAAAATCTCCGCGGGCTGCCCTTCCAAAACTTTCGCGATGTCTGCTTCAGCAACCTGAGCTCGTACCCGCATTCGCTCCAGATTTGAGATCGTCATGATCACAGTTCCAGCGTTATTCATTGTGCCGACGACGACCAACTCGCCTACCTCCGCATTGAGACGCGTGACGGTTCCATCAATCGGCGCAAGAATAGTTGCATACGAGACTTCTTCTCGCACTCGCTCGATTTCCGCTTCACTCGCCGCAAGCAAACTTTCCAAAGCGCCGATGTTCTTCTGGCTTCCAACGACCGCGGCTTCGATTTCCTGAACTCTGACCATCGCATCTTCAAGCGCCTGTCGAGCCACATCCCCTGTCTCGAACAATTTTCGCTGACGCTCAAGATTGCGCTTCGCATTCTCGAGTGACTGCTTGGGACCCTCGATTCGAGCGCGTTCAGCCTCAAGTCGTGCTCGTTCGCCATCGCGCCGCGCCGTGGTCGATGCAAGGACAGCCTTCAAGTTTCGGTCATCTAACTGAACGACCAAATCCCCCTTGTGCACTACATCGCCTTCTCGCAGTGGAAGCGCCATAACTCGCGCGGATATCTGAGCAGAAATATCCACCTTCGAAACAGGCTCGACAAAGCCTGGCGCGGAAACGCTCTCGTTCAAAGAACCTTCTCTAACTGCGGCCGAGCGTGATTCCAAACCATCAAGAGCACGCCAACTTATGAACGCCGTGAAGATTTCACGACCACTCAGGACTGCAATCACAATGGCTAACGAAATGGCTATCAATCCATATTTTTTTAACTTGGACAATCGGTTCTCCTGAAGTCTTCCGCGTATTGAGAAATGTTACACATTCACCAACAGCTCAAAGAAAAGCCCCCGATCACAGGACCGGGGGCTTGAAATCACAGAAGAAAGAAGAAGACCAATCTCAGATTGGGCAAGTTCCCCAACCACTGAGCAGAACTGAGAGATCTGCGCCATTGGTTAAGCCGTCACCATTGATATCACCAGCAACGGTTCCCCATGCGGAGAGGAGGGTTGCCAAGTCGGCACCGTTGCGGAACCCGTCGATGTTGTAATCACCAGGGCATACTGGTGGAGCGACTCCATTTGGAGTCCCATAGATGTCAAACGCGGTGTTGTACAGATCATTTGGATCTGCGCCAGTTTGCACGACATAGGCACCATTCAGTCCCGTGTACTTCACAAATCCAGGTGTTGGGACTGTCGCCGAGCGCCATGCGAATGGAGCGCCGGCTGTATCGAGAAGATTGATTCCATTATATGCACAGATGAACCATGCAAAGTTGGAGAACGTCGTTGCACATGCCGGATTCGAGGCGTACGCAGTCAAGTAGTAGTCTCCTGAAGGCAAGTTAAATGCCGCAACAATGTCATGCGACGCAGTTGCCGCATTATCTGCTGCAGTGTCATATGGCGTTGGGAACGGAACTGATCCAGCGATCCTTTGATCCGCTGCGACTGGGGCAGGATTGCCTGCTGCTCTATTCCACACGACATAATTCATCGTGGTATTGGTAACGCCAGCTGGAGCAAATCCTTTGACTGTCATACGGGAAATGTCATAACTTGCTGCAGTTGTAGGAACCGAGAATGGCTGGGCCATCCAACGTTGCTGACTTGTTGCTGCAGTGCATCCTGAACTCAAACCAAGGTTGGTGTTCACGCCAGCTGATGAAACAACATACTGCTGAGCTCCTGTTGTGTAGACAACATATTCAAATGAAGTCACAATCGGCAAGGAGAATGTAACAGCAGTTGATGGGTCAGCACCCGGAGCGACATAACCTCCGACTCGGACCATATAGTAGTTGTTCGCAACTGCATCAACGAGCGTGAAACCGCTGGCAAAATTTGTTGCCGAGCAATCGTCTTGGCAACCGATGTACAGCGTGGGCAAGGTTTGCGCACGAGTTGGGGTCATAATTGGATCTGTACCCAACCCATAGACTGAAAATACCGAATCACTCGTCTGGGTTCCACTTGCACAAGCTGTAAATGTCAAAGCTCCGTTTGCAGGCGCCTTGATCGTGTACCAAAGATCCTTACCCGACGCAGACGCGCACTGCCCAGTTACAGCAGCTCCAGGACCATCTGAGCCAGCGTTCGTGTTATCCGCAATTACATTCGCCTGACCGACAGTAATGAGCTGTGAAGCTGTTGCACAATCGTTTGCAGGAGCGCCAGCTGGCGGAACGCAGGAATAGACGAACAAACCGCAACTAGTCACTGCTTGGTCAACGCAATTCTGATCCCATTGGGTGTCGCAGCAGATTGGGTTGAAATTGCATGTGTCTTCACAGCACGCTGGAAGATTGCATCCGCCAGTGGCGTGAGGCTCGGTGCAGGATTCAGTCGAAGTTCCGCAGATTGGATTATTAAAAGGCGTATGCGAAATCTTCAGCAAGTACGTTCCGCACCCTTGGGCTGTCGTCGTTCCTGCGGTTGTGTCGAATGGAACGGAGACAACAATTAGGTGTGTTCCAGCTGGACCAACAATTGTGTTTGCATTTGGGCAGACAGTCGAGTTGTAAGTTGGATTAAAATTTCCGAGGCAAGGATCTAAGACATCCACATTCGGCTTGATGAAAACAAGAGAGTTTGGCATTTGGCCAGTCCCTGCGGAATTGCGTGTTGACAGGTCGATTTGCACTGTTCCGCCCAAGCAACTGACGAGCATCCAATCAAGGTCGCGAGATGTATATGTTGTGGCACCCGTTGGAATATAAAGTCCCATTTCTCCAGAGACATATTTGGTTGCACCACTGCCGAGCGCACCAAGATCAGTGAAGGCGGCAGGAGCTTGATTGCAACCACCGTTGGAATCAATATCCCCATTCAAATGTGCGCAGCCGTCCGTGGTAATGATTGTTCCTGGTGGTGAGGTAAGATCGCATTGACCGAGCGCTGTGCTAGAGAACAACATTGTTGTTCCAACAAGAGCGCTTGCGATTGCACAAGATAAATTTGCTTCTAGTCTCATAGGATTTGCCTTAATAAAATGGGGGAATGTCAAAGTCTGGATAAACAAAGCTCGCCAACACAGCGAACGCATCTTTACTTAATAGAAACATAACGCCAATAATCAAGTCGGCAAAACATTTTCGGTATTTTAGCGAAATAAATAAACTAGTTATCAGACGCTTCGAACTGAAGCGAACTGTATAAAAAAGCCCCCGGTCACAGGACCGGGGGCTTGAAATCACTGCATAAAATCCGCTCAAACTTACTGCGGGCAGGCTCCCCAACCACTGAGCAGACCTGCGAGATCTGCGCCGTTGGTTGTGCCGTCACCGTTGATATCGCCACCAGTGGTTCCCCATGCGGAGAGGAGGGTTGCCAAGTCTGCACCGTTGCGGACATTATCGCCGTTCAAATCACCAGGGCACGCCGGAGCGCTGCAAGAAGCAGCGTTGTTTCCATTGATCTCAACAACCCATGGAGAGTTGAATGATGCGCCGAGCGACTCGGTCAGAACATATGCACCTGCACCATCTGCACAGCTGAGCCGGCAGTATGTATTGCCACCAAGAGGTCCTGCTGTGTTAGATCCAGGACGAAGTCCGTGCGCTCCAGGAGCCGCCACCGACATATCTGGAATATCCATGATCAGCACCAAATTCTTGGTTTCATACTGCTCAACACAGATTGGCTGGGCAAAGTTAAGGGTTGCACGATAAACACCGCCAGGAATAAGAACTGCTTGCTCGGAAATCTTGGCCAAGTCACCGCCGTCAGCCCCATTATCGGCGGTCTTGAAGCGCGGAGCACCACCGTCAAGATCTTGATAGATCCCGATCGTCGCTGGAAGAGGGATATCGCTGTAATAAGTTGCACATGCCGTTCCAGCTGCATTTGTACCTCGTACTGTGCAGAAAACACCAAAGTTAACGCAACTGATGTTTCCGCTAACGGTGCCTGCTTGGAAGACGCGAGCGTATGAATTTGCTGTTGTTCCACCACCTGCAGTACAACCTGGGAAAGCTGGGTTGGCGAATGCGCATGCAACGATACCAGCTGCCACAAGATTTGGATCCGTGTTCAGCGACATATTGTTTGGACCAGGAGAAGAGCAAGTTCCATTGGCCGCGGCACCACCAGAAACCAAGATTGGGCATGTCGCAGGTGTTGCCGTGATGCTCATTGAATAATCATTGAACGAACCACTTCCGCAGGGGTTTCCTACGAAGGCTGAATCACAAACAAATGCGTAGTAAACCCCTTGATTCAGGCAGTAGGTTGACACGGTTGGACATGATCCTGTGCCAGAAGCCAAGACAGAAATGCCAGCGCATTCTGCTACAGTCAAATCACCTGATAAGAGAAGCACATTGACATTTCTCGCCGACTTGACGGAGAGAGTCACCTGACTGCCCGCAGATACAGAGAACGAATAGAAATCCGTATCGCGTGCGTCCGCATCTGCCCAGAGGGTTCCTGCGAGGATCGAGCCTAATGCCAATGGCTGTGATTGTCCTCCACCATTGCAACCATCATTGGTTTCGGCGCCACAAGGTTCTTCTTCGTTGACCCCTGCCGTGTCAAGCACACAGGCGACTGGCAGCGTGAATGTAATCGTCCCCGTTCCAAAGTCACCCTCGGCGTAGGCACCCATTCGAATGAGATATGTGTTTCCCAAAGAAACGCTTACGGACATTTCTGACGCATAGTTTGTAGGGGGATTCTCAGTTGTATTGCACGTTCCAGTTGCACCGTCGTCATTGCAGCCAACGAGAGCAGAGCTCAAGGTGTTGTAATCAAAGGCAGATGGATTTGAGCCAAGATTGTAAACCGCTAACTTGTTGTCGAATGAAACAGCTTCGCAGGTCGAAATTTTCATCGAGCCGTTGGCAACAGGTGTAACGCGATACCAAACATCGCCAGCGAAAATGGCGCTTCCAGAATTGCAGATTGCGCCATCATGGTCTGGGCCGTCTGTAGTTGCTCCAACGGTTGTAAACGCACGCGAACTGCTGACAGCTGGGATGACGGATGGACTTGTTGCACAATTATTGACTGGTGCACCTGCCGATGCTGGGCAGGAGTAATAGCCGCATAATTCAATTGCGAGATCGACACAGCCTTGATCCCATCCAACTTCACAGCAGATTGGGTTGAAGTTGCAAATGTTTGTGCAGCAAACTGGATTGTCGCAGCCGAGGGTTGGATGCACGACATTGCAAGCGCCCGTAGCGCCTACACAGCCTGCACTTGATGCGGCGAAAACGACAGTGATTTGGCCTGCGCCGAAATCTCCATCAGGTGTCGGGTCACCACCGTATCCACCGATGCGGATGTAAAACACATCGCCTGCGGAGCAAGGGACAGTTTCAATCTTCGAAGAGAATCCCGCGCAACCAGTTCCGTCGCCATTGCAGGCAACCAAAGTGGAGCAATTCCCTTTATAGAGTGCAAGTGAAGTGTCATAAGCGGCAGTACCGCAAGTTGTGAAGTCGGCGGTTCCTGGACCTGAAGCCGTAAATTTAAACCAGACGTCTTTGCAGGTTGCAACCCAATTCAGGTACGTTCCAGCGCACAGTGCATCGGTTGGGATGTCCCCACTTGGGGTGGCGGTGGTTGTATCAAAATTTGTGAGCGTGTCCGCAGCGATCACAACGGCCGAAGCGCATTCATCGCCTCCACCTAATTGAGCGGATGCGCCTGATGTGATGATGCTTGCGGCGAAAGCGCCAGTCATCAATGTTGAGTAACAGA
>SXGR01049746.1_pt1 | contig 12655 bp, 10 predicted proteins | sample 3174711 | NCBI WGS metagenome assembly SXGR01 (sample SAMN11356860, study PRJNA531348) | freshwater metagenome | isolation source: freshwater sample F1-60 | place: China: Fuxian Lake, Yuxi | collected 2017-12-25
ACACCCTTTCCGGAGGTTTTACTCCTGAAAGGGTTAAGCTCTAATACGGTGGCCCCCTTTTCAACGCTCGCTTCAGCCCTTAACTGGTCCCCTTTTCAACGCTCGTTACCAAGGGCTGAAAGCCCGAGCTATCCCATTCCTCAGTCTCTCGCCAATCAGGATCAAACGCCTTGAAACAGAACCTGTAAAGGGGATTTTTAGTCCCGATTTTTTCAGACTGATTTGACTTATTCCCGGGAAAAACACGGTTTTCATGGTCCCAACTGCGTAACTTGGGTTAACAGGAAACTCGAACCCGCACCATCCTTGTCGTTCAAAGGGGTAACGACGTTGCCTTCAGAATGGAGCTGTTCCAGCATGGCTATCAATTCTGGCTGACGACTCTCCCAGTCCAACAGACGGGCAGCCAGTTCGCAGTATAAAGGTATCCAGGTAAAAGCAGTTGCCATGCGAGAAATGTCCTTGAGCGCGGCGAATGTTCCGGTTATCAAAATATGATTGTTTGCCCGTGTCTTCAACCATTTCTAATGGGTATCCTGAAGACCTAACCGGGTTCATTCATGTGCCCTGCTCGTTCAGGAGTCCCGTGGGTAAAGACAAAGGGCTCCGTTGGCTACCTTTCCAGAGGCATGATTTCGATATTGCGAAAATCGATGGGGTGGCTCTCGGCCTGGAGTGAGATATAGCCGCCCTTGATGACAAAGTTGGTTCCCTTGATCAGGGGTTTGGCGTTATTATCGCCCGGATCGTATTGGGGCATTTCATACACCAAAACAGTTTCCCTATTGATGATATGCTTTATTTCTCCCCCGCCGTGCGCTTCGATTTCCGCCGTAACCCATTGGTCCCCGTGGAAAGTTTTGGATGTGGAATCGGTGCAATGGGTTTTGTGGAGTTTGTTTTTGTAGACCACATGGGTTCCCGGGGTGCACAGGTTGCCAGTGGTCCTTGGATTGATTCCGTTACCTCCCAGGAATTGGACCTCGATGGAAACGGGAAAATCCTGATCCTTGGTCATGGATTTGGGATCCTGACAATGGATCATGGCCCCGGAATTACGCAATGCCCAACCTGGACCCCCCTTGCACTGATTTCCCACAAACCGGTATTCCAACCGGAGGCGATAGTGGGAAAAACTCTCCTCGAAGAAAAGATGACCAAAACGCTCACCAAATGTGTCGTATTTGTCATAGCGGACCTGAATCATCCCGTCTTTTACCTGAAAGGTGTTACGGTCGTTGTCACCCAATTCACAATAACGCAACTTTGGCGTCCAACCTTTCAGGGTTTTCCCATCGAACAACCGCCGCCATTCCCCAAGAGGTTTGGAATGGGCAAGGGAAGGTGGTAGGGAAGGGGCCATGGAGGCCGCCAATAAACAATTGTTAAAATGCCTGCGAGAAAGTGTCATCCTGGAACCCTTTATTAAAGAATGCAAAAAAAGGACGCAACGCCCTATGTGTCAATTTCCTGCGGCCATTTCACGGCGGTATAGGGGGAGATGGCGGTAGTAAACTTCGAGGGAAAGCAGGGACAACGAGGTGTGCATGAGCCTTCCTCCCTCATTGTCCGAGATGTTGCCCGGAGTGGAGCCTATGAAAAAGCTGCCATGTTGATGGGGGTTGTTGACCGTTGGTTTCCTTGGCCCGCCGAATTGTTCGCTGACGAAGAAGTTCCGAATACCGCCCCGTCCTGAGCCATCGCTTCCTTCATTCCAGAATTTCCATGCCCCGGCGGCTGGTCCCATGTGGTGCATGGCCTGGGTGGCATAGTAAAGATAGTAAATGTCCTTGTTGACCCCAGGAGGTTGCTTCTTCAGGATTTCCGCTGCCGCCAGCATGATCTCATTGACTGGACGAACCCCAAGGTAGAGTTTGCAAAGCATTCCGACGCTGGTCATGGTCGAGACATTTCCAGGTTCGGCGGGCAGGTACTGAAACTCCCCCTTGACCTTGGTATTTTGGCAGGCCTCAATAAATCTTTCCAGGACTTTCATTCGCTGGGAATTGACCCTAAGGCCTGCCATTTGGCCGCTCTTGATGGCCATTAACATCCACCCTGTCACCGACATATCGCCGGCCTCCTTGGAACCATAACGCCATCCCCCCCCGGCTGGATCCTGGCGGGTGAAAATGTTGTCTAGGGCATTTTGGCTTGATCGTTTGAGGAGGGGATCGTTGGTCAGGCCATAGGCTTCGCACATGGCGATGGTAGCAATGGCATGGCTGTAGGCTCCATCCGAATAGGCCCCTTCCTTGTTTTGTTTTTTAATGAGGTAATTCAGTCCTCCGAGTACGGTAAGATGGTAATCGACATTGGGTTTTTCCTTGGGTGGTTTTTGGGTGACCCCGGCTCCCAAAAACGGCAGAAGCGCAAGGCCGGTGGCGGCAATATCGTCTACGCTATTACCGGGATTTTTGCAGCCACAATCCCCCTGAACCATGGCTCCTTTTGGAAAAGGTTCCGTTCGGCCATGTTTATGAAATTCCTTCATCGACCACCTGCCGTCCTGAGCCTGATGTAAGGCAAGCCAGCGAAGCCCTTTGGCCACGGCGACCTCGGATTCCGGATTGCCCCCCTGTTCGATAATGAGTTGGTTTTTGGCGGCTCCGGTTCGACCTCCTACTCCACCCGGGGCATAAATGCCCCCCATTCCGGCCATAGAGGCAAGGGCTCCCGTGGCAGAAAGATCGATCGCGGGTGGTGCAATATTGGCGGAGCCCAAACCAGGTGGAGGCGTCAAATTCATTGGCAGATTTTCGGTAACATTTTGCGCTTGGGCGGGAACCTCAGGGACTTCGGGTGGAGGGGGGGCATCGTTTTTTACCTCCATCATTGGGGCAATTTCCGGATTCTCACCCACATCGGTCACCGTGAGGTCCACCGGCTTTTCCTCCGTTTGGGATCGAAGGGCTTTTTCCGCCTGGTCCACCATTTCGGTATCTACAGAGGGAGTCAGATATAAAATGGTAAAGAGCATCCCATGCATAAAAAAGCTGACAAAAACCGCAATCGCAATGGGACTTATGATGAGGGCAAGCAACATGATCCACGAAGGTCTGGAATATTGTCCCTGGGGAAGGGCTTGGCTACTCATGAAATCCACTCCTTATCCACTGCGTATGAGACTGGGAATCCTCCGACCCATGCCGGAGACCAGGGTTAATTTTCCGAGGGGGTAACCCAACGCTTTTGGCGGTGGTCCATTTCCTCGGAGGAAAGGACCGCAGGGGGCGGACACCATTGGTTTCCACTTTCCAAAAAGCGGTCAATGGATTGACCCTGCATCAGCCGAATTCTCCGCCGGACGATTTCATCGCGCCTTGCCAGCCAAAAGGTCAGGGCCGCCACCAAACCGCCTGTCCCGGCCACCATGCCCAAAAACCATGGTAAAAGCGATCCCAAAGCTTGCCTTTCCGAAGAGGGGAGAATCGGAGTTGTGGGCAAGGATAAGATCGACCTGCCAATCACAAGTGGGGCCCTGCGATAAGGGGTTCCATCGGGTCCCGGACCGGCGGATTCATAGCGATATCGCTTGAAGAAAAAACCGTTAACCTCGACTTGGGTATCCATGGATTCGGCAGGAACCATTCCGGTTGCCAATGCGCTGACAAGTACCACGGTGGGATTTGCCCCATAGATCTCGTTGATGATCCAGCCTTCATAAAGCCTTGGCACCCCGGCCTGAATGGCCATAGGCGATGGTTCGATTTGACGCAACCGCACCAACCGCCCTTTGATCTGGACCACCTTACCCCGGTTTTTTACGGGATGATTAATCATGTCGGCACGAGTAATGCTTTTGTCAACCGCCCTTTGAAACGCCATCGGATCGGTTTGGCTGGCGATCAAATTCGTTTCCCAGTAAGCCAATACCTCCTGATCATCCTCCTTGGCGGAGGGAATGCCCCGATCATCGCGAACCATGGCCAGGAATGGTGGAGGCAACGGTTTCAAAACCATTGGGTCAATGATTGTCCAAAAATCCAGAGTTTGTCCCCCTGTGATTTGTGCCAAAGTGGTCCAGGGGGCGGTTTCGAACGACGGAACGAATGCCAATCCAACCATTGCCCGCAATTGCCGGCCTTTGGTGGTGGTCCAAGGGCCTTCGAGGTTCCAAACGCGGAAATGATCCTCGCCCCCCGCGAGCAAATTGGCTGAAGCGCGAATCCAACCCGGCCCGGTGGCCGCACTGCCAACCGTTAAGGTGCCCATGTTGATAGGGTCGGGAGCGACCAAACCACGAAAAGGACTTTCGTTGTTTGATTCCTGGGCCAACGAACTCTCCCAGGCCCCAACCCATTGGATCAGGCCAAGCAGGACACAGAATCCTCGGACCGAAGGTCGCATAAGCAGTTAGGACCCTCCCGGTTTTTCAAAGCGGATGCCCAGGAATTTGGCTTGCCGACAGGTGTCCGCTACCTGGATTACCCGTTCCCATTTTACACCGGGATCGGCCTTAAGTCGCAAGGAAAGTTTGTCCTTTTTGAGATCCTGGGCCATTTGTTTCATAGCCTCACCCAGCCGCACCAAGACTTCATTGCGGCCATCTTCAAGTGATTTACCTGGGGTCGGCCGGATGATTTCCTTGGCAAGGGCTGATACTTCGACTTCACCCATTTCGCCTGGATATTGGGGATTGTTAAGCGATTTGACCTCCACAATGACATCCGAATCAATGGTCGGAACGATGTCCTTGTCCGTTTTGTCTTTTTTGTCCTTGGCCGCCTCCTGTTGCCCCTCGGGTGGCGGGAGGACGAGAGGAATTTGGGCCTCCAAACCGGTGGGGGCCTGAAAGGTGATGATGAAGAAAAAAAGGAGTTGAAAGGTCATATCCAACATCGGAACTACATTGATCACCACCTCCCCGGTGGGTGGGAATAGGTTCTCCCCGTGTTTTTTTCGCTTGGGAGGTGGCGAAATGTCCCCGGTTTTTGTGGCGGGTGAAACAGGCCTTTGAACCGGGTTGGAGGGTGCAGGGGATTTTGAAACAGGGATCACCAGGGGAGCCACAGACCCAACCGGGGTGGCTAAGGGAACGGCAATGGGAGCTTTTGGGCTTGGCGGCTTGGCAGGTTGGGAGGGTGCAACTGGTTGAGCAACAATCGGGGCTTTAACCACTTGCGCAACCATCACCTGAGGATGGACGGGTGTGGAACCCGGGACCACTACAGCAACCTGGGCTACTACCGCTTCAATACCTGTTACTGTTAGGCCAGCCTGTTCGGCAAGGGCAATTACTGAGGCTTCGTTTTCCCCCAGGAGCAAAAGTTCAGGATGGGTTCCTGTCTTTGCGTCAAAACAGCGAACCTTGAATTGCTGGTTCATGAATATCCCTAAACGGATGAATCAAACTTTCAGGACCCGAACGACCAGTTGGTTGTAGCCCTGATTTCGGCACAGTTCCAAAACAGAGTAAACATCCTTATAGTCGGTGTCCCTGTGGGCCCGAATAATGATCGTCGTATCAACTGCTTTTTTTTCCAAACCCATGGCCATGGTGGCTCGAGTGTGTTGATCCCTAAGCCAGTTGCGAAAGCTGCCAATGGACATGGGGTCTTGGCCTGAAACAATCACATAGACCTGACCGGGGAGAAATCTTTTCCCCATTTCCTCGAGGTATTTCGGATTGCCGGAATACTTGGCGATCAGGGCTGGGTCGTTGGTGTTAAAGGGACGAATGTTGACGATTTGAACATTTGTGTCCTTATCCTCAATGGGGGCCGCCGCCTGGGAATCAGGAAGGGATATCTCCGCAGCCGCCTGATCGGTGACAAAGGTCACGCACATAATGAAAAACATCAACAACTGCATGACCAAATCCAACAAGGAGATTAGGTTCGGTTCCACCACATGAGCTTCACCACTTCCCGAATTCATGGTCTATTTGTCCCCCTTGCATTGCATACAAGCATTTTTCTGACTGGCGATATTCCTTTTGTCACCTCGTGGAAGGGTTTTGGGGAATAGGAACGGCCATGGCAACAGGTGCATTGGAGGCGGGTGCCTGGGGTGCCCGGCGGGCCCCGTGGTGAAGTTGGGTCAGGAGGTCATCCGAAGTTTGGCCTACCTCGATGCAAATCCGCACCAGCCTTTTGCTAAAGAAGGTAAAGAAGAAAATGGCAGGAACGGAGACACCCACTCCAAGGAGAGTGACAACCAGTGCATGGGAGATGTCGCCTGCCAACCGGGCGGGTTCGACTTTGGTGGAGGTTTTCAGGGTCATGAAGGCCAGGATCATGCCGTAAACCGTTCCGACCAGGCCTAGGAGGGGTCCCAATTGGCCAATCACAGAAAGGTAAGAGATGGAACTTTCTTTGGAGGCACGGATCTCATCCAATTTGCCTCGGGCAAATTCGCGGGCATCTTCGAGTCCATATTGCAAATGGGACATCCCGGAAAAAAGGGTTTGGCCCAAAAAGGAGGGGTCATTCTGGGCCAAGTTTTTGGCGTCCACCAGCTGTCTTTTGTTAACCAAATCGGTGTACTGGTCGATAAACCCTTTTGGTACAGCTGTTTCCATCCGAAGTTCCATCAGGAGGTAGACCACCAAAGCTACCAGGCCGATGGAGATACCCCCTAACAATGGGCCGAAGAAAATACCCGCAGATTCGAGAATGTGGGTAAACAGGTTGCCCCCCATTTTGACGGCGGTGGTTTCCGCCGGGGCAGCAACAGCTGGCGCAGGATCAGGGTCTTGGGCCAGGGTTGGCCCGGCCAAAAGTACCGAAACCAAGCTAACCGCCAAACACATAACCGTCATTCGGACTACGGGTTTGCATAGCCAAAGGGATAGGGAAAAGAGGCCCTTGTTAAACATATTGCCCGGCTCCTGGGAGGAACCCACCTCGCAATTCCCAATCGTTCAGGAATTAAGGGCGGGGTCAAATGGGATCTAATGGCTTCAAATGGCTTGGACAAGGAGAACTGTGGTTGGATTCCCAAAAATCCCGCTAAAGGGGGTGGTTTCGCCAAACTTACCCTCCAAACGATCCGAAAACCGTCTGGGTAGCCAAGAAAGGGGCGAAAGTTCATCCTCTTGAGGGATACCCTCTTTCTTTGGGAATATTGTCCATTCGTCAAGCGAAATTCCGACCATTTGTTGGGTTGCAATGCATTCCTGGAAAGTTAAACTAATTTCATGAACCAGACCACGCACCCCACACCAACACTCGTCACCCTGCAAAACTGGTATGCAATGCCTTTAATGGACCTGGTTTATCAGGCGGCTACCATTCATAGGCAACACTTTGCCAGTGATGACATCCAGAGATGTGTCCTTTTAAGCATTAAAACGGGCGGCTGCCCGGAGGATTGTGGCTATTGCTCCCAAAGCTCCCATCACCAAGCCGACATTGACAAAACCCCCTTGTTGTCCCTTGAGGAAGTTCGGGAAAAAGCTGAGGAAGCTAAAGCAATTGGGGCTACCCGTTTTTGTATGGGAGCGGCGTGGCGCAATCCCAAAGACGGCGAAAGTTTTGATCGGGTGATCGAAATGGTTAAAACGGTTCGCGGGTTGGGAATGGAAGCCTGCGTTACCTTGGGAATGTTAAGCCCCGACCAGGCAAAACGCCTCAAAGAGGCTGGCCTTACCGCTTACAATCACAACCTCGATACTTCACGCGACCATTACGATAACATTGTTCACACCAGGACCTATGACGACCGGATAAAAACCCTTCGTGCCGTTAGCGATGCCGACATATCCGTGTGTTGTGGCGGGATCCTTGGTATGGGAGAGTCCGAAGCAGACCGGCTCGGACTCTTGTTCGAACTTACCAAGCTTTCGGTTGTGCCGGAAAGCATCCCCATTAATCTGCTTGTTCCCATCGAGGGTACTCCCCTGGCGGACCAACCCCCAGTGGACCCTTTCCAGGTGATTCGCCTTATCGCCGTAACCAGGCTAGCTTTCCCCAAAGCTCGGGTCCGACTTTCGGCAGGCCGGGATAAAATGGAACCCACCTATCAAACGCTCTGTTTTCTTGCGGGTGCCAATTCGATTTTTTATGGCGACAAACTGCTCACCGCACCCAATCCCAGCTCTAGCGACGATGCCTCCCTTTTGGAGAAGCTGGGGTTGCCGGTTCCTGAGGGGGCCAGAAAAGTTGGCTACTCAGGTCGAAAAATGAAGCTGCCTTTGAGTGTATGATGGTGGCCCCATCCCCAGCCTCTTTTGTGCTTTGTGCCACCGACACCGGAGTTGGTAAAACCACTTTTTCCCTGCTTTGGTCCCATTGGCAAGAATTCGGGCCGGACCCCAAATGGGCTTATTTCAAGCCTGTTGAAACCGGAGAATCCGATTCCCAAAGGCTATCAGAGCTAGGTCCCATTACTTTGGTGGTTTATCCCCCGTTAGGGGCCTTCCAAGCAGCCTTGGTGCCTCATCGAGCCGCTGCCCTGGAAGGAGCTGCCATGCCCCCCGTGGACAGGGTGGTTCATGAGGCCACCCAGCACGCTTTGAGTGGCCCCGTCCTTTTGGAAACCTTTGGCGGTCCATTTTCTCCATGGAATGAACACTCCCTGCAAATAGACATTATCAGGCGGCTTGCCTGGCCACTAATTCTGGTGGGTTCTACCACCCTTGGCGGCGTGGGGCGCATGATCACCACGATCGAGGCACTTGGCTCCTATGGGGTTAAGCCCAAAGCCATCGCCCTTTTTGGGGAAGATGCATGGACCATCAACGAGTTAAGCACCCGGCTTTCGGTACCTTTGTTCAACCTTTCACCGCCAACGGATTGGACCATTGAAGGAATCAAGCAATGTGCCCTTTCCCAAACCGTTCAATTTGCAGGTTTGGCCAACTGTTTGATTGCCAATCCTGGACGGACCCAAGCGGAACTAGTTCGACTTGATGCAGAACGCATCTGGCACCCGTATGCTCCGACGAGGCAACGAGAGGCCCCTTTGGCAGTGGTGGCTGCGCAGGATGAGTTTGTTACCCTTGCGGATGGCCGGGTAGTGGTGGATGCCATTTCAAGCTGGTGGACGATCCTTTATGGGCACAAAGGGAACCAATTGGCCAAGGAAATGGCCGACCTCACCCTGGATCATGTCCAATTTGCGGGAATCACCCACCCTGGGGCGGTGGACTTGGCCGGCCTATTGCTCGAATCCGCCAAAATGCCCAAGGGGCGCGTTTTTTATTCGGACAATGGTAGTACGGCTGTGGAGGTGGCCCTTAAATTGGCCTGGTTATTTTGGCGAAAGTTAGGGCAACCCCAACGAAACCTGTTCATCGGATTTGAAAATGCCTACCATGGCGATACCTTTGCTACCATGTCGGTCGCCCGTCATCCCCTTTTTTCCAAGGGGTTTGAGCCCCTTTTATTTGAGAGCAGAATTTGTCCATTGGATCCCCTTGCACTTGATCAATTATTGCAAAGGGAAGGAGGTAAAGTGGCGGCGGTCGTCCTTGAACCACTGGTTCAGGGTGCGGCAGGGATGGTAATGCACTCCCCGCAAACTCTAGGAAGGATCTGGGAAGCATGTTTAAAGCACAATGTCCTCTTGATAGCAGATGAGGTGATGACAGGAGGTGGTCGCACAGGAAAAATCTGGGCCCATCAACATGTTGAAGACCTTGGCCTCCCTTCGGATTATCCCAAACCCGACCTGATTGCTGCGGGCAAAACACTCGGAGGCGGGTTCCTTCCGTTAGCGGCGACCCTTGTTTCCCCCAAGGTGGTTGGGGTACTGGATTCTGATGATCCTGCCGAGGCCTTGTTTCATGGCCACAGTTATACGGCTCATTCGATAGCCTGTGCCCTTGGGGCCAAATACTGGAAACGATTGGTTGCGGAGGGGCCAGTCGATGCAAAGCGCATCGAGGCGTTTTGGCAAAAACAGTTGACCCCCCTAAAGGACCATTCCATGGTTTCGGAGGTTCGGATTTGTGGTTCCATTGCTGCAGTGGAATTGGCCCTGAACTCTGGATACATTTCGCCACTAAGAGCAAAGGCAATTGCCATGGGCCTAAAATATGGAGTGCTTTGGCGACCTATCGGAAATGTCCTTTATGCCATGCCGCCTTACTGTACCTCGGAATCTTCCCTTGTTAAAATCGCCGGGGCATTCAAGGCAACAGTGAACCATTTTGGAGATTAGGGAAATCCGACTGGTTAGTAGACCTATTCGTTTCCCAGGCGATTCGGAGTTACATCCCTATCCGTCACTCTCCGCACTACAATAGTTCCATGCCAATGGAAAAAGAACTCCTGCTGTCTGTCAAGGGCATGAATTGTGCAAGTTGTGCCCGGAGTATCGAGGCCCTTCTTCTAGGCCAACCGGGGGTTACCGAAGCAAATGTGAACTTTGCCACCCACGAAGCCCGTGTGGTTTTTGACTCCACAATAGACCCGCAAACTCTTCTGGATTCCATTCGTAAGGGTGGCTACCAACCGGAATTGCCCAAAGACATGGGGGAGGATCCCTTCCAATGGGCGGCAATAAACGACCATGGTGAGGCCAAGCGCCTTTACCTGCAGGCGGCATTATCCTCAGTGGTTGGCATTGCCATTCTGGCACTGACAAGCGGAATGATGTCTCATGAAATGGCTGGGGATCCGCTTTCTTCCTGGTTCATGAAGTCAATGGCCACAATCGTCCAAGGCCTTGGAATCCCTTTAAACAATACCCCACCCAAAGCCCTTGAAATTGCTGCGTCCATGTTAGGATTATTGGTGCTGATTGGTCCAGGACGAGTGTTTTTTATTCAATCGATTTTAGGCTTTCGCTTTGGCCGTATAGATATGAACACCTTGGTTGCCATGGGTATACTGGTGGCTTGGTTGGCCTCGGTAAGTGGAGTGGTTTGGCCGGATGGCCCGTTGGGCCATGGCAAGGCCGCTTATTGCGAAGGAGTCGCTTGGCTCGTTGCCTTTGTTCTTTTCGGCAAAGCACTTGAACTTCGTGCCAAAAGCAAAGGATCTGATGCCGTTCGAGCCCTGTTTGCACTAAAACCGGACACAGCCCGTCGGTTCGAAAATGGCCTGGAAAAAAACATACCCCTAAAGGAGGTAAGGCTTGGGGACCACCTTCGGGTTCTGCCCGGGGAACGGATTCCCGTGGACGGAGACATCCTTCAGGGTAGCACAGAAATTGATGAGGCATTGTTAACCGGGGAACCCCTTCCGGCCTATCGGGAACAAGGGGATAGGATAACGGGGGGAACCCTAAACCTTTCCGGTTCGATCATTATGATCGCCCGGGCGTTGGGTTCGGAATCGGTAGTGGGTCGCCTTGCCCAATGGATACGCCAAGCCCAAATGCGCCGTGCCCCAATTGAGGCACTTGGAGATAGGGTATCCGCTGTTTTCGTACCAATAATCTTTTTACTATCCTTAATTACGCTTTTAGGATGGGCCACATGGAACGGCGATTGGGGACACGCCTTGGCTCGTGCGGTTGCAGTTTTGGTGGTGGCCTGTCCCTGTGCCATTGGATTGGCGATTCCGGTTGCGGTGGTCAGCGCCCTGGGTCAGGCTGCCCGCATGGGAATCCTCTTCAAGGGGGGGATGCCCTTGCTCGGACCGCGGAGATAAACCATTTCGTTTTTGACAAAACAGGAACCCTTACATTGGGGAAGCCACGGGTGGTTCAATCGTGGTTTTCCACCGAAGCCGGACCAAACACCATGGCCTTGGCCAAGAGCTTGGCAAAACAATCCGGCCATCCCCTGTCCCAGGCCTTATGTTTGCATTTGGCATCGGAACCGACCCTTCCTATAGACGAGGTTACCAATTGGCCAGGCAAGGGCATTCAAGGCTGTTTTCAAAACCGGATAGTTCGCCTTGGTACAGCCCGCTGGCTCGACCACCCCTTGAACCAGGATCATTCCAAACCGAATCAACTCCACCAAGAAACAAGGACAAACTCCCTGTTTTCGGAGGACAATCAGGTCTTGTCGGGCTGGCATTTCGAGGATACAGTTCGTCCTGAGGCTGCCGCCACTATTGTCCAATTGAAAGGGTTGGGTTTGGGTGTGGAAATTGTCTCGGGCGATCAACCCGGTGTGGTGGAGCATTTGGCCCACCAGGTGGGGATCGACGCATTCCAGGGGGCGGTTTCTCCCGAAGGAAAACTAAAACACATTGAGCATCTTCAAAGGCGATCGTTAATAGTGGCGATGGTGGGTGATGGATTGAACGATGGTCCCGCCCTGGCCAAGGCCGATGTGGGCATTGCCATGGCACAGGGTGCGGATTTGGCGATTGCCGCCGCTATGGTTACCCTTATGCGCCCCAACCTGATGCTTCTTCCCAAGGGAATTGCCCTTGCCAGAAGAACCCGAGGGATCATCCATCAAAACCTCTTCTGGGCATTTGGATACAATCTGGTTGCTTTGCCCTTTGCCGCTGGCCTATTTGAACCACTCATTGGTTACTCCCCCGGACCAGCCCTTGCGGGTTTGGCTATGGCCTTTTCGTCGGTAAGCGTGGTTTTCAATAGCCTGAGGCTGACGAGAGGGTGAAAGGATGCAGGGAGGATACCTATTGCCAAGGATCCTGTTTATAAGTATGCGTTCACGGGTTTTAGTGCTAAACGGGTATAGGAATAGTAGCCAGGGTCCCGATTTTCTCAACCCTGTAGTGGGATGAGTCGAGGTGAGGGAAGCTTTTTCCTGAAGGATTCGATGCAAGACCTGATGTATTCC
>SXGR01254555.1_pt1 | contig 12655 bp, 8 predicted proteins | sample 3174711 | NCBI WGS metagenome assembly SXGR01 (sample SAMN11356860, study PRJNA531348) | freshwater metagenome | isolation source: freshwater sample F1-60 | place: China: Fuxian Lake, Yuxi | collected 2017-12-25
CGCTGGGTTGAACACGCGCGGGAAACAAAGGAAGCCAAGCGAGTGATGACTCGTATGATTGCTGAATTGGCAAGAGACAGTAGTGATCTAGAGTTCAATATCAAATATGTGTATCGTGCTGCGATAGCAGATAGCCTTTTAACTGAGTGGTCCCAAGGGAAATTAGAACTTGAAGATGACAGTATTGGAGTATATGCTAATAATTCCCTGCTCACCACCTACTTTGCAAGCAATACCGCCGAAGTTGAAGCTTTAAAAGGTTCCGGAAAATTACATTTAATCGAAAATGAAGAAATGCTATCGAAATTATTGAAACACTATGACCGGTATGCAGATTTTGAAATATATAGGAAATGGGTTGAGGGTTTTGCAATGGAATTGATGGACTTATATAAAAGAAATTCAAGCTTAACTGCCCTTCCATTCTCCCAGGAGCCAATTTTTAAAATGAATGGGGCGGAGTTGAATAAGCGGTTAAGAGGAAATCAGTTTTTTGAAAACACGTTACAACAAAAGAAAATGGCTGACTTATTTATAGTAAGCCGTACAAAAGTTGCGTTAAAGCGTGCAACAGTTTTACTTAGCGAGTTGCGTCAGGAGGTAGCGAAATAAGGGGGGGCTTGGGGTAACGCCCACCTCCACAATCCGTTTCGTCACAAAGTAAATTCCTCAAGATAGGATCGTTTAGTACTGTACTATAATGCACCCACTTCCCATTTACCTTTATTAGCTTATAAACAAGACGTACCCCCTGACTATAATCGACATACCAATACACATGCCCTGTGTACAATGGCTGAATAGGCTTGCCATTCAACTGATGCCAACCATAAATAGCTACTCTATCCCTTTTAGGGTAGGCATATAGGCGGCCCGTTGTAACTATATCTTTTTGGATTCCTGCCACTAAACCCACTCTACCCTTTCGCTGCTGTTCTACGGCCAAGTGATGCTGATAAAAGGTAGGTGTACTATCTCTATTTTGTGTGAGTGGTATAGGAGCAAGCTTGATAACTGCCGAGTTGTAAATTTCATCAACCATTTTTCTTGTGGGCAAAAAACACTGTAAACTGTCTGCTAACTCTTGGGCTAAGAAAGGAGTAATATGAACCCGTGCCCAGTTTTTATTAGTCCCTATTGAGAGGTAATCTGGTGAAACATAATAAATAGCTCGATAATTTTTACCACTACTATCTTGGTATTGTGTGCGAATGGCTACAAATTTTCTAAGGAAGTCGGGAATAGATCCCTGTAGGACTAGCATTCGGGTCAACGAATCTCTTTGCTTCCATTGAAAGGCAGCAGCTTGTTCGTAAAATGAAGTACCCGATACCGATTTGGAAGATGGCCAGGATATTTTCTTGCAAGTAGAACAAGCTTCAAGTAATAAAAATAGCAAGAGAAGATATAATCCGGACGTTCTCACTGCTGTTCTCTTACGATATTAATTAGTTTTTTGTTCTGCTCCTCTAAAGTCCATAGAAGACGGCGATAAACCTGAAAACGCAGGTAAAAAGATTCCACTTTAAATAAAGTGAGTGGGTCTTGAATAACAGTCTTTACAAAGGGCAAATTGAGAATAAAATCACGATTGGCCTCCGAAGTGCGATATCGCTCGGGTAACTGATCTGGCCCCCCAATTAAACTATCTATTTTTCTGTTATTAGTTGGCTGCATGATGGGAAATTGATCATTATAAAATTTTCTCCCATCATCATCATAGAGGGCATTGTTATCTAACAACTTTTTAAATAAAACTTCATAATAAAATGATAACTCTTTTCTTAAATCCTTATTGGCCACATAGCTCAACATACCAGAAGATTGCATGTTCTTAAAAGTGGTATTGTTCATAAAAAAAGTCTGATAGGATGGCAGCTTTTCGATAGAAGCAACATTTTTTTTCACCTGCTCCCAATTCACTAAATCATCCTGGTATTGATATAGAGCTCCCAGTAGAAGCATCATACCTTTTCGCTCTAAAATATTATCGGCCTGCAGCTCTTTAATTCGAGCAGAATCTTGTCTAAGGTCCTGTAGCAAAGCCTGATAATTTTCCTCCATCCGATGGTCAATAATCTTATGCTCTCGGTAATTCTCTGCAAAGAAACCTAATGTAACGGCCGCAAACAGCATGACGAACTCCGTGATATACTCCTTCCAGTTCTTGGGCTTATGGTAAGAATGATGTACTTCCATATAAATAGATTATTTATTCAGAGTCCCTGTAATGACGCCTAATTAGGATTAGAATAAAGGCTAAAATTGCAAACAAAACAGGAAGTGTCATATCTTGAAGATATAAAATTTATGCCCAAATAGCTATGAGAAAAATACTGCTTTTAATTGCCATTAGTTGTCTACTGCAGAGAACCCAAGCACAGCCTATTTTACCAGAGCGAGAGCAAAGCCGTATAGTAGATGAGCTACTCGAGGAACGATTCAATACGGTTCTTCCACAACTCATGCAAAGAACCAATATTGATTTATGGCTTGTTATTTCAAGAGAGTATAACGAAGATCCTGTTTTAAGAACGATGCTTCCTTCCACCTGGTTGTCAGCTCGAAGAACCACGATGCTGGTTTTCTATTTAAACCCAATCTCTAAACAAGTTGAAAAGTTTGCTATTGCCCGCTATAACGTGGGAAAGTCTATCCCAGCAGCTTGGGATATGACAAAATTTCCAGACCAATGGGATGCATTGATTGACTTAATCAAAAAGAAAGACCCAAAGAAAATTGGGGTTAATATTTCTCAGGATTTTGGACATGCAGACGGACTAGATCATTCTCACTATGAATTATTGCTTCAAAAATTACCTGCCCAATTAAAAAATAGAGTTGTATCGGCTGACCCACTAGCTGTAGGTTGGCTTGAAACCAGAACAACACGTGAAATGCAGCTTTATCAAAAGCTGGTGGCTATTACCCATGAAATAATTGCGGAAGGATTTTCGAACCGCGTGATAAATCCTGGTGTAACTACTACCGATGATTTGGTTTGGTGGTTCCGCCAACGTGTGACATCGCTGGGCTTGACAACTTGGTTTCACCCTTCTGTGTCTGTGCAACGAAGTGATACGGTCAACTTTGAACACTTGCGTAGTTTTTCGAACCGACCTGAAAACGATGTGATTCTTCCGGGAGATTTACTTCATGTTGATTTTGGGATTACCTATTTACGTTTGAATACAGACATTCAACAACATGCTTACGTACTCCGCCCAGGCGAAATAGAGGCTCCTGCATACTTGAAAAAAGCATTTGCCACCAGCAACCGTTTACAAGACATTCTCACCAGTCAATTCAAAACTGGAATTACCGGAAACAACATTTTAAAAGCAGCAAGAGAGCAAGCTATCAAAGAAGGAATAAAGCCTAGTATTTATACCCACCCACTGGGTTTGCATGGTCATGCGGCAGGTCCTACTATCGGCCTTTGGGATAAACAAGAAGGCGTTCCAGGAAGTGGAGACTACCCCGTCTTTCCGCATACCGCATATTCAATAGAACTGAATAGCTCCACTTTTATAGCTGAGTGGGGTAAAGAAATCAGGATTATGTTGGAAGAAGACGGCTATTTTGATGGACAAAATTTCAGATATATAGCAGGAAGACAAGAAAAACTGCGTTTGATTAGTTATTTCTAACCCAACTTTTATAATTTTCATTTCCTTAAAATCTACAACGTGAAACAATTCCTTCTTTTTCTAACTAGCTTTTGTGTAACCCTTAGTGTATTCGCACAAAAAGTAAATTTGGATCAATTCAAAAATTGGAAACCCCGCAACATAGGTCCTGCTGGGATGAGTGGCCGCATCACAGCAGTAGATGCTGTAGTTGCAAACCCCAATATCATTTATTTGGGTGCCGCATCAGGAGGCGTTTGGAAAACTGAAAATAGTGGACAAAACTGGACTCCCGTTTTCGATGATCAACCTATCCAAAATATTGGCTCCGTTGCTATTCAACAGAGTAACCCCAATGTAATATGGGTCGGAACAGGAGAAGGAAATCCGCGCAATTCATTGAATCTGGGCGCGGGTATTTATAAATCATTGGATGCAGGTAAGACCTGGAAAAAAATGGGATTGGACAAGACAGTATGTATTCATCGCGTTGTGATAGATCCCACTAACCCCAACACTATTTTTGCAGCTGCTATAGGAAATCCATATGCAGAACATCCTGAACGTGGTGTATTCAAAACCACAGATGGTGGCGAAACCTGGTCAAAGATTTTATATGCAAACGATACCACTGGATGCGCTGATTTAGTAATGGACCCCTCTAATCCCAATAAATTAATTGCTGCCATGTGGCAGTTTCGTAGAAAGCCATGGGAATTAAAAAGTGGTGGACCAGGTAGCGGTTTACATATTACCGTAGATGGCGGAAAGACCTGGAAAAAAATGGGTAAGGACGAAGGGTTTCCTGAAGGACCATTAGGTCGTATTGGTATCGCGTTTGCCCGTAGTATGCCAAGCCGTGTGTATGCAAAAGTTGAAGCCACGAAGAATGGATTATATAAAAGTGACGACGGGGGATTTAATTGGCAGTTGGTTAATAGCAATCCTGGTGATGTAACCGATCGTCCATTTTACTACCAAGAAATTTATGTAGATCCCAAAAACGAAAATAGAATCTACGATGTTCACTCCACGATCACTTGGAGCGAGGACGGAGGCAAATCGTTTGCTACACTAATCCCCTATTCCGGTATTCATCCGGATCACCATGCCTGGTGGATTCACCCCAACGATCCCAACCTGATTATAGAGGGCAATGATGGAGGAATTGGAATTTCAAGAGACCGGGGAAAGACTTGGAATTTTGATGAAAAAATTCCAGTAGGTCAGTTTTATCACATCAATGTTGACAATGAAATGCCCTACAATGTAATGGGGGGTATGCAGGACAATGGAAGTTGGCATGGCCCTGCTTACGTTTGGATCAATGGCGGTATTCGAAATTATTATTGGCATAATGTGGGTGGAGGAGATGGTTTTGATGTAATGCCTGATCCGGAAGATGCCAGTTGGGTATACAGCGAGAGTCAAGGTGGAAGTTTTGGAAAAAGGAATTGGAAAACAGGAGAATCTTGGTTTATTAAACCTCCAGCAACCGACCCCACTGTAAAACTGCGTTTTAATTGGAACACCCCGATGGCGCAGGATCCATTTGATCCCAAAACAATTTATCTCGGAAGTCAATTTGTGCATAAGAGTACCGATAAGGGCGCAAGCTGGCAGATGATTTCATCTGATTTAACCACCAATGATTCTGTTAAGATCAAAGCGTTTCAGAATACAGGTGGATTAACGTTAGATATAACTGGTGCCGAAACACATTGCAGTTTGTTAAGTATTTCCCCTTCAGCAAAAGAGAAAGGTGTTATTTGGGTGAGTTCTGATGACGGACAAGTTCACTTGACGCGCGATGGCGGTCAAACCTGGACATCATTTGCTGGAAAAATTCCCGGACTGCCCGCTGGAGCCTGGATTCCGCAAGTGTCTGCTTCACGTCATAATGCAGGAGAAGCTTTTGTGGTGGCCAACGATTACCGTCGTGGAGATTTTAAAACCTACATATTCCGCACTACTGATTTTGGAAAAACGTGGACACGTTTAGTGGACGAATCAAAAGTGAACGGGTATGCCCTTTGCATGATTCAAGATCCCACAGAACCCAATTTGATTTTTGTTGGAACGGAGCATGGGCTTTGGATCAGTCTAGATAATGGCGTCAATTTTTCTCAATGGAAAAATGGATACCCATCAGTTTCAACCTATGATTTAGCCATTCAAGAACGTGAGGCCGATTTGGCAATTGCTACATTTGGTCGAGCCCTATGGATTCTAGACGATATCCGCCCTTTACGTAAACTTGCAGCAAGCACTACAAAGACTCCAGTAAAAAATATTACCGTATTCCCTGCTGCAGATGCAGTACAAGCACAATACAAACCCGCTGATGGCTTTGAATGGAGTGTAATGGGAATTTGGGATGCAGATAACAGACCTCGTGGTGCTGCGGTTTCTTTCTATATTAATAAACCCAAGAAAGCTGATTCCGCTACAACAAAACCTATTACACCAGCAATTGATAATGCTACCAGCCAAGTTCCCCCAATGGGAGCTGGTGGTGGCAGAGGTGCAGGAGGAGGAGGTGGCGGCGGCGGCAGAGGCGGTGGTGGTGGTAGAGGATTTGGAGGTGGAAACAGAGGCGATTCTGTTAACGTAAGAATTTTCAATGCAGACCGTCAATTAATCCGCTCTTTACGCTGGAATGTAGACACCGGATTTAATAGAATGTATTGGGGAATGGAGGAAAAGGGAGTACGTATGCCTGGATCACCAAAGCCACAACCAGGAGCACAAGAGCCAGGTGGATATCAGGTACTACCTGGCACCTATACAATAGTCATGACCTATGCAGGACAAATGGACTCCACTACAATTCAGATCAACGACGATCCACGGCTTGGAAATCGCAACGAGATCAAGCTAGCGCAACGCACTGCATTAGATCGAGTACGAAAAGCAGGGGCCAAATTAACTGAAGGAATGGATCGTTTGAATGAGGCAGAGGAAATATGTAACAAGATGATAGCACAATTGAAAGGAGTTGAAGGAAAACCAGCAGACTCTCTTCGAAAAACTAGCAATGCTATCTTGGATGAGATCAAAAAGATCAGAGAGAGTATCAATGGAAAAACTTCTGATAAGCAAGGTATCACCCGCAGTCCATTTGAAGTTACAGTAATGAATCAATGGCAAACTGCCATGCAAAGCATCAACGCTAAAATGATGGCACCCGGTGCGCAAGAAGAAAAACTCATTCAAAATGCGGAGGAAGCTGTTCGTGCTATCATTGGAACCATCAATACCCTCTTTGCTGGCAAATGGGTAGAGTACAGAAAACAAGTAGAGGAAACCAAAGTAAATCTGTTCAAAGAGTACAGCCCAATTGGACAGTAATTAAATCTTGCCAACAGGAACAGGGCTATAAGTGTAGTCTTGTTCCTGTTGTTGCAAAATGATAGCCGGCTTTTTCCAGCATGATACGATCAGGATGGTTGCTATTTAGCAAAGGATTAGTATGATTGAAATGAGTAAAGTAAACACGCTCACGTATTGAGCGTGGTAAAGAAGAAAGTAATGTAATTGTTTCGCTAATAAAGGGATGAGGAATCTCACGCATAGGTCGATTTACTTCACCATCGGCAAAAAATGTCCCATCAATAAAAGCATAATCAACTTTCTCAATTTCATTCGCTAACAATCGATCCCATTTCTCCCACTTATCAATATCAGGAATAAATAAGAATGATCTTCGAGGGCCTTTGACCTTGAATCCCACCGTTTCGGAAAATTCATCCCGATGAGGAACCAACAGTGGAGTAATTTGAAAATTCCCCAATTGAATGGGTTGGTCTGTGCGCAGTGCTTCAAGTTGAATATTATTTAAGCGAATAAGCTGACTCCAGGGTCCATTATCAGTTAAAAAACGTTCCATTCTGGGCATGGCGTAAACGGGAACATGACTTGCATTCATTGATTCCCTTCCTAAAAACTGTAACCCCGTATAATGACCAACATGGGCATGTGTCAAAAAAATTGAGCCTAATTTATAGGTGGCAGACAAGGACTGATTGATCAGCTGAAATTGTGATGCTATATCAGGAGTAGCATCCAATAAGTGATAAACTTGATTGGCAGAATCAATCAGCGCAATAGAGGAAACAAAATCTCTTTGCCTTGCGTCTTTACAACAAGATTTTAAACAACCCAATTGCGGACGTCCTCCATCTTGCATGATTCCTACAACCAGCAGAGAAGTTTCCTGCGCTGCTGGAAAAAAAGAAGCTCCGCTCAATAGCATCAAAATACACCACTGTCTGCAACGTGTAAATCTGTTCATTGCTCGGCAACAATCACAGGTAAGCGCTGTTCAACAATCATTTTATTGAATGACTGCAAGCCTTCTCCCAGCACACTTTGCAATTGAGCTAATGCAGCATCCACTTGTGTGGCTAACTCGCTGAAAACTGCACGCGCTTGTTGAGGTGGCGCCATATTTCCACTATTGGCCATATCAAATACTCCACTAAGCTTATCGTCTAACCGTATAGGATAATTTAATACATCCTGTCCGCTCTTTGCTTTAGTTTGATGTAGCAATTCCTCAACAGCTGTTAATCGCTTTGCAAGACTATCCCCTAAATTTTTCAATGCAGCCGGACATGTTTTACCTAAACGAGTAGTATAATCTGTTAGCTGCTGACGTGTATTTTTTATTTTACGAATAGCCTTCATCGTCTCGTTGAATTTTTCCTGTACTTGTACTAAAAACGAAACCTGCGCTTCATAATCAGCTTGCGAGCATTTATAATTGGGGTCCGCTAATAAGCTAAAAGTTAATGTAGCACTATCCGAGCCAATTTGGATATGCGCAGTATATTTTCCAGGAGCGGCAGTAATTCCAGAGGGGACGCCATTCCACAAAATCAATCCGTCTGCTTTTTCGGCCTCGGGATATTTTAAATCCCATACAAACTGATTGAAGCCTTTCTTTATTGTCAACGCATTCTCCTTTGATCCTGTAGCAAACTTTTTAATTAATTTACCAGCAGGACTTAGTATTGTAATTGAAGCTTTGGTTGAATCAGTAACAGATTTTACCCAAAAATTAATGACAGACCCTTTTGGTGGATTTAGGGCACTGTTAGCTGGAACACCGCCCGCACCCCAACGCGTGGATATTACAGGAACTCGGTAAGCATCATTTACCGTGTATACATGCATTGTCTTGTTGGTAATTACAGGATCCAGTTGCTGCACCATTGATAAATCATCTACGATCCAAAGAGAGCGCCCTTGTGTAGCAACTACAAGATCATTATTTTTTATAGAGAGATCTGTAATGGGAGTGATAGGCAAATTCAACTGAAAGGGATGCCAGTTGCCTCCCCCGTCATAACTCACATACATACCAAATTCAGTACCCGCATAGAGTAACCCAGGACGCTTGTGATCAGCACGCATCACACGTGTAAAATGTTGCGAAGGAATTCCATTGGTAATTAATTGCCAAGTTTGACCATAATCTTCTGTTTTATAGATATAAGGAGTGTAGTCATCCAACTTATAACGCGTACCCGTAATATAGATTACCCCTTTTTTAAATGTATCCGCCTCAATAGCATTCCACATCATCCATTGAGGAATTCCCTTGGGTGTTACGTTGCTCCAATTAGCACCTCCATCCTTACTGAAATAAACCAACCCATCGTCACTACCTGTCCAAATATGATCTTTCTCCAAAGGACTTTCCATAGCAGTGAATATGGTGCAATAATATTCAACGGATGTATTATCCTTGGTGATCGGACCGCCACTTGAATATTGTCTAGTCTTATCATTAGTTGTTAAATCGGGAGAAAGTTGTTTCCAACTTGCACCCTCATCTGTTGTAGCAAATAATGCATTACCAGCACAGTATAATTTTTTAGGATCATGGGGCGAAAAGAATATGGGAAAATTCCATTGGAAACGATATTTGAGTACATCAGCACCAGCGCCCATCGGGTTGTCAGGCCACACGGTGATAGCTTTGTTCTCTCCTGTTGTATGATCATACCTAGAAAGATAGCCTCCATAGTTTCCTCCATAAACAATATTAGGATTCAGTGGATCGGCAACCACATAGCCACTCTCTGCGCCTGCAGTGGGTTCCCAATCTTGCTCAGTGATATAACTTCCAGCGGTTGAAGAACGGAGTCGTAGCGTAGAATTATCTTGTTGTGCTGCTAACACGCGATAAGGGAAGGCATTATCTGTGCTGACCCTATATAATTGAGCAGTGGGTTGATTCATGTAGGTACTCCAATTCTGTCCCTCATCAAAACTTACTTGTGCGCCACCATCATCTGCCACAATCATACGTTTCCCATCAATTGGATCAATCCATAGATCATGATGATCTCCATGAGGCGTACGTGAGGATTGAAAAGTTTTTCCGCCATCGCGGCTTTTCATAAATCCTACGTTGGGGCAATACACCACATTTTCATTTTTGGGATCCACAAAGACTTTTGTGTAATACCAAGCACGCTGACGAATATTATTATCATTGCTTTGCAAGGTCCAAGTTTCACCGGCATCACTGCTGCTGTATAGACCACCCTTTTCGTTTTCGATAATAGCATAAAGCTTATTGGAGTTTGAAGGCGCTACAGCCACACCAACAATTCCCCAAGTTCCTTTCGGCAATCCCGTTGCATTACTGATATTAGTCCAGGTTTCACCTCCGTCAATACTTTTCCATAGTCCGCTTCCATCGCCTCCACTCTCCAAACTATGTGGAGTGCGAATAACTCGCCAGGTACCTGCATACATCACAGAAGGGTTTTCTGCATCAATCACTAAATCACTGCATCCTGTTTGTTCGTTGACAAACAAAGTCCTTTTCCAAGTTGCACCTCCATCGGTAGACTTAAATACTCCTCTTTCCTGGTTAGGACCAAATAAATGACCCATTACACCCGCCCACACAATTGAAGGATTGTCAGGATGAACTAAAATATTTGTGATATGTCTTCCATCTTTTAATCCTACATTCTTCCAGGTTTTACCTGCGTCTTCACTCTTCCAAATGCCCCCCAAACCCTCTGATACATTCCCACGCATTGTATTCTCACCCTCCCCTACATAAAGAATTTTTTCATCGGAGGGTGCTATGACTATTGCTCCAATAGAGCTTCCAAAATAACCGTCACTAATATTTTTCCAATTACTACCGCCATCAGTAGTCTTCCAAACGCCACCCCCCGTTGCCCCGAAATAAAAAGTATTTCTGTTTTGCAAACTACCTGCTGCAGCGGCACTTCTTCCACTACGAAAGGGACCAATCATGCGGTACTTCACTCCAATTAATAAGGTTGCATCAAATGCCAGCGTGTTAACTGCTGTAAGCTTGGCTTTCTTCGGCTGAGCAAATGCTCCAAAACCTAGGGCCATGAAAACAAAAACAAACAATAATTGTTTCATAAAGTGATTTTGAGGAAATTGAAATTAAGACATTCCATCAATCATTTCCTAACTTCACTACAGCAAATCAATTCTTATGAAAATCCAAGTATTTGTACTAGCTGTGTCAATTTTAGTGCTGGTTGCCGGCTGTGCTAAAGATAATACCACCCCAGACCCCTGCACCAATGTGACCATTTCAATCTCAGAAAATGTAATGAACCCCTCAGGCACCGCTGCTAATGGCAGTATTATTGCAACTGCTTCAGGTGGTACTGGCCCCTATACATATAGTTTGAATAATGGTGCTTTTCAATCTAGCGGTCAATTTGTAAATCTTACAGCAGGTTCATACACATTAATTGCAAAGAGCAGTAATGGATGCTCAGGCACAAAGTCATTCACCCTAACTTCCTCTGTACCTTGTACGGGTGTTACTATCACAATTACACCCGCGATTACTGGAACTACACCCTGTGTAAATGCCAGCGGATTGATAGCAGTCAGTGCAAGTGGCGGAGCCGCACCTTATACTTATAATCTTAACAATGGAACCTACCAGTCCTCCTCTACTTTCCAAGGACTAAACAATGGCACCTACCAATTGGGTGTAAAGGATGCCAATGGTTGTACTGCAACACTAACTGGTGTATCAGTGACAAGCAGAACAGAGGGACCTAAATTCACTGCGGTAAAAGCACTAATACAAGCCAATTGTGTTACTTGTCACAACGCAAATAATGCCAGCGGTGGTGTAAACCTCAGCACAGACTGCAGTATAGTATCTGGTAAAGATCGAATCAAAGCCAGAGCAGTGGATGGCAATCCGAGTCCTATGCCAAGCTCAGGGCTATTGCCTGCTGCTGAGCGGCAAAAGATCACAGACTGGATTACTGCAGGAGGAAGAGTGATCGACTAAAGGGGCTTCAGTTTTTTGGCAAAGTTGTGAGCAACCCAAGCCATTGGAAAATAAGCTAACACCAGGTCAGTTATCGAAAACCATAATGGTGAGGGCATTCCTACAATTGTAGAAAGTCCGCCAATAAAAAACAGTCCTGCCATTAACATAGAATAACGAAAGGTATCTGTCTTGGCGTAACCGGTTACTAAAAACGCCCCCGTCAATGTTCCCATTGCATGTGCTAAAAATGGAAACAGAAAATGACGAACCTCCAACAAGGGAAGTGCGGCACGTAAGCCTTCATGAGTGCTAGTGTCAAGTTCCGGAGGTAATGGGATCAACCAACTTCCAAGAAATAACATACCCATATTTACGCCCATTCCAGTGAAAAGAGCCAGAAAAAAAATCAGTAAAGTATTGTATCTCATTTGTTTAAAGCTTGAAAGTAGAAAATTTTTATTAAAGAGATTTTTGAATTTAAAAGCAAAATTTTAATAAAATTTGCAACTTATCCACAAAAAGTAATTTGTTTAACTTATTGACTAACAATCTTTACCAAAATCAGGTTTAAGTCTAACTTATTGATTATGTAGTAATTAACAAACAAAAGGAGTGTTTGCATTTATTGAACAAGATTTCCTAATTTTTGTCTTGATTTTACCAACGATTGCTGCTGCTTGCAAACGCATGCAGAGATGAAATTGTGTAACGAGAGTTGGATTGA
>SXGR01652300.1_pt1 | contig 12655 bp, 6 predicted proteins | sample 3174711 | NCBI WGS metagenome assembly SXGR01 (sample SAMN11356860, study PRJNA531348) | freshwater metagenome | isolation source: freshwater sample F1-60 | place: China: Fuxian Lake, Yuxi | collected 2017-12-25
GGGCGTGCCGTCGGGATTCAGCTTCGGCTCCTTCCAGTCGTTGAGGTCGACATTCCAGACCTCCTCGCCATTGAAGATGAGCGCGACGCGGCTGTCCTGGCAGGTGATCGTGAAACGGTTCCACTCGCCGACGGGCCGGGCCATGGGCTTGGCCGGCGGCTGCGCGTTATAGATGGCGCCGACCATGCCAAAGCGGGCCCCGTCCTCGCGCTCGTGCACCTGGATCTCGAGTGCGGCGAGGACTTTCTTGATGTCACCCGAGCGGAGAAAAACGCCGCTGTTGGACTCCTTCGCCACCTTGAATTCCAGATCGAGGATGAAGTTGGCGTAGGATTTCTTCGTCCAGAGCGTGAAGTGGTTCTTGGCCACAAGCACACCGTTCTCGAAGACCCAGTCGCCGGGCTTGGTCGTGATCGCGTCGGAAAAATCCTCGGCGAACACCTTCGCCCAGCTGGTGGTGTCCGGGTGGGCCTTGGGGGCGGCGGCGAGCGGCGCGACGGCAAAGGCGAGGGCGCCGGCGAGCGCGAGGGCGGAGATCAGGGCGAGTCTGAGTTTGGAGCGGGGGTGCATAGCGGGGAGAGGGTACAATGCTCAGCGCGGAACGCGGACCGCTCAACGCTCAATTGCTCCTAAGAAACAGCTTCTGCAAAGTGTTCATGATCTGCGATCGGGCATTTTGGGGAGGCGGCCAACCAGGGGTTGAGGAATGCTCGGAAACGAACGGGATTTTGGGGCTCAGAGAGGTCTGGAAGTGAGCCAATCCGCGACCGCGCGCAAGCGGTTTCTTTCTGTCACGGCCAGAATCCGATTCTGGGGCGGCGGCTGATAGGAAACTGGATTTTCAGGGGGATTGGATCCGGGAGGGGTTTATCAGGTTGAACGCGCTCCGGCTCTTCAGGTTGACGGTCCCGCCAATCGCATCCGCATCCATGTCCGGCGTGGACGCCTTGATCAGTTCGATCGATTCGATGTGATCCGAGCCGATGTTCTGAAACTGAAATCCGCGGTCCACGTTGATGTTGGCCACCCGCGCGCCGTCGATCTGCACCGAATTAAACGTGTCGCTCACCCCGCGGATCATGATGCTGCGGATGTCGCCGCCGACCCGGTCGACCGTGATGCCGGTGATTTTCTCGAGCAGATCCGCCGGGTTGCCGGCCAGGGAGCCAAACGCGTCGGTCGAGATCACGTTTTTGGTGTTGAGCGCGGTGCGCTGCTGCATGATCGCGGCGGCATTGCCCTCGCGCTCGCCCGCCACGACAAACGCGGCCAGCTGGTAGATCTCGGCCGTCAGATCGAAGTTCTGGACCACCCGTCCGCCCGCATCGACCGCGATCGATTGACGCCCGGAATTGAGCCCCGTGTAGGTGGCGACCAGCTCATGCCGTCCCGGCGGCACCCGCAGGAAAAAGGAGCCGTCGGTCGCCGTGACGGCCATGAGAGCCGAGCCCTCGATTTGCACCGTCGCTCCGGCGAGATAGGCCCCGGTCGCTTCGTTGCTGACGCGTCCGGAAACGAAGCCGGCAGGATCGGTGACCAGGCTCTCGGTTGACGATGCGACGGCGGCGGGGCTGCTCGGCGCGAGGGCCAGGGCGAGCCAGCCGGTCAGGGCGGCGAACAGACTCTTGCGATTCATGGGTTCGGCTCCTGGACTCGATTGGACCGATGGAGACTGATGGGGTCAAGCAACGGTCTTTCAGTTGATTGATTTCCGGCAAGCACAATGTGGCAGCTCTGTCGTCGGCCTCGACCCGGGATGACGGAAGCGGAGAATTCTGAAAAGCTTCATGACCGCAGCCCGGAAATCAGTCGACGACGACGCGAATGCTCCCACGCCGCGCCCTGGAAAATCGCCCTCGCCACCCGCCTGCGGCACCCTGGTGTTCCCGATCGTTGGATCAGTCGCGAATGGCAACTGGGCGCCCCTCATGTGATTCGCGCCCACGTCCTGCGCTTTCGCGAACGCCGATCGCCCTGACCCCGTCCGCGCGCACCGCCCCGATCCTATAAGTGTTCAAACCCTTTTTCGTTATACACACTCCAGTGATGGAGGCCGGAGTGATTATCGAAACCCGCACACGCATTGGTGGCCCGAACCGGGTAGCACGCCTCAAGGTTTGAGGTCTTGAGGAATTCTGCCAGGCGTCCCCGGTTGCCCAGCAGCGGCACGATCCACCGCAGGTGGTCCATTGTGCAAAACAGATTCGATTCAAAGAAATAGATTCCATCCACATGCGCATCGATCAAGCCCAGGGCTCGTTTCATGATCACCGGGTAATTACTGAAGGTGTTGGCGTTGATTCCGCCCCAGACCAGAATCTGGTGGCGATGCCCCAACTCAACATAGGGCCGAACATCGTGGCTTCCCTTTCCGTTGAGGTCTTCAAGCGGCTCGAGTTGAATGACGTCCACCAGCCGCTCCCGACACCACGTTTCCACGTCAAAGCCCTGGGCCAGGTTGTGAAATATTCCGGCGGATGGAATGCGCACAACGACAGGAATATCCCTCTTCCGGCGCTCGCGGATCGGTGCCAGGCGGGACTTCAGCTCGCGCAGGGTTTCGGTGAAAAACCCGGCCCGCCAGCGAATCCAATCCTCATATACCTTGCCCGATGAGCCATCGATTGTCTGCGCATCAATGCCAGTCATCGCCTTGTATGCCGCCACCATCGTCGGGTGGTAACCCAGCATCGGCGGCTGCCGGACCGCGTCCGCCATGACCCCCTCGGAATTTCGTTCCGCGACTTCGCACAAGATGTCGACGCGCTCTTTGCGCACCTCGGGAAAAAAGAAGCACGCCTCCGTGCCCCGCGGTTTCGTCGCGTGCTTCCGCCATTCGTGCCACTCCGGATGCGAGGCGAACCATTTCGATCGGAATATTCCGCCGCCACCGGCCCCATAGTGGCGCTGCATGGCCAACCACGGCCAGACGCGCACGCCCAAGCGCTCGGCCTGCTGCTCGGCTTCCCGCAACGGACAGTATTCGTTGGTCATATAAGCCCAAGTCGGCCAATGGGGAGATTGCTCGATCACGGCGGAGCCAATTTGGGCCAAGGGCACGCCGGGGAATCGGCTGACGCCGGGAACCTTGCTGTCGTACAGGAGCACGCTCCGCCCGATGGCCCATTGGAGGTCGCGCAAGCCCAATTCGGCATGCCCCTTGACGAGCACTTCGAACTGGTCCACCGCCCGACGGGGTTCAGCCCCACGCAGAAAGTAGTCCAGCCAGTCGGCGAGCCCGATCAGGCGGGTAGGAGGCGCGGAAGTCTCCTTCGCCAGCGCCACCACCGACTCCTCGGTGACTGGCACCATCCGCAGCGCGGCGAGACCATGGCCCTTCGCCCCCGACTGGTAGATTGCGACGTCGCCGTCGGTCATTTCCGTCGCCACCACGAACTGCTCCCCTTCCTGCGGCACCTGCACGGTGTAGGCCCCAAGCCGACGAACAGCCGCGTCCCGGCCCGCCTTTATGAAACAAGTGCCGGCCACACGCGCGAAAATTGCGTAGTGCCCTCTGAGCCCTGGACGCAGCACGACCGGGTTGGCCGAGATATCACCCTCCCCCAGCAACTGCCGGCCAATCGACCATTTCCCCGCAACCGGTGCGTTGCCCCATCGCGCCACTGCTTCCCCAAAATCAACCACACTCAATTCGGCTCGCGCCGGGTCGCGGCGCAGCGTCCAAGGCGCCAGCGGCGAAACCCGGACGTCCGCGGGATCGCACAGCTGGCGTCGATAAACGAGCCGCGGGCCTTCCCGTCGGACCGTATCGGTCACGGCGGGCTGCAGTTCGATGCGATAGTCGCCGTCGGCGAAGCCGGAAACATCCACCTTTTCAGTCACGAGGACCGGTCCCGTCACGACCTCCCGCTCCACCACCGTCTTGCCGTCGCGCATCCGCACGACCAGGAGCTTCGCCGGCAACGGCCCCACTGCCAGGCCGTCGCGGTGCCGAAACTGGATCCGCACGTCATTCGGGTCCGAAAGCACGGCCCAGTCTAACTGGAGGAGAAAGGGCGGGTCCATCGGACGCCCGCTCTCCTTGTTGGGCTGCCAGCCTTTTCCGGCGTCGTAACCACTGTTGTACACCTGGCGGGCAACATCGCCGATCCAGAGCGCCTCAGAATCCACCGCCCGCGCCGGTCCCTGGAAAAAGTTGAACACGGTGGCCGGCTTGCCCGCTGCGGCGTCCGCCACGGTGAGTCTGAAGCGATACCCGCGGCGGTAGACCACGCCGTTCTCGTAATCGTATTCCGCCGGCACGGCAAAGGCCCCGAGGTCGAAGACGCCTTCGGGGGCCTTCCCGGAAAGTGTAACCGTCGTTTCATCGGCCACGCCGTCTGGACGCGTTCTTAGGAGCGTCGCCGTCACCGCCTGCCCGCCGATCGCTGCAGGGTTCGCCCGCAATGTCAGAGTATTGGCCCGGCCTGGAAAGATCGCGAAGTAAGGCGCGACCGCGGAACTCGGGCGGCCATTGACCGTAACCTGATAGGATTCGCGCGCCTGCCCTACCGACTCGCTGGCGGCCCGCGCTCCGACGGCCAGAACACCCACCGCGAACGCGGCCGCCCCAAGCCGAAACGCGTTGCGACCCAGAGCATCCAATCGAATTGCCAGCGTCATGATCGGTCCGGCTGCACTCAAAACTCCGACCGCACACCGAACGTGACGATGGAGCCGAAGTTCTGGATCCGAATGGGCCGCGCATGCGCCGGGACGCCGGGGCCGCTGCGATACTGGCGCTTCGCGTGACCACTGAGATTCCTTGCGCTGCCGTACAGTGAAACGCGCTTCATGATCCGGTATTCGAAAGAGGCGTCAGCGGTGATCTGCGGCGCCACATACGTAAAGGTTCCCGGCGGCACGGTCGCACTCGCCGCGACCGCGGCCCCCGTGACCTTGTAGGCATAAGCCACGTTGAATTTGATCGAAAACCGCGGCCGCAGGAAACTCGCGCCCCAGTTCAGATTCTTGTGCGCGAAGGGAATGAAGTCGGCGGCGTTTGTTCCACTGAGACGCGTGATGGTCGCATTGCCGAAAACCTGCAAACCCCGTGCCCAATTCGGCAGGAAAAACAGCGACTGCCGCCAGCTCAGCTCGTAGCCCTCGATCGTCGCTTTGCCGTAGTTGGCCTTGGTGACGATGTCGTAGTCGAGGTAGTCGTCCGAGAGGCCGTAGCCGGCGAGCAACTCCGGCGTCGCGTCCATCTGAGTCGCACCAAAAAAGTTGCTGATGTCCTTGCGGAACAGGCCGACCGACGCGACCGCCCCCTTGAGATTGTAGGTCTCGAACGAGAGATCGAAGTTGTCCGCGGTCCACGGCTGCAAGCCGGTGTTTGTCACCGTGATGGTGCGCGCGACTGGCGTCGATTCGGGGTCGGTGATCGTCATGCTCGGAATAATCTCCGTTAGCTTTGGCCGGCCGATCGTCTTGGCGTAAGCCGCGCGCGCGACCAGCGTATCCGTCAGGTAATAGGTCGAGTTGAAGCTGGGGTAGTAGCCATCATAGCTTTTGCGCGCCTCGGCGCCGCGCACCTTGTAGCGGAGCCGGGCGGACTCGAGCGAGTCGTTCGTCACCCGAATCACCCGGCCCGCGGCGTCGCGGATCAGGTTGCCATTCGCATCCTGGCGGTACGTTGCCCGGATGTCATCGAGCACCCCAAAACCGTGATCCTCGGTCTTTTCAAACCGGACGCCGCCGACCAGCCACACCCGGTTTTGCCAGAATTTGACATCGCCGCGGACGTAGGCGGCGGAAATTGTTTCCTCGAGGAACTTCGAGCTGGTCGCCTCGGATATATAGGCGGCCGACTGGTTCAGGACGAAGTATTCCGGATTCTTCCGATAGATGTCGTAGAATTTGGCCGGGCTCACCCACTTCGCCCGGAGGGTCTCGCTAAAAAGCCACTGCGACGCCGCGAACTCGTTGATCACGTCGAGATTCTTCACGAGCCGGCCCGGGGCCCCGCCCGGCGGATTGAACGCCCACGTCTTCAGCTGCGCGGTGTTGTCCTTTTCCTGATGGTTGATGGTAAAGCCCGTCTTGATCGAGGAACTGAGACTGAACGGCAGATCGCGGCCGACGTTCACGCTTACCTGGCGCATCAGTGACTTGATCTCGTTCGGGCTGCTCGTCGGTGAGCCCATCGTGAAGTCGGCGGAATCATAGGGATCCACCGGCCGGCCGCTGCGATCCACGGCGGTAAACCGCGGGGCCCGGCGGGAATAGACGCCCTCGAGCCCTTCCGCGCGGAGAATCAACCCGCTTTGCTGCGTCAGGCCAATCGAGTTGAAGAACCCATGTTCCACATCCTTCCGCTCATCCCAACTGCGGGAGAAGTTTGCCGTGGCCTCGACGCGGTAGACCGGGCCCTCGTGGATGTAGCGAAGCTTCCCGGACGAGGTGCCGCGCGTCCGATCTCCCCAGGTGACGCTTTGCCGGATCAGGTCGTTGCCCGCCGGAGAGCCTTGCGTGAAATGTGCGTCTCCCACCGAGCCGGCGCCGAAGGCCGCCGTGAGTACGTCCTGGCGCGATGGAGTGTTGATCTGCACGTGATCGAGATTCAGCCGCAGCGAATCGGTGCGGCTGATCTTCCAGTCGAAGGCCGTCGAGAGCAGATGCCGCTCAGTCACCTGGAGCGCGTGTTGCAGCGTGGGGGTGATTTCGACGCCGCGGATCAGATCCCAGACCGAGGTATCCGCGTCCATGTCGTACGCCCGGGTCGAGGTGCTCCCGCTAATCGTGAAGGCGAAGGACTTGTTCACGGGATGGGAGTAAGAGAGGTCCAGGCCCGGCTGAATCGCCCGCGCATCGGTGCGCTCATCGGTGCCCACCCGATCGTTCAATCCAGGCGGCTTGACGCCCCGCGGCGCATTGTAGCCGAGGTAGGTGTTAAGCTTCAGACTGCGGCGCGGCACACTGAAACCGCTCTTGCCGATAATATTGACCGTTCCACCCACCGCATTCGCAGGCCGATCCGGGGTTGGCACCTTGGTGACCTCGATGCGATCGACGCTGCCTGCGAAACTGGCGGCGAGATCGAATTCACGATCGGCGGAGGGCGAGGAAATTTCGGCGCCGTCCATCATGAACACCACGCCACTCGCCGGCATGCCGCGAATCGAAAGCGACGTGGCTGTCTGCGGCCCAAACGTGACCGCGATGCCGGGGGTATACTTCAGGTACTCGCCGAGATTGCCGTCGCCCAGGTCGCCGATCTCGTCGAGGACGATCACATTCTTGATGTTGGGCGCGTTGCGCTGCTCGTTGAGCGCCGCCGCCTGCGCGCTCAGGGTCGTGGCTTCGACCACAAAGCGCTCCAGCTTGACGACGTCTCTTTCCGCTGCGCCCCGCTCCCGCGGCAATGACAGGTCCAAGTCCTGCCGGGCGACTTCGCCCGGCGCTACACGCAGCAGCACTGTCCTGGCCTCGAAACCCGTGTAGGACACGCGCAGCCGGACATCGCCCGCGGGTACGTGGGCGAGGCGATACTCTCCGTCCTCATTGGTCACCGTCTCCACCCGAGTACCCTCGATTGCGACCCGCGCGTTGTTGAGGTAAGCCCCGGTGGCGATGTTGACTACACGGCCCGTGACGCCGCCGGTCCCGGCCAGATCGGCAGCGAAAACCGGCCCGACGGGAGCTACCGCCAGGGCGATCCAGCCCCCGATCAGCGCAAACAGATTCGGGCGCCCGGCGTTGCTCCTGAGAAACAGCTTCTGCAAAGTGTTCATGATCTGCGATCGGGCATTTTGGGGAGGCGGCAAACCAGGGGTTGAGGAATGCTCGGAAACGAACGGGATTTTGGGGCTCAGAGAGGTCTGGAAGTGAGCCAATCCGCGACCGCGCGCAAGCGGTTTCTTTCTGTCACGGCCAGAATCCGATTCTGGGGCGGCGGCTGGTAGGAAACTGGATTTTCAATAGGAAACTGCGCATGGGGCGGGTTCGAGAGGATTAAAGGATAGGGGATGTGGCCAAAGGAAAAAGGCCCTGCGGTGGATCGCAGGGGCGGTCCTGTCACCCGGCTTCCGGCACTACGAACCGGGTGATGGGATATTCATGAAGCGGTCAAAACTCGAAGGTGTTAGTGATCTTGAAGGTGAGACCATTTTGCAATTGTCGGGCCACGACGACGAGATCGTCGTCGATGGCGACTGGAATTTCCTTGGTGTCGTTCAGGAGATTGTAGACGTTCAACTGCACTTTCCACCGAACCCTGTCCTTTAGGATTTTGCGCGAATAGTTCACGAACGCATCCGTGGTCAGCTCCGTCGGCCCGAAGATCGGCCGATTGATGTCCTGCACGATGACGCCGAACTCGTTGCGCTTGGCATTATAACCGACAGCCGCTTTGTCCTGCCAACGGACCGCTCCGCCGGCGGACCAGCCCTTGAACAGTCCGTCGGTGAACCGGTAGCTGTTGACGAGATTGAAACGCCATTTGCGAATTTCGGGCAAGATTGAGCCTTCTTTGCTTTGCTGGGTGCGAATCACCTGAACCGCACCGGCGTCAACTGCTTGGTTGATGGTCTGGCCATTGGGCCGAGCAATGAGGTTGCCCATCGCCCGCCACTGGGGCTCACGGATCGCGAGGTAGTCGGAATACTGTTTGAGCACGTTGGTCTTGATCGATTCCTGGGACGAGGCGTTGAACGTGATCGACCAGCGGCTCGTCGGGTTATAAGTCCCCTCGATTTCGTAGCCCTTGGAGAAGAAATCCGACGTGCCGGTCACGTTGGGATTGCCCGCGTCCGACACGCTGCTGGTGGTGTCGAGGTTGGGTTCGATCGGATTCCAGAATGCCTGGCGCATACCGAGCGGCGGCAGGGTGTAGAGCTTGCGCCAGTTTTCGTTGGCCTCGCCCGGACCGGTAAGGATCGAGCGCACGTTGTTGTAGAACAGCCGCTCGAAATTTGGGATCTCCGCCCTGCCGAGCGAGCCGTCGGACTGGTTCGCAGATTTGGTCTCATACTTGTTGAAGCGCACAACCAGCTTGCCGGCGAAGAGATCGAGGGCGAAACCCATCTCCTTGGTCTCGCCGCGGGGGTTCTCGATTGGCCGGTTCAGGACGTCGACGCGACCGGCGAGAGGTTGGAAGTTTTCGGAAATGCCGTAGTGCACGCTGACGCCGACGCCCAATTTCTCCTCCCAGCGTCGCGGGAGATGGCCCACGGCGCCCCAGGAAAACGCGCTGCCCATGACCTCGGCACTCGGGGTGCCGGGCAGGCGAAGGCCGTCCAAGATGACGATATCGTCGGGCGTGCGCGGCGGCTGGTTGTTGAACCACTTCTTGCTCTTGTCCTGGCGCCAGCCGGCGGTGAGGACGAGATGCTTGTTGAGCAGATAGCTCTGGCTGATGAGGGCGAATGAATCGACCGAGTCTTTGTTCAAGCTTGCGCCTGCGATGGGATTGTCGATGACCGAGATGGTGCGGTTTTGCCACGCGCCCACTTCGCCGGGCAGATTGGGAGTCGCGGCGCGATTCCACATGACTGCGGGATAACTGGTCAGCTTGGGGGTGTTCGGAGGGACGGCGACGCTGCTGGCGTTGGGGCCGGTGACGGCTCCGAGATAGCGGATGCCGCGAATGTTGCGATCAAACGAAGTGGCGGGGAAACTGGCCGTGGGGCTGGTGTTGAAATCAATGATGGCCTTGTTGTCCAAGCCGATGGCATCGCCATAAATAGTTGAGGCGCGGCGGATGACCGCTTGTTGGTTGCTCAACATGCCCGTGAACACATGCCGGCCCAGCCAGCCGAGCGATTTGGTCTCTCGCTCGAAGTCTAGATCGTAGAAACCGGTTAGTCGCCACGACGAGCGGTAGGTCACGGTCTCCGAAAGCCCCGAACGGTAGTTCAGGAAGACCCGACCGGCGTTGGGATTCGGCACCGCGTCGTTCACTTGGGTAGCCCGGTTGAAGACCGTGTAGGGAAGAAAGCCGCTCGTATCGACCTGCAGGTTGTATTGGGCCTGTTCGGTCGAGCCCGATTTGTCGTGTTGCCGGTCGTAGGCGAATTCGAGGCCGGCCCGCTTGTCCAAGAGCGATTGCTCCAGCGCGAGATTCAACGCGTCGAAATTCTTGAACTGGCGGTTGAGCGACCCGGTGAGGGCGTGATTGCGGTAGTCAAAGATATACCGGTCCGACTCGGACATGACCGCACCGCGCTTGAAGGCCGACGAGTCGGGCTCGTTGTCGCGGGTGATCCATGTGGATTGGTAGACGAGGGTGGTGGATTGCGGGCTGCGCACATCCAGCGAATACCCTAGGACCGGCGTCGCATCGTTGGGCCCGTTAAGCACGAAGACGGGCGCGCGGTTGGCAGCGCGCAATCCGAACCGGATCGAAGGGTCGAGGCCGGGCACTTGGATGGGCTTGCCGGCTTTGATCCAGCCGGGGACGTTGGAGAGCGGGGCAAATTGCGACGGGTTGCTTTGCCAACGCGAGCCCGCTTCGGCGTTGGCGCGGAAGACGGTCCCCGCAAACGGATTCATGACGAGGTTGCCGTAAATGCGCTGCTCCTTTTTGAAGGGTTCCTCTTGCATGAACTCGTCTTCCTTTTTGAGTCCGATGATCCGGAACGCGATTTTATTGGGCACCAGGACGCGGTTCACATCGAGCACTTCGCGGTGCGAGCCGAAACTGCCGGCGGAGACTTCCACTGAGTTGGCGTCAGCGAATTTCGCAGGCTTCAGCGCGTTGTCGATGATGCCGCCTGGGCTGCCCAAGCCGAAGAGCATGCCGTTGGGCCCGCGGCTGACGGTGATGCGGTCCGTGTTGTAGCCCTCAAAGTCGATGTCGCTGAGAAAAAAGCCGCGCGTGAGATCGGCGCTGGCGAGGCCGCGCAGGCGGACGGTTGGCGACGCGTTTCGCCGCACGGCATCGTCGAAGGTCGCTCCGTTGTTGCCCGAGAAATTGCCGTCGTTGCCGGCGACTTCCGTGTTGGTGGTGTAGACGAGCAACCGAGTGGAGTCGGTCGAGCCAGTATCTTTCAGGAACTGCTCGGTTACGACCTGGATGCCGCCGGCGAGGTCTTTGAGCGAAGTCTTGAGGCGGGAGCCGGCGAGCGTGCTGGTGGCCCGGTAGCCCTTGTCTTCGCTGGAACCGACCGTGAAGGCGGACAAGACGATGGCCTCGTCGGGGTTTAATTTAGAATTTGCCGGCTCACTTTTGATCGCCTGTTGGGCGAACAATTGTGGAGCGGCGTTTAGCGCGCAGAGTACAACAACTCTCTGGGTTACGCCGAAAAGGCGGGGGGCGGGTCTGGTGGTGCTCATTTTTTTACACTTCGGGATAAGGAGTGACAATTGAAGGAGGCAGGTAGCGTGCGAAGAAGGGAGGGGGGAAAGCTTGAGGCGGACTGGACCGCCGGCCGCGGAGTGGAGTTAGACCTGCTTGTCGGGGGTCGTACGTAGCATCGCACTCTTGCAATGCAACCGGCGCATTGGTAACACCGTTTACCAAGTGACCACCAAGACTCTTGCCGCCCACGTCACAACGACGCAGATCGCTGCCAAAGCGGGCGTCTCGCGCACGACAGTTTCTTTCGCCCTCCGTGGCCATGCCAAGATTCCGCTGGCAACGGCGGATCGGGTGCGGGCAGCCGCTGCGGAGCTTGGCTATCGACCGAATCCGCGCGTGGCCGCGATCATGGCGCACATCCGCCGGTCGCGCGCGGTGCTCGCCGGTGAACGCCTGGCTTTTGTGTGGGTGCACACCCCGCGCACGGAGTCGGTGAAGGATCCGTTTCTCCAACGGGTTTTTCTCGGTGCCAAGGCCCGGGCCGAGGTGTTGGGCTATGGCTTGGAGCCGTTCTGGACGGCCGAGCGCGGCATGACGGACCGGCGCCTGTCGCAGGTGATGAAATCGCGCGGAATCGTGGGCGTGCTCCTGTCGCCGGTGATCCATGAAGCCGAGGTGACGCTGGATTTGGAATGGAGCGGTTTCGCGCCCGCGGTGATCGGCAGCGCCCGCTGGAGTCCCGAACTCCATCATGCCGGACACCATCACTATCTCGCGATGCGCATGGCGCTCGAGAAACTCGCGGCCGCCGGGTGTCGGCGGCCGATGGCTATCTTGGAGGCTGACGTCAACGAGCGGGCGCGGCGGGCCTGGGAGGCGGCGTTTGCGGTCTTTCATCCGAGTCGCGCCGCCGCGGCCGAGTTGCTGTGGATTGGACTGCCGGAAGACCGCCGCGCCGTCGCGCGGCGGATCAAGGCGAGCCGACCCGATGCCTTGGTGGTGAGTGCCCACACCCTCGTCAAACAGTTGCGGTCGATGGCCGTCGCCGTGCCGCCGGAGCTGCCGATCACCACGTTGCACTGGGTGCCGACGGCGCCGGAGATCGGCGGGGTCGACCCATCCTACGACACGGTGGCGGCGAACGCGGTCGACCTCGTCGTGAGCCAGCTCAACGGCAATGAGACCGGCGTGCCGCCCTGGCCGCGCATGCTGCTGTTTCCCGGGCGGTGGGTGGAGGCGGCAGCTACGGCGGCGCGCTAGCCCTGTGCGTTTCAATTTCCGTCTGGTCAGCTGAATCTGTGGGTGAACTCGGGTTCGGGTAGGTGCCCAAGATTGTGATACAGGGCGACCTCCATCGCCCGGTAGGTGCGAAAGCCATAGGAGCGTCTGGTGACCACGCGGATTTTATTGTTCAGA
>SXGR01453303.1_pt1 | contig 12649 bp, 13 predicted proteins | sample 3174711 | NCBI WGS metagenome assembly SXGR01 (sample SAMN11356860, study PRJNA531348) | freshwater metagenome | isolation source: freshwater sample F1-60 | place: China: Fuxian Lake, Yuxi | collected 2017-12-25
AATTAACAACAAAATAGTTATATATAATGCAATACCAGCACTTAACGCTTGAGATAAGTAATATAATTCCTTGGGTAAAGTTTAATAGGCCAGCACAGTTGCACTCCGTGAATGCAGTAATAATGGATAATTTTGTTCATGCCTTAGATTTTATAAATAAGGCTGATAGCAGAAGACAAAAAGGCTACTGAATTTGCGCAAACATTTGCGGCGCAGTTACCCGATAGACTTCAAGCTACTTAACAATTAACACAGGAAGCTGCTAATGGTATTACACCTGCTTTGCAAGCTAAGGAAGCGGCAGCCCTGGAAAAGTTTTATAGATCTAAAGATGGTCAAGAAAAAAAGGCACATTTATAACAAGAGTCTAGAAAAGAAATAAGGCGCTCATTCATGGGAAAATTAATAGGCATTACCCAAAATTACGCATGAGGATATGATCCGCTGATAGCCTCTTCCGCCTTGTATTTAGAGCAACAAGGTATTCAAGTGGAATGGCGAAAAAGATCACTTATAAATTTTGGAGTTCAGTCTTTAGAAGCGCTAACAAAACAATTTGATTTAATTATTAAGGATCATCCCCATAAAGGCGTGGCACAATCTTCCAACTGTTTGTTACCCCTAAATGATTAAGTCCCTGCAACATTTTTGAATAAACTTAAGAATACTTCTGCTGGCCCTCGTTTCCAATCTTATCATTATCAAGTAAATGTCAATCTTGAGAAAGATCAGGTCGTCGGCGATCAGCGCTAGAAGGCTCAAACCCAGCACCGCACCGACGACAGATGCCTTGCCACCCGCCAGGCACCCGGCGCAGCGGATCAGAGCAGCATACGAGGCCAACATCCACCCCAACGGACCCAACGCAGCTTGTACGACACACACCTGAGCGTGGGGGACAGATCATTCGCCCCTGCAGAACAATCGAGCAGGCCGAAATATGTCCTAGCAAACCAATTACACTACGTGCTAGTCCCCAACAAGAGTGCGTTAATGCACACTAAAAAACAAGAATCAGCTCCATGACTCCCATAATTTTCACAGTCTCAGCAAGGCTCATTATTGGGCTTTCGGTAAGCCCCCTATTCACGCACTCTTCAACGTGAATGGCTTGATACTGCATGCCGCGCCCCTCAACTTTCTCCTCATATCTACGAACTAATTTATTTTGATTGTCATAAATAGCAAAGGTTGTCTGCTCAAAGAAGCGGCCATCAATTTCGATACGCCCTTTGGTTCCATGGATAACCGCATTGCAAGTTCCGGCCATAGTCATGCAGGAATTCACTAAAGCAAGACTACCATTGTTATATTGCAAAACCGCAGCAGTCGCAGAATCAACACCAGTATTAGTCATGATTGATTTTCCACTAACAGAATCGGGGGCACCTAGTGTGCGTATTGCCATGTGAATTGAATAAATACCAAGATCATAATGCGCACCGCCACCTTGCTCACGATTCCAAAGTCGTGGCACTCTTTCAAGGGGCAAATACTGGCTGTGATCGGCATAGACAAAATGCGGTGCGCCAATTTCTCCGGCATTAATCACAGCAAATACTGCAGTCATAGATGGCAAAAAGCGCGTCCACATCGCCTCCATTACAAAGACGTTCTTGCGTTTAGCAGCTGCATATATCTTGCGAGCATCCGCTGCATTCATTGTGAATGGTTTCTCTAAAAGAACATGCTTGCCCGCCTCAATCGCAAGAAGCGCATGTTCGTGATGCAAAGTTTGCACACTTGAGATGTAGATGACATCTACTTCGGCATCAGCGACCAGCGATGTGTAATCAGGATGGCGATTTGCAATATTAAATCTATCAGCAAACGCATTAGTGCGAGCCATATCGCGAGTTGAAACTGCCTGAATCCTTAATCCTGCATGCCCAAAATCTGCCGCCATAAGGTTGGCGATGCCGCCCGCCCCTAAATAACCCCAACGAAGTGCCATGACGCTCCTGAGACCTCTTTAGAAATAAACACAATTCGACATGAAATTAGACTCTGATCAAAGTAAAGTTTTTTACAAACTTGTGATTATGCAATTGTAAACAAACAAACCACTCTTGTCAACCCCAAACTTTATCACGACCGCGCCCGCTTTTCTGACGCACATCGTCACGCTATTTCAGCAACACTAGAGCTTTCCCACAAAATTACCACTCGTGTCATCGCCACTACTCCACCAGCACCCCGCAGCGCCTAGCACCAACATCCTCTGCAACAAACTCGCGGGCACAATTATGCGCCAAGCGTACTATTAGTTCTGCCATGCGGTGTCACCTACCCAAAGTCTGGTCGCAATCTGGATACGGAGTCGGCTCAGCCCCCAAGTCCGAAGAGTACATCAAAGTTTCATGCAATGCTTCCCCATCATAGTCTGCCGTCTGGTAAATCTCCAGCTAGCGATCTAACCTGCGTCACGGAAGCGCTCTCGCTCGCGCCAATCCACATCGCCGATGAAACGCAGTGGCACATGCAGACATTGCGCAAGGAAAACTCAGCCTAGGTAAATTAACAGAGTAAATAATAATTTTCGAACAGATGTTTCGTAATACCCTAAACCGCTCCAGGAGCTGCCAATTGTGAAACTACTCGCCAGAGTTTTTAGCATGAGCGTGGCGGTGCGGAAAGCCAAAGCCCTCGCCGTGACAGATGATTTCGACCTACACATGCACCGTCGTGTGAGCAATCTATAGACAGTCGTAACCATGCACGCGACGATGCCTGTCCAAAACCGAGGAGCCTGGGTCATCACCCATGCTTAGGGTGCCGGCATAATGTGGCCCACTGGTGAGCGACAGACTGCGCAGCGTGCCCCACGTCTTTAGTCCACCATTCGCATGCATCCACTTACCCGCTCGCTCGACCATGAAGCGGGCGGCGCGCACGGTTTCGGAGTGCGTGGTGCCGCTCAGCCGCACCACCGGCAACCCGTAGCGATCACGCACTTGTGGATCAAGGCTCACAAGCGACACTGGGCTTCAAATATCTTGGACCCGATCTTTGACCTCGATAAATTTCCGAAAAACTTCGCGCTTGAAATGCTTACAGGCCAACTCCCAGAGCAGAACATCCGGCGGGGCGTGGCGCTTGGCCAAGGTCATCGGCACGGTAGCGAACTCGTCAGCTAACGCACCACCGCCGACGATGGCGGGGGTACGGTAGCTCCAATTCACCGTGGAAGTACTGACGCCGAGGCCTATATCATCCCAAATAAGTTCAGCCTTCAACGCCATCACCACACGGTAATAGTGCCCCTGCGAAAGTAGCCCAACTTGGTCGCTGTGGTTACCAAATCCATTGGGATCATAATCACACTCATGAAACAGCAATGAGTGCGCGGTCGCAATCGCAGCCGCCGCATATACCACCCGATCCGCCACCACTGCGCGTTGTTCACCTAACGCACTAAGCCAAGTCACGACATGCACACGTCTGCTGATTCACTATAGATGTACAGCACCATCGCATCGGTCACCAACTCACAGCGGCAAGTCACCAAGGCGCGCGCGATCAGGGTGTTGTGGGTACTGTTTTAGAATAGCAGGGACAGGGAAATCTAGCACAGTGCTGGCAAATGATCCAGGCGGCCTGCCCGTTGGATGGCGCGTTGTTCAGCGCTAACGCCACCGGGACGACGTCGATGCACAATTTGACAGCCACAGCTCGCATCACCCACCCCTGTTTGTTCAGCGGACCGACTCGCCTGGGTTAGCCCTTGCCGCACGACCCGTGTTTGGCCATCACTGCGCAAACGGCGGAAACGCCAAACTCCCATTCCACACGCTCGTAATCATGGCCCGCTCATCACAGTCAATTGGATAATTCGCCAGCGAGGACCCATCCGACACAACATGAGTAATGACGATTTTGAAGTCATGCCGCAACAGACAACATACCTGCATAACATACACCTTACTACCGCCGCCCACCCCCATGGCGCAACTGGTATCGCCCTGCTCGAAGGACTTGACCGCGCTAGGGTTACCGCGCAACACGACAAACACCCACAGATTGCCGATGTTGTCGCCCGAACCGTGGGTTTGGCAATATTGCAGCGGGTAATGATAACGCAAATGATGACGACATATCATGGTAAATAATTTGTCGCATTCGAGCAACAGCACGCGCATACCGCCGTCGGCCAACATCGCGGCCGCAATGCAGCCGCCTGCACCTGAACCAATCACATTAACGTAGTATGTGTTATTCAGATGATGAATAACCCGACACGAATCAGCAGACCATCAAAAAAGCGGGGCTGTTGTGGTGTCGCATGTTGACGGTGTGGCTGCGGTAGCCCCCATGGGCGTGCTCGATGGCCATTTTGAATAAGCTGCTCGAAGAAATTGCACGCGGGACGTGCACTGCATCCACCTCAACCTGATAGAGCAGGTTACCCAGCGGTTTGAAAGTGGGACGGACAAGCTTAAAGCAATCTGGGGGCACTCTTCAACTTCCAGCACATCCCAAGCTTGGCAGTAAGATGGCAGCGCTTCGGCCCGGTCACTGGTCCATAGACGGGCAGGATAATCACACACATTCGCCTGCTAGCCACCTTGGTAGTCCTAGGCGGAGAGATGAAGGCTTTAGCGCCGCAAGCGTACGCGGTTGGAGGGCTGTCAATAGAGCAGATACAACTCCATTCATCGCCAGCCTGATTCAACCAAGCAGGTCGCACGCCAGACTTCCCGTTCCGCAGTCGACCGGGAAGTCTGGCTGCTGTCTTATTCAATATAGCGAGAACGCAGCCCGCCAAGAAAAATAGCCTTGGCTGCCAGGTAATTCTCCGCACCATTGCGCCGTCGGGGCATCGCTGACCAGATCAAAAGTGTCCGGTCAATCGAAAGAGAACACTCAAGTGGACTATGCAGACAAGAGCTCGGCCATCATGCTGCCATCTACCTGTGGCTCTTTCTTGTAAAGAAAACAGGCGACGGCTCGATCATCATTTGTGCGATATAGGGGCGGATGCTGCTGGTGGCATTCTGTCATGACAAATGGACATCGATTGGCAAACTTGCATCCATGACCAGATTCTGTCATGACCCCCGCTAGCAAGGGCGTTACGTTCACATCAGTCAAGGTACCCCATCGAATATCCGGGTCCGGCAGGGGAATAGAATTGACAAGCAGTTTCGTATAGGGGTGCAGGGGATCTTTGATCACCTTTTCAACGTTGCCTACTTCGGCAACAGAGCCACGGTAGAGGATATAAATATTCTCGCTGACTTGATAAGCTGTAGTCAGGTCGTGGGTAATGTAGACCACAGAGATGCCAAGTTCACGCTTCAGCTTCATCAGACTTCCCAGGATTGTCGCCCGCAATGACGCATCCACCATGGAAACCGGCTCATCGGCTAGAATTACTTTAGGGTGCATTAGCATGGCACGTGCCACCATGATGCGTTGACGTTGTCCGCCGCTCAGTTGGTGGGGAAAACGTCCCAACATGTCCTCTGGCCGTAAACCAGCCATTTGTAGGCTCTCCTCGATAAGATGAAGCGCCTGTTTCTTGGATGACGCCAGTTGAAATTTCTTTATAGGTGTTGTCAGCACCTGATCAATTTTGTAGAAAGGATTGTAGGCCTCATAGGGATCCTGAAAAATAGCCTGCACCTGACGGCGAAACACTTTTTGACCGTGTTTGTCAATTTCGGTAAGGCTTTGCCCTTTGAACTTGATCGCACCGCTCGTGGGCTGAATTACACCTAGGAGCAAGCGCGCCAAAGTCGTCTTCCCGCTCCCACTTTCACCGGCAATGGCAGTGATCGTTGGTTTTTCCTCATTGATGCTCAGGGAAACGCCGTCAACCGCAATCATATGGTGTTTGCTTAAAAAGCCACCCCCAAAAGCCCGCGTCACATTTTCCGCCTCCAATAGTTTCATTAAACAGTATTCCCGTTATATAGGTGGCATGACACCCATCTGTCCGGTTTAATTTGCTTCAACGTGGGAATATCATAAAAACAGTGAGGCATCGCTTTAGGACAACGTGGATGGAACATGCAACCGGGCGGCGGCGAAAGCAAAGAAGGCGTCAGTCCTGGGATGCCCTTGAAAATCTCTTTTGTCTTTAGCGTCGGCAGGCTACCAATCAATAACTGTGTATAGGGGTGGAGGGGATCTTTGAAGATATCGCGCACCGGCCCCACTTCAATAAGTTTGCCGCCATACATCACGCCTACGCGATCTACAAATTGCGCCATTAGCCCCATGTCATGACCAACCAAGATCACAGATGCGCCCAGATCCTTCTGCACTTTGCCCAGAGTTTCCATAACTTGGCGCTGTACCACCACATCGAGTGCGCTGGTCGGCTCGTCGGCGATGATCACTTTTGGACGCAACAGAATGCCCATTGCGATACAGACGCGCTGTTTCATACCGCCGCTCAGTTCGTGGGGGTAGACTTCCAACACCCTTGGTCGCAAGTCCACCCACTCAAGTACTTCCAATATCCGCGCATCCACCTTGGCTTTGGACTCTCCGTCTATATGGGCCTTAAGCGTATCGCGCAGTTGTTCGCCGACTTTCATGACTGGGTTCAGCGAGTTCATCGCACCCTGAGGAATCAGAGCGATGTCGGCAAAGCGCGCCCGTCGCATCTCTTCCTCGGACAGGCTCAACAAGTTTTGTCCATCTAGCCAAACCTCTCCCCCTTCGATCACCGCAGGAGCTTGGATAAGCCGCATAAGACTCAACGCAGTGGTGGTCTTTCCGGAACCAGACTCGCCAACGAGTCCCATCCGTTCGCCGACTCGAAGGAAGAAACTTACGCCATTTACCGCGCGCACGGGTCCGCGAATGGTGTGATAGCTGACTTGGAGGTTTATCACATCAAGTATCCGAGCGGGATCTGCCACTGCCTGTTTCTCGTTTCGTTTGGATTGTTGTTCGATTTCCATACGTCTTCAAATCAAAGATCGTAAACCGTTCTAACCTTAAGGTTGAACTACTCGTGCCCAGCACCTTTGAGCCGAGGGTTGGCAAACTTGTCCAGCGAGACACTCATCTGGAACAGGCCAGTAAAGATGGTGCCCAGAGTCACGATCGGTGGACCCCACCACCACCACATTCCTTTGAACAGCGCCGAATATCTGAAGGCATAGTAGAGCGTACGGCCAATCGTAGGGACGTTCTGCGGGCCGAGACCCAACACTTCCAAGCCAACTGACGCCAATATGCCGCCGCTCACTGCGCCCACAAAGGTCGCCGCCAGGTAGGCGGTCAGGTTGGGCAAAATCTGGAAGATGATGATCTCGAAGTCATTCTGGCCAGACAGCCTCGCAACCTCCACAAATAGACGTTCGCGCAAGCTAAGCGTCTGGGCACGAATCACCCGCGCTGGCAGCGGCCAAGCGAGCAGCCCCACAATTAACGCCATGAGTTCCACAGTGACCACCCGCACATACGCAGAGACAGTGATCAGAATAGCCAAGCTAGGGATCACCAACATCACGTCGGCAAAGCTGCTGAAGATCATGTCAGCGTAGCCTCTGTAGTAACCGGCGAACAAGCCAATAATTGTGCCAATCAAAACGCCTACAGAACCTGCAAGAAAACCGATCTTGAAGGTATTGGGAATGCCGATAGCCATCACCGCAAACATGTCGCGGCCTAAGCCATCCGTACCTAGGAGATGTTTCCCTGAGGGTCTGAGATTAAGCTTCGCTGCCCCCAGGTCAGCCATTTTCCCGTCCACCGTTAGTGACCCAATAATGCCAAAGAGCAGAAGCATCAACAGAAGTAAAAAACCGGAAGTGAAGAGGCGGTTATCTTTGAAGAACTCCAACCCGCTGCGCAACCCGCTACGGATGGCTGATAGGCTGCTGTGCGCATCGGCTATTGGAAAATTACCAGTCATTAACCTAAACTTTCAGCCTCATAGGTCACCCGCGGATCCAGCCGCGGGTAGATAAGATCAATAATCAGCACAGTCAGGCCAACCGACATGGCCAAGATGAGGGTGATACCCTGAATGACTGTGTAATCACTGTTGGCAATGGCCATGTAGAGATGATAACCCAGCCCCGGGTAGGAAAAGACAATTTCCACCAGAATGGCGCCAGAAACCACATAGCCTAGCGCAATGGCCAAATGCGCAAGCTGCGGCGGGATGGCGTTGCGCACAGCGTACCACCACAAAATACGCCCTTTGCGCAGGCCCTTGGCCTCGGCCAACAGCATGTAATCTTCGCCGATTGTGTTGACCATCAGGCTGCGCATTGTCAGCGCCCACCCCCCGAGGCTGGTGAGGATGATTGACAACGATGGTAGTACGGCGTGGCTGACGATGTTTTTGATGTAAAGCCAACTAAATTCTCTAGCGATCCCGCTATCGACAGCGCCGTACATAGGAAAAATTTTAGCGGAAAAGGCAAAGGCATATAGCAGCAACATTCCCAGCAAATAGTAAGGCAACACCCCGCCCACCATGGTGATAGGAAGCAGAGTTTTCACTAATTGTGGCGTACCCTTCCATGCCAGTAGTGCTCCAACTAAGATCCCCAACACAAAGGTAATTAGGACGCTAAAACCGATCAAAGTGATCGACCAACCGATGGCGGGACCAACGATATCCGATACTTGCGCCGGGTAAGCAGAGAGCGAAGCACCAAGGTCGAGACGCACGGTATTCCACATGTACTTAGTGAACTGGATGTAGAGCGGATCATCCAGCCCGAAGCGTTTGCGATAGGCTTCAAACATGGCCTGCCCATTCTCGATACCGGCGCTAGCGTTCGCCATGCGCGAGGTGATAGCGCCGATAGGGTTACCAGGCGCCAGACGCGGGATAAGAAAATTGCCCGACGCAGCAACAAAGACTACCACGAAAAACATACTGAGGCGTCGTACAAAATACCTAAGGTTTACTCCGCGCATGCGATATCACTTTTTCATAGACAATGTTGCAGGTTGCAAGTGACTTTCCACTTGCAACCTGCAAAGTTTGCTAGATACAACTACTGTGCCGGCTTGATCTCAACCAACTGACGCAGAAAATGCGCCCAGTGAGATGGCGGTTGGATATAATTGTTATCCGCGGTCGGCCAGTTAGTCCAGTAGGTGGTGTTAAACATGTAAAACGCTGGCGTCTGGACCAAGGGGATGTCGGGCATTTCGTCAGCATAGATCGTCACTGCCTGCTTCATCAGGTCCATTATCCTGGGGTCGCCTAAAGGTAGGTCGCCCATCTTATCGACTAGGGCGGAGTATTCGTCATTGACCCAGCGTCCGCCGTTATTGGTGTTGTCAACATATTCGGTACCAGCAGTGCCAATCGGGTTGACCCACTTCTTGTGATAACGATTCATGCCAAACCACGGCTCGATAACGCTGCCACAGCCATCCCACTGAGTAGCGGCCGTGAAATTGCCCATCCCGGTCTCAGCGCGGAACACGCCCCACTCCAAAATGCGCAGTACTGCATCAACATTAACGTCATTTAACTGTTGCGACACTATTTTCGCCCACGGCTCCATAAAAGGTGGGAGGACAATGTCAAGCGTGAGCGTCTTGCCATCAGCACTAACATACTTGTTTGATCCAGCGTCCAGCTTATAGCCCTGACCCTCGATCAACTTGCGCGCCTTATCTTGGTTGAACGTAGTGACGGGGCCAATAATGTCTTTGATCGCATCCGAGTAAACTTTCATGCCCGCATAGTCGGGGAAAATAAAGGAAGAAGGGCTGCCAGCGCCTTCATTTACCACATCTACAATCTGCTGGCGGTTAATCGCATAGGACAGCGCCTGGCGCAACTCCTTCTTGTCCCACGGGGCAACCATGCTGTTGATTGTAAGCATCCGTGGACAGGGATCAAGGTGGGCAAAAGGAGCTTTGTCGAGATACGGCACAATCTTGGGGTTTTGAGCCACCATCGCCTGCATTGTGCTCAGCTGCCCACTACCGCCGAGGTCGGCCTCGTTGTTCAGCAGCATCTGATCTTGGGCAGCTTGTTCAGCAACCCACGGGCGGTGAATTTCGAGCGGAGCTGGCAACGGGAAGGCACCCGACTTGGAACCCCACCAATTGTCATTGCGTTTGTAAACAAAATTTGTCGAAGAGAAATCCTTCACGACGTACGGGCCACTAAAAACGGGAAATCCTGTTTTTTCGTCATATTCATTTTTGAAGGTGATCGGATCTTTGCCTTCCCAGATGTGCTTTGGCAAGACGACAATGGCCTGGGAGGTTGTTGCGGAAAGATTTGACATTACGAAAAGCGGGCTGGGGCCGGTCAGAGTGAACTTCGTCTTACGATCGTCAACCGCTTCGACCGACTTGACCCACTGCTTAATGCCTCCAGACCAGTTGAGCTCCGGCGCGTTTGCCATCAGCAAATTAATAGTGAAGACTACGTCCTCCGAAGTCAGGGGGGTACCATCGCTCCATTCAGTGCCAGGCCTCAGCGTGACCACTACCTCGTCCTGCGTCTCATTCAAGGCGTAGCTTTCGCCCAGCCAGCCGTCGACCTTGCCCGTTTCATAGTTCAACATGAAGAGGGGTTCCATCAAATTCTGGTTCATGCCCTGCAGGATATACCCGCCGGGGAGATAAGGATTCCACATGTCTGGAGCAGGTACGTTGACAGGGTTAGGAACAATGAGAATGTCTTTGCGTTCCACCTTAGCGGGCTGTTCTACTGGAGCTGAAGTCGGTGCCTCTGCTACCGCTGCCTGTTCCGTTGGGGCTGAGGTCGCTTTCTCTGCTGCTTCTGGTTGCACAGCGGGGGCGGGGGCGGGGGCGGCGCACGCAACCAACAACAACAAGACACTGATCAACAATACTGATCTCAACAAACTCGTTTTTAACGTATTCATAAATTTTTGGACCTCCAAGTCCAGTTTCGATACAAGCTCAAAGTTTTTTAACTGCTAAAGTAACCGAACGATTTAATCAGTTGCTACATTCACCTCCCTTGATAGCTAATTTAGCGCACTGTGAGCGCGGGTGAACAAGACACCGCATAAGACCCCAGTGCACATCTCTTCATCACAACAATTGGGAACTTTGGCGCCGCAAGATTCCGCAACGGTTTACGCCGGAACCCAATCGGCTTCCCGAGCGGAAGTTGGACGAAAATCGAGGCGGTCAAGCCCCAAATAATGCAAGGTCGCCCTTTCCAACAAGGAAAAATCGTTCGGGTTTGCGCGGTTGAGATTCAGCGGCTCCTTGAGTACGACCGGCGGATTGGTCATAAAACGTGGCTTGCCAATTACGTTCTGTGAGGATGCATGAACGGTAAAAGGATGCAAAATGAAAAAATCGCCTGCTTTCCCAGTGACTTCCTCAAACCTAGAGCACTTACTTAATATTTCCGTGTAATCAAAATCGTGTGCATTGACACCTTGCGGGCGATCAAATAAATAGCGGGCCACCACTTTTACTGAGTCGGGACAAATGAACGTTCCGCCGCCCTGATGGAGCATGTCAGACCAGAGCACAATTGGCAGAAGCGCCTGTTCTCGACTGTCGAGAAAATGCTTGAAGTAGGAGCCATCCTTATGCCAGCCAGATACATTCTTTGACGGAGGTTGCCACGGCTTGTCAGCCCCGCGCCGAAAATTAACAATAAAACAATCAGACCACTCAAGTGAATTAATCGAAGTGAAATGCCCAGACTCTCGCAACCTCATGGTCTGAGTCTCTAGTCGTTCTTCCCCGCCAATAACATCCAGCAGGGCCCCCCATGCTTTCGGGGCAACTTCACGAATTGGCATAAAATTTTTGTGGTCCAGCCACACAATATCTTTTTCCCAAGTAGCCGGGTTATTCCGGTCATATCCAAGCCGACTATAGGCCTCGTCGATCCAGCGGTTAGCGACACTCAGGTCTACGCAATCTCGAACAACAAGATAACCGTTGTCAAGGAAACTCTGAACCTGCTCTTCTGATAGGACTCTGTACTTTGGCATGATGTTATCTCCCTTGCTATCACTTTTTTTTGCCATCACACTCAAGTGTAACCACCACAGGTTTTTTGTCAAGCCCAAAGTTTTTGCGGATAGGAATTTAAGCTCTCCTGCACCCCTGCTCTCTACAAACTTTGTACGGGACTTCGCCCCACTGTTCATCCCACGGCCAGAGACATTTTTTGTCAAATCATTCTGTGAAGTCGGATACGCGCAACAAGCGAAAAATGCCCAATGCCTACGATACGGAATTGGCAGCCCTAAACATTCAGTGCGATCCGCCAGCATCCACACCACGCCTACTCACGCTGCGCCGCGTGTGCCATTACTGCAGCGCAGGATTACCAACCCAACGTCTGATCAAACTCCAACTCCGGGATCGGCTCTGCATCCACAGGAGACGTCCACTGATAATCCCCGGCCTCTGCTGTCAGGTTTGCCGTCTGACCAAAATATCAAGATCGCTGTTTGATTGATCATGACCGCGTGCAACGGACCCAAAGACAAGCGGGTTTGCGACCGAAAATCGCCCCACCGCTTCACGAATTTTGATCCGATGACGCGCTAAGGCTTCGGAAGGTTTCATGAGCAAATTCCTTTTCGCGCAAATGGTAACGCGAAGAGACTGCAGACTCAACCCCGTCTCACACCGGCCAAGGCAGCGAGTAAGTCTTTACATTGGTGAAGAATTTCATCGCCTCGAGAACGCCTTCCTTGATGCCGCC
>SXGR01220560.1_pt1 | contig 12648 bp, 8 predicted proteins | sample 3174711 | NCBI WGS metagenome assembly SXGR01 (sample SAMN11356860, study PRJNA531348) | freshwater metagenome | isolation source: freshwater sample F1-60 | place: China: Fuxian Lake, Yuxi | collected 2017-12-25
GCGGTAGGCCATCTCGGCCTGGCTGATGCGAGCGGAGATCTCCGGGTCGCCGGCGGCGGCGAGATTGAGCCGGTTCAGCGCGTTGGCGCCCTCGAGCAGGGTCTTGCGTTGTTCGCGGCTCAGGCCTTCGGGGTCGCGGAGGTAAAGCACCGGTTCGCCGGCGCTGCGGAACTGCACCCCTTGGTGGGCGCTGGGCAGGAAGCCGCTGCCCCATAGGCGGGCGAGCAGGCCTTGGCCGGAGCGCTCCTTGTTGGTCGAGACGAGCACGACGAACGAAGGTAGGTTGTCGTTCATGCGGCCGAGGCCGTAGTCGGTCCAGGCGCCCATGCTCGGGCGGCCCGGCAGCTGGCTCCCGGTCTGGAAGAACGTGATCGCCGGGTCGTGGTTGATCGCCTCGGTGTGCACGGAGCGGAGCACGCAGATCTCATCGGCGATGCCGCCGATGTGCGGGAGGAGTTCGCTGACCTCGGTGCCGCACTTACCATGGCGGGCGAACTTGAAACGGCTGGGCTGACAGGCGAGACGCGCCTGCGAAGCCACCATGCCGGTGATGCGCTGGCCACGGCGGATGGAATCGGGCAGGTCCTTGTCGAACTGGCGTTCGAGTTCGGGTTTGGGGTCCAGCAGGTCGAGGTGCGAAGGGCCGCCGGACTGGAAGAGGCAGATGACCCGCTTCGCCTTGGGAGCGAAGTGGGGGAGGCCGGGCAGGCCGTTGATGTGCGGATCGCCGGCGGTGCTGGCCGAAGCGCAGCCTCCGAGCAGGTGAGCGAGGGCGCCGGCGCCGAGGCCAAGGCCGGTCTTCTCCAGGAATTCGCGCCGCGAATGCAGGTTCTCGTATCGGTGGCAGGACATGGCGGTCAGTTCTTGGTGATGGTTTCGTCCAGCGTCAGGATGAGGTTCGCGACGCCCGCGGCGGCGGCGAGCTCCACGGCGGGTAGTTTCGGGTCCGCGGCAGAGGCGCCGACTTTGATGAGCTTGGCGGCGTCGTCGGGGCGGGCGACGTAGTCGGCGCGCAGCTGGGCGAAGGTGCGCGTCAGGACCTCGACCTCAGGGGCTCGCGGTGAGCGTCCCGTGGCGAGGCGGAAGGCGAAGGCCGCGCGGGAGGCGTCATCTGCCCCGCCTTCCTTGAGCATGCGTTCGCCGAGCTTGCGCGAAGCCTCGAGGTAGCCCGTCTCGTTCCAGAGGACCAAGGCCTGCAACGGCGTATTGGTCCGCGAACGCCGGGCGCTGCAGAATTCGCGGTCGGGCGAATCGAAGGTCAGCATGGCGGGGTGGGGCACGGTGCGCTTCCAGAACGTATACAGGCTGCGGCGGTAGAGCTCGTCGCCCTTGCCCAGCTCCCAGGTCGTGCTCGGGTAGGGAGCGTCGACCACGATGCCTTTGTAAAGCCCTTCGGGCTGGTAGGGACGCACGCTCGGTCCGCCGAGCTTCTCGGCGAGCAGTCCCGAGACGGCGAGCGCTTGGTCTCGGATCTGCTCGGAGGTCAGGCGCACGCGGGGGCCGCGGGCGAGCAGACGGTTCTCCGGGTCGCGGGCGTAGAGTTCGGGCGAGGCGTCGCTGGTCTGGCGGTAGGTCGAGGAGGTGACCACCTTGAGGAAGAAGTCCTTCACGTCCCAGCCGCGGTCGACGAAATCGCGCGCCAACGTATCGAGCAGTTCAGGATGGCTCGGCCATTCGCCTTGGGTGCCGAAATCCTCGACGGTCTTGACGAGGCCGCCGCCGAAGAGCTGGGCCCAGAAACGGTTCACCACCACGCGGGCGGTCAAGGGGTGCTGAGGCTGCAGGAACCAGCGGGCCAGCCCGAGGCGGTTCTTCGGGGCGTCGGCGGGCCAAGGCGCGATCAGCTGTTCGGGGACGCCGGGGTCGACCTTCTCGCCCGGCGCGTCGTAGGCGCCACGGTTCAGCACGAAGGCTTGGCGGGGCTTCGGCATCTCTTCCATCACCATCGTCGTGGGCAGCGTGCGCTCGAAGGCGAGACGCTCGGCCCACAGGGTGTCACGTTCGGCCTGCAGGGGCTGGAGGCTTCCCGTGTGACGTCGGGCGATGCCGCGGTCGGCCGCTACCCGCTGTTCGGCGGTGAGCCTGTCGGCCGACTGCAGCCAGTAGGCGTGGCGGATCTGCGCGGGCTTCAGGACGGAGGGATAGGTGCGGAAGCCGCTGACCTCGCCGTCGAAGGGCTTGGCCTTGCCGTCGGCGCCGAGGAGCCAGTCGCGCTTGGCGGGGGCGCCGGAGACGCCGTCATGGCGGATCTGCGTGGGGACTTCTTCTCCGTCCACGAAGAGCGCGATGGTCGAAGCATTCTCCGAACCCCGGATGTGGACGGATACCTGATGCCAGGTGCCGGCGCGGATCTTGGCGCCGACTGTACGGACGATCGTCGCGTAAGCCGGGTAACGTTGGCTCGCGGCCCACTCGAGTTCCTCGCCGACGAGGCGGAGTTCGCGGCCGTTGCCGTAGCCCACTCCGGCCGGGTTCCCGGATCGGTCCAAGGCGTTGATGATCGGGGCGTCAGGCGAGGCTGTCTTGGCCTTGAACCATACTGACAATGTCGTGCCGCGCTTGGGGTCCACGTCGGCGTCCTTGGCGAGGAGACGGGCTTCGGTCGGCTTGGCCGGCTTGGGGGTCTTGGGCAGAAGCTTCGCGTCCTCGGCGGTCAGGCGGGCGCGCAGGTCGGCGGGGACAGGGACGGATTCCGGCGAGGCGCGCAGGGCGATGTCGATCGCCTTCAGGCGCTCGTCCATCTCGCGGCGGCGCCGGATCTGCTCCGGGGTCGGCGTGACGAGCAGGGGCACCGCGTTGGCGATGCGCCCGTCTTCGCCGTATTCGTGCACGTTGTTGAAGAACGCGAACATCCGGTAGTAGTCCTTCTGGGTGATCGGGTCGTATTTGTGATCGTGGCAGCGGGCGCATTCGGTCGTGAGGCCGAGCAGGGCGGTGCTGGTCGTGCGGACGCGGTCGGCGACGTACTCGACGCGGTATTCCTCGTCGATGATGCCGCCTTCGGAGTTGATGACGTGGTTGCGGTTGAAGGCCGTGGCCAGCCTCTGGGCGTCCGTCGGATTCGGCAGCAGGTCGCCGGCGAGCTGTTCGGTGACGAACTGGCTGAAGGGGGCGTTCTGGTTGAAGGACTCGATGACCCAGTCGCGCCAGCGCCACATCGAGCGGGCGGAGTCGTTGTTGAAACCATGGGTGTCGGCGTAGCGGGCCACGTCGAGCCACTCCTGGGCGAGACGCTCGCCGAAGCGGGGCGAGTCCAGCAGACGCCGGGCGGCCGTCAGATAGGCCTGGTCACCGCGCAGGCCGACGTCGGCCTCGAAGGCCGCGATCTCCGCGGGCGTGGGCGGCAGGCCGGTCAGGTCGAAGGAGGCGCGACGGAGCCAGGCGGCCGGCTTGGCCTCGGGCGAGGGCTTGAGTTTCTCGGCCTCGAGTTTCGCGAGCACGAAGCGATCGAAGGGCTGCCGCGCCCAGGCGGGGTCGGCGACTTTCGGCGCGGGGGCTTTCTCGGGCGGGACGAAGGCCCAGTGCTTCTCGTAAGGAGCGCCTTGGGCGATCCAGCGGCGGATGAGTTCGATCTGGGCCGGCGTCACCTTGCGGTTGGACTCGGGCGGCGGCATCTGCTCGTCGGCGTCATGCGACAGCAGACGCTTCAGGATCTCGCTCTGCTCCGGCTTGCCGGGGACGATCGCGGTGACGCCTTCGTTGGCCTTGATCGCGTCATCGCGGACGTCAAGCCGCAGGCCGGCCTCGCGGTGCTTCGGGTCCTGACCGTGGCAGTAGAAGCAGTTCTCCGAGAGGATCGGCCGGATGTCGCGGTTGAAGCGGATGTCCTCGGCGGCGAGGCCCGACAGCGAAGCGAGAAGTAAGGCGAGCGAGCGAGGCATGGATGAGGGTGAGCTAGAGTATGGAGTATCGAGTATGGAGTATCGGGTGTCTGGATTGGCCTGTCTCGTTTGTGGCGGCTGAAACGGGTGAGCATGCTTGCCCTGACTTAACTTCGATACTCCATACTCCATACTCGATACTCTATACTCTCGTCGTCACGCGAGGATCTGCTTCACGACATGCCCATGGACGTCGGTGAGGCGGTAGTCGCGGCCCTGGAAGCGGTAGGTGAGGCGTTCGTGGTCGAAGCCGAGCAGGTGCATGATGGTGGCCTGCAGGTCGTGGACGTGGACCTTGTCCTTCACGCCGGCGAAGCCCATCTCGTCGGTCTCGCCGAACTGGAAGCCGCCCTTCACGCCGCCGCCGGCCATCATGATCGTGAAGCAGTCGGGGTAGTGGTCGCGGCCGAGGATCTGGGTCTTGGACGTGCGGCCCTCGCGGAACGGCGTGCGGCCGAATTCGCCCCCCCAGACGACGAGCGTGTCCTCGAGCAGGCCGCGTTCCTTGAGGTCGTTGATGAGCGCCATCACCGGCTTGTCGGTCGCGGCCATCTTGGCCGTCAGTCCGTCGCGGATGTCTTCCTTCGGGCCGGTGCCATGGAAGTCCCAGCCCCAGTCGAAGAGGTGGACGAAACGTACGCCCTTCTCGACGAGCCGACGGGCGAGCAGGCAGTTGTTCGCGAAGCTGGCCTCGCCCGGCTGGGCGCCGTAGGCCTCGAGCGTCGCGGGCTTCTCCTTCGAGATATCCATGACGTCGGGCACGCTGGCCTGCATGCGGAAGGCGAGTTCGTACTGGGCGATGCGGGTGACGGTCTCGGCGTGGCCGAGCTCGTCCTGCTGGCGCTGGTTGAGCGCGTTGAGGGCGTCGAGCGTGGCGCGACGCAGGTCTCGGGTCATGCCGGGCGGATCGTTGGCGAAGAGCACGGGATCGCCCTTGCTGCGGCACTGCACGCCTTGGTAGACGGACGGGATGAAGCCCGAGCCCCAGCAGCCTTGCCCGCCGCTGGGCTGGACGCCGTTGGAGATCATGGTGACGAAGCCCGGGAGGTCCTGGTTCTCGGTGCCGAGTCCGTAGGTGGCCCAGGAACCCAGCGAGGGACGGCCTTGGCGGTTATGGCCGGTGAACAGCAGCAGTTCCGCGGGAGCGTGGTTGAACTGGTCGGTGTGCATCGCTTTCACGAGCGTGACGTCGTCGGCGATCTTGTGGAAATTCGGGACGGCGTCGCTCATCCAGAGGCCTCCCTTGCCGTATTGCTTGAACGTCCGCGGCGAGCCCATGAGTTTGGGCACGCCGGTCGTGAAAGCGAAGGTGCGTCCCTTGAGGAAGGAGTCCGGGCAGTCCTCGGCGTTGCGCTTCACCAGCTCCGGCTTGTGGTCGAAGATGTCCAGGTTGGGCGGACCGCCGGACATGTGCAGGTAGATCACGCGCTTGGCCTTGGCCTTATAGTGCGGCTTGCGCGGAGCGAGCGGGTTGGCAGGCGCGGAAGGCGCGCCGAGGAGGTCGGCTTGCATCGCATGCAGGGCGATGGCGCCGAGGCTGAACTGACCGACGCTGCTCAGGAAGGTGCGGCGGGTCTGGAGGCTGAGCTGGGCTTCGCGGAGGGGATGCATCTCGGAAGGGGTAGGGGTAGGGATAGGGGTGGGGCGGTTGCCTCAGCGACGCATGAGAAATTCGTCGAGGTTCATGATGACGCTGCTGACGGCGGTCCACGCGGCGAGGGCGGGCAGGTCCGTGCCTTTCTCGGCCGGGCCGAGCGGCTGGGTGGCCATCTCCTCGGCGAGCTTGGCATCGGCGCGGTACTCCTTGAGCGAACGGGCGAGCAGCGTCTGGAGCGTGGCGAGCTCGCCGGCGTCGGGTTCACGGGCGAGGCAGAGCGCGTAGGCGCGGCGGAGGCGGGCTTCGTCCGTCGGGGCTTCCTTCATCAGGCGGCGCGCGAGGGCCTGGCTCGCTTCGATGAAGACCGGGTCGTTCAGCGTCACGAAGGCCTGGAGGGGCGTGTTCGAGCGGTCGCGGCGGATCACGCAGGTCTCGCGGTTAGGCGCGTCGAAAGTCGCGAAGCTGGGGTAGGGTATGCTCCGGCGCGTGTCGGTGTAGACGCTACGACGGTGACGGTCTTCGCCGACGCTGGTCTGCCAGTCGCCCGAGCTGCCGAAGGCGATGTTGATACCAAGGTTCGGGCGCATCGGGCGGACGGGCGGCCCGAACATCTTGGCGCTGAGCAGGCCGCTCACGGCGAGCGCCTGGTCACGGAGCATCTCGCCGGAGGGACGGAAGCGCGGACCGCGGGCGACGAAGCGGTTGTCGGGGTCCTTCTCGTTGAGCTGAGCGGCGCTGGCGGAGGCCTGGCGATAGGCGCGGGTGTTCAGCAGGAGCGCAAGCATCTTCTTGGTGTCCCAGCCGCTCTCGACGAACTCGGCGGCAAGCCAGTCCAGCAGCTCGGGGTGGAGGGGCAGGTCGCCCTGGCTGCCGAACTCTTCGCTGGAGCGCACGATGCCCACGCCGAAGACCGACTCCCAGAGACGGTTCATGGTCACGCGGGCGGTGAGGGGATTGTCGCGGCTCACGATCCAGCGGGCGAGGCCGAGGCGGTTCTTCGGGTAGCTGGCGTCCCAGCGGGCGAGGCTCGGCGGCACGCCTTCGCCGACTTCGTCGCCGAGCGCCTGCCAGTTGCCGCGGAGCTGCACGAAGGTCTTGCGGCGTTTGTCCGCCGGAAGGTCCTGCATGATCGGCACGGTCACCGGGGCGCTCTGGGCGATCTTCTGCTTGAGGCCGTCGGCGACGGCGCGTTGGGCCTTGGTCGCCGGGGAGACGTTGCGGACGTAATGCTGGCGGAGGAGGTCGTCCTGGGCCTTGGTGCGCTTGTCCTTGGGGGCCTCGAGGGCGGCCTTGAGGGCCTTGTCCGTTGATTTCGGCTTCTTGGCGAGCCACTCGTCGAAACCGGCCAGCCAAGCCGGGTCGGTCTTCTTGAAGGCCGCTTCGGCGGCGACGCTCTCCTTCATCCACTGTTCTCGCCGGGCTTTCACGCCGGGCGGATAGATCTCGTGCAACGGGGCTTCGTCTTTCTTGTCGCTGTCGGCGCTCTGGTTGAGGAAGGCGTAAGATTGGAAGTATTCCGTGATGGTGATCGGATCGTACTTGTGGGTGTGGCACTGCGCGCAGGCCATGGTGGTGCCCATGAACACCGCATAGGTCGTGTTGACGCGGTCGATGACGGCGGCGTTGCGGAACTCCTCGTCGCTGGTGCCGCCTTCGTTCTGGGTCATCGTGTTGCGATGGAAGGCGGTGGCGATGATCTGGTCCTCGGTCGGGTTCGGCAGCAGGTCTCCGGCCAGCTGCTCGGTCGCGAACTGGTCGAAGGGCTTGTTCTGGTTGAGGGCCTTGATCACCCAGTCGCGATAAGCCCAGATGACGCGTCCCGGGTCGCTCGGGTAGCCGGCGCTGTCGGCATAGCGGGCGAGATCGAGCCACTGGCGGGCCCAGTGTTCGCCATAGGCGGGCTTGGCGAGGAAGTGGGCGACGACTTCGGCGTGCGTGGCCTGGGCCAGCCGCGTGACTTCCTCCGGCGTGGGCGGGAGGCCGGTGACGTCGAGCGCGACGCGGCGGATGAGGACATGCTTGGCCGCTTCGGCCGACCACTTCAGTCCTTCCTGCTTCTGGCGTTCGGCCAGGAAGGCGTCGACGGGGTTGGCTTCGCCGTTCTTCGGTACGGAAGGACGAACCACGGGCTCGTAGGCCCAGTGACGGCCCCAGGGCGCGCCTTGCCGGATCCATTCCTTGAGCAGTGCGAGCTGGGCGGGCGGGATGGTCTTGTGCTGCTTGGGCGGCGGCATCACGTCGTCGGGGTCCGTCGATTCGATGCGCTTGATGAGTTCGCTCTGCTCCGGCTTGCCCGGCATGATGACGAAGTCTCCCTTGCGGTCGCGCTTGGCGTCCTGTTCGTCGTCGAGCCGCAGTTTTCCTTTGCGGCCTTTCTCATCCGGTCCGTGGCAGGCGATGCAGTTCTCGGAAAGGATCGGGCGGATCTGACGGCTGAAGTTGATCGGTTCGGCCGAGCAGACGGCGCCGAGGATGACGCCGAAGAAGAGGGTGGCCTGGGAGGGCATGGGGATGGGACAGTCAGCGAGGGAAGGGGGTTCCCCGTAGGCTGATAAAAGATACCGAGCCGGGGCGGATTTCAACCTCCCGCTTGGTCGGAATCTGCTGTTCTACTGTCCTTTGTCGCCCGAGGCAGTCGTGCCCTGCCGCTTGGCCGCATCCAGGATGCGCCGGATTTCCGCGGGGTCGGCCTCGGGGCGTAGTCGTCGCCGGATGAGTTCGAGGTCCCTGAGGCCGCGTTCGAGGGTCGGCTCGACGCCGGTGCCTTCGCCGTAGTCGTTCCAGGTCGCGATCTGCACGATGGGCGCGCCGCTCCGCATCGCTTGGTCGAAGGAGTCGGCGAAAGTCCGGCCATCGCGATATTCGACGGACCCATAACTCTTGCCGGCACCGGCTTGCGCGTAGAAGTCTCGGTAGCCCGGGAAAGCCACGGCGACGATGGGGCGGCGGTCTTTCGCTTCGCCTGCATAGAGCGCGGAGAGTTCTTTGGTCCAGGTTTCGGTCGTCACGGACTTGCCTTCGCTGACGGGTATCCACGCGAAGGCGCCGTCGATCCCCGGTCGGCGGCTCAGGTGAGGCAGGGCGTAGACGAGGGGGTTCTGCGTGAGCGTCGCGCGGATCGAAACCCATTCGGCCTCATCAAGGTATTGCGGGCCGAAGATGAACAAGACCGGCCGTCCGCCGATACGCACATGGGCCGGGTCGGTGAGCCAATGCGCGTCGGCCCATGCGAACGATGCGGCGACCTTGGCGGTGGCCTGCGCCCGCGTGAGCTTGCGCTCCTTCATGAGGCGGTGGCCGGGATTATCCTCGGCGCACAGCGCGAACTTCAGGCCGGCCCTCTTGAGCTCAGCTATGAGGAGCGTCGTGTTGCGATGGATCATCACGTAGTCGTCGAAGCCGTCGGGTCCGTTCCAGTCGATGATCGCCCCGTCGATGCCGGCGGCTTGCATCAGGGCGACCTGGGTCGCGATGACCGCCCGGTCGCCGGAGTCGTAGGGCCCGAAGACCGGACGATCATGGCTGGCCAGCCCGCCCTTGTCGGGGTCCGTCTTTTCCATCGTCCAATGCCAGCCCCATCGGCCGCTGCCCGCCTTGCTCTCGAACCAAGGCATCACGTGGACGAGCACCAATGGTCTGGGCGAGCAGGCGGGGGCGACGTCTTCGGCGGCGCCGAGCCAGGCCCAGGTCGTCAGGAGCAGTAAGGCCCGGAGGCGCATGGCGGCAGTAGACGGGTACGGCTCCGGACGTTCAACCCTCAACGAGGAAACCCCGGGGACATCGCAATATCCCCGGGGTCTTTAAAATGGTCGGGCTGGAGAGATTTGAACTCTCAGCCTCTGCTACCCGAAAGCAGCGCTCTACCAGATTGAGCCACAGCCCGACACGAAGAGTCAGCATAGACCAATCGGTGGGGGTGTTTTCAAACTAATTCCATCGGGAAAATCGTCAGGGGTGGTGGACTTAGTCGGTTTTCGGCCCAACTTAGCCAAGATATGAAGTTTGCGGTGCGACGTTCCGGGGAGCGCGGTTTCGCCGATCATGGCTGGCTGGTGGCCCGGCATAGCTTCAGTTTCGCCGACTATCACGATCCGGCTCACATGGGCTTCCGTTCGCTGCGGGTCATCAATCAGGATCTGGTCGACCCGGCCATGGGTTTTCCGCCCCATGGCCATCGGGACATGGAAATCTTCACGTATGTCCTGGAGGGGGTCATCGAGCACCGTGACAGCCTCGGCAACCATGCCCAGCTCAAGCCCGGGCAGATCCAGGTCATGAGCGCCGGCAGCGGGGTGAAGCACAGCGAGTACAACCCGTCGAAGACCGAACGGCTCCACCTCATCCAAGTCTGGATCCAGCCCGACCGTCCGGGCCTCCGACCCCGTTATGCCGAATGGAAGCCGACGGAGGAGCAGCTCGCCGCGCCCAAGGTGCTGATCATTTCCCATGACGGACGCGATGGTTCCGCCCGCATCAGCCAAGATGCCGACGTCTATCGGGTGAAGACCTCCTCCGGCGGCACGGTCTCTCATGAGCTCCGCCAGGGCAGGGGTCTGTGGTTCCAGCTCATCGGCGGCGAAGTCGAGGTCGGCGGCGTGAAGCTTTCGCCCGGCGACGCTCTCAAGTCCGAAGAACCCGGCACCTTCGCTTTCACCTCTGCCGGCCCCATCGAAGCCCTCCTCTTCGACCTCGCCTGATTCCTCCAGCTTTCCGCTATACTCGATACTCTATACTCCATACTCTCGAATTATGAGCTCCCCCCATATCCCCCAGAAGTCCCCGATCCCCGTGCTCGTCGAAGCCGGCAAGACCTACTACTGGTGCTCGTGCGGACACAGCAAGAACCAGCCTTTCTGCGATGGCGCCCACAAGGGTTCCGCTTTCGTGCCCGTTCCATACAAGGCCGAAGCCGCCGGCACGGTCTACTTCTGCGCCTGCAAGCACTCCAAGAAAGGCGCCCTCTGTGATGGCGCCCATAAGGCGCTCTAAATTAGCCCTTTCAAGAACCCCTGTTTAGGCTAACCTGCAGGGGCTATGAAAAAACTCCCCTGCATCGTCGCCCTCCTGCTCGGAGTGGCCTTCATCGTCTTCGGCGTGTCGCACTTCGTGCCCGCCGTGAAATCCCTCCTGCCGGCGCCTTCGGCTCCGAACGGGGACGAGGCCGCCAAGCTCACCACCGCGTTCTTCAGCGCGATGATTGGTTCTGGTTACCTCGGCGTCATCAAGGCACTGGAAGTCGTCGCCGGTGTTCTGCTGATCGTGAAGTGCACCCGCGGCTGGGGCGTCGTCCTTTCGGGCGCGCTGTTGTTCAACATCTTCTTCGTGAATGTCCTCATGAAGGGCGTCTGGGATCCGGTGGTGCTTATCCTCGTCCTCGCCGGCCTCTACCTCGCGTGGGTCGGCCGCAAGGGCTTCTGCTGCCTGGCCTGCTGCGGCTCCGGCGAATGCCTCGGCACCTGCGGCTGCTGCAACCAGGAAGGTTCCTGCGGCACCGGCGAGAAGAAGTCGGGCGGCTGCTGCGGCAACTAAGCCGTCTCTCGCCCTCGCGAATCAGCCCCCGGTCCCGGGGGCTTTTTTGTGCCTACGACGTAATCATTCTCAGGTCTGAGGTCTCGGCCATCAGGTTCCGGGTGCGGTTCTTCAGCACCAGGTGCAGGTTCGGGCCTGAACCCGTACCCGAACCTGACAACCCGTGCCCGATGCCCGACTGCCGAGACCTGGGACCCGAAGATGAATCCAACTCAGTAAACTATCGGGTTTCCCTATGCTGCCCCTTTTTGAGTTCTGTATCTTCTGTTCAACCAAGCCTCTGAGCCTCCCAGCCTCTGATTTATTCCCCTTGTCAACGTGTCAACTTGCCAGCCTGCCAGCTAGATATCCGCTCCGGCCAACCGGCCGTGGATGTGCTGGTCAACTGATAGTGATCCCAACGCGACTCCGTCGCGCCTTACTTCCCGGTCGGAGCAGGTGCTTCCTTGGCCTTCTTGGCGCCTAACCCGACGAGTTTTTCCATCATGCCGAAAAGTTTCTTGGTGTCCCACTTGGCGGTCAGCGTGACCTGGCTGCCTGCGGCTTCGAGAGGCTGGATGCCGGCCAGGAACTCGCCGAGGAGCGCAAGCATCTCCTTGTCTTCGTCGGACTGCGGCTTGGTAGGGTCGCCGGCCGCCATCATCGGTAGCATGGCCATCATCCCCTGCGCCTGCATGGCGACCGGGGCGGCTTTCTCCTTGGAAGTGAAAGTGGCGCTGAGCTTCAGGACTTGGTCCGAGTTGTTTTCCCCCATGGCGAAAATGCCGCCGAGGAAGCCGCTTTCGGCGAGTTCAGCGCTGGCGGGCAGCTTGGCGGCGTTGACGCTCACGACCGCGTAAGGGCGGCCGGTGGCGGCCAGCTGCGGACGCAGGTTGGCGGACAGGGCATAGGAGGCCCCCTGACCCCTCAGCAGGGCGATGATGCGCGCGGCTTCCTTGGGCTGGGCGATCACGATCGTGTCGTTGTCCACGTCGAAGACGCCGATCGGCTCGGATTTGTCCGCGTCATCCGCCGGTTCGGCGGGAATCCCGCCCGCGACCTTGGCGAAGTCCTCGCCGAGGGAGGCGAGCAGTTCCCGGCCGACCCAGCCACGGTGATTGCCGGCGCGCAAGGCGCCGACCTTATGGGCGGCGGCGTGGGCGGCGAGCCGGCTGCCGTCATGGCGCGCACGCACGATGACGCCGCCGGTGGGCAGTCCCGTGGCGCTCATCGCGAAGCCTCCGGCGATGCGGGTGTCGGGCGATTCCAGGTCCAGCCCGGCGGCGGCTTTGACCGCGGCGGTGATCTCCTGCTGGTCTGCTCCGGTCTCCGGGGCGAGGTCGGCGACGATTTTCTCTATCCGCGCCTTGAAGCCTTTGGCGGCGGGTGAATCGCTGATCTTGAGCCCGCGCGTGCCGGCGGTGGCGAAGGCGATCGCGCTGTCGGCCGGCACGCCCCGGAAGTCGAAATCTTGGGCCGGCAGGACGGCGGCGGTCAGGAGCAGGGCGAGGGTGGAGAGAGGTCGCATGGGCTGAATAAACCCCAAGGCCTAGCCCTCGGTCAATCTTCGCCTGCGGCGATATGGTATGGAAAATACCGATTCTTATAAAACGCCCAGGTAGGGACGGCTCTCCGAGCCGTCCGTTCGCGGAAGCGATTCAC
>SXGR01298946.1_pt1 | contig 12646 bp, 10 predicted proteins | sample 3174711 | NCBI WGS metagenome assembly SXGR01 (sample SAMN11356860, study PRJNA531348) | freshwater metagenome | isolation source: freshwater sample F1-60 | place: China: Fuxian Lake, Yuxi | collected 2017-12-25
CAGCATGTCCTCGAACCGCTCAGCGGCTACCTCTGGCTGGGGGCGCGGCTGGCTCAGGACGGCGGAGACGCCAGCGGCCTGGTTTCCGCCTTCAATTTCGGGCCGCGATTGGAGTCCAACCAGCCGGTGGCCGCCTTGGTGGAGAACATCCTGCGGCACTGGCCCGGACGCTGGGAAGGCCGGCAGGAGGACGGGGCGTTGCATGAGGCCCGGAACTTGAATCTATCCATCGAAAAAGCGTTTCACCTCCTGCAATGGCAGCCCGTCTGGGACTTCGCCGCCTCCATTGAACGGACCGTGCGATGGTATCGTGCGTGCGCGGGCGGAGCGAACTACCGCGCATTGACCATTGGGGATCTGCGGGCGTATACCACGACCGCCCATCAGCAAGGCCTGCCGTGGGCTGCCGAACACGTCCCAGCTGACGCCGTGCCGGCCGGCGAAGCCCAACCCGGTTGACTCAAATTATTCCACCCGTCCCATCAGCCAAATACTAACATGCCACAAGTTCACACGAAGTGCCGCGTCTGCCACAGCCAGAAATTGCAATTGCTGCTTGATCTGGGCAATCAGCCGCTCAGCGGCGTTTTCCCGCGGCCCGAGGTGCCCGATCCCGCGCGCTCCCCGCTGGAACTAATCCAGTGCGAGGACTGTGGGTTGGTGCAGTTGCGCCACACGGCGGACCTCGGGTCGATGTATGGCGCGACCTACGGCTACTACTCGTCGATCAGCCCAACGATGGTGCGCCACCTTACGGACAAGGTAAGGCACCTCAAGGAAACTGTGCGCCTGCAAAAGGGCGACGTCGTCCTCGATATCGGCTGCAACGACGGCACCCTGCTGAACGCCTATGGTGAGGAGATGGGTCTGAAACGAGTGGGCATGGATCCCTCGAGCAAGAAGTTCATCAAGTCCTTCCAGCAGGACATCGAGATGATCTTCGATTTCTTCTCGGCTGGCCCCATGCGGAAGTTGATCGGCAATCGCGAGTGCAAGGTTATCACCTCGATCGCGATGTTCTACGATCTGGACGACCCGCTGGCGTTCATGAAGGACATCCGCTCGCTGCTCGCGCAGGACGGCGTGTGGGCGTTCGAGTTGTCCTATCTGCCGCTCCTGCTCTCGCAACTGACCTACGACCAGATCTGCCACGAGCACGTCACCTACCTCGGCCTGCGCGACCTCGACCGCCTGATGGCCAAGGCGGATCTAAAGGTGCTGGACGTGTCCTTCAACGACCTGAACGGCGGCAGCATCTACATCTACGCGGGGCGCAAGGACACGACCGTGCCACGCAACGACGCGCTGGTGGAAAAGGTGCTGCGCGAGGAGGAGCCGCTGTCGAGCCCGGCGGTGTTCGAGCGCCTGAAGCTGCGCGTGCAGTCGCATCGCGACGAAGTCCGCCATTTCCTCGAGCTGGCGAAGCAGGCTGGCAAACGCGTTTACGGCTACGGGGCCTCGACGAAGGGCAACATCGTCCTCAACTACGCCGGCATCGGCCCCGAGCACCTCATCGCCATCGGCGACAAGAATCCGGAGAAGGACGGCCTCGTCACGCCCGGCAGCCGCATCCCGATCATTTCCCACGAGGAGCTTCGCCAAAAGGAGGCCGACTATCTCTTCGTCCTGATCTGGCACTTCCGCGCCGAAGTGATCCGCGACGAGATCGAGTATCTGAAGCGCGGCGGCAAATTGGTGTTCGATCTGCCGCGGCTGCATGTGGTCGATGCGAGCAACTATCAGCGATACCTCGACCACAACTTCGAGGATCTCGCCTTCTCGCTCTGAGCGGCGACTTGCCTTCGGTCTGCAACGTGAACGCCGGCAGCGACCCGTGGCGAGGACGGCGGGTGCTCGTCACCGGCGCCACGGGTTTTCTCGGCAGCTGGCTGGTGAAAGCGCTGGCCGAGCGCGGGGCGCAGGTGCTTGCCGGGCAAGGCACCAGCCGCCCCGAGCGCAACGTGGCGCTCGCTCAGCAGCGGCCGAACGTCCAGACCATCCCGTTCCGGCTTGAGGACAAAATGCTGCTTGAACGCTGCCTTCAGGGGCACGGGATTGACAGCGTGTTCCACCTGGCGGCCGGCAACACCAACCTGCGCGCCGGCGTCGCTCCGCTGCCCCTATTCGAGGCGAATGTCCGCGGCGTCTATCTCCTCCTCGAAGCGGTCCGCCAGACGCCGACCGTGCGGCGGGTCGTCATCGCCTCAAGCGCCGAGGCTCGCGGCGGCCGGCGGGCGGGGGAGGCCGGTGAACAACGGGTGAAGCGCCATGCCTACCAAGCCTCGAAGCTGGCGGCCGAGTTGATTACGCAGTCCTACCACGACACGTTCGGCCTTCCGGTGGCCGTCGCCCGTTGCTACAACGTCTACGGCGGCGGCGACTTCAACTGGAACCGGCTGATTCCGGGCACCATCCGGTCGGTGCTGACGGGCGCGTCGCCGGTGCTGCGAAGCGATGGCACACTGCGGCGAGACTACATTCATGTCGACGATATCGTCGCGGCCTATCTGGCGCTCGGCCAGCGCGCGGGCGACGAGGGGGTTCGCGGCGAGATCTTCCATTTCGGCACCGGCGCGCGGCACTCCACGCTGGAAATCGTGTGCGAGATCATCCGGTTGTCCGGTCGCGCCGGCCTGGCGCCCGTCGTGCGCAACGAGTCCAAGGACGAGATTGTCGGCGAGGACGAGTCGTTCGAGCGCGAGGCTGCCGTGCTCGGGTGGCGCAGCACCGTCGGGATCGACCTCGGCCTCGCCTCGACCCTTGCGTGGTATGAGGAGCATTTGGACGAACTGAAAAGCGCCTGAGTCGCCGATGGCCGAATCGCCCGCCAACTCCCAACCCGTCAGCCCCATGACCGATACCAACATTCCCCTCCCGGACCGCCACACGGTTGCCGCCTACTTTAACGTCAAGAACTGCCCGGAGCTGCTGGCCGAAAGCCTGCCAAAGGCCCTCTGGGCCGACGAAGTCATCATCGCCGACTTCAGCGACAACGACCGGATCTGGCAGCTGTGTGCGACTTCGTTTCCGCAGGTGAAGTATGTGCGCTCGACGATCGACGACATCTTCGGGCGCGTGAAGTCGATCATCCCGATGGTGGAGTCCGACTTCATCCTCATGATCGATTCGGACGAGTTCTACACCGAGGCACTCGCGCGCGAAATCCAAGAGGTGCTGCGCAGGCCGTGCGAATATGACGGTTTTCACGTGCCGCAGATCTATCACAACATGGGCGTCTGCTTCGGACGCGGGGCGGCGTGGATGCGCCTGTTTCGCAAGGATCGCGTCAACCTGCCGTTGAAGGGTTCCGCGCACCTCATGCCCACGGTGATGGGCAAGTCCGCCACGTTGAAGGAATGCTACGACCACATCAACAACCCAAAGCTGGGCATGGTGGCGGTAAAGCATTTTCGCTATGAGGCGATGGCCGCCTACCGGATGACCGATGACGAGCTGCGGGCGCGCTGCTTGGAGAACCTGGGCGGCTGGAAGCTGGTCGGCCATTTCATCACGCGCATGATCAAAATCAACGGACGCATGCTGCGCGACTTCCTGCGTCATCGGAAATTCGGCTTCGCCGGCCTCTGCCACTGTTACGACAACCTCTTCCGGTCGATCGCCGAGGACGTGTGTGTCACCGAAGAGTGGAAGATGCGGCGCGGTGTAGTGGAGCGGGGAAACCGTGGCTACTATTGATGCCGCCTCGTTTGGCGCGACGAACCGTGACCTCTGACACACCAGCCGGAAACACTCATGGCAACCCCACGCATACTCGTTCTCGGCGGCACCGGCATGCTCGGCCACAAGGTGGTTCAGACCCTGGCGCCAAGTTTTGAAACCTCCGCAGCCGTGCGGCGCGGACGCGCACTGTCGAGGCTGCCTGGCATCGATCGCGTCAAGATCCTGGAGGGCGTGGATGTCACCCAGCAGGACGCCGTCGCGGCGATGCTCGCGGCGGTCAAACCGGCCGTGATCGTGAACTGCATCGGCGTCGTGAAGCAACTGGCCGCGGCGAAAGATCCCGTCCCTAGTCTGACGATCAACTCATTGCTGCCCCACCGGCTGGCCGCCCTGGCCCGGCTGGGTGGCGCACGTCTTATCCACATCAGCACGGACTGCGTCTTTTCCGGCCGCAAGGGGATGTATCAGGAGACGGACGTGGCGGACGCGGAGGATTTGTATGGGCGGAGCAAATTGCTGGGCGAAGTGGGCGGGGAGCAATGCCTGACGTTGCGCACGTCCATCATCGGCCGGGAGCTCGAGTCGGCCAACGGCTTGGTGGAGTGGTTCCTTTCACAGCGGGGCGGACGGGTGAAGGGATACTCGACAGCGATTTTCAGCGGACTGACGACGATCGCCCTTGCCCAGGAAATTCATCGAGTGATCGCCGAATTCCCGGGCCTGAACGGCCTCTATCAGGTGTCGGTGGACGCCATCGACAAAGCCACGCTTCTAGGCTTGCTGCGATCGGCGTTTCACGCCGCGGTGGAGGTGATTCCCGACGGCAGCCTGAAGATCGATCGGAGCCTGGTCTCGACGCGCTATCGCCAAGCCACGGGCTTCACCCCGCCCTCGTGGTCGAGGTTGGTGGAGGAAATGGCCGCGGATGCCCGCTTGGTCGGCTATGACCGTCGCGCAGGAGGCCAGCCATGATCGCATCCTCTTCGTCGGTGGAACGCCCTCCCGCCCCCGCCACCGGCGCGGCGCCGCGGGTCTCGATCATCATGCCCACCTACCAGCGCGCGACGGTCCTGACCGAAGTTGTGCATGACGTGCTGGCCCAGGATTTTTCCGACTTCGAATTGCTGGTGCTCAATGACGGCTCGATCGATGGCACCGACGCGGCAATGCGAAAAATCACCGATCCCCGGCTGCGCTACATGCGACCGGGACGGCTTGGGATACCAGCAATCCTGAACGAGGGCTTCCGTCACGTGCGTGGCGAATACCTCATTATCATGCACGATCATGACGGTTACGCCCGGGACATGCTGTCGTCGTTCGTGCGGGTGCTGGACAAAAATCCCAACGTCGGCTTCGTCTTCAGCGGGTTGGTCCTTTGCGACAGTGAAGGAAAGGCAGAAGTGCGGCGCGACGTGCACAACTTCCCGCCGATCACTCCCGGTCTGCGGTTCCTCCGCGAACAGTATCTGCCCAGAGTGGACAGTTGCACTAGCGTCTGGACCCTGATCCGGCGCAGCCTTCTCGGGGATCATTTTCTGGATCCTGCGGTGGGTGGTGCGGCCGACGTTGAGTTGTGGCATCGGCTTTGCACACTGGGCGACGTTGCCTACGTCAACCGTCCCTTGGTGCGCATGCGCGGGCGCGATCCGAAGAGCCAGTTTTTCTTGTCCGAGGCAGAACTCCTCTGTCGCATTCTGCGGGGCAAGCAGAAATACCTGCGATATGCCGTCGATGATCAGGCGCGGCAGAAGGCCCTGCACGTGTGGCGCCGTGCAGCGGATCGGGCGGTTTTTTCCAATCTCTACAAGTGCTTTCGGGCCAGAAATCACGCGGCCCGGCCGATGATCGGCGTGCTGGCAGGCGAGTGGGGAGGCATTCGGGCGAGATTCGCCTTGGGCATGGCGGAGACGCTCCCCCGCTGGGTCAACGTGTGTATGCTCGGTGCTCTTCGCTACGCCCACCAAGTGCGCCTGAAGTTTACCTCCCCCACGAAGTTGGTCGACACCAGCGTGGCACAAACTACGAGCTGAGGTCGCTCAAGAAGACGATTGAGACCACATGCTGCTGGCTAGCCCGAGGCCTCAAATGGTGCTCTCCCACCCCGACAAGAATTCGATGCCAGGAAAAGCGAATGACGTTGCCCGCGGCGCCCGCTCACAGGAATTGCTGGCCAGTGGCCCGCGCCGATTTGTGCGAGGTATCGGAGCTTCAACCATCATGCTCGGTCTCTCTTACCTGAGCAATTTCCTGCTCGTGCCGATCATCCTTCACGCGTGGGGGCCGACGGGCTACGGACTTTGGGTGACGCTTTTTGCGGCCGTCTCCTACCTTGCACTGCTCGATCTGGGCGGCCAGACCTATGTGCAGAATATTCTCGCGACGAGCTATGCGCGCGAGGATCACGCCGAATTTCGCCGGGCGCTGTCGCAGGGAGTCGCGACTTACCTTTGGTTGGGCGCGGGCTGCTTCGCGCTTTGGAGCATCGTGGTAGCATGGGCGTGGTTCTGGCCGCCACCTTTGCTGGGCCGCACGCTGTCGACAACCGAGCTAGTCGTGCTGCTCATTCTGGCCGCCAACCAATTTCTAATCTCCATCCCTTTTGGAATATTCGGCACCTCCTATCGCGCCACGGGCCGATTCACGCGCGCGGCGATGCTCGGCAACGTCAACAAGATCATGCTGTTTGGATTGTCGGTGGCGGTGCTGCTGGGCGCAGGCGGCCCCGAGCTCCTGGCCGCCGCTTATCTGGCCGTGGGTGCCATCTCCCTCGTGATTCTCTGGCTCGATTCCCGGCGCTTCCTCCCTGATGCGTGGCCGCTGGATCTCTCGTGGAAGACGGCGCGAAGCGGATTCGCCGCGCTGAAAGGCTCGTTTTTTAACTGGCTGGTGACGCTCAGCAACATGGTGAACCAGCAGACGCCTCTGCTCATCCTGGCGAAATTCGCGCCGACCCACCTTGTCGCTTTGTTCGCCACGCATCGCATGATCGCGAATCTGGCGGCGTATGCGCCCGGCATCGTCACCGGCCCGATCCTGCCGGAACTCAGCTATCTCTGGTCCTTGGGGAAATTCGAGGCGTTCCGCCGGCTGATTGTCCGGGCGGTGGCCGTCATGATCCTTGCGACGGGACTGGTGGCGTTGGTGGTGTTTTTTCTCGCGCCTTTTTTTTTCGTGCGATGGACAGCGGGTCATGTTCCGCTGGACGCGTGGCTGCTGGCGGCTTGCCTGCTGCAGGGAGTCACGAACTCCGCTACCACGGCAGCAAGCTGGGCGCTGATCGCGACCAACCGCCATCGGCTCTACAGCCTGAGCTGCGTGTTTCAGTCGCTGGTGTTCGTTGTCACGGCGGCCTTGGTGGTGCCGAGATGGGGTCCGCTTGGGCTGATCGCTGCCATGGTGGTGTTGGATGTAGTGTTTCTTGGCCTGGCCCTGCCGGCGCTCGTCGCGCGCGTATTGCCCGGCGCAGCCCGAGCCCTCCTTCGGGCTTCGGCGCTCTCGTTCGCGGCGCTCGCGGTGGTGGCGGGAATCCTGGCGGGCGTGTCGCGGTGGCTGCCGTCCGTCTGGGTTCTTCCGCTGGCCTTGGCGGTGATCACCGCCTTTGGCGTGGCACTCCTGATGACGCTGAATCATCGGTGGAGCGGTGCAACGGAGGCATCGGCCGCCCGGATGGCGCCTTCGTCGTGAACGACCTCGTTGATGGAATTTCCCTCCCATGCGCGCTAGAACCCGGCTGCGATTGAAGTGGAAACAAAAGGCCGCGTTGTTCCGGCTGTTCTCGCTCCTGCCCGGCGGCGGCGACTCGTTCCAATACTTCCTGAGGCGGAAGATCACCCGCTCGCTGCCGCGGAGCCCGGAGGCGTGCGACAAAGCGCTTGAGCTGGTGCTGAAGCACATGCGTAACCTCTACGGCGGCGGTCCGCCGCAGGGGCTCTACTATGAGTTCGGCGCCGGCTGGGACAGTTTCCAGAACATCGCGCTCTACTGCCATGGCGTCGATCGCCAATTGCTCATCGACATCATGCCGCTGCTGCGGCGTGAGCTCGCGAACGACGCGGTGAGCTACTTCGGCAGCGCGAAAAACGACAGTTTGATCCGCCAGTCGCCGGGGCCGCTGGGAAGCGACTTTCGCGCCGACTTGGCGCGATTCTATGGCATCGACTACCAAGCTCCGAGCGATGCGCAGAAGGTCAGCCTGCCGGACGGCTCGGTTCGGGCGATCGCCACGACCAACACGCTGGAGCACATCCCTTTTCCGGTCCTGCGAAACATCATGCGGGAGTGCCGGCGGCTTTGCGCGCCTGATGCCCGGCTTAGCATGCGCATCGACTACAGCGATCATTACGCGCACATCGACCGAGCGATCACGCCCTTCAACTTTCTTCAATTCAGCACGGAGGAATGGGCGCGCTACAACCTCACGAATCACTACCAGAATCGCGGGCGCCATCCCGATTATCTCAACCTGTTCAGGGACGCCGGGTTCGAGGTGGTTTCCGAGGAGGTGACTCGGCCACCGGGCTGGCGAGAACTCCTGCGAAGCGTGGTCAGGGATCGCGACTATCAGGGCTACGACGAGGAAAGCGCGGCGATCATTGATGCCTTGATCTGCCTCCGGCCGGCCTGAAACACTAGTCAGCTCGGCCACTCAGTTCGCCCACGAAACGATGCAATTTGAATCTCTACCGCTTTTCGCCGTATTCGCGATCTCGTGCGCCTACTTCCGGTGGCTGCTCGGGAGCTGGCTGACGCCGCCGGCGTTCTGCGCGCTCTACTGGACAGTGGTGATTGGGCTCAACCTGTTCTTTCCCGAATACCAACTGCTCACCGGCGGACTGGTTTACATCCTCGCGGTGATGTGGGCGTTCGTGATTGGCCACGCCGTCACGGGCCATATCGCGCCCATGGGCGATGGCAGCCTTCGCCGCCAGTTTCACGTGGGAACTGCGATAAGTTCGAAGATATTTCGCATCGGGTTGGTCATCCAGATCTCGACGAGCCTGTTTTACGTCACGATCCTGCGGACGGCCGGCGTGGTGAATATCGACAACATCTCCATTCTCGTCCAGTTTCTGCTCGTCGGCCACTACATTGGTCCGTTGGCGGCCGGTCTCCTGCTTGGGTGTCGCGCGCTGGGACGGGTTGATCGATGGCTGTCAGTGCTGGTGCTGGTGCCCGGGCTGGTCATTTCCGTCATCTACACGGGACGGACGGCGTTTTTCGGACCGTTGATCCTGTTCCTTACCAGCTACGTTGCCGGATCTGTGGTGATCGCACCACGTCAGACTGCGCTGTTTTCCGTGCGACGAGCCGTCTTCGTCGTGGGTCTCTTTTTCGCGAGCAGCCTTTACGGAACGGCGATCTACGTTCTACGAGTCGCGCGCGGGGATACCGAATTCGCGACGCTGGGCGAAAAATTCACCGAGTTCGCCATGTCCTTCAACGCGGAGTCGTGGTCGAACTCCTACGAGAAAATTCGCAGCCACCTCTACGGGCAGCCCTCTTCATTTTGCTTCATGTTTCGCGATTTCTTCATCCAGCCGACTTTTCAGCCTGTTTATGGCCGATTCATGTTTGAGGGGCCGGCGCGGCTCCTTTGGGGAGCGGAACGCGTCACCCATGAGAACTATGTGACCTCAGACAACGTTGAAACCAACGTCTATACGATTTTTGCCTCGCCGATCGAAGACTTTGGAGTTTGGGGCTCAGCGGTGTGGTGGCTGGGCCTCGGGTTGTTTTCCGGCTACGTCTATCGGCTCACTCAAGCCGGCTCCATCGCCGGAGCGGCTTGCGTCGCGATTCTGCTGACCAACCTAGAGATCGGGTCGTCGTTTCAGTTCCGGTATAACAGCGTGACATGCGCCTATATCATGGTCGTCGTGATCGGCTGGCTGATTGATCGCCAGCATTCCTTCAAACGGATGCCCGTCGCGCCTCCCGTGGTGATTCCACCCGACCGACACGAACCCCTACCGCAGGCGCCACTGTTCCCAACGGAGCGGCGGACCTGACCATCAATGAGAATCGTCTACACCGGCCCGCTGACCCCGGGCAGCATGTCCACCGCGCGCGTTGACGGATTGCGCGAACTCGGGCACGAGGTCACGACTGTCGATCAACGGCCCTTCTTTCGCGCCGGGACCTTCTGGTCCCGCCTGCAAGGCAGCCTCCTGATCGGACCGGCCGTGACGGCCTACGAGCAAACGGTGATCACTGAGGTTTTCGCCACCAGGCCCGATTTACTTTTCGTGGATCTTGCGGTGTATCTGCGGCCCCCGGCGGTTCGGCAGCTGCGCGAGTCCGGCACCACGCTGCTGGAATACAACACCGACTACTACGGCACGCAGAAACACATCTTCCGCCACCTGAAACATACCGCCTATCTCTACGACCTCCACGTCAACACGAACATTTTCAATCGGGACATCCTGCTATCCTGGGGTTCGCGGAAGATTGTGATGACACAATTCGGCTACGACCCCGCGGAGCATTTCCCCGTGCAGCCGACCGACGCAGAGCGCGGGCGCTTCGCTTGCGACGTGGCGTTTTGCGGCCATCGCGAGCCGTTCTACGAGGAGATGCTGCGGGCCCTGAAAAAATCGGGGTTGAAGCTGCGCGTGGCAGGACGGAAGTGGGTCGGCGCCGATTTCCTCGGGAAGGACGAGGCGGTCGGCTACGTCACGCCTGCCGAATACCGCGCGATGATCTGCTCGGCCAGGATTGCGCCGACGTTCCTGTCGAAATGGAACCTGAACACATGCGGAACACGCACCTTCGAAGTGGTGGCGATGGGAGCGTTCCTGCTAGGCGAGCGCACCGACGAGCAGGTGACCTATTTCAAAGAGGGCGTCGAAGCCGAGTTCTTCTGCAGTGCGGACGAACTGGTGCACAAGGCGCACCAGTATTGCGGGAACGAGGTCCGCCGAATGCGGGTGGCCGCCGCCGGCCGCCAGCGGTGCCTTCAGTCCGGCTATTCCCTGCTCGAGCGCACGCGCGTGATGATGGAGGACATCGAGAAGGCGAAGGCCCATTGAAGCGATCCGCCCTCATTCTGACCGGCCAGTTTCCTCCGGACATCGGCGGCATCGGCACGTTTGCCGAGCAGATTGCCGAGGCGCGGGCGAGCGACGGGGTCGAAGTGACCGTGCTAACTTCGACAGGTGCCGTGCCGGAGGCTGATTGCGGCCGGCGCTATCGCGTTCGCCGCGGTCCGGGCAGCTTGAACCGGAAGTTTTTCAAGCTGGTTTCCATGGTCTGGCTGGCGGTCGTCGAGCTCCGTCGGACGGGCCGGGGCACGACATTGATCGCCATGGCTTGGCCGCACGAGGGGACGGTCGCCTATCTCGTTTCGCGCCTACTCCGGATCTCCTATGCGGTAGTCGTGCATGGGTCGGAGATCACCTGGCACGCGCGCGGGTCGGTCACCCTTCGCTTGATGCAGACGATTCTCGGCGGTGCGGCGAGAGTGCTGGCAAACAGCCGCTACACGTTGCGGCTGGCCAGCACCTATTTCGCTGATCGCGGCCAGGCGTTCGTGCTCAACCCGTGCATCGGCCCCGTTACGTTGTCCGACGACAACGTCCGCGACAACGCTCTTGAGGCGAAGTGGGAACTCGGCGGCCGGCGGGTTCTGTTCACGGCGTCGCGGCTGACCCGCCGGAAGGGCCACGCAGAGGTGATCCGTGCGCTCGCCCTGCTGCGCGCGGAATTTCCCACGCTGTGCTATGTCTTCACCGGCGACGGCGCCTATGCGGCCGAGCTGCAGCGAACGGCCCGGGACGCCGGTTGCGAGGACATGCTTCGTCCCGTCGGGCGCGTCAATCTCGAGACCCTTGATTGGCTGTATCGGCGCTGCGACCTCTATGTCTCGCCGGGCTCGGCGGACGACTACGATTACGAAGGCTTCGGGATTTCGTTCCTTGAGGCAGCGGTGCATGGCAAAGTTGCCGTCGCCGGCCAAGATGGCGGGGTCGCTGATGCAATCGTCGATGGCGAAACCGGGGTGCTGGTGAACCCCCAGGCTACCGAGGAACTGGCCGGCACGATCCGGCGCTTACTTCGGGATGACGCGGCGCGGGCCGAAATGGGGCGGCGCGCACGTCGGCGAGCGTTGGACGAGTTTGGCCTGCCCGCCATGACTCGCCGCCTGCGAGAAATCGACCTGCCGGCGTCCCAGCATCTGGCGGGCGCTGACGCTCCCAGTGTCAAAATCACCGCTCCGCAGTCGAAACACGTATGAATCACGTTCCGCGCTTCACTTTTGATCCGAAAGCAACGAGAAGCGGCATCTCCATCATCATCCCGTGCCTAAACGAGGAGACGCACATCAAGAAGTGCGTCGATTCCGCGCTCGCCTTCGCGGCTCCGTCCGACCTTGCGATCGAAGTAGTAGTGCTTGACGGCATGTCCACGGATCAGACGTGGGTTCTCCTACAGGAGAACTATGCACGCCACCCACGCGTGAAGCTCATCCGCAATCCTGGGCGCTCTCAATCAGCCGCGCTCAACCTCGCCCTCCCGCAGGCCGAAGGTGAATGGATCATGCGGCTCGACGCGCACTCCTTTTATCCGCCGGACTACCTTGAGGAGTGCCTCGCGACGGCCCGACGCACCGGTGCGGACAATGTCGGCGGGTTGTTCATCACTCTGCCGGGCGGCGATTCCTACGAGGCCCGGCTAGTGCAGGCGATGACGACGCACAAGTTCGGTGTTGGCAACTCCGGGTTCCGCGTAAACGAAGGTGAAGGCCCGGCAGACACAGTTCCGTATGGGTTCTACCGCCGCGAGGTCTTCGATCGGCTGGGCGGATTCGACGAGCGGCTGCTGCGGGCACAGGATTACGAGTTCAACCGCCGGATTCTGGCGCAGGGAGGTCAGATCTGGCGGAATCCACGGATTCAAGTGCACTACCACAATCAGCGGACGCTCGCGAAATTCTACCGAAAGCAGCTTGTCTTGGAGGCGC
>SXGR01050467.1_pt1 | contig 12642 bp, 6 predicted proteins | sample 3174711 | NCBI WGS metagenome assembly SXGR01 (sample SAMN11356860, study PRJNA531348) | freshwater metagenome | isolation source: freshwater sample F1-60 | place: China: Fuxian Lake, Yuxi | collected 2017-12-25
GGCACGGACCTGCTGGGGCTCAGACAGCTCTCGCCTGCTCCACGGGGCTGGCGCCCCGCGTTCGCAGGCTCGAGAACTCGCCCAGCAGGATCGTGCCGCCGCCTCACACGGTTGGGGTGCGGCAGGGGGAGTGGGGGGGGATTGTGTAGCGATCGATTGAACTAAAGGATCGCATTGCGCCGCGATACGCTGCCCACGTGCCGATTGAATCTCCGTCCTATCGACGAATTCGTCGGGTCAACGGTTTGCCGGTTGAGGGTCTTTATGACAGTCTGATTGACGGTCGAGTGTCGGAGCTGCTGGAGTCCGCGCGTCGTGCGGGATTCGAGGTGGCGACGCGGCCGATGAGGGGTCGCGATGCGCGACTTGTAGCACGAGAGCTGGCGGTGTCGCTTCTGGAGTCCCTTGAGGCGCGGCTCGGACTTGATGACAAAGCCACGCAGTCGGACATCGAGCTCGCAAATCGGTTGCTCACCTTCATCGGAGACGGATCTGATGGCGAGTCGGTACGAGTGACCGCGCTCCAGCCGCAGGTACTCGAGCGCATCGGCCCAAAGCGCGGCGAACAGCCGCCGGATCTTTCCGACCACGGACTCCTCACGGGCCGAGAAGGCACCGAGAGCCTCTTGCTTCAGTTGAAGCGAGAGCTGGCTACCTGCGATCGTGTGGACTGGCTGGTGTCGTTCATCAAACTCAGCGCCGTGAAGTTGCTACAGAGCGATGTGGCCGCATTTCTTGAGCGTGGCGGCTCAATGCGCGTGGTCACGACCGCGTACATGGGCGCAACAGACCCCAAGGCACTGGACGTTCTTGCATCACTGTCGAGGCAGCATCACGGACGGCTGCGGATTCGCTTCTCAACGGAAACTGATTCCACCCGACTTCATGCCAAGGCCTACATCCACGCGAGAAGTAGTGGCTTCGGGAGCGCATACGTTGGATCTGCGAATCTGTCCCGACCAGCGCTCACCGAAGGGCTTGAATGGACCGTTCGGCTGTCTCAAGTCGCTTCGCCTGGTTTGTGGACCAAGATCGAGGAGACATTCGACCAGTGGTGGGGTGACCCTGAGTTCACCGAGTACGGCCTCGAAGAAGACCACCCGACTCACCAGCAGTTCAGAGACTTGGTAGCGCGCGAGTCGGGCGCGCTCGCGGGGGTGGCTCCTCAGGCGGTCTCGCTTCCGCTCTTTGATCTTGAGCCCAAACCGTTCCAGCAGGCGATCCTCGACAGGATTGAGGTTGATCGTTCGCTCGGTCGTCGACGGCATCTTGTCGTGGCGGCGACAGGTACTGGCAAGACGATGATTGCGGCCTTCGACTATCGCCGATTCGAAGCCGATTTCGTGGCTCGGGAAGGGCGCCGTCCCAAGCTGCTGTACATCGCGCATTCAGAGCGCATCCTGCGTCAAGCTCGGGTCATGTTCGGCCAAGTCTTGCGTGATCTCAACTTCGGTGGTTTTTTGGTGGGCGGAGAGAACGATTGGCCTTGTCAGGCTCTGTTCGCCTCGATTCAGTCGTGGTCGGCTCGAGTGCGTGACGGCTGCATTTCCCCAGGTGACTTCGACTATGTCGTCGTCGACGAAGTTCATCACGGCGAAGCGCCGACGTGGCGCGAGCTTCTTGAGTCCCTCGATCCTGCGTCACTGCTCGGGCTGACTGCAACGCCTGAGCGCGCTGATGGATCTGATGTAACCCGGCACTTTGAATCTCGAGTGACGGCCGAGATTCGACTACCCGATGCAATTGCCCGTCGATTACTTGTGCCGTTTCGGTACTTCGGGGTTACAGATGACATCGACCTCCGTGAGGTCGGCTGGTCGCGTCAGCGCGGCTATGTCATGTCTGCTGTCGAGAGTCGATACATCCTGGCTGGTCAATCTTGGGTGAGTGGGGTGAGCGCCGCGATTGACAACTATGTTGCCAGTCCCTCGCGAATGCGTGCGATCGGATTCTGCAGTGGGGTGGACCATGCTCGTTACATGGCCAAAGTGTTTGAGCAGTGGCGCGCCGCAGCGGAGCGTGAGGGTCGGTGTGGATTGCGCGCTGAGTCGCTTGATGGTTCTGACGACATTGAACGCCGCGATGAAGTTGTCGGGCGATTGAGGCGTGGGGAGACGCAGCTTGTCTTCGTTGCGGATCTATTCAACGAAGGGGTTGACATTCCAGAGGTTGACACGGTCCTCTTCATGAGGCCCACAAACAGCTTGACCGTGTTCCTTCAACAGCTCGGTCGTGGGCTTCGACTGTCTCCTAGCTCGGGGAAGGATTGTTTGACAGTCTTGGACTTTGTGGGGCAGCACCGTCAGGAGTATCGGTTCGATCAACGGCTGAAAGCGCTGCTCGCTGATCCAGCAGTTCCTATAGAAGGTCAAGTCAGAGGTGGGTTCTCGGCACTACCTGCCGGTTGCTCGGTCACGTTAGAACGAGTTGCACAGGAGCGTGTGATCGCCAGCATTCGCTCTGCGATTCGTGGTCTTACCGCGCAGTGGGTGGAAGACCTCAGATTCCAGCGTGAACAACTCGGACGCCATCCCTCGCTTCGAGAGTTCCTTGACTGGCGCCAGCTCAATCCTCGCGAGCTGTACTCGGGGCAAGGCGGAAGGCGGACGTGGCACGCGCTTCGTCAGGCAGTGGAGGGTGATGGCAGTACAGGTGATCTTGGCTCTATCTCGCCATTTCTCGCTGGGCTTGGCGCTCTCGCAGCTATTCGCGACAACGCAACTGCCTCGTTCGGTGTGAAGCTCCTGAAGGAGCTCGAGCATTCTGATCCGCAGACCTTAGTGGATGGTCTGTCCAAGGCCGACCAGTTGCGCAGCGACATGGTGTGCGTTGGCTTCGCAGATGCCGTGAAGCACAAGCGGGGGCTGGATCGCGCAGCCAGTGTGCTCGACGTCCTTGCCGAGTTGAGAGAGAACGTAGTGCTGCGCACGGAGTGTCAAGACCTGCTTGATGCCAGTGTGGCAAGTGCAGTCCAGCCTCGTCTCGCGCTTGCCGAGAGCGCGACGCCCCCCGTGCCGCTTGCTGTGCACGGGTGCTATTCGCGATCACAAGTCCTTGCCGCATTCGGTTGGCCGTCGGTCTGGTCAACGACGCATCAGTCGGGGGTACTGTGGATCCAGCCGCACTTGGCCTATCTAATGTTCGTGACGCTCGACAAGGACGAAGCGGGGTTCACAGAACGCACGCGATATCGAGACTACGCAGTGAGTCCCGCGGTGTTCCACTGGCAGAGTCCTGCTTCAACCTATGTTGAGTCGGACGGTGGGCAGCGAGTCCTCAGCGCGAAACAGGGGCTAGGCACGATGTGGCTCTTTGTGCGCCAAAGCCAGAAGGACGAGTTCGGCTCTTCTCCGTTCTGCTTCATGGGTTCCTTCCGGCCAACTGAGCTTCAGGGGGAGCGACCCATCAGTGTTACTGGTGAACTCGCCGTGCCCTTGCCACCAGCTTGGTTCGAGATTGCATCTCGCGCGCGTTAGTTGGCGCCAGCGTTTGGCGCAGTCTCGGCCTCGGTCTTGCCGGAGTAAGCACGGCAGTTTGAGCGATCCGATTTAAGCCGTTATCTCAAGGTACTGATTATCATTGATTGCATCATGGCCGCCAAGAAGAAGCACGGGGTGTTCCTTGACCTTGATCTGCGCGAGCACCGCGTTGCAACCAAGGATGTCATGTTTTTCGTTTATCGCGGGCGTTCCGCGACCAAAGCAAAGTTTGGAGAAATGCGGGTGTCCCAAGGTGCCGTGGTCTGGCGGGGGCGCGGGGAAAAGATCGGCCGAAAGCTCGGCTGGACCGCGCTGAGCAGACTGTTCGAGGAGCAGGGGATCAGGCAGGAAGTTCGTAAACCCAACGCCCGGAAGTCAGTCTCCCGCCGGGCGAGGGGGTAGCCAAAGTCACCGTCTACGTTGATACTTGGGGGGCGAGCGGCATTCGGTCTCGACGTGCGGTCGCCTTGTTTGCTGCCCTGTTTCATCATCTGGGGCATGACGGTTGCGGCGGGGCGCGTGCTGAGAGCCTTGAGGCGACCCTCATGTTCACCAGCCACACGGTGCGTGTGGCTCATAACTGTGTATTCTTACTTCCCTGATCCCGTGGGTTCGAAAGTACCGGACGCAAAGGATGTTGCAACATGTTACGCTGCTGGTGTTATGCCAACCGAGATCGACGGATCGATCTACTACTACTGCACGGACGTGGCCACCGCGTGCAACGTCTCGAGGCAGACTATCTGGCGATGGCGACAAGAAGGGTTGGTACCAATTGGGCGCTCACGGAGGGGTCGTCATGTGGTCTTTTCGGCGACCGAGTTGGAGTACATACGCGCACATGCACGGCAGCTTGAGGGACCGCGCGTAGCGTCGCCGTCGGAGGTCTATCTCGACAACGCGGCTTCCACGCGACCGCTGCAGATCGTCCGAGATGCGGTTGTACGTGCGATGGAAATCGACTTTGGTAATCCGTCGAGCGCTCACGGTGCCGGACGTCGGGCGCGGCAGGCGCTCGAGGATGCCCGCGATCAGGTCGCCGCTCTGGTTGGCGCAGATCGATCACATGTGGTTTTCACCAGCGGCGGCACCGAGGCAAACAACCTGATGCTCCGCAACGCTTCGGCCTCAGGTATCAAGAGGGTCATCACTTCCGCCGTGGAGCATTCCTCGATTCTCGGCATTGTGGAGTCGCTGCCAAGTCAAGGCATTGAAGTGGTCATTCTGCCTGTTGATTCGAACGGTCGAATCTGCATCGCAGATCTTGAGAACTCCACGATCGATCCGCACACGCTGGTCTCGCTCCAGTGGGCGAACAACGAGACTGGGGTACTCCAGTCGGTGCTGGAAGTCGCGGAGATTGTGGCGCAGCGAGGTGGTCACTTCCACACGGATGCATCGCAGGCGGTGGGCAAGTTTCCACTGGATTTCGCGGGGTCGGCTATCGAGGCGCTTACGATGACAGCGCACAAGGTCCACGGCCCCCAAGGCGTGGGAGCGCTGGTCGTGAAGCCCGCCGCCCTCCCGAGGCCGCTCATGCTTGGTGGCGCTCAGGAGCGGGGGCAGCGCGTCGGCACGGAGAACTTCCCAGGCATCGTTGGTTTTGGTGTCGCCGCGGAGCATCGGCTTGCGACTCTTCGGACATTCATTCGCCAGACTCGTTCATTGCGAGACATTTTTGAGTCAAGCCTTCGAGATTCCCTACGGGACGTTCGGTTCAATGGTGCCCTAGAGAGTCGCGTGTGTACCACTGGAAGTGTGACGATTCCGAATGTGGATGGACAAGCGCTCATTGCCCAACTTGATGCGCGAGGCATTCGTGTGTCGCAGTCTTCGGCGTGCACCAACATGCGCCCAGAGCCCTCTTATGTGTTGCGCGCAATGGGCATGACAGAGGATGAGGCGTACAGCACGATTCGATACGCCATGTCGGAGGACTCAACGTTTGAATCTTGCTCTCGTGCGGCTGCTTGTATCGCAGAGGTGGCAGCCCGGCTTGGAGCGATCCATGCACCGCATGCATTGGCAGCCAACAACAAGGAGGTCGTATAAATGCGATTCGGTGGACACGAATCATTTGCCGTCCGTGAGGGTTGGCTTACGCGGGGGCTCGAGTTACTGACGGGGTCGCCCGAATTGCTCGATGATGAGTATTCAGAGGACCATCTCGGGGTCGGCCGCAACATGGCGAAGGCAACTCGCCATTGGCTCGCTGCTACAGGGCTTGCAGAGGTACAGGAACAAGGCGAAGGAACACTCGCCCCCTCTCAGCTTGGTGCCCTGGTTCGCCGAAAGGACCCGCACTTGTTGGATCTCGCCACCTGGTGGATCCTGCACGTGAATCTCGTCGCCAATCCAAATCAGGCATTCACATGGAACTGGTTCTTCAATCAGTGGTCATTGCAACGCTTTGACCGCTCCCCGTGTATCGAGGCGCTGAAGCGCTACGCCACTGCGAAACTGCCACGGACACCCTCGGCTCGAACGATTGAGAGGGACATCGCCACATTGCTTCAGAGCTACGCTCGGCCAATTCCGGCCCGAATCGATGATCCGGAGGACTCAGCAGATTCTCCGTTTCAGGACCTATCGCTCGTGCACCATCACGCCGGTAGTGGCTACTACCAGCTCAACTACGACCCCAAAGAGATCGGCTTAAACTTGTTCGGGTATGCGCTGAGCCGTATGCCTAGGGCCGCGAGCAGATCCGAAGTCACCATCAATGAGCTTGAGCGGGCGGATTGCAGCCCTGGACGCTGTTTCCTGTTGCGTGGCGATGACATTTACGACCTCTTGCAGCGATTCGAACAAGAAGATCGACGAGCTTTTTCGCTTCGGTCGCAGGCGGGTGAACGGGGGGTCAAGTTTGACGGCAACAAGTCGTCGCTTGAATGGGCGAATGCCCATTACGCGGCCTCGGAGGTGGCAAACAATGTCTGAGCAGTCTCACCGAAACAAGGCGCCTCAGATCGGGGCTTTCCTACGCTCGATCAATGTCCAGCTCGATGCCAGTGAACCCTCCCGAATCGCCCACTTCCGGCCCACAGCGAAGGCGGCCACCTTTCTCGAGAAGCTCTTCTTGGGTTCGTCGCCAGCGGTGCTGGCAACCGCTCCGTATGGTTCGGGGAAGTCGCTCACCGCCACCTATGCGCTTCAGCTTGTTGAGAATCGCGCCGATTGCAAGCCAACGCTTCGATTCCTTGCTGATGCATTTTCGAGTGTCAGTCCGAGCGTCGCTGCCTTCGCATCAAAGCGCGGACATGCTCGTGCCAAGGGTTTGTGCATCGCGATCCAAGGTTTCGCATCGCAACTCCCTCGCGCGCTGTGCGAAGGATTCATCGCTGGTGCGGGCCGGCACGGATCCGTGCGCGGGTTGTCCAAGCGAGTACAACCACTTGCCAAGGCTGACTGCGATGTCGCAGAGACGATGCTTGGTCTGCTATCGATCGCGACTGACTTTGGATTTGACCAAGTGCTGCTCGCTTGGGATGAGTTTGGGCGACACCTTGAGTCGCTTATCGCGAACGGGCGGCCGTCTGAACTGCACGACATTCAGCAGCTCGCGGAGGTGGCGTCGCGCGTCAGGAAGTTCCCCTTTCGGATGTGCGTACTCCTTCACCAGGGCTTCAGCGCCTACGCCGCCGCTACCCCAGATGGGACGCGCCGTGAGTGGAAGAAGATTGAGGAGCGATTCGAGCGGGTTGAATATGTCGATGACAGCAAGGAACTTCTCCGGCTGTTGGTGGAACTCACCGAATCAATGCGCCCAGTGGGGCCGGCGAGTCTGAATACAAGGCAGCTTGCGGGTCGAGCGAAGACGCTGCAGGATTGCGGACTGTTCCGCGAGTTCAAGCTCGACGAACTCGTGGCACTTCTCCAGCGCTGCCATCCATTGAGCCCAGCGACCCTGTATCTCCTGCCTCGGATTTCTGCGCGCGTCGCGCAAAATGAGCGCACGCTGTTCAACTTTCTCCAGTCAGCAGATTTGAGTCAGTTCGTGGGTTGCGATGCCCTGTTTCGCTACTTTGAATCCGCAATGCGTCAGGATGTCGGAGTCGGTGGGACCTACCGTGCATTGCTCGAAACCAACAGCGCAGTAACCAAGTGCGGTACTGATGCAGAAGTCAGGGCGCTGCATACTGCTTGCATACTCTCGATCGGTCTCAGCTCAACCAAGACAAAGATCTCGCGCAACCTGCTCAAGGCAGCCATCGTTGGTCCAGGTGATACGGAGATTGCCGCTGATGCCGTGATCGATCTGCTGATCGAGCGCCGGCTACTGCTCTACCGCCGTCACAGCGACGAGGTCTCGGTGTGGCACGGTACAGATACGAATCTTCGCGAGCGGATCGCCGATCAGGTTTCGTCGTTCAGTGGCTCGTTCCAACTTGGGGACTTTTTGGCACGCGAGTGGCCGCTTATGGCCGTTCGCGCCACTGAACACAACGACCGCTTCCGCATGCGGCGGTTCTTCGACCGCAAGTACTTGCAACCACTAGCCGCCGAAGCTGAAGGGTTTGCTTTGGCGCTGACTGGCGGACAAGAAAACTCGGATGGCACGATCATTCACTTCCTCCCCAACGCGTCGCGGCAAGGGATGGCCGTTGATGCGGATGTGGCGAAGGCGATGACAAAGTGTGCTCGCCAGATGCGGATCATCTCGGTTCCTAGCGAGCCAATCCCGATTGAGGCGGCTGCCATGGAACTGGATGCGATCATGCGGTTGCAGCGGGACCGAGAGCTTCTTGATTCGGATCCACTGGTTGCAGAGGAACTCAGGCAGCTTGAGGACGATGCGCGAACTCACATGCTGCGGTTGCTCGAGCGCGTGTCAAAGCCAGGAACCAGTACGCGGTACTTCTGCGACGGGAAGGAAGTTCCGGTTCGTTGCGCGTCGGATCTTCGCCGTCTTGTGAGCAAATGCTGTGATCGTCTGTTCCCACAGACGGCCGTTCTGCCGAACGAGCAACTCAATCGACGCCGCCCGTCGGCCGTCGTTGTGAATGCACGCAAGAAGTTACTCGGTGCGATCTTGGAGGCTGCTGGTCGGCCAGACCTCGGGTTCCATGAGCCTGCGTTTCAACAGGAGCTTGGTGCGACGGTGGTGGCCCAGTATCGCGCGCTTGTAAAAAACACTGGGCTCTACCGCGAAACATCCAATGACAGATGGGGCTTCGCGCCACCGTCAGCCGTCAAGGATCCTGGACTGGCGGCGGTTTGGCAGGAGGTCCGAGCATTCTTTACCGATCCGAGTCCGCAGCCGAAGCCCTTCGCGCAACTCCTGCGTCGGCTCGCTGCGCCGCCCTACGGCGTTCGACCAGGTGTGTTGCCCGTGCTCATTGCATGTGGCATTCGCGCATTTCCCGTGGTCGGCTCAATGACCCACGAGGGGCAGTATGTGAGCGACATCCGCCCGTCGGTGATCGAGGACCTCTGCAAGGATCCTGCGCGCTTCGCGCTCAACGTCGTGGCAGTGGAAGACGCACAGCGCGAGTACCTCGAGGGTGTCTGTGATTTGTTCCGTGGCCGCCGAGTTTCCGCCGTCGATGATCCAGATCTCGTGCGTCGTGCCTTTGAATGGATCCAGTACTGGAAAGCCGAAGCGCCGGAAGCAACGAGGGTCTCCGATGCGGTGCAGGCTCGTACGGCGAACGTGCGCAAGGCGCTTTGGTCTACCGAGGATCCAGTGCGCATTCTGATGCAGGCGGTGCCTCGCGCGCTCGACGTTGAGAACGGTGATCTCCGAAAGGCGCTCAAGCGGCTGAAGGAGGCAAAGGCCGAGCTTGATGAGGTCGTTTCGGTCTACACGGGGCGGGCGCTTGCAATGATGGCCTCGGCGGTCGGGGCCCAAGCCCAGGATGAATCTGGCACGGAGATCCTCGGGCATCTGAAGCGATGGGCGGATGCGATCCCTGCGCAGGCGCTTGATGAAGTGGCTGAACCCCGTGCAAAGGGCGTTGTTTCGCAGTTGAGCAGCCCGGGGTCTGATCCGGTGCGCTTGGCGAACATGATCAGCGCTCGGCTCACGAAAGCGGTTACCCGCTGGGATGACACAGAGGTGGCAAAGTTTCAGCAGGAGTTCCGCCGGATCGTCGATGTTGTCGAGGAAGCCGCGTTTGCTGCTGCCGCTCGAGGCGCAGGCATCGACGGCGCCTCGAAGGAGCGGCTCGCGAGGCTCATTCAGGCGCGGATCGCTGCTCAGGCCGACACCCTCAGCAAGATTGTCGGCGCAGAGGACGCGAAGCGACGGCTCATCGATACGCTAAGCACCAGTCCTAACTCCCAGGTTCGGTAGCAATCGGGGGACCTCTTCCATGGCGCTACTTAGCGAAGCGATTGCAGCGATCAAGGCGGAACCATCTCTCCGTCACATCGTCTCAGTTTCTGGCGGTAAGGACTCTGCTGCGCTCGCTGTCTACCTCAAGCAGCGCTATCCAGAGATTCCAGCCGAGTACGTGTTCTGTGACACCGGTACCGAGTTGCCAGAGACGTACGAGTATCTGGAGAAGATGGAGGCGGTTCTTGGGATCAAGATCAAGCATGTCAACGCGCTGGAGATGCTCGGTGTTCGGCAGATCCCAGGGCGCACGGCCTTTGATTGGTTCCTGCAGGAGCGCTATAGCGGTTTCCTGCCTTCGCCTCGGATGCGGTGGTGCACCCGTGTGCTCAAGATCCAGCCTTTCGAGCACTTTGTGGGTGACACCAAGTGCTTCAGCTACATCGGCATCAGGGCGGACGAAGCACGTGACGGATACGTGGCGCAGAAGAAGCCGCCGGTCATTTCCGAACGCCCGAACATCGTCCCCATATACCCGTTCCGCGACGACGGCATCCGAATGCCAGACGTGAAGCGGATACTCGAGGAGTCTGGCCTTGGTTTCCCCGACTACTACCGCTGGCGTTCGCGGTCGGGCTGTTATTTCTGCTTCTACCAGCAGCGGGGGGAGTGGCAGCGGCTGCGTGAGGAGCATCCCGACTTGTACGAGGCCGCAAAGAAGTTTGAGCGAGTGAATGGCGACCAGCGATTCACATGGGTCGACGGGAAGTCGCTCGCTGACATCGAACTCGATCCGAAGCGATATCCGCTGCCGCAGATTGATCAGCCAGATGGATGCGCGATTTGTCACTTATAGGCGCCGCATGACAGTTCGGAACGACCGGCGGACGGATAACTTCAGAACCGATGCCCATTCGGCACCGCGTAATCACGACGAGCGTTGATGATGTTGAACCAAGTACCCAGCATCCGACATCGCCTCTACCGGCTCCCCAGAGACCCGCTTGTTACAGAAGTGCTGATTCCTGCATTTGCAAATGCTCGTGAAATTCGCGGTGCATTCGGGTGGTTTAGTTCAGCTTGGCTGGCAACGGTCGCGCATGGGCTGGCGCATTTCATTGCCGCTCAGGATCACGGTCGGATCCAGATGGTGATCGCACCATCATTGTTCGCTACTGACAAAGAGTTCCTCGACGCACTAGTTAACGAGGAACAATGGGTAAGCGAACGAATCGGAAATGTCGTCGCGGCCGCATCCAGACCTAGTGCCGACGCACTTGAACGGCATGCTGTCGAGTGCATGGGATGGATGATTGCTGCTGGCTTGTTGGATTTGAGGGTCGCGATTCCGAAACCGGGGAGCAACTACCATCCGAAGATCTGGTTGTTTGATGACGGGGAACACCAGGTGCTTGTTCGGGGATCTGCCAATGCGACCGAACGGGCACTTGGTTGCGGAATCGAACATATGGACGTGGACTGCTCATGGATCGATCCTGAGCGGGTTCTGCAGTCCAGGGCAATTCTTGATGACTGGACTGCTGGTCACGATGAGCAGTTGCAGGCCGTCCTGCCGTTGCCCCTCGCCCTCAAGCAAGCACTGGTTGCAGTCGCCCCGCCGGTGCCGCCCTCGATTCATGCATATGAGTCGGCCCGAGCTACCTCGCGCCACACTGTTCCTGCATCGCTACCAGCAACCTCCTTCACCATTCCCGTTGACCGCGTTTGGGACAGCGGCAAGTTTAGGCACCAAGGCGAAGCTGTTCGTGCTTGGGAGGCTGCGAAAGGGTGCGGCCTCATAGAAATGGCGACAGGTGCCGGGAAGACTGTAACGGCGCTCGTCTGTGCCCAGCGGCTGCATCTGCGAAGCCAAATGCCGCTGGCAATTGTGATCAGCGCTCCGACTGTTCCGCTTGTCGAACAATGGTCTAGGGCCTGTCGGGAATTCGGAGTCCACACCGTCATCGCCGGCCTGGACTCAACAATCTCGACGCCGATGGCGTACGCGAACGCGCTCCACGACCTAAAGGGGCGGGGTGCTCGGACTGCTCTCGCATTTCCCGTGACTAACTTTCGTGTCGCAACCGCCGAGTTTCAGGAATTGTTCAAGACGCGAGGTCTGCTAGCGGGCATAGATGTTCTTCACATCGGCGACGAAGCGCATACTTTGGGTGCTACGCGATTTCGGGAGTCGAATAGGGACTTTGCGCGGTATCGCCTCGGGCTTTCGGCGACGCCCATGCGTCAGTTTGACGAATTGGGCACAGAGAAGCTTCTTGAGTACTTTGGCAAGATCGTTTACCAATTCGGTTTGGCTCGAGCGATTGGCGTGTGCCTTGTGCCATACAACTACTCCGTTCATCGGGCGTTCCTGGTTGGCGAGGAGCTGGAAGAGTTTTTGGAGCTCTCTTCTAGGGTCGGTCGAGCATTTAGCGCAGCTTCTGCGGGCGACACGGGTGAAATCGGTGCCGCTTTGACGGCACTGCTTATCCAACGAAGGAGTATCACGGAGTGTGCGACCGACAAGTATCGTGTTCTGGCCGAAGTGGTCGCAAGTTTGAGTCGTCGGGACTTAACACTGGTGTACACATCTTCAAAGCGTCCAAGCCAAATGGATGAGGCGATTGCCGTCTTGGCAAACCTCGGTGTGTCTGCCACGCGGATTACCGAGGCAGAATCGGCGGATCGTAAGCAGTTTGATGCCATCATCAGTAACTTCGTCGACGGTGTCGTAGACGTGATCGTTGCAAAAAAGGTGCTGGACGAGGGCGTAGATATTCCGCAAGTGCATCAAGCCATTTTTCTCGCATCGTCAAGCGTAGAGCGGGAGTGGATTCAACTCAGAGGCCGAATCCTGCGCATGGCGACGGGCAAGTACAGCGCTCA
>SXGR01345859.1_pt1 | contig 12641 bp, 9 predicted proteins | sample 3174711 | NCBI WGS metagenome assembly SXGR01 (sample SAMN11356860, study PRJNA531348) | freshwater metagenome | isolation source: freshwater sample F1-60 | place: China: Fuxian Lake, Yuxi | collected 2017-12-25
AACCCACTGTCTGATCAAACTCCAGTTCCGGGACCGGCTCCGCATCCGCACCCACAGGGGACGTCCACTGATTATCCCCGGCTTCTGCTGTTAGGTTTGCCGTCTGGTCAAACTCAAGTTCGGAGATTGCCTCTACTGCTTCTGGAGCAATCAGCTGCTGTGCATTCACCTCCATCGGTGGCGAGCGCGCGGGTGCGATTGCCGGGGCAGTTGTTGGGGCGCCAGCCACTTCTCCAAATTCTCACGCACCACTTGATACGCCGCACTCCGTTCCGGCCGCCGGCGTACGTACACCGCGGCCCGCTTCAACTTGCAATTACTGCTCGCGCTTGTCCCCGGCACAAAAAGCAGCGCTGCTCATAATCAATCGCGCAAATCAAAGATCCGGGTATTCTGGAGCAGATTTACGCCAAGGCGTGAGGGGAAATAGCAACGGAAGTTGTGCCGCCCGACCCTCAAAGGGTCGGGTTTTGAATTCAAGCCTGCTGAAGCCGGCTGTAAAGCCTCCTTCACGGGTCTTGGTTCAATAGCCGGAGGCTTGGAGCCTCCGGCGACATCTCCGTCTAACCCTCCCCGCTCTGATCAATCAGGAACCTGCCCTCGTTGACTTTGCCCAAGCGAGCAGGGTTATAGGTGTAGATGATCGTGCGGCGCGGCGTATTGCTGGTGTTGCGGTCGGAGTGGTGCAGCAGGTACGGGTCGAAGACGATCATATCGCCGGCTGCAAGCGGCACAGGCACGATCTTGCTCTGATCGACGTATGCCGGGTCAATCTCGAATTTGCTGCCCTCCTTGAACGGTAGCATCGGCTTGCCCAGGTGACTGCCGGGGATGACTTGCAGGCATCCGTTGGTCGCGTCAGCGTGGTCAAGATAAATGAAACAGGTGATCAGCTCATCGGTGTGGGCGCGCCAGCAGCAGTTCCAGTCCTGATGCCACGGATAGCGCGAGCCACCCGGCAGCTTGAGGTTGATCTTGTCTTCGAACAGCTCGACCGCGCCATGAAAGATGTCCATCGCCGGTCCGGACACCGCTTCTTCGAAGGCAAGCCCGGCGAAGGTCGGGCTGAAATCGAGAATAGGCTCCAGCTTTCGGATCACCCGTTCCATGCCGGCTTGCTCCGACGCCAGCAGGTTGTTGCGTTCCCACTCGATGCGCGCCGGGTAGCGCTCGGCATCGCGCCCAAACAGCGCCATTAGCCGATCCGCCTCGTCGCGCAGCGGGGGGAGCGCGTCGGGCGGAAGCACACCGCGCAAGACCAGATAGCCTTCGCGCTGATACTGCTCTACGTCAACTCGCGTCCGTTGGGTGTTCATCAAACTGCCTCGAAGGATTGGAAATTTAAATCTACAAACAGTCGGAAATGGTAAGCGCTGTTCCCGCAGTGGTCAAGTGCCACCCTGCACTACTTCCACGCCAGCAATGGCTGAATGGCAATCAATCACTTTTGTTAAATATACCAAGACACATGAGCCGAATACACATGCAAGTTGCATAGAGTATTCAATCCGGCTGCCGCAGCCCTGAACATTCATTGCGCTCCCCAGCAGCTGGACCACGCCTAGTCACGCTGCGCCGCGTGTGCAGTTCCCACAGCGCAGGATTACCAACCCAACGTCAAATCAAACTTCGATAACGCAGCAGCCGCTCGCGCCAAGCGCCATCCTGCGCTAGCAACCGCTAGCTCGGGAGCACAGAAAATCCGCCCCTGTGTCCCCACCCCTGCATTACCCCAGCCGTCTCCCTACTCAGCAACCCGAGCCGCTCAAACAGCCCCAGCACCCGCTGCCGCACTGCCGCCTGCACCCGCTCCACGCAGGCTTTATCCACCCGCGCCCCGCGAAACAATAGCTCCTGCCACCCCTGCGCCACCACCCCGTCCAGCATGGCTGCCCAGCAAGCCCCCGCGGCCACAGGCACGGGGTGCAGACAGCGGCACTCCCCGGAGCCGACACCCGGCGCGATATTTGTGTGCATAGTTGCTGGCGCGCATTACCGGGTGTTTGCGCTCAAGTGCAGCGGTCGGGTGCGCCTGATTGGCTTCATCACAAAGTCAGCGACGGTGCGACAGATACTGGCGCATGTCGGCGAGCCAACAACTGCACCGGCAATCGCACTCGCGCGCTCACCACCGGCAGAGGCGAATGCACAGCAGCAGATTGCCCCATAAGCAGTAGAGGCAGTCCCCGAGATTGAGTTTGACCACACGGCAACCCTCGAAGCAGAAGCCGGGCACGATATGTTGGTGGCCTGTGCCGGTGCCGGTGCGGATGCAGAGCCGGTGCCGGAATTGGAGTTTGATCAGACGTTGGGTTGGTAATTCTGCGCTGCAGGAATAGCATGCGCGGCGGAGCGAGGGTAGGCGTGGTCCAGCCGGCTTGCAGAGCGCACTGAATGGTTACGGCAGGCACTGGTGGATTGAAGACATTGGGCAATTTCCTTATTTTCGCAGCAGATATGTCTCGGAGTACCGAACAAAAGTGATCATTGACCATTATGTAATGGCGGGGGCGAGGTTGGCGCAAATTGGTACTTGAAAAGTGCGGGGCCAGCGGATGCCGTCTAAATGTATTGTGGGCTTGGATTTCCGATCGATAAAACGTGTCCGACATAGAAAACGGCTGTTTTTACTCCCCGAAAAATTTGGCGCTGAAAAACTAGACCTAAAGTTTTTATTGTGGTAAGCTGGCGGCGTGTAAAATATGGTCACATCACTAACTAAACTTCAACTCAGATTTGGGGTTGTGTGAGCGCTTAGGGCACCTTGTGCCGCCAATGCAAAAATATGGAGGCCTGAAATGGTAAACCGAAAGAAACCGACTCGACGGGATTTCCTTAAGCTGGCGGGGGCGGCTAGTGGCAGCTTGGTTCTGGCCGCCTGCACGCCGGCGGAACCCACAGCAACTGCTGCGACTGCCGCCCCCGCTGCGACCGCCGCCCCCGCTGCGACCGCCGCCACCGCTGCGACCGCCGCCACCGCTGCGACCGCCGCCGCCACCGCTACTTCGGCATCTGTCGAAAAGGTGTTCCGCTTGGCCAATGACCTAAGCCTTGGTGGGGCGGAAAACCTTGATCCGCTGTCGCAAAACGTCTGGATTACGCCTGTAGCCCTGATCTTTTCGCGCCTGATGCGCGAAGGCGAGACCGGCGAAGCATCCCCCGAACTGGCGACTAGCTGGACCGCCAATGCCGAAGCGACCGAATGGACCCTGACGCTGCAATCCGGCGTCACCTTCCATGACGGGTCTGCATTCGACGCGGCCGACGTGGCCTATTCGCTGGGACGCATTGAAGATCCAGAACTGGAAAGCCCGGTGGCCTCGGTGCTTAGCATCATCGACCGAGTCGAAGTGATCGACCCCATGACCGTCAAGATCATTCTCGATGCGCCGCATGCCGGCTTGCCTCTGTTGCTGCTGGACTACCGCGTCCGGATCATTCCCAAAGGATCGGGGCCGACTATTACAAAAAACCCGGTGGGTACCGGCCCATTCCGTATCGAATCCTTCGACCCCGAAGGCACCACGACGCTCGTGGCCTATGACGGCTACTGGGAAGGCCAGCCTTTGTTGGACAAGATCCAGTTTACCGCGATCCCCGATGCAGAGGCGCGCAATCAGGCCATGCTTGCTGGACAACTTGACTATAACGGTCTGACCACAGATCAGGCGCCACTCTTTGCGGGCAACGCCGCCTTTCAGGTCCAGTCCTTCCCCAGCGGCGCTTGGATTGGCCTAGCCTTCCGCTCCGATACCGCGCCGTTTGACGATGCCCGAGTTCGCCGCGCGCTGCGCATTGCGGTGGACCGCGATGCCATGCTGAACCTGCTGCAAGGCCCCGACGGGGGCGTGGTTGGCTGTGACACTCCTGTAATCTCCAGCGATCCCTTCCGCGCCAACCTGGACTGCCCGCAAGATATCGAAGGCGCGAAGGCGCTGCTGGCCGAGGCGGGCTATCCCGACGGGATCGACTTCGAGCTGTTTACCTCGGACGTGACGCCCGGCATGATCCGGTTTGCCGAGGTATATCAGGCACAGGTCGCCCCGGCGGGCATTCGTGTCGCCCTGACGGTGGCCCCGTCCGACGGCTACTGGGATGACGTCTGGATGAAGAAATCTGCAGTGGCCACCTCCTGGGACAATCGCCCGGCCGATCAGTTCCTGAACGAGATCTTCCGCAGCGGCGTGCCAAACAACGAAACTTTCTACACCAACCCAGATTTCGATGCGCTGCTCGACAGGGCACGTTCTACTATTGACGTGGCGGCGGCGTTGGAACTGTACGTCGAAGCGCAACAGATCATCTATGATGACGGCGGCGTGCTGATCCCGTTCCTCATGAATGGTCGCCGGGTTCTTAGCGGCAATATCACAGGCATCCCGGCGCTCAAAGAAGAATTCACACGCTGGCATCTGGTCGATATGGCCAAGTGATCCAATGCTGGGGCTGATCCTGCGCAGACTGGGTGCTGCCTGGATCACCGTGGTTGTGGTGGCGGTTGTGGTGTTCGTCGGTGTCGAGCTGATGCCCGGCGATGCCTGCACCGCGATGCTTGGCCGCGATGCCGCACGTTTTGAAGTGTTGGAAAACTGCCGCGACCGGATGGGCCTGAACAGCCCACCGGTCGAACGGTTTTTCGAGTGGGCAAGCGATCTGGCGCAGGGCGATCTGGGTATCTCGATGAAGCGCGAGCGCCCGATTGTCGATATTGTCGGCCCCCGCCTGCGCAATACGCTGATCTTGGCGGTATCGGCGGCCCTTGCCGGAGTGCCGCTGGCCATCGGGCTGGGCGTGATGGTCGCCCTGCGCCGTGAGCGGCCTTTCGACATCATTGTCTCAACAACCGCTTTGGTGGCAATGACGATGCCTGAGTTTGTGGTGGCGGCCCTGCTGATCCTGACATTTGCCATCTGGCTGGGCTGGAGTGCAGGGGTCGTGACCGCGGCCTATGATGCACCCGCGCTGACACTGCTTTTCGCCACGCCCTTGCCTGCCGTCACGCTGGCGCTGGTCTACGTGGCGCATATCCTGCGCATGGTGCGGTCTTCGGTAATCGATACGGCGGGGGCTGACTTCGTCCTGATGGCCCGGATGAAGGGCGTGCCCGAACGGCAGGTAGTGCGGCGCCATCTGCTGCCCAACGCAATCCTGCCGACGATTCCGGTGATCGGCCTGACGCTCGCCTGGCTCTTGTCGGGCGTAGTGATTGTTGAAAGCGCGTTCAACTATCCTGGCATCGGGCGGCTGGCCGTCAACGCTGTGGCGGACCGCGATCTGCCACTGGTGCAGGCCATCACGCTGATCTTCGGTCTGATCTATGTGAGCATGACACTGATTGCCGATCTAATGGCGATGGCGCTTAACCCCCGGCTGCGGACCAGACGGCTATGAGCAGCGCATCCGTTTTGCGCGCCGTCCTGTCACAGCCATCTGGCGCCATTGGCTTGACGTTGGTTGTGGGCCATGTGATGATGGCCGTGCTGTCGCCGCTTGTTCTGCCGCACAATCCGATTGCACAAAGTGCCGACCTGATCCTGCAGGCGCCAAGCCTGACGCACCCCTTTGGCACCGACCGGCTGGGGCGGGATATCCTGTCGCGCATCATGCTGGGCGGGCGCGAGGCGATGCTGATTGCCACCGTCTCCACCCTTGTCGCGATGGTCTGGGGTACGGCTGTTGGACTGTTTCTGGCCCTGATCGGCGGCCGGACCGATGCCTACGCGATGCGGATCGTCGATGCGCTCAGCTCGATTCCGGGCATTCTGATCGTGATGATCTTTGTTGCTGCCCTGGGGGTCGGGGCGATGGCGCTGATCCCGATCCTGGGCTATTCCTACGGCCTCTCCGTGGTCTATATCGCGCGAGCCGCGGCACTCGACTTTGTTGCCCGCGATTTTGTGCTGGCCGCCCAGGCGCGGGGAGAAGCGCGCACAACGATCCTGATTCGCGAGATCCTGCCCAATGTGCGCGATTCGCTGGCGGTGCAGGGTGCGATGCAATGGTCATGGTTGCTGCTCGGTATCGCGTCGCTGTCGTTTCTGGGTCTGGGCGTGGCTCCGCCGACGCCCGACTGGGGGCTGATGATCGCCGATGCGCGCGGCGTGATGTCAACCGCTCCTTGGGCAGTCCTTTGGCCGATGGCGATGCTGTCGAGCCTGATCGTCAGCGTCAATCTTACGGCGGATGCCTTTGCCAAAGCCCTGGGCGTGGATCGGCAGTCGGGCGTTAGGGGCGAATGACCCTGCTCGCGGTCCAAGACCTGACAATTTCCCGCGCAGACAGCTCCGCGGGCATCGTTTTCGACGCCACCTTTGCGCTTGCTCCCGGCGAAACCCTAGGTATCGCAGGCGAATCTGGCTGCGGCAAGAGCACGCTTCTGCTCGCGCTCATGGGTGTGGTCAAGCCAGGGCTGGCGATGGCGGGCGGGCAAGTGCAGTTGATAGGTCAAGATCTTCGATCGATCGCACCCGAATCCATGCGGCGCCTTCGCGGTCAGGTAGTTGCGATGGTGCCGCAAAGTGCTGCGATGGCCTTGACGCCCACCATGCGGGTTGGGGCCCAACTGGTCGAGGCGATGGCGGTACATGATGCCATACCGCCCGATGCTATCGTGACGCGCACCACCGCGCTTTTCGCGAAAGTCCGTCTGCCAGAACCCGACCAGATTGGCGCACGCTATCCGCACGAATTGTCGGGCGGGCAGATGCAACGCGTGGCGATTGCGATGGCGCTCGCTTGCGGGCCGAAACTCCTGCTGCTTGATGAACCCACGACAGGACTGGATGTCACCACTCAGGCCGGGATCCTGGACTTGTTGGGCGAACTGCGGCGCGACACCGGGATGGCCATGGTCTGCGTCAGCCATGACATTGGCGTGCTGGCCCGCCTGACCGCAAGGGTCGCGGTCATGTATGCTGGCCGGATCATCGAGGACCGGCGAACCGCAGATCTGTTGACCCGACCGTCGCATCCCTATGCCCGCGCGCTTCTGGCCTCGGTGCCCCGGATCGAGAGCCCCGGATTGCCGCCGTCGATCCCCGGCAGCCCGCCACCGCCAGGAATGACGGATCAAGGTTGCGCCTTCGCGCCCCGCTGCAGCCGCGCCCATGCGGCCTGCGAACGGGTGCCAGCACTGTCGCCCCTTCCAGACGGTGGCCGCATCGCATGCCACGCGCCGGACGATGGGCCGCTTGCCCCGGCCAAGATGCCCGCGCGGCTGGTTGCGCAAGAGGCCGCGGTGCCTGTCATCGCCGTGCGTGATCTTGTCGTGCAGTATCGGCGGGCGTCCCTGCTGGCCCGCTTGGCGCGGCACAGCCTGCCAGACCCTCCTGTGGACGGGGTCTCGCTGACCTTGGCCAAGGGCGAGATTCTGGGGCTGGTTGGCGAATCCGGCAGCGGCAAATCCACCATCCTGCGCGCGATGGCAGGCCTCTGGCCGCCAAGCGCTGGCAGCATCACTCTGGACGGTGAAATCCTGCCCGCCCGTGTCACCGAGCGCGACCGGGCCGCTTTGCGCCGGGTGCAAGTGGTGTTCCAAAACCCCGACGCCTCGCTCAACCCCCGCCAGACGGTGCGTGAAATCCTTGCACAGCCCTTGCGCCTCTACTTCAACGCCAACCCGACCGAGGTCGAAGCGCGCGCGCGTAGCCTGATTTCTGATGTGCGGCTCAACCCTGCGCATCTGGACCGGCGTCCAGCCCAGTTATCGGGAGGTGAACGTCAAAGAGTGGCGCTGGCTCGCGCCTTTGCAGCCGAACCGGACGTGATCCTTTGCGACGAGGTGACCAGCGCGCTGGATGTTTCGGTGCAGGCCAGTGTTTTGGCCCTGATCCACGACCTCTGTCATGCCCGCGGCACATCCTGCCTGTTCGTCGCCCACGACATCGCGGTGGTGGCGGCATTTTGCGACCGGGTGGCGGTGCTTTATCAGGGCCGGATCGTCGAGGAAGGTTACGCCCGCACAATCTGTTTTGCCCCGCAACACTCTTACACGCGCAGTCTTATAGAGCGATACAAAATGAATCTGATGGTCGTGGCCTGACAACCGTAACATGAGTATCGGGCTCATCACACATAAGCTAATCATTATCGCCGTGCTAGTTAAAAGAAGCTGTCGTCCTGTATCTCGGAGACATTATTGAAACCGAGGACTCTAGAGCTATCCTCCCCAACTAACATTACCCCTACGAGAAATATTCACTTTTAGTATTCGGCTGCTTCGCTACGAAGCGTGGACTACTAGCCACCAATCGTGAGCAGGTTCCCTCGTAAGGAGAAAGACCCGCTGTTTGCTTTTTTCATACCCAAAGGGCTCGCACAATAATTGACCTCAGTGAGCGCCCAAGAATTCGAAATTGTGATGAAATCTTGTGTTAATGGCGCTAACTGTTTCAAACCCCACATAGAATGAGGACCACGCTTGCGTCCATAAGAAACTACAAGACAGACTTCGCAGTTGATGCTGGCAGGGCTTGATTCGACAAGCCACTGTGCCCGCGCGCAGTTGACGTTGTAGGCTTTCCAGTTGGTACAGCAAGTCATTTGAAGTTGTTGACGCAAGTGGCTTAGGTAACTTGACCGTTGGCACGCATTTACTTCGAGCGTTCTTACGAGACGGTGGGCAAGTGTTGTACGATGCGATTCGCGGCGTCGTTGATGTACTGGTTCTTGTAAAACGAGATGTACAAGGTAGTTACTCAACACTGCAGATAGTATTCCAACACCTTCGTTTTTCCCTGAGACTACGCGTGACAGTTCGTGACGACATGCCAGATCCCTACAATTGCATGAGACTTGCAAGGAGACGCAGATTTGGTGAACAAGTTATATATCGCTCGGCGGTACCAGCTCAATGTTGGACACCTTAACCGCACTTCGCGTGTTCGTAGAAGCGCCCACCATCAACTGAGCAACATTAATAGGGAACTCGTCACGATGTCAAAGTTTGTGGCTTGCCACAAAGCAGCCTCAACTTTAAACGTCTCGATTAGAGCTAAGATTTCCAATCTGTTGGAGCAGCTTCTTAGGGAATTCGCTCTCGCATTCCTCTTCATCTTCTGCAGTCTCAGGCTAGTCAAGTATCTTGCCGATGGCGTCGCGGTGCTTATTTAGGGCGCATTGCCGATACTGTGCCGAATGAAGATGCCTTCACAACTCGGCACCCTTGATAGTGAGGCGTTTCTGTCGGCTGATCCAAAACCCGAGCTGCTAAGACCCTTGGTACCGATACGGTTCGATGAAAAGACTCCGAATCTTAGCAAGCCGCCGTTTGGTTGCCGTTTCTGAACTAGGTACCATAAATTTTGGTGCTATCATACAAATTCTTACCCAAAAATTATCTGACCATATCGCCGCTTGTCTGCTTGTCCATTTGAAGGCATACCAAACGGCACCCCTAACGCACTGGAGTATCTTGATGAAACAACAACCACCTTCTCAACAACAAAATATACTAATTATCATCGCCGACGAGTGGCGGCCCGACCAGCTCGGTATGGACCAGGCTCTGACACCAAACTACCAAGCTCTGGCCCGCGATGGCATTTGCTTTAGGAAGCACTACGGCCAGGTGATGCCATGTGCGCCAGCCCGAGCCAGTATCCACACCGGCCTTTACGCCATGACCCACCGGGTGGTGACGAATGGTTCACCGCTAGCGCGGCACCACAAGAATTTTGCACAACATCTACGATCTCATGGTTACGGACCGATGTTGTTTGGATACAGTGACAGTGCTCTAGACCCCTTGGGCCTGCAACCCCGTGATCCAGATCTACGCGACTCTGAAGGCAGATTGTCAGGTATCTCCGTTGGGGCATTGGTCGGAGCAAACCCGCTTGCAACACGGCATGACCCATGGCGCGCCTACTTGCGTCAGAAGGGTTATAAATTTGCACATCCACGCGATGTGTACCTCCCCGACTATTCACAAAAAAACGGCAATGGCGGCATTGCAGGGCATCCGGCCATGTACTCTGCTGACGACAGTGACACAGCATTTCTCACAGACCAGTTTCTGTCGTGGTTGTCTGATCAAACCAGCCACTGGTGTTCAATGCTTTGTTACTTGCGCCCGCATCCACCGTTTACTGCCCCTGCCCCATATAACTCGGCAGTCGTTCCAAGCTCCCTACCACCGATGCGGCGGACAATCACTTGGCAGGAGCAAGCAGCCACACATCCTTTCATGAATTTCCAAATGGAGCATGGCGATGCCTCCGAAACATTTCATAGCCTGACGGGGTTGGCGCGCGACATCTCCAATACTGATTGGATGTCAGTAAGGGCAGTCTACTGTGGGTTGATGTTAGAAGTTGATCACCATCTAGGGCGAATTGTTACCGCCCTAAAACAAGCCAATCAATATGAAAATACGCTTATAGTGTTTACTAGTGATCACGGTGATCCAATAGGTGACTTTTGGTTGGGCAATCAACTTAGCTGGCACGACATTCAGGCTCATTTGCCGCTTATAATCCGAGATCCATCGGCCGACGCGCGTACGCTAGACGGAACGGACATAAATATGTTTACTGAGTCCGTCGATATTTTGCCAACAGTGCTTGATTGGCTCCGAATGGAAATTCCACCCGAAATCGATGGCATGTCGCTTCTACCTTTCCTGAAAGGAAATAAGCCCGCAAACTGGCGGCACTATGTTCATTGGGAATACAATTTTCCGAGCCCTCCAGAGCCGTTGATAGGCGCAGGCCTTGGAATCTCTGAGGACGAAAGCATGATGAGCGTGATCCGAGATGACGATTTCAAGCATGTGTTTTTCCCGGCACTCGATCCAATCCTGATCGATCTCAAGAACGATCCTGAAGAATTGACAAACTTGGCGAAGGATCCCAAGTTCTCTAAGATCGAAAGAGACTATATCGCAGAGCAACTCAGGCTACGCATTCTTCATGCAGACAGGCGAACTTCCACAACAGTGCTGAGGTCCGATGGTCGCGTAACTCGAAAAAGCGAACGGGGGAAATTGAAACCGGTTCTTGACGCCTCGGAGGTGTAGGTCGGCGATGGCCTGTAGTCCGTGTTCATTAGCGTACCGATGCTTACGCGGTGGCGATATCAATAACTCAGCCCGATCCAACGCCATCAGTCAATTGCAGTGCACCTTTGAGATCGGAAATGCGCGTGCTTCAGGTCGCCATCAGCATTCCCATGAATAAAATTCGAACGAAACAATCTGAAGTCCACGACAATCGGTCTTTGTTGTCCTATCCTGTACCCTTGCAACGCCCACCACATTAGCCGATAGCGCAGAATTACCAACCCAACGTCTGATCGAACTCCGATAACGCAACAGCCGCTCGCATCTGGCGCTAGCAGCCCGTCGACTTCACAAGCCCAACTCCCAAGACGCGAGCATGCGGCACTCGCTGCGCACGAAACCGCTCTCCAACATGTCTTTCATCATGTACATAACTTCGGCCGAGCCCGTGACCACTCGCATCTCCGGGCGTTTTACCGCGCAGCATCTGCACGCGTGCGGTAGCCAGTGACTAGGGGTTGATCAGCGTGCGGTAGGCTTGATGTTCCGCTGGGCGCGTCCGCGCATGGGTGATGCAGGCTCCGCAATCGCAGGCTTGCCCAGAATAGTTAATTCTTCGTTGACAGCTCAGCCAGCAACACTCCCCACCAGCTCTTTGAGGTCTTGGATTGCCAGCCGCAGCGTTCCGGCATGCACGATCAGTTTCTCGGCAACACTGGCGCTTTTATTGGAAGAGGCGCTATTGGCCTTCGCGACTTTGTCCATCTGGCTCACAGCGATATTGAGTTGCGCGAGGCTCTGGCTCTGCTCGATCGAGGCAGCGGAGATTTCCGAATACCTCCACAAACACCAGGCGCTGGGCGAAAAAAGTGCTCAAGTGAAAGCGGCTCGGTGAGGTGGAACAGCTCTCGGAGTAGGTGTCAAGCCGCGCCGAGAAGGCACTCAACGACCCGCTGGGTCTCCGAAAAATCCTGAAACAAAAAGTCCGGCGCATGCTTGGCGAGTTCCTCGAGCGAGTAGTATCCGGTGGCGATGGCGACAGTTTTTGCGCCAATGGCGCGGCCGCACTCGATGTCGCGCGGAGTATCGCCGATCACAAAAGTTCTCTCCGGAGGAAACTCGAGCCCGTGCCGGTCGAGCGCGCGGGCTTGGGCGAATTTGCCGAGCTCATTGCGGTCGGGGTGGTCGTCGGCGAACGCGCCAAACTCGAAATACTGCCAGACGCCGAAGTGCGTGAGTTTGATCTCCGCGCCACGAACGACATTGCCGGTGAGCAGGGCGAGGACCGCTTTTTCGCGTTTCGCGAGAATTTCCAACAACTCAATCATGCCCGGCAGAACGCGCCCGTTGTGTTTCGGGATGCGGGTTTCCAGGTGCGTGAGGTATTCGTCGAGCAGCGCGGTAATAGCCTCGGGGCTTGTTGCGCGGCCGTGTTTTTCCAGCATGGCAACGGCAATTTTTTTGTCAGTCGCTCCGGCAAGCAGAATGCCGCCCAAATCCTCTTCAATTCCGAAGCGGGTCTTCATCGCATCGCGCAAGGCCCATTCGCCCGCGCCTCCCGATTCGATCAGCGTGCCATCGATGTCGAACAGCAACAGACGGCGATCACTCATCTCCGTCGTCCCCGTGGTCGTTGTCAACC
>SXGR01491253.1_pt1 | contig 12638 bp, 4 predicted proteins | sample 3174711 | NCBI WGS metagenome assembly SXGR01 (sample SAMN11356860, study PRJNA531348) | freshwater metagenome | isolation source: freshwater sample F1-60 | place: China: Fuxian Lake, Yuxi | collected 2017-12-25
ACCAAGAGCGCTCCGGCTTTCTCACCACGCATGGCGGCAAGCGCCTGTTCTAAACGAACGGGTTCCGTCTCCCCGTTTCGCAGCATAAGAGCCCGCCGCTGGGCGTAGTACGGTATCATTGAATTCCAATCCTGTCCGACAATGATCAGGTAATCATTGGCCCTCGTCAAAGCACGCAGTGCTTGCGTGAGTCCGCTTCCCTCTTCCCCGGCATCCCTTTGCACGGGATAATAATAATCGAGGTGCCGACCAGCTTGTCCGCCAGTGATGAGCAAGACCAGCCCCGCCACTAACCACCGAGAATGTTTAGCTTCGGCCAAAGAAACTAGTACTAATCCCATAGCCAGCAGAAGAAACATTGTATTAGCGACATAGTAGTAAGGATGAAAAGCATAGAGCACCGGAAAGATGATCAGCGCCGCGATGAAGAGACTGCTGTTTAGCAAAATCTCCCGCCCACGATGTAATCTCACCGCTACAGCTAAGCACGCACACGCCCCCACTGCCGGCAACCACGTCAAGTCCTCGACCATAATCCGGCCCTTCAAGGTCCAATATTCCCAAGAAGATAACGTAGCAGCAGTGCCTAAAGTAAAATCGCGTACTTCCGCTGACCGCAGAAAATGTGCCAGCGGATTCAAGGCCTTCGTGGCATCAGCAAAATGAATCCACCAGCCCGTCGCGAGCATCGGCAGCAAGGTGGCTCCCGCCATCCACGCCAACTCCGTTCGCCAGCCACCATCCGATCGATTGGCCCACAAACGACGCATCGACCAAAAAATCATCGGCAGGACATACAGCATCAAAGTGGTCACCTTGACCAAGCCAGCTCCCGCCCCGGCCCCAATCGCCAAGGCCAGCCAGCCAAAATTGCGCCCAGCCACCCCGCGTTCATAGGCGACCCAAAACCATAGCGCAAACATCAGCGCCATCGTTTCAATTAAAAAGGCCCGAGTATAAAATATATAGAGCGGACATGTGAGCACCACCGCTAAGACTAACCAGCGGTGCGCGCACGCGACTCGCCAACGCGCCAGCAGCAAGAAGATCGCCGGCAAACAAAGATAAAAACATGCGATGCTAACCGCTCGTCCCGCCTTCGTGAGACCGAGGCCAGTCGATTTACCCACAACCACGACGGTCCATTGATAGAGCGGGAACTCCATGGGAATTGACCACGGCTTGCCTAAGACCGGCGTGGGATAGGCGACCGAAAAATTATTCTCAGCTTTGATGAAATAGGTGGAGAGAGCTGTCTGGGCCTGTCGCCATTCCACCCCAAATAAACTTTTATGACCCCAGCCAATCCCTACCGCCCAAAAATGAAAGGCTAGACACCCGATAAAAAGTGCTAAGCAAAAACGAGTCTCCCCGCGGGTAGGCGCGAGAGCGTGCGAAGGCTCTAACATAATTTAAAAGAAAGAAGATGGCTACTATCTTGCCAATCTCTTTGTGGAGCCGCAGCGCGAACCATGGAACGTGCTTTACTGACGAAGGTAGCCCCTATTAATTTGAGCCTGATCATAGCTATGCCGATCCTTAAATTTCACATTGATACAGACATCCAGCGACCTGAGGTCGTAGGTTTAGAAATAAATGGCTGGTTATATGTAGGAGAAACCAGCGTCTGTGTTGATTTTCGCGCCCGCATAGATGAATGCACTTTCCTGGGTATTTATGGCCTAGAACGACCGGATATTCAGCAGACATTTGGAGGCTCTCTAGCCGCCTTGCGCACCGGCTTCACTCAGCGTGTACAAATGTGGCGCGGAGCCAAAAAAATTGCGCTCGATTATCATGACGGCACCCAGTGGCACGAATTCTTCCAAACCGCGCTAGATACTTCTGCTCTGCCGGCTACAGCCATTAAGCCCCAGCCCATTTTACGGGTAGTTATCGTCTACCAAACACTGCAATATCTTTACCGGCATTTCCACCGAGAGTCATGGCGCGAACTTTGCCGGGCAACTGATGCTGTGCTGCGTGACGTCCTGATCCCCACGAGTGATATCGCAATCGGCGATCGCTTCCTCGGGCATATTGAAAATCCTGGCTATTGGATCAATGCCGGCTACGGGAAATTTGGCCTTACCGGATGGATCTTTGGCGTTGGTCGCACGATCAGCCAGCTCAGCGCAACCATCGGAGTTTTAACGGAGAATCGCTTAGTTTATCCTAAGGATCGGCCTGATGTGGCCAGTCACCGCAGCGATCACGCGAACGCCCTAAAATCAGGTTACTACGGTCTCGTCGACATCCGCACGGATACACCGAATCCGGCCAGCTTAAAAATCTTCGCTGAAACGGGCGATGGCACGCGGCCGCTGGCCTTTGCTCGTCGCATGTATCTCGATCGTCGCGACGAAGGTTCGGGCCCTATTCCGATCTATCGACCATGGCTTTTTTATAAAGTCGTCGCGGCTTTTTTACGCGGTTGGGCCCTGCGTCGCTTCACCTTTGATAGTTGGGCGCAAACGCGCGCTGAAATCGGACGCCTCCAAGCTCAGCTCGCGGCTACTTTTAGCCATGGCGAAGCACCCAAAGTTCCCACCGCCTTAATTCGGCGCCGCGACCAGGATTCTTACACCCGCTGGTGCTGGCACAATCGCCTCACTTCGCGGCTGCGCGCTATCCTGCAACAAGACGCCGATACGCTGGTGAAAAATAGCGGCCCCCTGATCAGCGTCGTCGTTCCGGCGTATAATACCCCCGAAAAATATCTGAGCGAATTGCTCGAATCACTCCAGCAGCAGTTATATCCGCGCTGGGAATTATGCATCGCGGATGATGCTTCATCCCAACCGCACGTCCGCCGGATGTTGGAAGCGGTCGCTCGTACCGATCGCCGCATTAAACCTGTTTTCCGCACTGAAAACGGCCACATCGCCCGCGCGACGAACTCCGCTCTCGAGGTAGCCTCCGGCGAATTCGTGGCACTGCTAGACCACGATGATCTGCTGCCGCACGATGCGCTGTTCCAAATCGCCGCTGCCATCGCGCGCCAACCAACGGCGGGTTATCTTTACACCGACGAAGACAAAATCGACGACACCGGCCGCCGTTATGATCCCCAGCTCAAAGGCAGCTGGAGTCCTGAAATGGCGATCACCCACAACTACACGCATCACCTCAGCGTGATCCGCCGGAGTGTTATTGAGCAAGTCGGCCGGCTGCGGCCGGAATTTAACGGAGCCCAAGATATCGACCTCTTCCTGCGCTGCTGGGAATTGATCCAGCCCGAGGATGTGATTCATGTGCCTTTCATCGGCTACCACTGGCGCGCCCACGCCGAAAGCACCGCCACCCGCGGCGATCAGAAAGGCTATTTATTCGAGGCCGCCCGCCAAGGCATCGCGGAAGCCGTGCAGAGACGCGGCCTCCGCGCCGAACCCATGCTGCCAGATTTCGCCAAGCACTATGCGCTTTGCCTCCACCAATTAAAATGGGATGCGGCGCTCTTGCGGGACAACCCAGTCACGATTGTTATTCCGACTAGAAATCGCGTCGACCTCCTCCGCCCGTGTCTGGATTCACTCGCCCGCACCACACCGCGCGAGTTGGTTAAAATTATAGTCGTCGACGATAATTCTGACGATGACGCCACCATCGCCTATCTTCAGACCCTGCCCGCTCGGACGGATCTGCGCTGTGCAGTTCTGCCCGCCGGATCGCCGGCTGAGCATTTGGACTCAAAGCAGAAGACCAAGCCCGCCTCAGCCAACACCCGTTTCAATTACTCGCGACTCGTTAATTTGGGTACGGCACAAGCCGACACGCCGCTCGTACTTCACCTCAACAATGACGTCGAGGCGCTCACCCCCGGCTGGCTTGAGGACATGGTGGGCTGGCTCAGCATCCCCGGCGTGGGTGTCGTAGGGGCAAAATTACTCTACCCCGATGGGACCATTAATCATGCCGGCATTAGTCTGAGCCATGAAGATGGCCTCCCGCATGTCCTCTTCGAGCGCGAGCCGGCCGAGGACTTAGGTTTTCTTTCCCTGCCTCACGCCGCGCGCAACGTCGCCGCCGTCACCGGCGCCTGCCTCCTCACGCGGACTGCGCTCTATCGCCAACTCCAAGGCTTCGACGAAGCCCAGCTCGCCGTGGCTTACAACGATGTTGATTATTGTCTGCGCGCGGCCGCGGCTGGTCAGCGCATAGTTTATACCCCACAGGCAGTCCTGCGGCACTTCGGCAGCGCTTCCCGCGGCAACACTTACGCGGAACGCGAACACGTCGCGTATCTCGCTCGGCACGGCACTCACCGCGATCCCTATCACAGTCAGGCGCTCGACTTTCCCCCGCGTAATCTGCCGCTCAATCCTTATCAGCAACGTTACGCGCAGACGCCGCGGCCTTTTCACGCCATCGTCTTAACGCACAATCTGAATTACGAAGGCGCGCCTATTTTCATCTTCGAACTGGCGCGTTATCTTGCCGAGCAACCCGGGGTGCGCATCACGATCGCTTCACCGCAAGATGGTCCGCTGCGGGCGCGCTTCGAGCAACTCGGTTTGAAAGTGGAGCTGTGGAATGCGCGTGCGCTCACTGCCGCCCAGACGCCGACTGAATTCGCGGCGGCCTTGAAAAAATTTGCCGTCACGCGGACTTGGTCGGAGATCGATCTCTTCGTAACGAATACCATGCTCGCGCATTGGGGCATTCACCTCGCGGCGCTGCTCGACAAGCCTTCGGCGCTCTACATCCACGAAAGCAATACGGTTAAACGCTTCTTTGCGCCCCTTCTGCCACCGTTGATGCACGCGACGGTCGAGGCGGCTTTCTCACTCGCTACTCGTGTTATCTTCACGGCCCGCTCGACCCACGACATCCACCAGGAACATAACGCTAACGATAATTATCGCACTCTTCGCAGCTGGGTCGATTTTGGCCGCATCGAGCAATTTAAAGCAGCGCATGAGCAGACGGCGCTGCGGCGCAAACACGGACTCGATCCGGATGCGGTGCTAGTCGTCAACATCGGCTCCGTCTGCGAACGCAAGGGCCAGCATATTTATATTCGCGGCATCGATTTGCTCGGTAAGGAACTCGCAACGCTGCATCCTGGGAAAAAAATCCAGTGGGTGATGGTTGGGGCCCGCGAAGGACTTTACATGGAGACACTGCTCGAGGACATCCAATTGATGGGTCTCCACGAGGTGAAAATTTTCCCCGAGACCGGAGAGATTTATGATTTTTATCAACTCGCCGACATTCTGGCCTGCACGAGTTTTGAAGAATCGTTTCCGCGAGTGCTCTTGGAGGCGATGGTGTTTGGCCCGCGGATTGTCAGCACCGATGTCAACGGCATCGCCGAAATGCTAACCAACACCGACGAAGCCTACCTCGTGCCTGCCGGTGATCCCTTTAAATTGGCCACGGCGCTCAAGGCGGCGCTCGCCGATCATTTTGCCGGTAATGAAAAAATGATCTCGATGGCCTACGCGCGCGCCGCCCGCAACTATCACCAGACCCGCGCGCTCCCCCAGCATTTACAAGTAATCCGCGAAGCTTGGCTGGGTTAAGGATCATGTGATGCAAGAAACCCCCACCAGTTTTAGTCACCTAGAATCTCCGATCGCCGGAGCAACGCTGCCCGCAGGTCAGCACATGTTGCGCGGATGGGTTTGGCCCAAAGCAGGCGGGCTGTTTGTCGATGTTCGTGCTCGCATCGGTAGTCATATTTTCCCTGGAATCCACGGTCTACCCAGGGCGGATCTGGCGCTGCACTTTCAAACCGGACGGGCGGTAGCGTTAGCGGAATTTTACGTAGTGGTTACGCTAACCGCGGGTGGCGCACAGCTCTTTCTAGAGGCGCTGAGCATCGAAGGAACCTGGTCAATTTTTCAGACGATCCACTATAATGTCACGGAGACTCCGACCCCGCCAGCAGTTGCGATGCCCACGGGCGTGTTGCGATGGCACGAATATGGGCGCGCGCTGCAACTGTTGCTAAGGCAGCAGCGGCGCTTCCCCGCAGCGAGCCTGCGCGAATTAGCCCGCGAACTCGTCGCTGATATTCCCCATCCCCGCGACCTGCGCCATCCGCATCTCCCCTTTTATGGTCACCTCGATGAACCAGCGGCGATCACCCGCTGCGGGTTTGGCCGCACGGCGGTGCTCGGCTATCTTTTCCACGAAACCCAACCGATCAAACGAGTGCTGGCGACCTTTGACCTACAGGCTTGGCAGACTATCGAGCACGACCAACCTTCGCCTGGGCCTGCGAGTTATTATCCTGGATTCACGACTGCGAAAACCTGCGGACTCTTCGGCATTATTGATGTGCCGGCCCAGCTACCCAACCCAGTCTGCCTGCGCCTTTACGCTGAGCTCAACGACGGCAGCCTGCATCTCTGCTCGGTGCAAAGGAGCCGACTATTTACCCAAGAAGATGAAAAGGCGCCGTATCCGCCGCAAGCTGGCACACTTTTTGCCGATACGCAGGCAGCCTTAACGGCGGCCTTAGCTGAGTGGCCCATCGAGGTAATGATTGATCAAGAAATGCAGACCGAGTTGGCGCGGATCGAAACAGATTTTCGCTTGCGGGCTCCCCACTCACTGCCGATGGAAAGTCCGCTCATCCCCGCCCCCGCAAGCACCGCTCCGCTGCCACGGCGCATTTTGCTCGTCACGCATAATTTGAATTGGGAGGGGGCGCCCCTTTTTCTCGTCGACTACGCTGAACACTTAGCACGCGCCGGCGCCGTGCTCACCATTCTCAGCCCCACCGATGGACCCTTGCGCAGCCGCTTCGAACAATTCGGCGCGCAAATTAAGTTGCTCGATGTCTCCACTATTTTAGCCGCACCCACCGCTCAAGCGGCCCACGCAGCGATTCGCCAGCTCGGTCGGACTTTTGATTTTACCGCTTTCGACCTCGTCGTCGGTAATACCTTCACCACTTTTTGGGCCGTGCATGCCGCCAAGGCCGCTCAGCGGCGCGTCTTGTTGTATGTGCATGAGAGCACAACCCCGGCTAGTTTCTACATTGGACGAATGGCGCCGGAAGTCATTGCGCTCGTGACGGCCGCCTTCGCCTTAGCTGACTGCGTCTCCTTCACCACCGCGGCCACCCGAGCCTATCATCTCGATTATGGTCGCCCCACCCAGCATCGCCTCACACCTGGCTGGATAGATTTAGCCCGCATCGATGCGTGGCGGGCCAAGCATCCCCGCGCTACCCTGCGAGCCCAATTTGGGCTACAGCCCCACGAGCTCTTAGTAACCAACGTGGGCACAGTCTGTGATCGCAAGGGCCAGCATATCTTTGCCCGCGCCGTCGATTTACTCTGGCGGCGCTACCCAGCATTAGCGGCCCGCACGCGTTTTATTATGCTCGGCGGCGGCGAGACCCCCTTCGATGCCGTGCTCGCTGATCTCTTAACTCACCTCGGGCGGACTAATCTCAACGTCCATCCCGGCACCTCTGATTATTTCCCGTATTACGCCGCGGCAGATCTTTTTGTCTGCTCTACATATGAAGAGTCCTCGCCCCGCGTGATTTTAGAGACGATGGCCTGCGGCACTCCCATTCTCAGTTCCGGCGTACATGGTGTACCCGAACAAGCCCGTCCCGATCTTGAGGCTACCCTTACTCCGCCAGGTGATACCGTTGCTCTTTGTGAAGGGATGGCTAAGCTGCTCTTGGCTCCAGAGATTGGGGCGAGCCTCGCCGCCCGCGCCCGCGTCCGCGTCAGCCACGAATTCGACGCTGCCATTTTATTACCCCGCCATGCGAACTTGGCTCGAGAGGTTGCCGCTGGTCAATTTTAACCATGAGTGCAGTGACCACGAGGCAGTTTGCCGTAGAAGTTCACCCCACGAACTGGCACTTTCCAGCCGGCCCCTCGTGGTTGGCTGGATGGATTTTTGCGGGAGAAAATCGGCTCGTCACCGATTTGCGCGCGTGGGTTGACGGTCGACCCTTTCTTGGCTTTCACGGATTACCGAAGCCTGGGCTCGATGAGAAATTCTTAGGCCGCCCTGGTCCCCCTTACGCCGGATTCGTCCTGCAGGTTGAACCTCACCGAGGAGCGACGCTCTTGCGGCTGGAAGCGCGTGATCTCACGGGAACTTGGACAGAAATTTTTCGCACGCCGATTACAGTGGCTATCACCGCGGCGGCGGCCCCCGCAGTCACTCCACTCAGTGCCCGCTTAGCGAACTTGGTAGCACCCTTACTCCGCCGGCACACCCAGCAACCGACGACACCGTGGGCGGCGCTGGCCGATGAAATTATTTCGGCCGCTCTGTCGCATCCGCTGAACTCACTGCCCAATCCCCCTTTTCATGGTGCCCTCGAGGAACCGCGTGAGTTTGGTCGGCTGCGCTATGGTCGCCTCGCCGTAACTGGCTGGCTCGCCCATCGCACCGAGAAAATAAAACGCCTCACCGCACTCGTTGATGCCATCCAAGAATGTTCATTACTTTATGGACTGCCGCGGGCAGACATCGGGGGCGTCTTCGCCGATTTACCGGGACGGGAAAATTCTCAATTTATCGGCCACGTCGATTCGCCAGCTAATCAGAGTACGCCAGCTCTCCTAAAGATTTTTGCGGAACTCGATAATGGGGAAAAGCACCTCGCCTTTGCCCAGCGGTTTACGCCGCGAGTGATCGCGGGCGCCGACACGCCCCTCCCGCCCCTATCACGAATAACTTTTGGCCAAGCACTCTGGGCGCTTCGCGGATCAGCGCAGCGGCATGGATTATCCTTAGGCTCATGGCAGGACTTAGCGGCGAGCAGCCAAATTGCGTGGACGGCCTATCAGGCTGAAGCCCCCGCCAAATTAATTGAACGAAAAAACTTCCGGCCAGCAGTAGTGGCTCCCGTTAAGCCCTCCACCCGACCGCTACGCGTCCTGATCGTAACCCATAATCTTAATTTCGAAGGGGCGCCGTGGTTTATTTTTGAACTCGCCCAGTATCTTGCCCGCCAACCGCACATCAAGGTGCGAGTGTTGGCCCCTCAGGCCGGTCCGCTGCGCGAGGTATTCATCGCGGCGGGAATGCCCGTCGATATTGTGGATCTCACCACCACCTTAGCCGCGAAGACTCCGGAAGATTTTAACCGCAGTTTAACGGCGGCGGTTTCAGTCAATTGGTCCGAGGTCGATCTCGTCATCGCTAACACGATGGTTTCATTTTGGGCCGTTCATCTGGCAGCCATCGCCCAGAAGCCAACCCTGCTTTATGTTCATGAAAGCTCCCCTATTCGGCGCTTTTTTGAACCCTTGGTTAATGCCGCCCTCTTCCCGATTATTGAAGAGGCCTTTCGGGCCGCCACCCACGTGGTCTTTACCGCCAGCGCCTCGCAAACAGTTTTTAATTATCTCGATACCCGCCGTCATTTTCGTCTCCTCCCGAGCTGGGTTGATGTTGGCCGCATTGATGCATTCATCGCCGCGCACGATAAAATCGCGCTCCGCCGCAAGCATGGTCTCGATCCGGCGGCCGTGCTACTCGTTAACATCGGCTCGATTTGCGAACGCAAGGGTCAGCACATTTATCTGCGCGCGGCTGAATTGCTCCAACAGGAATTACGCTACACCTACCCTGAACAGAAAATTCAATTTGTCATGGTCGGTGCGCGCCCCGGCCTCTATCTCGATTCGCTCAAACAAGAAGCCGCTCTCCATCAATTAACAGAGATCGTTTTCCTCCCTGAGAGCGGCGAGATTTATGATTTTTATCTCCTCGCAGATATTTTTGTGTGCACCAGCTTCGAAGAATCTTTCCCGCGAGTGCTCCTGGAATCCGCGGCCTTTCGTCTGCCTATTATTTCTACCAACGTTAACGGGATCGCCGAAATGCTCGCCCCCGATGAAGCTTGGCTCATCCCGCCGGGCGATCGCTACCAGCTCGCCGAAGCGATTAAGACGGGTCTCACGGCTCATTTTTCTCATGATACCCAACGAGCTGATAAGGCCCGAGCCAGCGTGCAAAGAAAATATCACGAAGCGCATTCGCTCCCCCAGCATACGGCGCTCGCCTTCCAAGCGATCCAGAGAAACCCTTAAGTATGCGCGAAACGGACACCCATTGCTCCAACATTGAATGGCCCGCCGCCCATCAGCGGGTGGCAGGACCCGTCATTTGGATCCGCGGCTGGGTGGTTGGCCGACCTGATCACGCCTACATCGACGTACGTATTCAGCACTGCGGCCAGACTCATCTCGGCGTATTAGGTCTACCAAGAACCGATCTGGCGGCGCATTTCTCATCGCCGCGCCCTTGGCTACCCGCTGAATTCGTCATGGGGGTCCCGCTCGCTGACGGCCCGGCCGAACTGCGCATTGAGGCAATGAACGAAGATGGCAATTGGCATGAGGTCCAACAGCTCGCGCTGACAGTCGCCGCTGATGGCGCCCCCAGCCCCCGGGTTGAAGGGCAGCTGGTTCACCGACCAGAAGGCACTTGGACGATTCGCGGCACCCATGCGCCATTTCACGGCCACCTCGATGATCCCATTCTAGCTCCGCTCATTCACCATGGTCGCACCCCCGTCTTCGGTTGGCTTTTGCATGAGCACCAACCACTGCAGGCCGTCCTCGCAACCACCGATACACTTATTTTTAATCATCTCGAGCACAGCCTGACGGATGAATCGCTCGCCGCTAAAGTCCCCGAACATCCCGCCGCCCGCCAAGCACGCGTGCAAGGCGACGTAGAGGTACCAGCGACATTACTTTCACCAGCCTGCCTGCGAGTATACGGTCAGGCTGCCGATGGCACGGTTCATCTTTGCTTTGCCCAGCGGCTACAAATAACCCCCGCGCCCCTCACTTCGCCGGCAGAGCCAGCGACTTATCGAGAAGAGCCCGCCCGCCCCCTACCGGCCTATCCCTCAGGCCGGCCGCGGCGCCTGCTCATCGTCACGCGTAGCCTGCAATCTGATGATGCTACGCTGCGAGCTCTGGATCTCGCGCGTCACTTAATCGGCTCAGGTCGTTGGGCGGCCCGCTTGGTCAGTGCAGAAGACGGACCATTACGCGCTGATTTTTGGCACGCCGGCCTAGAATCACTCATTGTTGATCCGCAAAAAATATTTAATGCCACTGATTCTGCTGCGCTCAGCACCGCTCGCACGCAGCTTGAACGCGAAATTTTGTGGAGCCATCTTGATGCCGTTGCCGTGTTCGATCCTCTCTGCTTTTGGGCCATAGCCGCTGCCCGCGACCGCCACATTCCCGTGCTCTTTGATTGCTCGGCTCATGAGCCGATGAGGCCTGATCCCCAGACAACTTCGGTGGTGCAGGATTTCATCCGCCAAGCGTGGAATGCTCCCACCCGGCTATGTTTTGCCTCCCACGTTGCCGCTCGAGCGCAGCATGGCGCCCTCGCCGGTAATATTGCTGAGATTATTCCTCAATGGCATCCACTCGATCGATTAGATCCCGTTGCTCGCGATAAAAATCATTCACTCGCCCTCGCGCCTTTGCGCACCGCTGACTGGTTGATCCGTCGTCACCCAGCCACGGCAGCGCATTGGCGGTTTCATCGCCCGCCCGCCAATTCCTCGCGCCATGAGCGGCTCGCTCAGCAAGACGATACCTGGCACTATCCCAATCTGATGCAAGCTGGGCCCCTCGAGATCACCCAACTCACCCTTTGCCTCGGGGCCTCTCGACCCGGCGGTGGCATTCGCGATCTGTTGGATGCCGCGGCGAACGGCATCCCGATCGTCACCCCCCGAACCCCGCTCATTGCCGAATTTTTTAATGCGGCTGAAATGAGTTTCGTGGCCGACAACAATCCCATGGCCCTCGCCCATGCGGTGATCGCCTACGAAACCAATCCAACCGCCTTCACCGAACGCGCCCACCGCGCACAGCAACGAATCCGCGCTGATTATGCGCCAACCAGCGGGCTGGCGCGCTGGCAGACGTTACTCGAAACCGTTGCGGCTACCCGCGGCTAAACTTCACGCCAGAGCTTGCCCTCAAGGCTGACTCCCACCTACTTTCTCCGCCGCTCACTGTGAACGAAAACGCCTCCTATATTTTTGATATCGAAGAGCCTATCCAATGGACTTTCCCCGGGGATTCTGTGTGGATTAGCGGTTGGTTTTTATCAAAAACAGGAGCGGTGTTTTCTGATATTCGCGCGGTGATCGATGGGGTTCCGTATCTGGGGATTTTTGGCCTCCCACGCGAACAGATCGAGCGAAAGCATCGCGGTTATTTTGGACTGCCCCACGCCGGTTTCTCCCTGCGCCTCCAGCCACCCCAAGGGGCTCGGCTAATAAAAATCGAATTACTCGATGCGGGTAGAAACTGGGTAGAGATTTGGCGCACCCCCATTGTCGTTGCCCAAGGCCCAACCCCGGGCGCCTGCCTCAACCCACAGATCATCCCGGATCAATTGCGGAAATTGCTGCAAGCTCGACGTGCTCACCCCACGGGTGATCTTCAGCCCCTCGCCCAAAAACTCGCCCGAGAGGCCGCCACGGTCTCACTCAACACTCTTCCCAACCCGCCTTTTTTTGGTGCGCTCGAAAATCCTCTCCTCACCGGCGGATCACAATTTGGTAAATTAAAAGTCGAAGGCTGGATCATTCATCAAGAACAACGGATTCGGCGTCTCATCGGCACCACCGATCCGCTCGCTGAAAATGAACTCGATTATGGCGAGCG
>SXGR01611685.1_pt1 | contig 12638 bp, 11 predicted proteins | sample 3174711 | NCBI WGS metagenome assembly SXGR01 (sample SAMN11356860, study PRJNA531348) | freshwater metagenome | isolation source: freshwater sample F1-60 | place: China: Fuxian Lake, Yuxi | collected 2017-12-25
CGAGTGGCTGCAGACACATGGCATCGTGCCCGCGCATGTTTCACCTGATGGTGTCTTCTTCTGCGCCAACCGAGTCGAGAAAGTGCGAGCGATCGCCGCAACCAAATGCGATGTGTTCGTCGACGACCTCGACGAAGTTCTAAGTGACCCCGATATGCCGAGCAGCATCCTGCGCTTTCGGTATGTGACCGGTACCAACGCCATAGTCGATCTGCCTGAAAACATAGTTGATGCCGGCTTCTTCGCACTGACCAGATGGCTGTCAATGCTCGACACCTGAGATGATCAGTACCTTGAAGTGCGCTAGCCTTAAGAACTTACTCATGTATTCCTAGTCAGAGGCGGAAGGTTTCGATGTCTACCGATGAAGAGCAGCTCCCCAAAGGGGTCCGTTATTCCTATTTGCCCCAGCAGTTTGCCGACTGCGAGGAACTGTGGGATCAATTGAAAGATTTCGTCGCGTCGGGGGATTTCACTCTCGGCCGAGAACTTAGTATATTTGAGGACTTCTTCGCTAATTTGATTGGCGTGAAACATGCAATTGGCGTTAACAGTGGAACCGACGCAATAAAGCTTTCCCTGAAGGCACTAGGGGTTGGCCACGGGGATGAGGTGATCACCAATGCCAATACATTCGTGGCTACTGTTGGTGCAATCGCCGAGTTAGGAGCAACCCCTGTTTTCGTTGATTGCGACGAAACTTTTTGTCTGGATGTAACGCAGGTACGTGCAGCAGTTACCGGCAAAACGAAGGCGGTAGTACCGGTGCATTTCAGCGGATACATGACCGACATGTCTGCGCTGATGGTGCTGACCAATGAACTAGGTCTTCCCGTTGTCGAGGATGCTTGCCAAGCAATTCTGGGTTCGCGCGAGGGCCGCAATGCTGGCACATGGGGGGACACTGGTGCATTCTCCCTGCACCCGCTTAAGAACCTCAACGTTTGGTCTGACGGCGGTGTCATCACGACAAATAGTGACATTTTGGCTTGCAACTTACGGCTACTAAGGAATCATGGCCTGGTCGACCGAGACACCGTTGAACTATTGGGTTATAACTCGCGCTTAGACACCTTCCAGGCCGTGGTAGGTTCGTGGCTGCTGCCGCAAGCAAAGGATATCGCCAAGTTGAGGATCGAGAATGCCGCAATTTATGACGCAGGGCTCATTGATTTAACCCAGGTGCGAATTCCGCCTCGGCGGCCGAACGAGCAAGTGGTCTATCACCTCTACATGGTGTTCGCCGAGCGCCGAGATGAATTACTCAAGTTTCTGAACGCTCGCGGGATTGAAGCGAAGATTCACTACCCAGTGCCCATTTACCTGCAGCCTGCTTTGGCCCACCTCGGGTATCGCAAAGGTGACTTCCCCGTGGCCGATCACGATGCCGCCAATTTGATAACCTTACCCTGTGACCAACATCTGTCCAGCGAACAAATCGCACTCGTAATTCGCACCGTAAGAGAGTTCTATGGCGCAAGTCAGTAGCCGGATTCCCTATGTTGACCTTGCGAGGCAGTGGGAGGAAGAGCGGGACCTCCTTCTACCGGTAATTGACAAGGCTTTGAGTTCGGGTCAGTGGGTTCTTGGTCCGGATGTCGAGAACCTAGAAGCGAAACTCGCGGACTACTGCGGCGTGGCGCATGTGGTCACGCTCAATAGCGGCACGGATGCATTGGTGTGCGGGTTACACGCTATGGGCGTAGGCAAAGGGCATGAAGTTATCACGCCCGCTAACTCCTTCATCGCATCGACCGCGGCTATCCTTCACGTTGGAGCGACGCCTGTATTTGTAGACGTAGGCCCCGACCAGAACTTAGATGTGGCGCTACTAGACCAACTAGTCAGCGACCGTACTCGAGCGGTGATGCCGGTTCATCTCACAGGGCGCATGGCTGATATGAACGCTATACACAAGTTCGCGGACCGCCACGGTGTCATGATCATTGAAGATGCTGCCCAAGCGATCGGTGCTGAGCGCGATGGGCGCAGAAGTGGTGCTACTGGCGTGACGGGTTGTTTTTCCACCCATCCACTCAAAAATCTGAACGCGGTGGGTGATGGTGGGTTCCTAGCAACAAATGACGAAGTGATTGCAGAAAATGTGAGACGTATGAGGTCGCACGGTCTCGTTGATCGTCAGACCGCGGTTTCCTTTGGGTTTGTGTCGCGCATGGACACCGTTCAAGCCGCCATTTTGTCCTTTCGGCTGGACCGACTAAAGAGTCTAATATTTCGCCGTAGAGAGATCGCACACTACTACGAGGAAGCCCTACTGAGCTCTGACGTTTTCTATGTGTCTGAAAGGCCAGGTGAGTTCAACACTTACCATACTTTCGTAGTACAGGTTGATGATCGCGATGGTGTGCGAAGGAGAATGCTGGCCGCAGGAGTCGAAACTAGTGTTCACTACCCTAAGCCGATCCATTTTCAACCGGCGGCTCAAGCCAGGGGACTAACAGCCGAGTGCCCGGTGGTTGAATCACAGTCCAAGCGCATCTTGTCGCTCCCGGTAAGCCAGTTCTTGACCGACGATGATGCACAGCGAGTCGTCGCGACGCTCTTGGATGCGGTGGGTGGATCCCAATGAACCAGGTACCCCCCGACGCTAATCGCCTCAATGGAATTGCACATGAAGTGCGAGGCAACATATTGGAGATGTCTAATCGCGCAGGTACTCCACACATCGCGGGTGCGCTTTCCTGCGTAGAGGGGTTGGTAGCAGCGTATTTTGGTGGAGTATTCCACCTGGAAGCAGATGAAATAGTTAAGGGCACCTCCGATACAGTCATTTTTAGTAAAGGTCACGCAGTGAGCGCTGTATATGCAGTGTTGGCTGTCGCTGGGGTAATTGCTGTTGAGGACCTGCTCACGTATAACGTCAATGGGGGGCGCCTTCCTGAGCAACCGGCGGTGCACTGTGTCCCAGGCATTGCTTGGGCCACGGGATCGCTGGGCCACGGGCTACCCGTAGGTGTAGGGCTTGCGCTCGCCCGCAAGCGCCAAAACGACAACCGCCGCGTTGTGGTGGTCATGAGTGATGGCGAGTGCCAGGAGGGATCCGTGTGGGAGGCTGCGATGCTTGCGAGTCACCACGGACTTGACAACTTGACCGTGATGGTTGATGCCAACGGGTGGCAAGCCACAGATCGGGTGGCAAACGTCACCGGCCTTTATCCGATGGAAGCTAAGTGGGCAGCGTTCGGTTGGCAGGAAACTGGGGTTGACGGCCGTACTGTGACTGCAGTTGTTGAGGCCCTGCGCGCGTCCCAAAGGACAGTGGAGCGGCCCTCAGCGATAGTGATGCACACGATAAAGGGTCAAGGTGTGTCGTTCATGGAGGACAACAACAACTGGCATTACCGGAGCCCGACAGCGGAGGAAGTCACACAAGCCCTCCTTGAGATGGACGTGTCATGAGAAACGCCTTCGCGGCACACCTCTTAACCCTTGCAGACGCGAACTCAATGATTTTTCTAGTCTCCGGGGACATTGGAAATAGGCTGTTCGACGAATACAAGGCGTCTTTTCCCGACCGATTCCTAAACACTGGTGTTGCAGAGCAGAACATGATTGGCGTCGCTGCTGGCTTAGCTGAAAGTGGATATCACCCGATCGTCTACACAATTGCGTCATTTGCCACCGCCCGGTGCTACGAGCAGATCAAGTTAGATCTGTGCTATCACGACAAAGCGGTGACAATTGTTGGTACTGGAGCTGGACTCTCCTACGCTGCCCTTGGGCCCACTCACTTCTCTCTCGAAGATCTTGCGATCATGCGCGTTCTTCCAAATATGCATGTTCTGACTCCCTGCGACACTATGGAGACAGTGACATGTCTCAACATCGCGACCTCACTCGAGCATCCTTGCTATGTGCGCCTGGGAAAGAAAGGGGAGCCGGTCATTCATGAAACACCCCCTGATTTCGGCCTTGGGGGATGGATAGAAGTTGATCCAGGTGACGAGGTACTAATACTTGGCGCCGGTACGGCTGTGTCACTTGCTCGTCACTTGAGGGAGCAACTCGGGTTGCGCGGAATTTCTGCTCGAGTCGCAAGTTGCCCTTCGGTAAAACCCTTGGACGATTCATTTCTTGCTAAAAGTTGTGGTGAATACTCTCTTATTGTGACGGTGGAAGAGCACAGTAGAGTTGGGGGGTTTGGGTCAGCAGTTCTGGAGTGGGCTGAGGATCACAATGTAAGCAACCAGAGTTTCTTGCGGTTAGGCACACTCGATGAGTACCCGCACGTGCTGGGGGATCAGCCTTACACCAGAAACGCTCTGGGACTTAACATAGAGCAGATGCATGAAATGGTGGTTTCCCGGATCCCACGCAAGTGATGAGACCGCCACTGGGACCCAAAGTGGACGCGTTCCTTGGAGAAAAAGTTGGGACTGACTTCAAGTTAAGCCTGCTTCGCGCCCACGGAGTTAATAGCGGAGTCTACCTAGTTGAACGAGCAGGCGAGCGGTGGGTTTTGAAATTGTACGGGGCGAAACGTGGCGTTGCTGACCCACTTCGATTGCAACGAGAGGTTGCAATGTATCGACACGTCGAGCAAATCGGTATTCAGTGTGCGCCCAAGTTAGTTTCCTACAATGAAGAGATCCAAGCCTCACTTCTTACTTTTGCAGAGGGAAAAGCAACACCTGTGCAAGGGGCTGGGAATTCTTGGCACATAGCTGCGATCGATTTTGTAACTGCGATCCAATCGGGAACTACGGCGATGACCTCGGGCACCTTCCCCCGAGGAGCTGATTCCTGTCAGTCCGTTATGGATCATCTTATCAATGTGGATAGACGCATAGAGGGCGTTGGCCCTTACGTCTTCGCGGCGGCAGAGGAATTCCACTATGACCAAATTGTGCCCACATGGCATGCGATACGGAAGTGGGCTAACACTCGTATCACCGACGGATGGCCAGAGTTGGTTCCGCAGATGGTCTCCCCGGGTGATCTGGGCCCCCATAATAGTGTTGTCAGTGGTCCGGGCGCGTTTGTATTTTTGGATTTCGAGTACGCCGGCTGGGATGATCCCGTCAAATTCCTCTGCGACCTAGAATTCCAGCCATCAAACCACGTCAGCGAAACGCAGATGGCTCGCTGGGGTCTGGAAGTTCGTTCCTATAAAGAAGAAATTCTTTTTCATGAGCGCTACCGCTGCATGAGACCCGTCCATGCTGTTAAATGGGCGTCTATTGTGCTCAACCCTTTTTTTGCTTGCGAGGCGATGTCGGCTCTGGAGTCACGGTTACAGCAGCCTCGACTTGAGTCCTTGATGTTAGAACGCCTGATCGCATCCGCTAGGCTTCTTACCACTGCACGACAGGCAATCCAGAGAATGGAATAATGGGGAATCTGAAGGAATTTGTGACGCCGCTCCATCAGCAGACTAAACGCGACTATGTGGGTCGAATGATGGATAACAAGGTTGAATGCATGTTGCGCGCCAAGGAGTACGAAGCCGATTACTGGGATGGGGATAGGCGCTTTGGGTACGGCGGTTATACGTACCTTGCCGGCAGGTGGAAGCCAGTGGCGGAGGCTCTCATAACTCAGTACGGACTTGTTGCGGGCAGTCGGGTCCTAGATGTGGGTTGCGGGAAGAGTTTTCTCCTTTATGAGATGCAGCTACTAATTCCTGAATTAGAACTTGTCGGGTTTGATGTATCTGACCATGGGCTTGCTGCGACGCTACCGGAATTTGCGGGACATGTATTCAAGCACAAGGCTCAGGACCCATTTCCATTTGCTGACAAGAGTTTTGATCTCGTTATTTCCTTGGGTTCCTTACACAATTTGCGGCTGTTTGATCTCAAAACCGCTCTTGGTGAGGTTGAAAGGGTGGGTCGGTCAGCCTACATCATGGTGGAAAGTTACCGTAATGAATTAGAGATGTTCAACCTTGAATGTTGGGCACTCACGGCTGAGTCGCTTTTCGACCAAGATGAATGGGTTTGGCTTTTCAATGAATTTGGCTATACCGGCGACTACGAGTTCATCTACTTCGAGTAAAGGACTGACGTGCAGAAGAACAAGTTCCAAGCGGCAATCCTCGAACGCAGCCGAGAGCCACTCGTCGTTGACGAGGTGACCCTCCCGGAGCAGTTGCAGGCCGGCCAAGTGCTCGTGAAGGTGCGCTTCAGCGGCATCTGCGGGGCGCAAATCAACGAGATCGAGGCCGCGAAGGGCCCCGACAAGTTCCTCCCGCACCTGCTAGGCCATGAGGGCCTTGGTGAAGTTCTGGAGGTCGGGCCGCTGGTCCATAGCGTGGCGCCCGGTGATCAGGTGATCCTTCACTGGATGCCCGGGGCGGGAATCCAGTCGGACCCAGCGGTCTACGAGTGGCGAGGAAACCGCCTGAATGCAGGCTGGGTCACGACCTTTAGTGAGTTGACCGTTGTCTCAGAGAACCGATGCACAAAGCTCTCCTCGACACTCAACCCGCAGCACCTCCCGCTCCTCGGTTGCGCCGCCACCACTGCGGCCGGTGTCATCGGCCGTGATGCGGGCCTACGCCTCGGGGAGTCAGTAGTGGTGCTCGGCACCGGCGGGGTCGGGCTCTTGACCATTGAGGCCGCACGTGCATCCGGTGGCTACCCCATCGTCGGCGTGGACAAAGTGGAGGGCCGTTTGGAGCAAGCTCGAGCGCTGGGAGCCAAGGCTACTGTGCGAGTCGAGAATGCCGACGTATTCGACGACATCGTGGCTGCCCTCGGCGGCCGACTACCCGATGTGGTCATCGAGACCACCGGCGCCCGCGCCATGATCGAACTCTCCTACCGGCTGGTCTCCATCGGTGGGCGGTCAATCCTGGTAGGAGTACCACGCCATGACGAGCCGGCAAGTTTCGACACACTCCCGCTCCACTTCAACACCATCATGACCGGATCTAAGGGTGGTGGTACAAGGCCCGAGGTGGACATTCCCAGATTGGCGGCATTGGCTGAAGCTGGTTTGTTCCGGCTCGACGCCTTGCCAGTGACGCTCTTCCCCTTGAGTGACGTCAATGCGGCCATCGACATGGTTCGCAGCGGGATGCCCGGTCGGGCCGTCATCGATATGTATGCGTGAGCATGGAGAATTAGTAGATGGACATCGCCACTCCACACCTTGATCTCGTCGCTCGTCGTACATCATCAGAGGTCTTCCACGCGATTCAATGGGGGATCACCTGGGGCAGGCAAATAGTTAATGAACTAAAAGAGGTAGCGGCAGCCAGCGAGCGAAGCAGGGCCAGACTGTGTCTCCATCCAGCGCCTGAAGATCTTCACCAGGAAATGCTCATAGTTATGGCGATTACTGCGGTCGAGCGTGCGCACCGGCGCACGATCGGGTTCGACACCAAGGTAGTTATCGAGGGAAGCGCCACGCTGCGCTACTACGCACCAACCGGAGACCTTACTCGGTCGGTGAAACTCGGTCACGACCGAGCGGCCTACGTCCATACAGTCAGTAAGGAGTATCACTCACTTCTGGTTGAAAGTGACTGGTTCGTTTTCCTTGAGATACTGCAAGGCCCATTCGATGGGGCGACAACCGAATTCGCTGCGTTCCACACGAGCTAGCAATGTGGGTGTCGGGTAAATTCGATATCAGAATTATTTGATAGTTCCGATAAGGACGTTTGTGTTTGGCGAAAGTGCCAGAATTCTGGCGACATTGATGTTGCATTCCTCGGCAAAGGCACGAATTCGTTGCTCAGTTCCCTCCATACTCCTAGGAAGTAGGTTCCACACAATTTGACTAATTAAGTCTGAGTCGGATGCGCCTTCCTTGAACCAGAAAGGGAAAACGGATTGGTAAATCATTTGCTGGGCGCGAATGGTGCCCCGAGCGAACCCGAGTTCAGGGCGCTCTGAATCAAGGCTAACAACGGTGTCCGCGAGCAGCGACCCGAATACCCTTGATAGCTTCGCCAAGTCGTGGATCCCGATTAGTGCGGATTCGCCTTCGACCTGCCAAGTGGCAAATAACCAGTCTCGGAGTGCATTGATACTCGCGCGAGGGATTAAAGGCAAGTGCAGGAAGTCAATAATCACAAGGCCTCCGGTACGTACTCGAGTCACCAACTGGAGGTAAGTCTCGAATGCGTCAGGAAAGTAGCGACTTGTCGCTAGGCACACTAGTGTGGAGACTTCTGGGAGGGCTGATAGTGCCACTTCATCGGGAAACCGCCCGGGAAGGTGCAAGAATGTGGTCCCGAGTTTTGGTTGTGCTTGGGGGGGGGAACTGTCAACCGAAATGATCTGCCCCTGAAACCCCACTGCGCTAAGCACTTCCTGCTCTATGAGGCAGGCACGACCTCCAACTACTAGGGCTTTAGTCAGGGGCGGAGCGCAAGGCACCTGAATCCCTAACGCCAAAAGTGAGTCGATGAGTGGCTGGTGCTTATCCAAGTCTGGTGGAGACTTATCGTTCGTCAGGGCCCATTCAATGATTTCCCCGTACAGCGTTGCATTATCCTTCATTGCCAAGAGCCTCCAATGAATTCCTCAAGCGATGTCACAATCAGATCCATCTGATTCAGCGACAGACTAGCGTACAGTGGTAGGGAAAGAATTTGAGAAATCATTTTCCTTGCATTTGTCTGACTGTCAACTCTAATGTCCTTATAGCCGGGCTGATCACACATTAGTATTGGATGCTTAACCCTGCAATCAATTCCACGTTTAAATAAGAAGTCTTGCAAATGATCCCTGCGATCACTAAGAATTGTGAATTCGAAGAAGGTTGTTCTTATCGGGTCATCGATCCCGACCACACGAATGGCCGATGGGAATCGGGAGGCGAGGTCTACTGCAATCTTGCGGCGGAGCGAGAGTGAATCTTCTAGCCTTTTGAGACTCTCAGTTAGAAAATAGCCTTGTATCTCATCCATTTTGTGATTTATTTCGGGAAAAATACATACTTCGACATCGCGCGTCCCCAAGTATCGGTAACTGCGGACAATCTCGAGGATTTCAGGCTTATCTGCTAGGAGAACACCAGCCTCTCCCAGGGCCCCAAGAGGTTTCATCGGGTTGAGACTAAATGCAGATGCAATACCCCAAGACCCTGAAAGCCTCCCTGCTAGTCTCGCGCCAGCGGCTTGCGAGGCATCTTCGATCAACGGCACGCCTGTATCAATTGAAATTTTGGCAAGTTCATTGATATTGCAGATGCGCCCCAAGTAATGCACAGCAACAATGGCTCTCGTCTTCTTGGTGATAGCTGCTGCGACATTGGCGGGTCTCAAGTTCAGGTCGTCATCCACGTCGACGAAAACTGGCGTCGCCCCGCAAGCGATTATGGCGTTTGCGGTTGCGAGCCATGACATGCTCGTGGTTACGATTTCATCACCAGTTTGCACGCCGAGTGACTTGAGTCCTAGGTAGAGGGCAGAAGTGCCACTTGAAAGGCCCACGGCACCGGCGCGCCCAACGTAAGAGGCGAACGAAGCCTCGAAAGCCTTTACCCCTTCTCCCATCATTAATTGTCCGGATTCCATTGCCTCAGACAATATTGCGAGGTAGGCAGACTTTTCGGATTCATCAGCTATTTTCAAGTCACGGTACGGTATGAGAAATGTCATTTCGTAGGATCCTCTCTCTTGATGTGGAACCATTGTCGGACTTGAGCCATATGTGGGAGATGCATGCCGAGTCCTCGCAACTAGCGAATCCCCTGCATGAGGAAGGTGGTACCAGTATTTCTAAGCCAATCTGTACCAACTCTCGATTTTGGGTTAATTGTGAAGTGGCGAAGCGCGAAATCGTTCCACCCACTGAACACCTCCCAAAATCGTTCCTGTAACAAAATGTCCCCCGGACGCTCATGCCAAGTCTTTAAAAATCGTAGCCAAAACTCTTGAACTGCACTCAGGATCTCGTCTGAGGAGAGGTCAGTGAACTCGATGCCAGCAATTTCGTATTGAGCGGATTTTCCATAGGGGTGTTCTAGGTATTCGCACAATGAGAGTCCCTGCCCACTTGATCGCCATGTAAGGAACTTTGGAACCCACATGGATTCATGAAATGACAGTAGGTCAGCGAGAGCCGTCGCATTTACGAACAAATTGGGCACCCCATATACAGTGGAGATCGCATCGATACCAGTTGCGGTGGAGATGCATCCTGTGCAATTCGCAAACAGCCAGATGTCGAGGAAATCGCTCTTGCTTGGTTCAAATGCGTAATCGACGATTCGCGGGTGTTCAGTTGGCATTGGTCGCTCCATGATCTTGCCCATGCGGAACACCCACACCCCTTGGCCCGCCAACCACTCCATTGCTGGGACATAGTCCTCAATTTTTGAATCCCGATAATCGTGATAGGACCACTTTTCGCTGCTGTTTCGAGTGTCCAACCTGTTTTGCAATGGGTCATTTGCCAGGAACGCTGAATCGCGCACCAAGAGACAGAAGAAGGGTTCCCCGTCAGTCCAGCCTTGCCTTTTGAGCCAAGTTAGTCCTTGTTCGTTTTCTGAAGGTAGGAAGGGGATCATTCCGCTGCGTGGAGTTTCGAGAACCTGACCAAGTGGCACTGCACCACCGGTAAGGAGGGGGCGTGAATGTGATTCGCCGCCGGGCAAACGTTGATTCCAGATATCAACCCATTTCGTGGCCTGAACTATCGGGAGAGTTCGTCGCACCATAAGTTCCCACTGCGAATTACAAGTAGGACCGAGCCAGAACCAGTCCTTGATGTTAGGGGGTTGGCGTCGAAGCTCGGTGACGTGACAAGCGGCGTCAAAGGCAAAGTGCCCGATTCGCGTTGAATCAAGTGATCCGAGTCGAATGGTGACCAAGGGGCGCAATGCACGCATCAAAATGACGAGGGGGATCGCCCACAAGGCGTTCAGCCACATTGCCAGTCGGTGCGAAGTGCGACGCCAGAGGTTCGTAATCTTCCTGCGGACAGCCGACCAGCCCTCCGACCGAATATCGGAAATCTGAAGGGCCAAGACCCCCGATCTCCACCAAAGCATTTCTGACGACCCTCCGCTTTCTTTGCGCCTACCTGGTTGCCGATGTTCTTATGGGGCGACGGCAGAACCATTCCCTTGGTTGCCCATTTGTGAAACTGCGAAGCGGACGATCACCAGCAGGGCAATGGTTTGGCCCATAGTCTATAACTTCTTCCAGCCGCCGCGAGGAGTCGCTCGGCGGTTTCAAGTTCAAGCGAGGTGGTGGTAATGACCGCGGCAAGATCACCTGAGCCGAACGCCATGAGTTTGGCTCCAGCCGGTTCAGCGGACTGGTACTCGTAGGTGCCGTCAGCACCTGCCCCGATTGGGCCAGGGAAGAGCCCGGACTCGAACATTACGTATCCCGGTGCAAGGTCCTTGGGTGGGACATTCACATAGGCCGTCTTTGCACCACCTAGGTGCGAGGCCAGATAGAGGCTGAGGAATACGGGGTGGTAGTTCTTGCCACTTAGTTCGCCCAAGGTGTGAGTTTCAAGGGGTGCTTCTGGGAAACAAGTAATCGCTGTGGGCACGATTACGACCTGTCCGTCGCTTCCTTTGGGGACGTCTTCGGCAACCTCACTAGCCCAACGGTCGTATTGTTCATGTTGCTGGAAATGTGACCCTTGTTCAATCCCTACTCCGATGAGTGAATAGCCATCAAGCCACTGAGTGTGGGCCTTTTCGCCAACCAAGTTTACGTCTGTGGAGCTCGATCGGTTAAGGAAATGTGCCTGACCTTGAGTGACCAAGGATATACCTTGAAAAAACAGCGCCACAACGACTGTCGCGGAGACTATTTGCCATCTTCGTTCCTCAAGCCTTGGCCAGGCCGCGAGCGCGCAGATTGCCAAGTAAGCAGGAGCTAGGAAGAAGACTAGGCGGTAGTTCACAAGAGTCGGACTTGGTCCATGCATATCGACTTGAATGGAAGAAGTGAGAAAGGGTGCTGTTGAGATCACTGCCAAGATTAGAATGGCTCCATACCGATTAGCCGAGTTTTGGCGCAGGCGCCAATACGCAAGCGCCGCAATGACGAACCCGCCAAGCATTAGTGGGGTTATTAAGAGGGGAATGGTTGGATACCGACCTTGAATGAAGGTTGCCTCAATAAATGACGAGTGGTAATAGCCCCCACCGGTGAGCAGCGACTCGATAATAATTTGGGCATTTGTCTTCAGCGCCGTCCAGAGGCCTCCATCTGTGCCACCAACGAGGCTTGACTCAGCACGGGGACCTGTTAGCAGGTATGGGCCAAGTTTCCAAATGTTTGAAGGGCTGGCGAGGACGAGAATGGCCGGAGTCACGAACAGCACAATCAGAGTTCGAAGCAGTAATTTACGAAGCGTTAGCGAGAACCGCCCGCGTTTGGCGCGAACAAGTGCCCAGCCAAACCAAAGGCACATGACAACAGTGCTCAAGATGCGCGATGGTCCGTACATAGTCAGCAAGAGAGCCCATACCGCAGATATGGACAGCCAACTCCACCAACGTTGAGTGAATCTCGTGAGGTATTGGATGCGCTCAAGGAAGATGATGAACACGAAGAGGCTGGGGCCAGCGATGACGACTTCGTTCTGGTACTGATGGTAAATTGGGTTCACTGCCAGAAGCGCGGTTCCAACCAACGCGGGCCATGCTCCGAACCAACGGCGACTAATGACGTAGAAGAAGATGAGGCCGACCGC
>SXGR01398066.1_pt1 | contig 12637 bp, 10 predicted proteins | sample 3174711 | NCBI WGS metagenome assembly SXGR01 (sample SAMN11356860, study PRJNA531348) | freshwater metagenome | isolation source: freshwater sample F1-60 | place: China: Fuxian Lake, Yuxi | collected 2017-12-25
ACGCAGAATCCAGATGTTGATTTAGTAGCGCCGGACGCAACAAATAACGTGGGTGAACACGAATACCTCGCCAAACGCATGCCCAACCCATTAATTATTTTACTGAGAGGGATAAACAACACCACACTCAATAAAATTTTTAAAAAAAAATTAGATTGGTACACCTATAAGGACAAACTACCGACTAACGAGCCTCTTGAAATAGAACTAGCCAGTGGCTGTTTTATGCTGTGCAGAACCAAGGTATTGAAAGATATTGGCGGTTTCTCACCAGAGTACTTCCTGTATTTTGAAGATTTCGATTTATCTCGAAGAATAGTAAAGAAAGTTTTATTACCGTCAATGAAGATTATTCACTTAGGAGGAAAAGCAGCAAAAAAAGGCGGTAAGCATATTAAGCTATTTATAAGCTCTTATCTTATATTTCTGAAACAAAAGAGATCAAACCAATAATGTATCCGCAACATGAGTAGCAATACGTGCGGCATTTGCCATAACAGTTAAGGTATGTGATTTTTCTGGCAGTGATGAAAGACATGCAGCATCAACAACATAGATACCAGCAGCACCTGCAAGCTCACCAAAGCTTGAACATTCACCCAATTTAGGTTCACTCGCCATAGGCAATGTGCCTGCATAATGGATATCTGAACCCGGTAAGCCCAAAGTAAAACTGCTTGGCAATACCAACCCACCCATATTCCAAAAACTTTTTCGGATCTTAGTTTCCAAATTTTTCATAATCAAAGGAACATCATCTGTATACTCACCACTAATCTCCAGATAATCCTTATTGTTTAAAACTGCATTTGCCTTCGTTAAGTGCCCAGGTAAAAATAAATTGCCCACAACACACGAACTCAATAGTGCACTTAAGACATCTACACTTAATGGGCGAGCTAAGGGAACTCGCTTGGCAAATTCAGTTATAGGAATACCTACACTTGAAAAAGTTGAACCAAATCCAGAAATATTCTCATCATAATCGACACGATAAGATAGCTGCCCCAAACCAAAACTAGACGTTCTTGGCAAACCAAATTTCCTATAGTTCCAAACGATGAAAGCAGCAGTTGGGCTAGACAGCAACCTCACTCTATCTTTAAAGATCAAATACTTTAATGCCAATCGTGTTGTCGCAAGCGTTCCTGCCGCTAACATTATATTTTTTGCACTAAATTGTGCTTTAGTATTTAAGCCTATTTTTTCAGTATTAATAGTCCAAAAGCCATTTTCATTCATAACACTATCAACAATAGAGCCCGACGAAAAATGAAAGTTTTTATATTGCTTAAGTTTTTCGAGATCAAAAGTGGCCGAATAAATTGAGCCTTTTGCACAACCCCACAAACAGTTGCCAGACAATGAACAAGCCTGCCTACCATTAAGATCTTCATTTAGCACTGCCACTCTTGAACGCCCTAGCGCAAAACCATTTTTTAAAAGCTTATTCCTCTGCGACTGATAGCGTGAAAAAAAGTCTTGGTTAACTACATCCATCGCAATGGCATTTTGTGCATCTTCATCGACACCAAAATACTCCTTTAAATCATCGATACTTTTTCCACTAATACCCATACGTTTAGAGATTTTTGTGTAATGCTCAACGAGATCATCCGCCGAAAATGGAAATAACTCTAAATCCTTTTCAGAAAACCGAGCAACACCGCCACCCCAAGCGTTGGATAAGCCACCTACAGCTAGAGACCCTAAGGAAATAAAATTATTTCCAATCACTTTATTCTGCTGAGAAAACCCCTCAAAGGCATAGGAAAGCCCAGGGATACGTAACTTTGGAGATATAGCACTCTGCATTTGTAATGCGTGATAATTCTTACCAATCATCCACTGTGATTGCGTTGCATCTGCACCTCTTAAACTCAAAAAATTATCTTTAAGATAATCAGTGGATTGCTTCGCACCGCCATCAACCAACAGCACCTTGAGACCTTTTTCGAGCAAAGGAAAAGCTGCCGATACTCCAGCTGGCCCACTACCAATAATTATGACATCAAAATCAGGATTGCTCATACTAGCGAGCCTTAACAAACAAGGATTTAAAACGATAAGCTAAGGGGCGCAGTAAACGAAAAACAATCTCATTTATTACCGCCCTACTACAAATTAAAAAACTATATATGGCAGAATTATTACGACCTAATCTCAAAAATCTCCGCGCACCAGAAATCGATGCTTCACACAAATAAGTAGCAGCATCTAGCCGCCAACAAAACTCCGAATACCAACCAAAATTTTTCATCCTAGGATTATTATCAATTAACCCTAGCAGCCAAGGCGAAGAAATAGTTAGCATTGAAAAACCGATTGCTTCTGAATTTCGCAGAGTTTCAATGACTTTGACGTAAGAGCGTAATGAAAAATAGGATGTGCCGTTCCCATTAATATAAAAAAACAACGCCTTTGCTTCTTCTAATAATAGGCGCCGCCTATTTGACCCACTTGGATGCAACCCAGACGACAATTCACGCAGATCAAGCTTTAACTCTGCCAAATCATCAGCGGTCTCCATCACAGGCAACGAAAAAAGCGAGTGGAGCCTAATAAGAATGGGATTTTTCGGCAATATTTTTTTTGAAAAATCGATAATAAGCCTGGGAATTAATAAAGGTAAATATGATTTGCGCAGTCGTTGGCTAGCAATCAAGCTCAAAAACTCACAGAAACTCAAAGGAGAAATAGCTGCCAAAGAAAATACTGCGCGAACTTTTGTGAGTTGACTAATACGCAAAATTGCTTCACACAAATCATCAACGTGTATAGGCTGCACTTTGGGAGAGGGGAAAAAACAAGGTATTATGGGGAACCTACTCACCAAATTCTGCAACTGATAATATAAGCCAGCAGCTTTTCCGCCATAAACCAAGCCGGGACGAACTACAACACCGCTATTAGCAATAACAACTTGCTCAATTAACCACTTAGTCTTTCCATAAAAGGTTGCAGCATTTTTTGACGCAGTTTGACTCGACAAATAAATAAACTTAGCCGAAATTTTGTTTGTCGCATCTAAAATAGTTTTTGCAGAGATAAGCTCTTGATCCTGTTCGGCATCAGAAGCAATGCTTAGGTTCATGGCCAAATGTACAACACAGGTAACATCTTTCGGAAGGGATACAACCTTCTGCTCTAGATCATAAAAAAGCCATTCGCAATCGCTAGCCGGACGCCTTCTTGAGAGAGCCAAGAATGAAAAATTACTTCGCGCTGCTGCCGAAAGCAACGCACCCCCTATGTAACCATTTGCGCCCGTAATAGCAATCTTCATTTATCGGCAACTGTTTGCTGCACACTTTGCTGCAGAAAAGTAAACTTCGAAGTCACCCAATAAACCACCACAAAAAGAACAACATCACAAATAAACTTGGCAATAACAGGGTCAGCAATGATTTTTATCATCAAAGCTAAGCATACTGAGGAAACGGGCGTATACACCAACACCAAGCCAAAATACTTTGTGGCATGCGCCAGCATATTGTTACTGTGTTTTATTTGGTAAGTGAAGTATCTGTGCCCATAAAAACCAAAAATGGCCGCACCAATCTTCATTAAAACGTTAGCTAGGATAGGCTGCATATTCAAAAACAACAGAAAAATGAATCCCCCCATGTCTATGACATAAGCAGCCACAGCTATTATCAAATATCTTACTATCGTCGGAATTTTAAAATTCAATTATATACACCTAAATCAAGCGCGATTTTATTTTGCGTGCGGGCGCACCCACGTATACCGAGTACTCTTCGGTATCTTTAGTAACAACACTATTCGCACCGATCACCGAGCCTTTGGCCAACGTAATGCCAGGCATAATGACTGCGCCTGCGCCAATCCAAACATCATCTTCAATAGTAATTTTTTTTGGAATACAAACACGAGAAAAAACAGGGGGTTCACAACCATCTATAGGGTGAACGCCACTAGAAATAGTGACGTTGCTACCAATCAATACAAAATTGCCAATCTCAATTCCACCAACACCATTGATATAACTCCCCGAGTTCACACCAAAGTTACCCCCCACAACCATTCGATCTGAGTGCACAATAATGCACCGTGGCTGTATCCAAGCGAAGCCACTCATTTTTTTAAACAAAATTTTAGCAACTAGCGCACGCAAAAAAACACCTGCTGTTGTCGGAATTAACGAAAAAAATCCAAACAATAGCGATTCAACTTCTAATCGTAGCAAAGTCGAAAACGAATAGGTTTTGGCCTTAACCAACAAAAACTTTAGGTAGCTCAATTAGCCTCACCTTTAAGCCAACTCAAATATTTTTTCCTCAATTGATTCTTTAACTGCAATGGGCGACGCGGAACATTTGCAATATCATAAGAAATAAATGCCAGAATAAATTGCACACCCACTAAAATTGTTAAGGCAGATAACATGACTGTTCCCGTTGGCGCGGAAACATCATTCATTGCTGACAACTGCCAGTGATAAAGCCCGTATAGGACACCAAAAGCAAGTAACAAAACACCTAAAGGAAGCTCAATAGAGGAGACCGTTAAATCCCTAAGGTAATAATTATAAAAGACGCGTTTTATAAAATTTCGCAAATGCTTTAATAAAAACTCACCCACGATTTTAGATATTTTTAGCCCGCTAACTTCATCGCCATATTTTGCCGACATAGGAATATCAACAACCACAGCACGAAGTGTGTTTAACCGGAATAAAATATCTGTCTCAAAGAAATAGCGCTTACTTATTTTACCAAAGGGTAACAGCTTCGCGGCATCTACATGAATAGCTGTATAGCCATTGGTAGGATCAAATAAATCCCAGTAGCCAGAAGAAAACTTAGTCATTAACGACAAGGCTGCATTGCCAAAAATTCTCACTTTTGGCATTGAGCTAATCTCTTCTAAATTGTAAAAACGATTGCCCTTAGTGTAGTCAGCCTCGCCCGCTAAAATAGGTGCAACAAAATCTATCAACAAGGCCGGATCCATCTGCCCATCCCCATCGATTTTTACGATGACATCCATGCCATCGTCAACAGCTGCCTTATAACCAGTCATAACAGCGCCACCAACACCTTGATTCTCAGCATGATAAAGCACTTTTACACGCCCATCAGTACAATGATCCACTACAAACTGACCACTATTTTCTGGGCATTTATCATCAACAACATAGATCTGGCTGCACTCAGCTCCAACTGAATTGAGAACGTCTAATATATGCGCAGTGACTTTATAGCAAGGAATGACGACGGCAATTTTATGTTCATTTTTCATATTTATCGCAGACCAATTGACAGGTTATTCACCTTCACAGCATTACCACCTCGAAAGGATAGATATAAAGTCGCTGTAGCAGCACCCTGAGGTATTAGGCCTACCTCATCAAATACAATCTTATCACTAGAGCAATCAACCAATTTATAGTAAGGCTCACCTAAGTTCCAATTGAGTTGCGCAATAAAAGAATCACTAGGACTAGCACACTCGAACTCTACATGATACTTGAATTGACTATAGGGTTTAACTGAAAAAGACAGAGTCAACACATCATTAGAATGTAATTCAATTTGCGAACGCTCAGTAATAAGTGGCGCGCCCTTTACATCGAAGCCATTTAGACCATTAAAACTTTCGAAAGCGACGATAGGATCATACTCAACTGGTTTATCTGCAACTCTAAACGCAACCATAGGCCCTACTTGTAACTCGGCATAACCATATTCATTTAAATAAGCACCTAAGAGATTACGAGTTGTATTTTTTTGTGAAAAAGGAACAGCGTTATTCCAGTAAACGTAATCTATTCTCCAATTATCCACAGAGTTTTTAACTCCAGCCTTATCTGTCCAAGACATAATTTCTTTTGAATAGGTTGGCGAATACCAAGCATTGTAAAAAGGCGTGCCCGATAAAGTTGCACCATAAGGGCGAGCCAAATCAAACAACACTTTTGCATTTTTATTAATGGAGTTAATTTGTTTATTGAGTTCAATCTCTGGAGCCGCTCCAGCAGCAAAAGTTTCTTTTGCTTGAGACTTAATAAACAGGAACGGTGACAAACTAAAATTCCAAGACACACCAGGCAGAAAAAATAAATTAACCCATATAAAACCAACAAATGAATAGCGCGTAAGCTTTTCTACCATTAATTTACCAGAATTACCTACTAACAATGTCAGCATCAGCACTGATGCTAGCGGTAATATCTCATAAAAATACCTAACATACTGCAAGGTAAAAAACATGGGTAACGCGTAAAAAAACAAAGGGATAGTTATAAAGTATGAATTTTTCAGTCGCACAAATAAAAGAGATGCTAAAGCCAGAGGCAATAAAAATAGATATTGGAAGCCTGCTATATAATTCTTTGACTCAAAATGAGTCGACGTATGAAAAAACATACCCCAAAAGGACTTGAAGCTAGCGCCCAAACTATAACGATCATCCAAAAAATTCACGGGAGGAAAAAAACTTGATTTAAACACGCCATTATAAAGTGGAAATACGGGATTTCTTGTTTCAAGAAACGCATTGATATACGGATAAAATGCTGCGATGGCTATAACAATAAAAAGCAACCCATACTTAACCCATGCTAATAAACCAGATTGAAATAAGACAGTTCGATTTCTATACACCACAGGAGCGGCCGCCACAAGAAGCCCCAGACCTATTAGTATTGCCGGTAACTTTGTTGTCGCACATACAGCCCCTAACGCAAACAACGCAAGCAAACCCAAAATAGTAAATTGTTGGTCTAATTTATAAACCACCAGCACACCCAATACTGAGATCAACGATAAAAACAAATCCGTTTGCAAACCCAGCAGCAAGTTTGCAGCCATTGGAGTGGTAATAAATAAGGTTACAATTAGTGTACGTCGAGATGCATCTCTATCTATAAAACCAGCAAGCCTATAAAGGCTTAAAATTAATATGGAAAAAATAGATAGATTCATTGCCCCTCTAGCGTCTGCCCCAGCAACAACTGACGCAATAGCATGCAATAAATCTACTGAAAATGGGGCTACAGACCAAATTTGCGCAACGACATCGGGCTTATAAGTATGCTTATATTCAAGCTGAGTCCACCAAGATAAATGCAGGACGTTGTCATCCCACATAACTGTTGGAAAGAAACTATATGCACCGACATAGGTGAAAATAAAAATCATGAAGGCCAATGAGCGAAAACGAATAGAGTTCAATTGCTGCAGGAAATCCTCTTTCAATTCACAATAGAATTGCGCCCCTGCCTTAAAAAAACATAAGGGGGCGTAAACAATAATGGGTAGAACTAAAATTAGAAGATAGATTTCTCGGCTGTTGTAATTGGTGCTTGACAACCAACCAAAACCTAAAATGTACAAAGCCAAACCGACAACAAAAGACTCAAGCAATAAATGCTCAAAATCCTTACGGGCAACTAGCCGTAGCACAAGCCGCCCCGAACAATAAAGGGAAAAGAATAAGAGAAATACAGCGCAGGATTCACTAAAGCCTAAGATGGCAAACAAAAAAAGAAGTGAACAAAATAAAAGAACTATAGCAGCATGCGCCTTATTGATATAAAAAAACACACCTGCGACAGAGAAAAACACCAAAGAATAAGTCAAAAAGCCTCGTAATGCATGACCGGTCCAGTTCAGTATCCAACCATCAACATTAAAACTAATACTTAATATCAACAATATAAATGCAGCAACACATAGGAATGGCGTGCTTTTAATCCATCTATTTTCCACTTATAACCCCAAACAAAAGAATATATGATTGATATATACATATAAAACTAACCAGAATGATCTCACAGAGAAACCTCCCAAAAACTGCAAGCTGAAATTGATTAATTAGCGTTTCAACAAGCAATATGTTGTGCTTGCAGCAATTGGATTACTGCTTATATCAATTAACTTAAAGCCTGCGTCAGTTAAAATTTTCTGTACATTTCTATCCACACCGCCATCCAAATAATTGCATGGAACAAAAACACTATTTGCGGAATTCAGACCTATAGGGAAGAAACTAAACTTAACATGATCAGGAAGAAGCGCCATACCCAACTCTGTAGTTGAAACAATATCCTTCTGATCAAACAACAACTTTGCATCCACCCTTAACCCAAGACCTGTTTTTGCACCACTTAGATATGCCTTGAACGATTGTTTGTAAGTATTCATAGCTGAGAATGGAGTAATTAAGTAACCATTAAAATTATACTTTTTTTGGCTAATATAAGCTGCTGAAACTAACAGACACAAAAACACTAGAGATACGATTTTTGCGTTGTATCTTTTATTAAATTGTGCGGGTAGTCTTATTATATTTACTAAGCCTGCTGCTGCTGCAAATGCAAGGACAGGAAAGTAATAGGAGTGATAATGCGTTAACCAGCCCACTTTTTCCGCTCCACCAATATTACCCAACCAATTAGGCAATAACATAGCGAGAGCGATAAGTGCATAACGTGGTGAGAAGCAGGCAAGTACGAGAAGAAAACTATTATTGGCGATATTAAACCACAAACCTTTTGAAAAACCTGGAGTACTCCAATTTACCAGTACGTGATCCCAGCTTTGCGGCATGTAGCCGGCATAATAAACATTAGCCAGTACTATATTTTTTTGGATATAGAAATAACTCAATAATAATAATGCAATAAGAACCCTAAATAGCGAATATCTAAAATCTTGTGATTTGTAGAAAAATACTTGATGCGCACCTATTACCAAACCACTGATCAAAGCCGCCCTCTCGTTGATTAATGACAAGGTTATAGCCAATATTGCCAGCTTTGCCAAACCTATTTTTTTGTGCAAAAAATACAACAGCAGAAATCCACCAATAATAAATAGGCGATCGGGGTAAAACTGCCCCATAATGCCAACAAACCAATTGGGATTTAAAAAAACAAAAGCAACGCCTAAAAATGCCCAGCGTGCCAGCTTCGCCTCTCCTTTTATGAAACAAAAAATCCCAACAAGGAGCCCCACATAAGTAACAACTTGCACCAAACTTAAAACAAAGCTGCTGCTAAAGAATAACTTTAAAACAGCCAATACATACATACAATAATATGCATGAAACGCTAGCATGTTTCGTTCTTGAGGCTCAGGTAAAGACAGATTTTTCTCAAGGAGGGCTTCTGTTGTTAATCCAGCGTATGCGTTGTCAATATAGTTTTGCGTATTAGCAAAAACATTCGATACTGCACCATTCCCTTGATAAATATTATCAAGCAGTTGCTCAAAAATTGCCGCATCACCCTGCCTATCCAGCTGAATAGCATTTTTCCCCAAGGCCAAAATAAAAATAAGAGAAACTATTAGCGCCCATGATAGGAGTTTTAGTGCTAAATTTTTATCAAAGGAAAACTTCATAAATCACACCGCACATATTTTTTTCGCAAGAGAACGACCTTCACGAATCGCATAATTCGTCCCTCTATCCTCAGGATAAATCTGCGCCATAGACGCAAGATACAAGCCTTCAAGCGGAGACTTATAATCAGGTATCAATTGGCTATAATTTTTTTCTACCACTGGCTGGGACCAACGCGCACGCCAGACGTTGCACTTTATAATCGTGCTAGTATCAAATGCAGGAAACATCTTCATTAAATAGGGCAGCGAGAAATCCACCACCTCTTTATCGGACATAAGATAGAGCGCATCAGTGTGCGACAAATACTTTGAGAGATATACAATATGCCGACCGCCATAAACATCCGCACTTTCAAAGTTCGTGTGTTCTATAACACCAACAAAAGGAAAGCTTGGGTCGTTAACATTTAGCCAATAAGTCTCAGAAAGACTTTTGCTCAACTGAAACACTAAACAAACATTTCCAAGATAATTGATACGTCGTAATTCTGACAAATATTTAGGCGATGCAACCTCTTCTAACAAGTCAGCCAAAATCGGCAAAGCAACCGTAGAAACTACTTTACGCGCAATGTATGTTTCATTAGCAGTCTGCACAGACCAAACATCTTGTTGCCTGCTGAGTTTTAGTACAGCCGCATCTGTAATCACTTGCCCACCATTAGCTACAATGGCCTTTTCGACTTCCTTGGCAAGCGCAATGAAACCGCCTTTAAAGTAGGCCAAACGCTCCTCACCGCCTTTGCCACGACTCCCGCCTCTTAGCTTTAATTTGTTCCAAAACCAAACTGCTGAAATTTCTTTATACAAATCACCAAACTTACCTTTTAGTAACGGCTCCCATACAACTTGATAAACCTGCTCACCGCCTAATTTTTTAAGCCAGTTTTCAGCGGTAATATCTTCTAGCTTCTTCCAATCTTTTACTCGACGAGCACGCAAGGCCAACAAACCTAAACGAATGCGGTTTAAAAAAGTGAGCGGTGTGAATTTCAACAGATCAATAGGTGAAGATAATTTGAAAAATTTGTTCGCATAGTAGACAGCAGTATTAGTAGGATTAATTGAAAGGCGATCATGCAAATTCAATTCATCGATAAGGGCCATAACACTTTCATCATTGGTAAACCAGTGATGATAAAAACGATCAAGTTTTTCTCCCTCGACCTCAAAAGAGGCGGCCAATCCACCTATTTCAGATTCAGACTCTAAAACCTTTACTGCGATACCTTGCTTTGATAATTCATATGCAGCCGCCAAGCCAGAAAATCCGCCTCCGATGACAATTACTTCAGTACTTTTTATCTCATTGGGCAACATATTTAAATCCTCTTTTTTTAAATGCTAAATATAATCCGCCCGCAATTGTTAATGGTAACCATAAAAGTGCGTGTGACAAAATCGCATAAGCCAAGGATGCATCTTCTGGGTTACCACACAGAACCATCGATTCCTTAACAAAATAGTGAAAGGTGCCTACATAGCCAGGGGCAGCAGGTATTGCAGTAGATAAAGTTCCTGCAGACATTGCCAACAACGAAGCCAAAGGGTAAATAATACTTGGCAAGGCGTAGGCTGCACATAGAAACATTAAAGCCTCAAAAAACCACGCCAGTGCAGATAAAAAAATTAAACGCAAAGCATTGGATGTTCCCCCAAGGTGACTTAACGTTTCATTCAGCTTACCTATCTCGGTAGACAATCGCGACACCTTTGGAACACCTAAACGTTTCATTTTTTCAATGGACCAAACTACAGGCCTTATTACATAAGCAGGAAATAAAATTAAACATAGAATTGCTAAAATAGCGGATGCAACTGTCAGTAAACCAATATCAAATAGAACATTGACGTTAATGTCCAATACAAACAGTGCCATTAGTAATGCACTGAGCACCATTAATAAATCCAGTAATCTTTCAATAAATAAAGTTCCCGCTATAACCCCTGTTGATGTACCCAAATGCGAATTGAATGCAAACAAACGCACTACATCACCAGCCCTGAAGGGAAGGACGTTATTAAGAGCAAAGCAAGAAACATAGGGACCAAAACACTTTGATAGTGTAGCCCTGCAACCACTAATATTTAGCATGCAAGACCAACGATAAATACGAATCAAGTGCCCAACAATAAAGCAAAGCAGCCCCAATAAAATCCATAGAGGCTTTGAAATTGATAGAGGTGCAGATAATTCGCTCCATGAAACATTTTCTATAGATAGATATATAAAAGCAGCAGCAACTCCCAACCCCAAAATTAACTGCAACGTTTTTCGCCAAGAATAAGAAGAAGGGCTTAAGTCTTTAACGCACATAAAACTCCAATTTTTAAGACAAAAAAATACCACCAATAAGGTGATATTTTAGTTAGTTATTAAGCTTACATAACCAAACAAAAAGCTTAGTATAGAAAAGACAATAGAAAATAGACAGAGTAGATTATATACCTATGCTCTCGTTAACCCTATCCCGCATCTCTTTACCGGGTTTAAAGTGAGGCACATACTTACCCTCAAGAATCACAGATTCACCCGTTTTAGGATTACGACCTGTGCGAGGAGCGCGATAGTGAAGAGAAAAACTGCCAAACCCACGTATTTCAATACGCTCTCCAGCAGCTAAAATATCTGACATGTAATCAAGGAGCAGCTTTACAGCAAGCTCTACGTCTTTTACAGGTAATTGATTTTGTTTTTCAGAAATATATTCAATAAGTTCAGATTTTGTCATGACCTATACTCTGGCTAAATAGTAGATGGCGGCAAGCAAAATTTTCTGCAATCCTTTTCCAATTTTATTGAAAAACAGTAGAACTCAAGATGCAGTATTTAAAACGCTATAAACTTTTTATGAGCCCCATCATAAAATCAAAGGCCACTCAAACAGTATGAAGTTTATACGGGTTTAAAAACTTGAACGGCAAAAGCAACAACGGCTAGAACAAGTCTAGCCGTTGTGTTGCAAAATTATTCTTTATTTTGCATTTGCGCTTTAATCAAATCGCCCAGAGTAGCTGGAGCGGCTTGCTCAGTTTGCTTGGCGCCATGATCTTTCAATGCTGATTTTTCTTCTTCAACATCTTTAGATTTCACAGATAAGCTAATACCACGATTTTTGCGATCTACTGCAATAATCTTAGCTTCAACTTCATCGCCAACTTTTAACAAGTTACGTGCATCTTCAACTTTCTCGCGACTCAATTCAGACGCTTTCAAAACTGCTTCTACGTCTGGAGCCAAAGTGATGATGGCAGCTTTTGCT
>SXGR01406921.1_pt1 | contig 12637 bp, 13 predicted proteins | sample 3174711 | NCBI WGS metagenome assembly SXGR01 (sample SAMN11356860, study PRJNA531348) | freshwater metagenome | isolation source: freshwater sample F1-60 | place: China: Fuxian Lake, Yuxi | collected 2017-12-25
ACGCCGCAGGATATCGCGCTGCTCGATGCCCGGAAGGGGCTGAAGATGTTCGAGAAGGTAGGGATCCCCATTCTGGGCATCGTCGAGAACATGGCGATGCACACCTGCACGAATTGCGGCCACACCGAGCACATCTTCGGTCAGGGCGGCGGCGAGAAAATGGCGGGCGAGTATGACGTCGAATACCTGGGCGGGCTGCCGCTTGATATCCGGATTCGCGAGCAGGCCGACTCTGGCCGGCCCACGGTGGTGGCTGATCCCGACGGTGATCTCGCGGCCACGTATAAACGGATTGCGCGCCGGGTTGCGGTCCGGATCGCGGAGCGTGCGCGCGACATGAGCCTCAAGTTTCCGTCCATCGTCGTCCAGAAGACCTGAGGCTTGCAGGATGGGCGGGCCATTCCGGAGGGATAGGCCGCGGTTCGCGTTGTCAGCCGGCGGCCGAGGCGAGGCCCTCTGGGAGCGGACGGCAGTAGCGTTGCGCTTGGCTGCCGTGTGGGGTGCGCGCGTTGCCCGCCTCGCCCGGACTTGGGTCGCCGGGGGTTTGGCGCTTGTTTCAGCGATCGCCCTTGCGCAGTCGCCGTCTGCGTCGCAACGCCTCTCGCCCCTGCAGACGCAGAGCGCAGCCGACGCTCAGTCGCATCGACCGGAGGCCAGCCGTCCCCTGCGCGTGGCCGCTGCAGCTAGTCTGCGAGGCCCGCTCGATCAGGCGTTGGCCGACTGGCGGGACGCGGGAGGGGGTCCATCGCTCGTGACCTATGCGGGGACGCCCGCGCTGGTTCGGCAGATCGAGCAGGGGCTGCCGGCGGATCTGTTCGTGTCCGCAGACGTCGCCTGGATGGACCATCTCCAGTCAAAGGGAGCGTTGCAGCCGGGAACCCGCAGAGACCTGCTCGCCAACCGGTTGGTGTTGGTTGCAGGGAGCGATCGTGAGGCGCTGTTGCCTGTGGCTGCGCGCACGTTTGCAGCGCCGGTTGAACTGGGCGGTGCCGGGGATGGCGCGCTCCGTACGGCGCTCGCGAACTGGCCGGGTTCGACGCGTCTGGCGATCGCTGAGGTGACGAGTGTGCCCGCCGGGCGCTATGCGCGTGGCGCGCTCGAAGCGCTTGACCTGTGGCGGGCCTGGTCGGGGCGGCTCGCGATGACCGATAACGTCCGAGCAGCACTGCTGCTGGTGGCGCGCGGTGAGACCGAGCTTGGCATCGTGTATGCCTCGGACGCGCGGGTGGAGGCTCGGGTCAGGGTGGTTGGCGTGTTGTCCGAGTCGGTTCATCCTCCGATCCGTTATCCGGCGGCAGCCCTAGCAGCCACGGCGCATTCGCGCACGGTTGAAGCGCTCGAGTTTCTCGGGGGGCCGGTGGCTATCAAGCGGTTTGTCGCGGCGGGGTTCAGTCAACCGCCACCTTCGCCTGCCGGCGCTCGGTGAGGCCCGACTTGTTGCCGGTCGCGTTCGCTTTCAGCAGCGAGGAGGTCGAGGCGATTCTGCTCACGCTGAAAGTGGCCTCGGTGGCCACGCTTGCCGCGCTTCCGATCGGTATCGCCCTCGGCTGGCTGCTTGCCCGAAAGCGCTTTCCTGGGCGGGCGCTGCTCGACGGCCTGGTGCATCTGCCGCTCGTGCTGCCGCCGGTGGTGACCGGCTATCTGCTGCTTGCAGCGTTTGGTCGTCAGGGCTGGATCGGCGCCTGGCTCGCCGATCACCTGGGGATCGTTTTTTCATTTCGCTGGACCGGTGCCGCACTCGCCTCGGCAGTGATGGGTCTGCCGCTCATGGTCCGGGCGATCCGCCTTGCGATCGAATCGGTCGATCGACGCTATGAACATGCGGCGGCCACGCTTGGGTCGTCGCCGGTGGTCACGTTTTTCTCCGTCACGCTGCCGCTCGCCGCGCCGGGCATCGTTGCGGGCGCAGTACTGTGCTTTGCGAAAGCGCTGGGCGAATTTGGTGCCACCATCACGTTTGTCTCGGCGATCCCGGGCGAGACCCAGACGCTTGCTGCCGCGCTCTACGCCCTCACCCAGACCCCCGGGGCGGATGCGGCCGCCTGGCGGCTCACGCTGGTGGCCATCGCCGTGTCGATCGTAGCGCTGATGGCCTCCGAATGGCTGGCGAGGCGGGTGGCCTGGCAGGTGCGGGGCGGGCTGTGAACATGACCCGGTCGACACCGATCGACATCGACGTCACGTTGCGTCGACGCGATTTCACGCTCGAATTTCGTCTGTCTGGCGAATTCGGTGCGCTCGCGTTGTTCGGGCGTTCAGGATCAGGAAAATCCACGGTTCTGGGATTGATCGCAGGCCTTCTCCGCCCCGACAGCGGACACATCCGCGTGGGCGGTGTCACGCTGGTCGATACCGCACAGCGAATATTCGTTCCGCCGCACCGACGCCGTGTGGGGCTCGTTTTTCAGGACTCGGCGCTCTTTCCTCACTTCGATGTACGCGGCAATCTGCGCTATGCGAAGCGGTTCGGACGTGGATCTTCCGACGACCGGCCGGGCGCGGCAACGGGGTCCGAGCTTGCCCTGGAATTCGAGCATGTGGTGAATCTTCTCGGGCTCGCATCGCTCCTGTCCCGGCGGCCCGCCACGCTCTCAGGTGGAGAGCGGCAGCGGGTTGCAATCGGCCGCGCGCTTCTCAGCGCGCCGCGGCTGCTGCTGTTTGACGAGCCGCTCGCCTCGCTCGATGCCGAGCGCAAGCTCGAAATTCTTCCTTACATCCTGCGGCTTCGCGAGCAGGCAGGCATGCCGATCGTGTATGTCTCCCATGCTGCGGATGAAGTGGCTCGCCTGGCCGACAAGGTGGCGGTGATTGATGCGGGCCGAATACAGGCGATCGGCCCGCCCGGCGAAGTGCTTGCACCCGCCTGGGCGCGAGGCTCGGGCGGCTTCGCTGCGGTGTCGGTAATCGAAGCGCGGGTACGTGACTATGATGAAGCCTACGGGCTCACGATGTTCGATCATCCGGCGGGCGTCATTGCGTTGCCCGGCCGGATCGGTCGCCCAGGCGAGCCGCACCGTTTCGTGATCCGCGCGACCGACGTGGCGCTCGCCGTGCAGCGGCCGCGCGACGTCAGCTTTCGCACCGTGTTGTCAGGGGCGATCGAAGCCATCGAGCGTGATCCTGGACCCATCGCCCGGATCGACATCCGGCTGCCGGGTGATGAACGGATCGTGGCACTGATTACGCGGAAGGCGGTCGATGAACTGGCAATCGACATCGGGGATCGGATCTTTGCGATGGTGAAGGCGACTGCGCTCGATGAACGCTCGCTTGCGCGTTGACGGGTCAGCGGTCCTCCGACATCTTCGCCCTCTCGCTGACGGGTCAGTCCGCCTTCGACATCTTCGCCCGCACGGCTGCAAACTGCGTGTCGAACGACCGCCTTGCATCGGCCTCCACCGCCCGGAATGCACGGACCAGTTCCTCCCCCAGCGCGCTGACCTGCGCACGCCCGAACCCGGGTTCGATCAGCACCACCGGTTCGCCAAAGAAGGCGGTGAGCGACTCGATCAGGAGGGTTGCGCGCCGCTCCGACATGCCGAGCGATTGACCCGCAGCCGCGACGGTCCCGGTGCGACCGACTGCCTCCAGGAGCGCGACCTTGCCAGGGCCGAGTCGCGCGTCATCGCTAAAGCGCAGTCGTATTGAGAGCAGGGAGCCGTCTGAAGTGTCCATGCGGTGATGATAAACCGATGCTATCGTCGCCTAGATGACCGCACCCGATCCGCTTCCTCCCGTTCCCCGCGCGCGCGGCCGCGCGGCGGCTATGCCCCTGCTGATCCTGGCTCTCGCGCTCCTCTGCCTGGGTTCGCTAGGTGTCGGACGCTATCCGCTTCATCTCGGCGACGTGTTTGCTCTGCTCGGCGCCGCGCTGGGTGGACCCGTTCATGGGCGCGATGCCCAGCTTGAGCTGGTGTTCTGGCAGTTGCGCCTGCCGCGCGTGGTCGCCGCACTTTTGGTGGGGGCAGCGCTCGCCGTATCGGGCGCCTGTTTGCAGCGTGTCTTCCGTAACCCGCTTGCCGCACCTGAATTGCTGGGGGTGTCGGCCGGGGCCGCGCTGGGGGCGGCGCTGGCCATTGTTGCGGGGGCTGGGGTGGTGGCGCTTCAGCTCTCCGCGTTCGGGGGTGGGTTGATGGCCATTGCGCTGGTGCTTGCGCTCGGGCCGCTCCTTCCCGCGCGCGACCGGCTGCTCGGGCTGATTCTCACTGGGGTGGCAGTCTCGAGCCTCGCGGGGGCACTCCTCACCGCCCTCATTGCAGTGGCTGATCCGCGATCGTCGCTCCCCGCAATCAGCTTTTGGATGATGGGCAGTTTCAGCGCAGTCGACCCGGTGGCACTCGGCGGGCTTACCGGGGCGCTCGCGCTGGCTCTGGCTGCGCTCGCGCTCCTTCGCTGGCGGATCGATGCCCTTGCCCTGGGTGACGATGAGGCGCATGCCATGGGGGTGGCGCCGCACCGTACACGGCGGTGGGTGGTCGTGCTGGCGGCGCTCGCAACGTCGGCAGCAGTCGCCGTTGCCGGGGTGATTGGCTGGGTGGGACTGATCGTTCCGCATCTGGCCCGGATGCTGGTGGGGGCGGCATTTTCGCGCTGGCTTGCAGCCAGCGCACTCCTGGGCGCGGTGTTCATGCTCATGATCGATACCGTCTGCCGGGCCCTGGGCGAGGCCGAACTGCCGCCCGGGGTACTGGCGGCACTTCTGGGGGCGCCTGCGTTGTTTCTGCTCATGCGCCGGGGGAATCGATGATGAGCAAGGCACAGTCTGAATCGGTATCCGCCCAGGCGCTTTCGCAGTGCGGGTCGCCCAAGTCGGCCGCGCCGCTCCTTCAGGTGGAGTCGTTGAGTTTCGGCCCAGCCGGTCAGGCGCTTGCCGAGCCGCTCTCGTTTACGCTGGAACGCGGTCGTTGCCTTGTGTTGCTGGGGCCCAATGGCGCGGGCAAGACCAGTCTGATGCGAACACTGATGGGCGCGCTCCCGGCGCTTGGCGGCAGCATCCGCTGGGACGGACGGGTGCTTACCGGGATGACCGACCGCGAGCGGGCGTCGATGATGGCTTTCGCCGCGCCGCGGCCGGTTGATGAGAGCGCCTTTACCGTGGAGCATCTGACGCTCCTGGGCCGGGTGGCAGCGCGCAGCGTATGGGCCCGCGCAACCGCCGCTGATCATGAACGCGTGGCCGAAGCGCTTGCCTTGCTCGGGCTCGAGCAGCTTCGGAATCGCGCGCTCGCTCAGCTCTCCGACGGTGAGCGCCAGCTGGCCCAGATTGCCCGCGCGCTTGCCCAGGACGCGCAAGCGCTGATTCTCGATGAGCCCGCGGCCAGCCTGGATCTGGCGCGTCAGGCGTCGATTCTGGCTACGGTTCGAAAGCTGCTGGAAGGCGAGCGCGCAGTGGTGTTGAGTACCCACGATCCCAACCATGCCCTTGCGATCGCCGATCAGGTCTTGCTGTGGGAGCCGGAACGCTTGATCAAGTGGGGGCCTGCTTCGCATCTTCTTCAGGCCGTCACGCTGTCTGCGGCGTACGGCGTGGAGGTCAGGCGCTACTGCGCCGATGATGGCGCGATACTGTTCGGTCTTCGTAGCTGAAGACCAGCCGGAGCGGCGAGCGCGCCAGGCAGGCGTTCGAGACTCTTGAGGTTATGGACGGGCAGCATCGCATCCACGGAAGGAAGCAACGCGCGAACGCCCGCTGCGCGGGGCTCGAAACCCTCAAAGCGCAGAAGCGGGTTGAGCCAGATGACGCGACGCGCGTGACGGCGCAAGCGCGCAGCCTCTGCCGCGAGCAGCGTGCTGTCCTCGCGGTCCAGCCCGTCGGTGAGCAACAGCACGGTGGTGCGCGAGCCCAGCAGCCGCCGCGCCCAGAGCATGTTGAATGACGCAAGGCAACTGCCCAGCCGGGTGCCACCACCCCAGTCGATGATGTCGGCAAGCGTACTTTGCACCGCGGCATCGGGGTCATGATGGCGCAACCTGCGGCTGATTCGCGTGAGCCGGGTTCCGAGCGCGAGGGTTTCGGTGCGTGGGTCAGCGAAGGTGAGCGCATGGGCCCAGTGCAGCATCAGGCGAGCATAGCGCTGCATCGAGCCCGAGACATCGAGCAGCAGCACGAGCGTCTGTGCCCGCCACCGCGGTTCGCGCCGTAGCAGTTCGATGGCGAGCGGCGAGCGCGCTGCGCGCCGCAGGCTTGCGCGCAGGTCGGGCGCTCCGCGTCGCGCCGGGCGCGATCGGCGCGTACGCTCCTCGGGCAGGTTACGGGCGAGCAAGGTGGCCCGCTCGGCTGCCTCATTGAATTCCTCGACGGTCATGGCGCGGAAATCGGTGGCGCGCAACTGCTCGTCACGGGAATAACCGCCTGAGCGTTCCCGGGCCTCGGTCGGTGTGACGGCCGCCGCCGCGCGCGCAGCGCGCAGGCTCGCGAGCGCACGCGCCACGCGTTGGTTCGCCGCAAACCTGAGCGAAGACGCGTCGCCCTCAGGATCGCTGCCCGCAGGCATGTGAGGTGCCGAGCGGCTGGCGGCACCGGGAACGGCTTCGCCCGCGCGTCCCAGTAGCGCCTGCTCCATGAGGCCAGGCTGAAAAATGGCGTCGAAGAGCGCATCGAATACCGGCCGATGCTCGGGGGCATCGACCAGCGCGCCGGCCAGCGCGCTGCGAACATCTTCGCGCTGTTCGATACCGATGACCGCCAGCGCCTCAGTGGCGACCAGCGCCCGTTCAGGCCCCACGCGCAGGCCCGCCTCGCGCAGCAGTCGCACAAAGATCATCAGGTTACGGACCAGTTCACCTGACGCGGTGGGCGTGGTCGAGGGCATTGCAGGCGCGGGGATCAGGTGGGAGGCGGCGCAGACAGCGGCGCGTCCGCGCTCACCCGGTCGATGTCTTCCTGGTGCTTGAGGAGCACGCCGAGCGTGGCGTCCACCCGCTCGCGATCGAGCGCCACCGTATCAAGGGCCTGGAGTGCACGCATCCAGTCGATGGTCTCGGCCACGCCGGGGGGCTTGAAGAGCGCCATCGTGCGCACGCGTTGCACAAACTCGACCGCCTGACGACTGAGCGAGGCGGCGGCTTCCGGGGCACGGCGTCTTACGATCTCGAACTCACGCTCGGTATCGGGATAGTCGAGCCAATGGTAGAGGCAGCGACGCTTGAGCGCATCACGCAGTTCGCGCGTGCGGTTGGAGGTGATCACCACGTGCGGTGGATGCAGCGCCTGCAGGCTTCCCAGCTCTGGGATGGTGATCTGGTTTTCGCCCAGCATTTCAAGAAGAAACGCTTCAAAAGGTTCGTCGGCACGGTCAAGTTCGTCGATCAGCAGGACGGCTGGTACCGGCGACAGCAGGGCCTTCAGGAGCGGCCGCTCGATCAGCATCTCGCGCCGGTAGAGATCGCGCGCGATCCGCGGCGCGTCGATCGGGCCCGATGCCTCGGCAAGCCGGATTTCAAGCAGCTGCCGCGAGACATTCCATTCGTACGCGGCTTGCGCGATATCAAGACCCTCGTAGCATTGCAGACGGATGAACGGGGCCTGCAGCATGGCCGACAGGGTTTTGGCGAGTTCGGTCTTACCGACGCCGGCTTCGCCCTCCAGCAGGAGCGGGCGTTTCATGCGCAGCGACAGAAACGCAACGGTGGCCAGCCTGCGGTCGCAGATGTAGTCGTGGCGAGCGAAACCGGCCATCAGCGAATCAATCGAGTCGATCGGGGTGTCCGGAGCGGACGCTGCGGAAGCGGGCTGGTTCACGGCAGGGCGCCTGAAAGAGTGGGGACCGAATCTCGGCCGGAGCGATCAGGCCGATCGGAGTGGCGAGTGTAGCTGAGCGGTGATCGGCCGGAAGCCCCCCGACCCAGGTAGGCAAGGCGGTGCAGAGCCGGTATGATCCTGACAAGCCCGAACGGTCGGGATTACCCAGACCCGCTAATTCCCAGCGGGCACCCTTTTATCGGACGGAGACACGGATGCAGAAATCGCTGCACATCAATCCGGACAAGTGCACCGGCTGCCTGCAGTGCGAAATGGCCTGCAGCTTTGAAAATTACGGCACCTTCAATACATCGAAGTCGCGCATTAAGGTATTTGATTTCCATCACACCGGCCGCAAGGTGCCCTACACCTGCACCCAGTGCGACGAAGCGTGGTGCCTCCACGCCTGCCCGGTTGAAGCCATCAAGATCGACGCTGCGACCGGCGCCAAGGTGGTCCTGGAAGATGTCTGTGTGGGCTGCAAGGTTTGCACCATTGCCTGCCCCTTCGGCACGGTCAACTACGTGCAGGACACCGGCAAGGTCCAGAAGTGTGATCTATGCGGTGGTGAGCCCGCGTGTGCGGAGGCCTGCCCCACCGGCGCCATCACCTACGTCGACGCCAGCTGGACAGGCCTCGATCGCATGAAACAGTGGGCTGACAAGCTCGGCAACCAGACCGCCGCATAAGGAGTGCACGACCATGTCATGGGCTGGAAAAATTCTGCGAGTCAATCTCACCCAGGGTACGTGCACCAGCGAGCCGCTGCGCATGGACTGGGCCCGCGACTATCTTGGCCAGCGAGGCCTGGCCACGAAATATTTCGTTGACGAGGTCGACCCGAAGGTCGGCCCGCTTTCGCCTGACAACAAGCTGATCTGGGCCACTGGCCCGCTCACCGGTACCATGGCCTCCACCGGTGGCCGCTATTCGGTCATCACCAAGGGGCCTCTTACGGGCGCCATCGCCTGCTCCAATTCGGGTGGCTACTGGGGCGCAGAGCTTAAGATGGCTGGTTGGGACATGGTCATCGTCGAGGGTAAATCCGCCAAGCCGGTGTATCTCTCCATCGTCGACGACACGGCCGAGCTGCGCGACGCCGCACACCTTTGGGGTAAAACAGTCTGGCACACTGAGGAAACACTCAAGAAAGAGCTCCAGGATCCACTGACCCGCGTGTCCTCGATCGGGCGGGCGGGCGAGAACCTGGTGCTGTTTGCCGCGGTGGTCAACGATCTTCATCGCGCGGCGGGCCGCTCGGGCGTGGGCGCAGTGGCGGGTTCCAAGAACCTCAAGGCCATCGCTGTGCGCGGCACCAAGGGTGTGGGCAACATCCGCGATGCAAAAGCCTTTATGAAGGTCACGGCCGAGAAGAAAAAAATCCTGCGTGACCATCCGGTCACTGGTCAGGGGCTGCCCACCTATGGCACGCAGGTGTTGATGAATGTCATCAATGAAACCGGGTCGTTGCCCGCGCGCAATCACCGCGATGTGCAGTTCGAAGGTGCGAGCAAGATCTCTGCCGAAGCGATGCTTGCCAAGCGCTCCGACGGCAAGTCGCATCTGGTCACCAACCAGGCGTGTTTTGGCTGCACCATCGCCTGTGGTCGTATCTCAAAGATCGACGAAAAGCATTTCTCGGTGGTGAACAAGCCTGAATATTGGGGAGCGTCGGGCGGCCTCGAATACGAAGCCGCCTGGGCGCTGGGTGCGGCACCGGGTGTCGACGATCTCGAGGCCCTGCAGTACGCGAACCTGCTCTGCAACGAAGACGGCATGGACCCGATTTCCTTCGGCGCCACGCTCGGCGCGGCGATGGAGCTCTATGATCTGGGCCTCATCACCCAGGAGCAGACCGGGATCGATCTCAAGTTCGGTTCGGCCGAGGCACTCTGCCGGGCCGCCGAAATGACCGCTCGCGGCGAGGGCTTCGGCAAGGAACTGGGGCAAGGCTCCAAGCGCCTCACCGCCAAATACGGCCGGCCGGATCTGTCCATGTCGGTCAAGGGCCAGGAGTTCCCCGCCTATGATTCGCGGGGGATCCAGGGCATGGGCCTCACCTACGCCACCTCGAATCGCGGCGCCTGCCACCTGCGCTCCTACACCGTCGCCTCCGAGATCCTCGGCATTCCAGTCAAGACCGACCCTCTCGCCACCGAAGGCAAGCCCGAACTGGTGAAGGCGTTTCAGGACGCTACTGCGGTGTTCGATTCATCGGGTACCTGCGTGTTCACTACGTTTGCGTGGACGCTCGCCGACCTCGCACCGCAGCTGCAGGCAGCCTGTGACGATGCCTTCACGCTGGAAAATCTCAACGTGGTGGGTGAGCGCATCTGGAACCTGGAGCGTGACTTCAATAACCGCGCAGGCTTCACCCGCAAGGATGATGACCTGCCGCAGCGGCTCAAGTCCGAGCCCGCCAAGGTGGGCCCCGCCAAGGGACTGGTGAGCGGCATCGACAAGATGCTGCCCGAGTACTACATGATTCGCGGCTGGGATACAGAAGGCCGGCTGACTGCCGAGACCCGTTCGCGGCTCGGCCTGTAGGCCGGTTTGTGGGTGCGACGCCCGGCTGCATCGGGCCCGCGCTCAACGTGTAGCCGATCGGGCGACCTGCGGGTCGCCCGATTCATTCCCGCCCTCTGATCCAGCCCTGTGGTTCAAGCCCTTTGATTGACGGAGCACCGCAATGAAACACGTGATCATTGGAAATGGCCCGGCCGGCGTCGTGGCCGCGGAAACCCTTCGCAAGCATCGCCCCAGCGATACCATTGTATTGATCGGTGACGAGCCGGTGCCGCCTTACTCACGCATGGCCATCCCCTACCTGCTGGTGGGGAACATCGACGAGTCAGGCACCTATCTGCGTAAAAGCGCTGATCACTTCGACCTGCTCTGTATCACCCAGGCGCAGGGCCGAGTTACCGCCATTGATACTGCCGCCCGCCGCGTATCGCTCTCTGACGGCCAGCAGTTTGACTATGATCGCTGCCTGATCGCAACCGGTTCGGTGCCGGTGAAGCCCCCCATTTCCGGGCTCGATTCGCCGTTCGTTCAAACCTGCTGGACCATGAATGATGCGCGCAACATCCTGCAACTCACCAAGCCAGGCGCGCGCGCGCTGCAGATGGGCGCGGGCTTCATCGGCTGCATCATTCTCGAGGCGCTTGCCCAGCGTGGCGTGAAGCTCACCGTGGTGGAAATGGGTGATCGCATGGTGCCGCGCATGATGGGTCCGGTGGCGGGCGGCCTGATCAAAAACTGGTGTGAACAAAAGGGTGTGCGTGTACTGACCGGCACGCGGGTCGAGGCGCTCGAGCCCGCGTCGCCGCTACGTGCGCGGTTCTCGGGCGGCACCTCGGAAGAGTTCGATCTGGTGATTCAGGCTACCGGTGTACGACCCAACATCGGATTGCTGTCGAATACGCCCATCCGTTGTCTTCAGGGCGTGCTCACCGACGAGCATCAGCAGACCTCGGTCGAGGGCGTGTATGCGGCGGGTGATTGCGCCGAGGCGTTCGACGTTGCGAGTGACACCACCATCGTGTCGGCGATCCAGCCCAACGCAGTCGATCAGGCCTACGTGGCGGCTCTCAACATGGCGGGCCGGCGGATTGCGTCTCGTGGCGTCACGCAGATCAATGTCCTCGACACGCTGGGCCTCGTCTCCACCTCCTTCGGTCAGTGGCAGGGCGTGCCGGGCGGTGATCACGTTGAAGTTACCGATGAAGCGCGCTTTCGCCATTTGCGGCTTGAATTCAAGGATGACGTCATGGTGGGCTGTAACAGCCTGGGAATGACCGAGCATGTAGGCGTACTCCGTAACCTGGTGGAAGGGCGGGTCAAGCTGGGCGCCTGGAAGGAAGAGCTCATGCGTGATCCCAACCGTCTGATGGAGGCCTACCTCGCCACCGCTCAGGCACAGGGCCAGTGGCAGGGCAGCGCGCGCGGCTCGGCGCGCGCCTGACCCGCCGTCAGGGGCGGTGCTCGCATGCGCATCACGTTCAAGCTGTTCGCCATGCTGGCCGACCACCTGCCCGCGCAGGTAGACGGCAACGCGCGAGAGGGCAACATTGTGAGCTTCGAGGTGCCCGAGGGCACGACCGTGCAGCAGGTGATCGACCGGTTTTCCTTGCCCGCGAAGCTGGTTCATCTGGTGCTGATCGATGGCCGTTATGTCGAGCCGGGTGAGCGCGCCTCGCGCGTACTCGTCGAGGGTGAGGCGCTTGCCATCTGGCCCCCCATCGCAGGCGGCTGACACCTGCTGCCCCGGTACGCTCGGCGTGCCGCATTACGGCCCTGGCGCGCCCGGCGGCGGTGCCGCGCAATCTGGATCCCGCACTGATGCCTGGTTTTGGTGATCGAAGAATCATGGCTTGCACGCCAGCCGACCTCAAGCGCTGGTTGGGGGAACTCTGCGGATGCGATCCGGCGATGGTCGCGCCGGGCGCCCCACCAGTTGTACGCCCTGGGGTTGTGGGCGCCGCGACCGTCGAGGCCGATGCGGTCACGCTCACCCTTCGCTGGCGTGTGCTCGAACCCCGCCAGATTGCGCTACTCCGCATCCAGCAACTGGAGCTTGAATTTGGTTATTCGCCGGCATCCGCTGCGGCTGCGCGGGCCTGGATCGAGCGGTTTGATCGGCATACCCAGCGCGGCGGTGGCTGAGGCCTCTACAATGCGCGGTCTTGCCGAGCGTCCTGGATTGCATCCTGGGCCGGCCGCCCTTTCTTCGGAGCTCCCAATGACAATCAAATCCGATCTGTGGATTCGCCGCATGGCCGCGCAGGGCATGATCCAGCCATTTGAGCCGGGGCAGGTGCGAGAGGTCAATGGCAAGCGCATCGTCTCGTACGGCACATCGAGCTACGGCTACGACCTGCGGTGCGCGAACGA
>SXGR01568321.1_pt1 | contig 12637 bp, 12 predicted proteins | sample 3174711 | NCBI WGS metagenome assembly SXGR01 (sample SAMN11356860, study PRJNA531348) | freshwater metagenome | isolation source: freshwater sample F1-60 | place: China: Fuxian Lake, Yuxi | collected 2017-12-25
CGAAGAGGACGTGCTCGACACTTGGTTTAGCTCTGCGCTGTGGCCTTTTGCAACGCTCGGCTGGCCCGATGAAACGCCGGAATACAAAGCCTTCTACCCGACCAATGTGCTCTCAACCGCGCGCGACATTCTCTTCCTCTGGGTCGCGCGAATGGTGATGATGGGGCTGCGCTTCACCGGCGAGGCCCCCTTCAGCGATGTTTACGTTCACTCGGTCATCCAGGCCCCCGATGGGCGGCGGATGAGCAAGTCGCTGGGCACGGGCATCGACCCGATCACGGAGATCGACGAGCACGGCGCCGATGCTGTTCGCTTCGGCCTGCTGGCGATGTCCTCGACGCAGGACGTGCGCTACTCACGCGAGCGCGTCGAGCAAGGCCAGGCACTCGCCAACAAGCTCTTCAACGCTTCACGCTTCGTGCTGCTCAACGTTGGCGAAGAGGTCGGGCTGGAGCCGTTCGTTGGTGCTGACGCACCGGTCGAGGACCGCTGGATCGTGTCGCGGCTAACGCAGGTTGTTGCCGAAACGAGCGAGCAGATTGAACAGTTCGAGTTCTCAAAGGCGGCGTTCGGCCTCTACGACTTCGTTTACGGCGATCTTTGCGACTGGTACCTCGAACTGATCAAGGGCCGCGAGTTCGACGTCGAACTTTCGGCAACCGTCTGTTACGTGCTGCGTTCAACGCTGGCGCTAGCGCACCCGTTCATCCCGTTCGTCACCGAGCAGCTCTGGGAGTCGGTGCCTGGCGCCGAAGGGTTGCTGATCGGCGCTCCGTTCCCGCTGGCGAACGAGGCCCTGCTCGATGCCGAGGCCGAGCAGCGGGTCAGCGACCTGATCGCTGCTGTTAGCGCGCTGCGCTCTTGGCGCAGCGGTGCCAACGTGAAGCCAGGAGCCAAGCTTGGTGCCAAGATTGAGTCGGCTTCACTCGGCGCCGACTCGGAGCTGATCGCACGTTTGGCGCGGCTCGACCTTAGCGGCTTGCGCGGCGACGTGTCGGGCAGCATCGCTGTTCCCGGCGGGACGATCGAGATCAGCGCCGGCGACGCGATCGATCTCGAGGCTCAACAGCACGAGCGCTCGCAAAGACGCGCCGGGCTTGAAGGCGAGATCGCGCGCGCCGAGAGCAAGCTCGCGAACGAGGCCTTCGTCGCAAAAGCGCCGGCCGAGCTAGTTGCCGGTGAGCGAGCGAAGCTCGACCGGCTGCGCGACGAGCTCAGCGCGCTCGGCGCCTGAGCGGGACGCGAGATCGGCGTGCAGCCAGGCAGCGTGAGGCGGTGGAGTGAGCTGGACGCTGAGCGCTGGCTGCTCTCGCTAGAGAATTTCGGCATCGAACTCGGCCTCGAGCGGATTGAAGCGCTGCTCGCCGCGCTCGGCTCGCCGCAGCGGCGCGGGCGGATCGTCCACGTCGTCGGCTCCAACGGAAAGTCGTCGGTGACGAGGATGATCGAGGCGGTCTTGCGTGAGCACGGCTTCGTCGTCGGCGCCTACCTCTCGCCGCACTTCATCTCCTTCACGGAACGGATTCTGATCAGAGGCTCACCAACCGATGCGGTAGCGTTCGCGGCGGCATCCGAGAGCATCAGCGCGGCCGTCGCGCAGCTCGAAAAGGCTCAGCCAGCGCTCGGGCCGGTGACGCAGTTCGAAGCGCTCACAGCGATTGCCTTCAGCGAATTTGAGCGAACCGAGGTGGAGGCTGCCGTGATCGAAGCCGGGCTGGGCGGGCGGCTCGACGCAACCAACGTGACCGACTCGGCCGTTCAGGTGTGTACGGGAATATCGCTTGAGCACACGGCGCTGCTGGGAGCGACGATCGCGGCGATCGCAGCTGAGAAGCTCGCCGTCGTGAGGCCGGGTAGCACTCTCGTCGTCGCTGCCGATCTTGACCCCGCCGCGCTTTCGGTAGCCGTTGATCGCTGCGAGAAGCAGGGTGCGAGGCTCGTGGTTGCGGGCCTTGACGCGCCCGCCGCGTTGTCGGTCGGCGGCCAATTTCAGCGAGCGAACTTCGCGCTCGCTGCTGCGGGTGCCCACGCCCTGCTCGGTTCGCTCGACGCAGCAGCCGTTGAGCGGGCGGCCTGCGGCCTCGTGATTCCGGGCCGCTACGAGATTGTCGGCAGCGAGCCGACGACGATTCTCGACGGGGCCCACAACGGCGCCGGCGTGGCGGCGCTGGCAGCGTCTCTGGCGGCCGAGTCAAGCGCGGCGAGGACGATCGGTTGCCTTTCCGTCCTCGACGATAAGGACGCTGAAGCAATGCTAACGGTCCTAGGCCAATGCTCAAATGAGCTGATCTTCACCCGCGCCAGCCATCCACGAGCACTTGATCCGGCCGTGCTGGCTGAGATCAACGAGCGGCTCGGCGGCCCGCCGGCGCGCGTTGTCCAGTCGCCGCACGAGGCGTTTGAGCAGGCGCGCGCCGCTGCAGGAGCCGACGGACTGGCGTTCGCTGCCGGTTCTCTCTATCTGATCGCCGACCTCAAGCGTGGCGCTGACGCCACAGGCGGATCGACGCTATGAATCAAAACGGACCCTCGGTGATCGTGATGGTCGTAACCGTTGCGGTGCTCGTCTCGGCGGTGATTCTCGTCTTTTTCGGCGTCGGTTACCTCTTGGGCAAGGTGTTGCTCTAGCTCACGACCGAGCTGAGCAGCGCCCGAGCGCGTTGGCAGGCATTCGCCATCTGATGGCGAAGAGTGCTCTACGATCTGACACCCACAATGACCTTTCTGCTTGCGATATTTGGTCTCGACGGCCTTTTCAACATGGTTGCCCAGCTGATTGTGCTGGCCGCAATCGTGATCTGGTTGGCGCTCGTTTGGTACACCTTCACCGACGCGCGCCGCCGCCTCGAGGACAAGATGCTGATCCGCTCAGCAACCGTCGCAGCGCTGATCTTTCCGCTCGTTGGCACTGTCGTCTACGTGATCGTTCGCCCTCCTGAGTACATCGAAGACCGAATTGAGCGCGAGCTCGAGATGGAGGCCGCCGCCGCTCGCCTAGCCTCGGCCGATTATCAAGCATGCCCGCACTGCGAAGAGATCGTCGGTGGCCAGTTCCTCCGCTGCCCGCACTGCATGCGCAAGCTCCGCGATGCCTGTGTTGGCTGCGGCAAACCGCTCGACCCCGATTGGCTGCTGTGCCCCTACTGCGAATCTGAGATCGAGGGCGTGACGCCGGCGCGCAAACCACGCCTTGGCCGCAGCCGTGAGGTCGTAGAGGAAGAGGTCGAGCTCACAGAGGAATACGGCGACGAAGAGGTCGCAGAGTTTGAAGAGCTCGATCTCGATACGGTCTCAGACGAACCTCCGGCGCCGCTCGCGCTCGACGAGCCGGACGAGACTCGCTAACCAACCGAAAGCAGAGAGCCCGATGGAACGGACACTGATCCTTGTAAAACCGGACGCATTTGCCCGCAACCTCAGCGGTGAGATTATCGCCCGCTTCGAACGCAAAGGGCTCCAGCTAACGGCGATGAAGATGATGACGGCGAGCCGCGAGCTAGCCGAGGCGCATTACGCTGAGCACGCCGAGCGGCCGTTCTTCGGCGAGCTCGTTGACTTCATCACCAGCGGCCCGCTGGTGGCGATGATCTTCGAAGGCGATCACGCCGTCACGGCGGCGCGCCAAGTAATCGGGGCGACCGATCCTCTCGAGGCGACGATGGGATCGATCCGCGCCGACTACGCGCTCGAGGTGGGGCGCAACATGGTTCACGGTTCAGACTCCGACGAATCGGCCGCGCGCGAAGCCGCGCTCTTCTTCCCCGAGCTTGGCTGATAAGCCCGCCCCGCTTGTCTGGGACCCGGCCTGGCGGCTGGTGCTGGCCTCTGCCTCACCGCAGCGCAGTGAGATTCTCAGCGGGCTAGGAATCGATTTTGACGCGCGTCCGACTGCTGCGGACGAGCTGTCGGAGGGAGATCCGGCCGAAGTCGCGCTTGCCAATGCCGTCGCAAAGGCCGAGGCCGGGCGCGCGGCGCTAAGCGCTGAGGAGCGCAAAAGCTGCGTCGTTCTCGCCGCTGACACGGTAGTTACGCTTGGAAAGAAGATCTACGGCAAACCGGCCGACGCCGAGCAGGCGCGGCGCTACCTAACCGAACTCTCTAGCGGAGCCCACGAGGTGATCGGCGGTATCGCACTAATCGACGTATACGGGGTCAGGCGTACCGCGCTCGCAAGAACTGAGGTTCAGTTCCGCCCCCTGAGCGCGAAGGAGATCGCCGAGCAGATCGATCTTGACGAGTGGCGCAATCGCGCCGGCGGCTACGCAATACAGCTCTCTGGCGACCAGATGGTGGAGCGCACTGGCAAGGACCGTTTGAACGTAGTAGGACTATCTCCAGAGGCTTTGGGCAGCCTTGTGCAAGGACTGTTGCCCACTGGAAGCAGAGCACCTGATCGCTACACTGATTAGACACGCGGGCCGTCGGTCATTCCGTTAAGGCATCGCCTTCCGCCCGTGTTTTTCTGTCCATGGGCGTCCTTAGCTACTTGACTGGAATGGGCGGCCGCGACATGGCCGTTGATCTTGGCACGGCCAATACGCTCGTCTACCTCCGTGGACGGGGCATCGTGCTCTCTGAACCGAGCGTCGTTGCGATCGACTCGCGCAGCGGTGAAGTTCACGCCGTTGGCGTGGAAGCGAAGCGGATGCTCGGCCGCACGCCCGGCACGATCCAAGCGATCCGGCCACTGAAAGACGGAGTGATCGCCGACTTTGATGTGACCGAAGCGATGCTGCGCCACTTCATCCAGAAGGTTAACCAGGGGCGCTGGGCGCACCCACGGGTTGTCGTATGTGTTCCCTCGGGCGTGACGGGAGTCGAAAAACGCGCCGTCGAGGAGGCCTGCCTCTCGGCCGGCGCTCGCCAGGCCTACTTGATCGAAGAGCCAATGGCTGCCGCTCTCGGCTCCGGTCTGCCGATCGGAGAGCCGACCGGTTCGATGATCGTTGACGTCGGCGGCGGCACCAGCGAGGTGGCCGTAATCTCGCTTGGGGGAATTGTCGTCTCACGCTCGATTAGAATTGGTGGCGATGAACTCGACGAGGCGATCATCAACTACGCAAAGCGTGAGTACAAGCTCTTGATCGGCCAGCAAACTGCCGAGGAGTTGAAGATTGAGATTGGCTCCGCCTTCCCGATGGCCGAGGAGTTTCAGGCCGAGATTCGCGGCCGCGACCTCGTAAGCGGGCTGCCCAAGACAGTCGCGCTAAGCAGTGAAGAGGTGCGGGCAGCGATCGGGGAGCCGCTGGCGCAGATCATTACCGCAGTCAAGGAGACGCTCGACAGCACGCCGCCGGAGCTTTCGTCCGACATCATGGATCGCGGCATCATGCTGGCCGGTGGTGGGGCGCTGCTGCGGGGCTTCGATGAGCGTTTGCGCAGCGAAACTCAAATGCCCGCCCATCTTGCAGAATCACCTTTGACTTGTGTCGCCGTGGGCTCAGGCCGCTCACTGGAAGAGTTTGAAGTCATTCACAAAACTAACCGCTCAGCAAGGAAGCGTCGCAGGCGCTAAGCGCCGCGGCGATTAGGAACGCTATGCCTTGCCCAACGATCATTTTGAGATGTACGACCGGACTATTCGTCGGCGGCGGTTAACGCTAGCGGCGCTAGTGGCGTGCTCGCTGCTGCTGCTGACCGTCTACTTCGGCGAGTCCAACGATGGCGCGCTTCACAACGTCCAGCGCGGTGTTTTCAGCGTCTTTGCCCCGATCCAAGAGGGCGCTTCGACGGTGCTCAAGCCGGCTCGCGACCTCTTCGGCTGGTTCGGCGACACGATCGACGCCAAGGGGCGGCTGAGCGAGCTTGAAGGCTCTAATCAGCAGCTCCGTGCGCGCGCGATTGCTGGCAGCGAAGCGTTGCGTGTCAACGCTCAGCTTCAAAGCCTGCTCAACCTCGACAACGCCGGCGGGCTCGCTGCTGCGAAGCCGGTCACAGCGCGCGTAATCGGCCGCTCCCCAACGGTTTGGTACTCGACGGTGACGATCAACCAAGGCAGCGACAGCGGCATCAAGAATGGCAACCCGGTGATCAACGGCGACGGTCTAGTCGGCCAGGTCTCAACTGTTAGCGGCAACGCGTCGATCGTGACTCTGCTCAGCGACGGCGAGTTGGCCGTGCCTGCGCGCGTTAGTGCCAGCGGCGCCCAAGGGGTTGCTGAAACGGGCGCCGGCGGGCCGGACGATCTTCGCCTTAAGTTCATTGCGCGCCGTTACCGCGTTGACCCAGGCGCCGCGGTCGTCACGGCCGGCACGCTCTCAACGGCCCCGGGGCTCGAATCGCTCTATCCGCCGGGGATTCCGATCGGAGCGGTCACAAGGGTCGTCGACCCCGGCACCGACGCGCAGAAGATCTACCTACGCACCTACGCTGATCTGCAGAGGCTCGAAATCGTTCAGGTACTGACAGCGCCGATCAACGGGAACCGCCGATGAACCTCAACTACCGAACACTCAGCTGGCGCCTTGCTTTGATCTGCGTGGTGACCGTCGTCTCTCAGGTCGCCGCTGTGTCGCAGGTCGAGATCCTCGGCGCAAATGCCGACCTCGTCCCTCTCGTCGCTGCGTCCGTCGGCTTGATCGTCGGTGCGCTGCCGGGCGCAATTTTCGGTTTCGCGATCGGTATGCTGCTCGACTTCGCGCTCGTTGAGACGGTAGGAGTCGCTTCGCTGATCCTGCTCGCGATCGGTTATGCGAGCGGGCGGCTGCGCGAACTGCGTGACCCGCAAGGGGCAATCGTCCCACTAATCGTCGGTGTCGCCGCGACCGCCGCCGCGCAGATCGGCTTCTCGCTGCTGACCGTCCTACTCGGGCAGACGGTTCCGCTTGGCTTGTCGCTGCTTTGGGAGCTGCTTGGCACAGTTGCCTTCAACGCTGCGATTGCGATCCCGGTCTATCTCGTGATCCGCCGCTGCCTGCTGGACGCGCTTCCGGAAGATCCACGCCGTCGCCGGCGCCGCGCCTACACAACCGGTGGTCTATCACCACTATCGAGATCATGATCAACCCACTCGACAAACCACCGCTGCGCAGCATCGGCGAATCGCCTCTGACGCCTCAGCTTGCGATGCGCGTTGCCGTGCTCGGCGGGATCGCTCTGGTGCTGTTCTCAATCATATTCTTCAAGCTCTGGTTCCTGCAGGTGCTGACCGGCGATCAAGCGGTCCGCGAGGCTGCCAACAACCGCGTCAGAACGGTCGCCGTAGCTGCGCCGCGTGGCGCGATCCTTGATCGCAGCGGCAAGACGCTGGTTGAGAACCGCCCCGCCTTCGTGATGCAGCTTGACCCGGCCCAGCTGCCAGCTGAAACGCAGGCAGCGGCCGCCACGTGGGGGCAGGCGATGACGACCTGGGCGCGCAAACCTCGCGGTCAAAGAGGGCCAAGGCCAAAGATCCCCGCGTCTGCCAGCGCGGCGCTCGAGCAACGCTACGCAAAGCTCGCTGCGGCGCTGGGAATCTCAAGCAAAACAATTCACACACGAGTGATTCAGCAGCTGGCGCAGCTGCCGTACGCCAACGTGCGCATTCAAGTAGATGTTCCAACCGGTGTGCGCAACTACCTTCTTGAACGCCCCGGCCAGTTCCCGGGCGTTAGCGTTGATCAGGTCTACGTCCGCCGCTACCCCGGCGGCGTTGGCGCAGCGCAGCTACTAGGCGCCGTCGGCCAAGTTAGCCCCGACCAGCTGGAAGCCGATTCGTTCCGCGGCGTTGTCTCAGGTGCGATCGTCGGGCAAGAGGGGCTGGAGCGCTCCTACGACCATTACCTGCGCGGAGCCGATGGAACTAAGAGCATCACGATCGACGCTGATGGAAAGCTCAAAGGCCAGCGAATCTCGCGTGAATCGCGGGCCGGTGACAGCGTTCGCACCTCGCTCGATTCGAAGTTGCAGCGCAGCGGTGAAGCGGCGCTGGCCTCGGCGATGAACGGCGGCGGGACGGCCGGCGCGTTCGTCGCGCTCGACCCTCGCGACGGCAGCGTTCTGGCGCTTGGCTCAGCGCCGACATACGACCCCAGCGTGCGCGCCGAGCCGATCATCACGCAAGCCGATTACGAACGACTCTTCGGCGAAGCGGCCGGCGCGCCGCTCTTCAACCGCGCGATCAGCGGCGGTTATCCGACAGGTTCAATCTTCAAGCCGATCACTGCGCTCGCTGCGCTCGACGGCGGCGTAATCACGGCCGACCGAAGCATTAGCGATCCAGGCGTGCTCACCGTCGGTTCCCAGAAGTTCTACAACGCTGGCCGCCAAGCGAACGGGCCGGTCAGCCTCGTGCGCGCGCTGCAGGTTTCCTCAGACGTTTACTTCTACACGCTCGGCCGCGACGCCAACCCAATGAAGGGCCAGATCATCCAAAGTTGGGCGCGCAAGCTGGGTCTCGATAAGGCAACGGGGATCGACCTTCCCGGCGAAGCCTCTGGAACGATTCCTGACCGCCAGTGGCGCGCCCAGCAGAACGCCAAAGAGGTCGCGTGGGAGAAGAAGAGCGGCAAAAAGTGCCCGCCAGATTGCCTCTATTCGGACAAGCGACCGTGGTCGGTTGGTGACAACATCCAGCTCTCCGTCGGCCAGGGCGATGTGCAAGCGTCGCCGCTTCAGATGGCCGTCGCCTATTCGGCGATCGCCAACGGTGGCACGGTGGTACGGCCGCACCTCGGAATGACGATCGAAAGCGAAACCGGGCAGCAGCTTGAGCGGATTGAAGTGCCACCGCTGCGGCGCGTCGTGATTGACCCCAGCTACCAGAAGTCAATCCTCGACGGCCTCCACCAATCGACGCTCGGCGATGGCACCTCGGCCGATGTCTTCAGCGACTGGAACCAAGCGAAGTTCCCCGTCTACGGAAAAACTGGCACGGCCGAACGACCGCCACGGCCCGACCAGTCGTGGTACGCCGCCTACGTCCCCAGCGCAACAAAGCCGATCGTGATCGTCGCCACCGTCGAGGACGGCGGCTTCGGTGCCGAAGCGGCCGCCCCTGCGGTCTGCGAGATGCTCGCGAGCTGGTTCTCGCAGCCCAACAGCTGCTCGGCCGGAGCGTCGAGGACGCGATGAGCGCGACGACCACAATTCAACGCAGCGGCGAGGACGCAAAGGTCGAAAAGGCGCTCGGCTTGCGGCTGCCGTTCGACCTCGTTCTGGTGCTCGCGACGATCGGGCTCGCGGCCTGCTCGCTGCTCACGATTGCTTCGGCGACCGCCGACGACATCCCCGGAAGCCCCGACTACTACCTAATCAGGCAATTGATCTACTACGTCGTCGGCGCGTTGCTGGCAGCGGTGCTCTGGCGGAGCGATTATTCGCGCCTGCGCGAGCTGAAATACTTCCTCTACGGCCTGCTGATTCTCTCAATCCTGACCGTCGTCGCCTTCGGCTCCGTTGCGCGCGGTTCGCGCCGCGCAGTCGACCTTCCACTCTTCTCCTTCCAGGCTTCCGAGCTGGGAAAGGTTCTGTTGATCGTTTCGCTTTCAGCTTTCGCGATCGACATGACGCGCCGCATGGCGGACAGCCGAACGACTGTCCGCTTGATGCTGATCGGGCTTGCGCCCGCAGCTCTCGTGATGCTTCAGCCTGACCTTGGCTCGGCCCTAGTTTTTGTCGCCATTACTCTGGCGGTCCTGTTCATCGCAGGCGTTCCGTGGCAGCACTTCGCGGCGTTTGGCGCTCTCGCCGCAGTGGCAATCGCGCTCTCGCTTGCCGTGCTTCCGAGCGTCGGCATAAACGTGCTGTATGGCTATCAAAAGGATCGCCTGACGGCGTTCCTGCACCCTTCCGAGACATCGGGCAAAGAGGGCTACCAGCAGAACCAGTCGCGCATCGCGATCGGGTCCGGCGAAAAGACCGGGCGCGGCAGCGGCGCAACTCAGACCAAGTACAACTTCCTCCCCGAACACCACACCGACTTTATTTTCGCCGTCGTTGGCGAACGGTGGGGGTTCGCGGGGGCGGCACTCGTCCTTTCGCTCTACGCGCTGCTGATTTGGCGCGCGCTGCGAATACTGACGATGGCGAAGAACCTTTACGGCGCCTTATTGGCGGGGGGCATTGTTGTGATGCTGATGTTCCAGGTCTTCGTTAACGTTGGAATGACGGTCGGCGTAATGCCGATTACGGGAATTCCGTTGCCGCTGATGAGTTACGGGGGCTCGTCGCTGATTGCGACGATGCTGGCCGTCGGTCTGCTGCAGTCGATCTACGCTCAAGGCCGCAGGGCCTCAATGTCACAAGGACGGGTGCTCCAATTCCAATGAAAAGAGCAACCCAATGAAGAAGCAAGTACTAGTCAGCGTTGACCCGTGGGAGACCCGTGTGGCGCTGCTCGAACAGGCAGGAACACCAGCCAAGGAGCGCGATCAGCGCCCGTCGGAGAAAGCAAACCCAACGGCCGGCTACCGCGTCGCCGAGCTTTACATCGAGCGGCGAGGCAGCCGTTCAATCGTCGGCAACGTCTACAAAGGGAAGGTTGACAATGTGATCGACGGGCTCGAAGCAGCCTTCGTCGACATCGGCCTTGAGAAGAACGCGTTCCTCCATATCGACGAAATCGTGCTACCGGGCGTTGAGACGCCGCGGCGTGGTCGCGGCGAAGAGGGTGGCAAGAAGATCAGCTCGCTGCTCAAAAGGGGCCAAGAGGTCGTCGTCCAAGTGGTGAAGGACCCGCTCAAGACGAAGGGCGCCCGCTGCACAATGGAGCTGGCAATCGCCGGCCGCTACATGGTCTACACCCCGAGTGGCGAAGGCATTGGAATTTCAAAGCGGCTTGAGGATAAGGAGCGCGCCCGTTTGCGCCGAGCGCTCAAGGACCTCGACTTGAAGAGCGGTGGCGTGATTCTACGGACCGCCGCCCACGGCGCGAAGACGGAAGATTTCGAACGCGAACTGCCTTACCTATTCAAGCTGCATGAGGTGCTGGTTGAGCGGGCAAAAGGCCAATCGGCGCCTTCGCTTGTCTTCCAAGAAGCCGACCTTTCGGTTCGTGTTGTGCGCGACATCTTCAGCGTTGATTTCGAGCGAGCAATCGTTGACGACGAAGGCCAGTACAACAGGCTGCGCTCGTTCTTTGAGCGAACCGCCCCGGAGCTCGTCGAACGCGTTGAGCTTTGGCAAGAATCAACGCCGCTCTTCGAACAGGCCGGCGTAGAGGAGGTAATCGAAGGCGTTACATCACGGCGCGTTGACCTCCCAAGCGGCGGATACCTGATGGTTGACTACGGCGAGGCGCTGACCGTCTTCGACGTCAACACCGGCTCCTTTGTTGGTCGCGGCCGTCAGGCGCGGCTAGAGGACACGATCACGAAAACGAACCTTGAGGCGGCCGACGAGATCGTCCGTCAGCTGCGACTCCGTGACGTCGGTGGAATCATCGTCAACGACTTCATCGACATGACGAAGGCGAAGAACCGCGACGAAGTGATGAAGACGCTGCGCAAGGCGCTCAACGAGGACCGCACGAAGACCTTCACGGCCGAAATTTCGAAGCTTGGCCTGGTCGAGATGACGCGCCAGAACGTGACCGAAGGCGTGCGCGAGGTCATCTCCCGCACCTGCCCGACCTGCGACGGCGACGCCGTAGTTCTCAGCGAGGAGACGATCGCGATCGAGTTTGACCGTCAGCTGCGCGAGGTCGCCGCCCGTTCGCCGCGGGCGAGCGAAGCGTTCCTGATTCAGATGAACCCAAAGGTCAGCGCAGAGTTCACCGGCCTCGGCGCGCGGATGCTGCGCGAACTGGAAGAGGCAACCGGAAAACTCTTCCACTTCGAAGGGAGTGACAGCCTTCCGCTCGGGCATTTCGAAGTGACAATGGAAGGAGCGGCGGAAGCTGTGCGCGAGCGCGCCGTGCCGTTCGCCGCAGGCGACGAAGTGAGCGTCATGCTCGTCGAGCCGCACATGTACAACGTCGATGACGCCGTCGCGAAGATCGACGGCTACATCGTTTCCGTCGCTGGCGGTGGGCCGCACTTGGGCGAAGAGCGGCTCGTCAAGATCGAAGAGGCCGGGCGAAATTCTGCGTCAGCGACGTTGCTGGACGCAGAAAACGGCAAAGATGCCCTAGACTCGGCTCCGCAAGGCAGCGAAGAAGAGGCTGCCGAGGGCGATTCCGCCACGACACCCGAAGTGGCAACAGCCGCTGAAGAATGTAACTAAAGCTGAGTGAACTGATGTACGCGATCGTAAAGACCGGAGGTAAGCAGTACCGCGTCGAGAAGGGTCAAACCCTGCTCGTAGAACGCTTGCCCGAGGACGAAGGCGCCACGGTTGAGCTTGAGCCGCTGCTTTACCGCTCAGATGACGCCGTTTTTGACGCTTCCGCGCTCTCAAAGGTCAGCGTCAAAGCGAAGATCGTTGAGCACCTGCGCGGCGAGAAGATTCGCGTCTTCAAGTACAAGCCCAAGCGCGGCTACAAGCGCACCGCCGGTCATCGTCAGGAACTGACGCGGATCGAAGTGACAGAGATGGGGCAGGCCGGCAGCGGCGCCGCCGCAAGGAAGAGCGCGCCGGCAAAAGCCGAAGCGCAGGAGGCCTAAATCTAATGGCACACAAGAAGGGCCTCGGCTCATCACGGAACGGTCGCGACTCACAGTCGAAGCGGCTCGGCGTAAAAGTCTTCGCAGGGCAGGCTGTAACCGGTGGCGAGATCATC
>SXGR01426590.1_pt1 | contig 12635 bp, 10 predicted proteins | sample 3174711 | NCBI WGS metagenome assembly SXGR01 (sample SAMN11356860, study PRJNA531348) | freshwater metagenome | isolation source: freshwater sample F1-60 | place: China: Fuxian Lake, Yuxi | collected 2017-12-25
CTTTGGAGCGCCGCTTGTGATGAGGATGTCATCTTCGATGCGAACTCCCAGCGATTCTTCGGGAATATAAATGCCAGGTTCGATGGTCACGATCATGCCAGGCTCGAGCGCAGTTGCAGGATCTGCGTCGTGCACTTCCAACCCAAGATGATGTCCGATGCCATGTATGAAGTTGTCGCCGAAGCCAGCCTGCGTAATCACCTTTCGCGCGGCTGCATCAACCTCCGACATTTTGGCGCCTGGTCGGCATGCGCGAATTGAAGCGAGTTGCGATTTGAGCACGGTGTCATAAACCAATTTCTGACGCGGAGTGAACTTTCCAGAGACCGCGAAAGTTCTGGTGACATCCGCCGCATATCCGCCGAAGCTGGCGCCAGAATCCAAGACCAGAAGTTCGCCCGCTTGAATAGGTTTGGAATTTGCGTGGTAATGCAAGACGGTCGCATTGAAACCAGTTCCAGAAATTGTGTTGTATGCCGTCGATCGCGCTCCAGCGGATTTGTATGCGTGTTCGACCGCTTCTTGAACATCGAATTCGGTTTGTCCAGGCTTCGCGGCAAGCAACGCCGCGGCGAATCCGACTGCGGTGATATCACAAGCGCGTTGCACGCAGGCAATTTCGGCGGCGCTCTTGACGGCGCGCATCGATGGAAGCAGTTGGGTTTGGTCGCCGATTGTTGATCCAGGAATTCGTGTTGTGCTTTCGCGAATGATGGCAAGATCTGCGGAAATCGGCGCATTGTGCGGGGCAAACGGATGCAGGCAAGCGAATCGCTTCGCGCGCTTGGCGCTTTCGAGCAGGAAGCGCGAGAACGAATTTGTACGCATAATGGTCTCGATGCCATATCGGGACTTCAGTGCCGCGCTGACAGGTTCTCGAAAACCATCCCATCGTTCGAGTTCGGAGTTTAGAGGACGCAGATACAACTGCGCGCGCCGCGCCTTCACGGGATGACTTGGATCGAGCAGAAGTATCGCGCCGGCTTCGTCGGTAATCCCCGTGAGATATTCGAAATTTGGATTTGGTCGCCAAGCGTTCGAGAGCGAATGATCCGCATCGCCCGCCAGAACAAGTCCGATTGCGTTTCCGTCGCGAGCAAGCGAGCGCATCACGCTTTCACGGCGCGCGGCGAATTCGCTGTTGGCAATCGTGGGAATGGCAACTCGCTTCATCGCGCGGCACCGACGGGTTTTCGTTCGTTGAGCAAACGCTGCGAGTACGAATTCATCGCGTCGCGCAATTGATCGAAACTTTCAAGGACATACAAGATTGGTTGATAGTGGTCGATCTCGAAACTGGTCGAGCAAACAGTTTCAAGGTCGAATGGTCGTCGATCGACTTCTGGACTCTCCAGCGCGTGCCGACTTTCACCAGGACTTGAAATAAGGCCTGATCCATAGAGTTTTACGCTTCCGCTTTCGCGAATCAATCCAAATTCCACGGTGAACCAGAAAAGTCGCGCAAGCCGTTCGATGTGAAATGGATCGTTGGTGGTCGATGCGGCAAGTCCGTATGTTTGCAGAAAATCTGCGAATGTCGGGTCGGCATGCAGTGGGACATGACCAAAGATGTCGTGAAAAACATCGGGCTCTGGCAGATAGTCCAACGATTCTTTGGGACGGATGACCACGGTTGTAGGGAAGTCGCGGCGCGCAAGACATGCGAAGAAAGTCTTCGCCGGCAAATATCCTGGAACCGCGCGGCTTTGCCATCCAGTAAGTTGCTTGAGATAGTTGTTGATTGACTGCGGACCTTCGAGATATGGAATGTGATCGCGCACCAGACGGATCGAGCGCGCGCCAGTGAGATACACATTCGATGCGGATGCTTCGAGATACGACATCTGTCGGTCATACAGTGTTCTCCAAGATTCCTGATTCTCTGCCGAATATCCCTCATAGCGCTGAGTGACATAGACACGCGTGATGTCGTCGAAACCTGGAGAGCCATAGCTGTTGGCATATTCTTGGGCCGCGATTCCTTCGGGTCCATCGATCATTGAGCTGTTCAGAGTGCCTGGAAATTTTTGTTTGCCGTCGTGTTGTCCCATCGTGGAGCTCCGTGTTCGAGTTGGGAAAATTTTTGCCGTTGTGAATCTTTGATTCTACGGCACATTTCGCCGCATACCAATGGTGTTTTATGCTTCTTTCGCGAGTGCCGTCAAGAGAGAAATTGCGGACGCCTGATCGGAAATCACTTTGCCTTTTGGGGTATTGAGACGAATGATGTCGAATTGCCGACGAACATCAAATCCGCCGGGGTCGACTCCGACCACGAGAGGGTCGGCGGCATCGGTGCGATATTGAGCGTGAATTGCGGCGCGAACCATGTCGATCTTTGATTGGTTCAGCGCACGACAAATGACCGATCCACCTTTATCAAGTGTGTTGGGGCGTTGAAAGACTTCGCCGTCAATGAAATATCCTTGGAACTTCGCGGCATCAATTGTGATCCATGCCCAGTTCACATCTGGCGGATCACCGTGATAGGTGCGCCAACGATCTGCGCTTCCACTTTGGTCTGTTCGCTCGTCGAATTTTTCCAGAGACATCATGAGATGCAAGTCGGTGTCACAATCGTCTGGAAGTTCCAGCACAGTGTCGGCGGCCATCAACATTGCAACCATCACAGGGGCGACAAAGCGACCATCAGGCAGCGGGGCGATTTTGATCGCGACGCGCTCGCCGTCAAATCGCAGGAATCCCGAAAGATGTCCGCGCATCCATTGGTATGCCGTTGTCTCAATTTCAGGATTATCTTCCATTCTTTGTGATGCTAGCGATGTGCGTCACAGACGACGACAGGTTGACGAGCGGGGCGTATTCTTGCGGCGTGACGTTCATCGCCGTCGCTATTCCCGTCGCACGCACAGATGCGGTCAGTCGATCTTTAGAAACCGCGCGGACTGCGAAGTCGCACGGCGCAGATTTAGTCGAGTGGCGTGTTGATTCGCTGGCCGAAGATCCGCACGCTGCTGCCGCAATCGTGCGGCTTGTGCAAGAATCACCTCTGCCTTGCATCGTGACGGTTCGAGATGAATCCGAGGGAGGTGCATTTTCTGGCAGTGATGATGAGCGCATCGCAGCATGGCGCGCCGCGAGCAGCGCGGTTCCTCCGCCTGCATACATCGATGTGGAATTGTCGACATATCACGCTCGAGCGCCGATGGGCGATTCCGCGCGGGAAATTGCTCGGATTTCGAGTACGGAAAAATCGGATACTCCGCGAGTCATACTTTCGTTTCATGATTTTCGTGGAAGACCTCCCGGACTTTCGTCGCGGGTCGCAGAGATGTGGTCGGATCCCGGAAGTGCGATTGCAAAGATTGTCTGGACTGCACGAACCGCTCGTGACAATATCGAGGCGTTCGAGTTGCTTGCTTCGCGAGCGAAACCGACAATCGCATTGTGTATGGGAGAACATGGATTGATGAGTCGCATCTTGGCTCCGAAGTTTGGTGGCTTCTTGACATATGCGCGGGCGGATGAGCACGGCACCGCGCTTGGTCAACCGACGGTGGAAGAATTGGTGGGCGATTGGGGCTTTCGCGCAATCAATCAGTCGACAAAGGTCTTTGGTGTTGTCGCGTATCCAGTTTCTCATTCGCGGTCGCCAGAGATTCATAATCGCTGGTTTCGAGCGGCGAATTTCAATGCGCGACTTTTCGCAATTGGTGTCGCTCCATCGTGGGAACCTTTCAAAGCGACGCTTGCAGAATTGTTTGGACACGCGCCACTGGATTTTTGCGGAGCGGCCGTCAGCATGCCGCATAAGGAAAATGCGATTCGATTTGTGAAGGAATCTGGAGGAGTCATTGAAGAGAGTGCGCAGCGCATTGGTGCGGCGAACACGATCGGAAAATCTGCCGATGGCAGACTCTTCGCAAGAAACACGGATGCAGATGGAGTGGTCGAAGCGCTTGCCAACGCAATGCGCAGTGCGGGTGGCGATGGCGAGCTTCGTGGCAAGAGGGTTGCAATCTTGGGAGCCGGCGGCGCGGCGCGCGCTGCCGCGTGGGGAGTGGCAAGTCGCGGAGCTTCTGTTGTCATCACAAATCGCACCGCAAGCAAAGCGAAACGAATCGCCGAAGAATTTGCACTTGCAAGCGGCGATGCGTCCGCGCTGGATGTAACGGCGAAGGCGCTTTCTGCGTTGTCAAAGGAGCGATTCGATGTGATCATCAACTGCACAAGCGTTGGTATGGATGGCGGGCCCGCCGCGAATCAGAATCCGCTTCCAGCAGAAGTTGTTCTTGATGAGCGCGTGGTGGTGATGGATGCTGTGTACGCACCCGCGAAAACCGCACTTCTTGTTCACGCGGAGCAGCGTGGTGCGAACTGTGTTGGTGGCTGGGAGATGCTTGTTGCGCAGGCGGCGCATCAGTTTGAGGCATGGACTGGAAAGCGCCCGCCGACTGATGCGACTCCATCGAGATAAGATCACATCGTGGCGCAACTGACCTATCGAACCGCTGGCGAATCGCACGGACCCGCACTTATTTCACTGATTGAAGGGATGCCTTCTGGAGTTGCGATCGATCTCGCATTTATCGATGGTGAACTTCACCGCAGGCAAGGCGGCTATGGTCGTGGCGCGCGTCAACGCATTGAAGAAGACCGCGCGATTTTTCTTTCTGGGATTCGGCAGAACACGACGCTTGGATCGCCCATCGCCGTGCAGATTGCCAACGCAGATTCGCGAATTGATGATGCCGAAAAGACGCCGCCTGTTTTTCGCCCGCGCCCTGGTCACGCGGATCTTGCCGGAAGCATCAAGTGGCTCACAATGGATTGTCGCGCGACACTTGAACGCGCAAGCGCCCGCGAAACTGCATCGCGTACGGCAGCGGGCGCGGTGGCGCAATGTTTGTTGCGTGCGTTTGGAATCGAATGCTTCGGATTTGTCCGCGGATCTTTGACGACGACAAGTGCTGTCGAACCACGGGCGGCAACGCTTGCGAAATTGCGCGCCGCTCGCGACGCAAGCGAGGTGTATTGCCCAGATGCGGCGGCATCCGGAGCGATCGTCGCTGCGATCCATCAAGCGAAAGTTGATAAAGACACGGTCGGCGGAATGTGCGAAGTGCATATCTTTGGCGTGGTGCCAGGGCTTGGATCGTGCGCGAGCAGTGATTCGCGTTTGGATTCCCGTTTAGCTGGAGCGGTGATGGGCATTCAAGCATTCAAGGGAGTCGAGATCGGATTGGGAATCGAAGTCGCGCGGCGCACAGGCAGTCAGGTGCATGACCCGATTTTATTTGATGCTTCTCTGCGCGGAGAATCTCATTTGGGATTCGTGCGTCCTTCCAACAATGCCGGAGGACTTGAAGGCGGTATGACCAATGGAATGCCGATCGTCGTGCGCGGCGCAATGAAACCTATTTCAACTCTGTTGCGTGGCATGCCAAGCGTCGATTTGCGAACACACGAATCGACGCAGAGTCAGTATGAGCGATCTGACATCAGCGCAATTGCCGCCGCGAGCGTCGTGATGGAAAATGTTGTCGCGTTCGAGATCGCGCGTGCGCTGCGCGAAAAATTCGGCGGGGATTCGCTGGGCGAAATGCGCGCGAATTATGATTCGTTTCTGGCGGCGGCGCGACGACTCGGCGAATAAAATAAACTGATTTGGGTCTTGCTGGCAGGGGGGCGTGAATAATTTTATGGGATCAACTTTTTCCAACCCGCATCATCGAGGGTCAGAGTCAGTTGCGCATCGTTTTGTTTCATATCGAGCGCTTCCGCCATTTGTGTGAACATCTTTGGGTCGATTCCACCCTGTCCATCTTCGTTTGGCGCTGACAACATCGCTCCCGCCATGCCCGCAATACTTCGAGTTGTTGTGCCCCACGTTGTCGCAAATTCCATGGCAGCATCCTTGTTTGCAAAGTTCATCGCCGCTTGGATTGTTGGATTTGGTCCAAAGGTGATTGCTGCAGAAATGGTATTGAGCGACTTCATAGGTTCCGAAAAGCCAGCGAGAAACATAGTCAATGGTCCAGAATCCTCTTCCATCGCCTCGTCAAAGTTGGCGCGCAATTCGTCGGACATTCGCATGCCGAAGGAAATCGCAGAACTTGGCAGCGCGTTCATCGCTTGGTCGAATTGCATCGCCATCGCAGGGTCAGATGTTGCAGGAAGCGTTTCCTTGGGATCACTTTTCAACCAATACCAACCACGCCCAATATGTTCGACCATGATCGACGCTCCGAAAGTTTTCGCCGCCATTGATTGGATGTCGGACCGCGAATTCGTGCTCGTTGTTTGCACAAGAAAGATGACCCCTTCGGCACCAAGTGGAAGTTCTTCGGTCAGGGCATCTGTCATATTTCCCGCGGCATCGCTGTCTGCGACGATATAAATAGCCTTCGCTTCTATCTCTCGCAGCGCGGCCATCGTCTCATCCATTTTTTTCATGGTGGGATCCGAACCAAATCCAGCCGCTTGCAATTGCAAAAGACCCGATGCTTGAACAACTTGAGGAATCTTGGACTTCGAAAGAATTGTGGCAAGCGCATCCGCGCTCTCTTCAATTTCCTTGCTTCCCATTCCAGTGGTGGAGATTCGCAGAATCCCCGCAGTCTTTTTTGTGATCACAGCAGAGGGCAAATTGTCAGAGACACCATCGCATCCGATCAGCGACGCGGTCAATGCGAGTGTTGCAAGCGTAAACATTGATGGACGCGCAAATGAACGCATCGAGTCGGCGCAAGCGCACGCAGATATGAAGAGAGATTTGCAAATTGTTCTCATAAGCAAAGTATATGGTCGCGCAAATCGCCGCTCTCGTATGCTGTCATCATGTGCGGTATCGCCGGTTTTATTGATCCTCGCGGTCAAGTGCGTGACCCGCGCGAAAAGTTAGCGAGTATGGCACTTCAGTTGGCTCATCGTGGACCCGACGATTCTGGCGTGTGGTGGGAAGAGAGTCGCCGAGTTGGATTTGCTCATCGGCGATTGTCGATTATCGATCTTTCTTCAGCGGGGCATCAGCCGATGCCAAGCGCATCAGATCGCTTTATGTTGATCTTCAACGGTGAGATCTATAACGCGGAAGAATTGCGGAAGGAGCTTGACCCGCAGAGACGCATCGCTTGGCGGGGGAAGAGTGATACCGAGGTGATGCTTGCTGCATTTGAAAAGTGGGGAGTGATAGATGCGACGCAAAAGTTCAGTGGGATGTTTGCATTCGCGCTCTTTGATTTCCAAACCGAAACGTTGCATCTAGGGCGTGACCATGTGGGCAAGAAACCTCTGTATTACGGCTCGATTGGCAGATCGTTTGTTTTTGCAAGCGAACTGAAAGCGATGCGTGCGCTCACGGATGGTCCGATGGATATTGACCGCGGAGCGCTAGGGGAATTCCTGCGATTGGGATATGTCCCAGGGTCGCAGTGCATTCATCCCAATCTTCGCAAATTGCAAGCGGGGAGTGTGGCGTCGATGTCGCTCGCCTGCGCGGCAGTAGGGGGTGAAGCGTCAGTCAAGAAATATTGGGACGCGCGAGAGTTGTCGAAAGCCGCCGCGGAATCGCCCCTTGTTGCTGATGATGAATTGTTGGTGACTCAAATGCAAACCCAATTGGAAAGAGCAGTTTCGCGGCGGATGATTTCCGATGTGCCACTCGGCGCGTTTCTTTCTGGTGGTGTTGATAGCGCGTTGATCTCGGCAATTATGTCTCGTGCAAGTCACGCACCCATCAAGACATTCACGATTGGTTTTTCAGATGGGAGTTATGACGAATCTGATCGCGCAAGCGCAACTGCGAAAGCGCTTGGAACCAATCACACCGTTGTAAAATTGACGCAGAGTGATGCTCTGGCAGTCGTGCCGCGACTTGGGGAAATCTATGACGAACCATTCGCAGATAGCAGTCAGATTCCAACTCTGTTGTTGAGCGCAATGGCTCGTTTGGAAGTCACCGTCGCGCTTTCGGGCGATGGCGCGGACGAACTCTTGGGTGGATATGACAGATATGTAACGACGCCAATGTTGCTGGCATTTTTTCGTCGGTGTCCCCGTTCTCTTCGCGGCGTGATTGCGAAATCCTTGTCGTTTGCTTTGTCGACCGGCAAGCCAGTTGATGGTCTGCAAGCAATCTTGCCAAAGTCGCTGCGTTGGACTCGATTGAGCGACAAGTTGGAGCGATTGGTTTCAGTCCTCGCCAATCAATCCTCGTCGGAGTATTACCGAATATTGGCGAGTATCGGCGGCAATGTTGATCGCCTCGTGATTGGCTCGAGCGACTTGCGGCAATTGACTGAAGATGAAGCGTGGCCTGCTGATATAGACAGCCTTGTAGAGCGAATGATGCACCTTGACTTTGCTTCATATCTTGTTGATGACATTTTGGTGAAAGTCGATCGCGCATCGATGTCGGTTGGTTTGGAAGTGCGCTCGCCGTTTCTTGATCGAGAGTTCGTGGAGTGGGCGTGGCAATTGCCTATGCACGCAAAAATTCGTGGCGGGCACGGCAAATGGATTTCATATCAGTTGGCAAATCGGCTAATTCCAGGCGGATTTACAACTCAGCCGAAGATGGGATTCGCAGTTCCGATTGCATCTTGGCTTCGCGGCGATCTGCGAGATTGGGCTGAAGATTTACTCGATGCGCGCCGACTTTCGAGAGAAGGATTTCTTGATCCTCAAGAGACTCGTCGCAGATGGGATGCGTTTTTGAAGGGACGAAATGATGAGCGTCATCTCATCTGGGCGCTTTTAATGTTTCAGAGTTGGCTTGCAAAAAGTCGCGGCTGAAAAATCACGCCGGTTGCGGGAGGTTGGGATCCCAACCTGTGGGAGCGAGAATAAATCCAGACCATTCGAATCCCGGCGCAACAATACATGAGACAAGCGACCAATTTCCAAGCGAGCGTGCTGATTGCCACGAGCCGACTTTGACGAACGCTTGTGGAAAGACACCTTCGTCCGGATTTGATCCAATGCGTTGCGTAGTGACATGCCCTATCGGCGCATTTTTTTGAGCAATCGAAATTTCCATATCTCCTCCCGCGTGCCAAAGCCAAAGTTCATCCGAATCAATTCTGTGCCAATGATTTTTTTGTCCACGCGCGAGAAGAAAATAGATCACGGTGCATGCGGCTCTTGGCTTTTGCGAATCCTTGGTCGAAACCATCAACTCAGATCGGTGAGTTTCTCGATACCAACCACCTTCGGGATGCGGTAAAAGGTTCAGTGACTTCGCAAGTTCTTCAGCGGTGAGAGCATCGATTGATCGCATCTTTCCAATATAGACCTATTCTGTAGTGATGAACGCACCGTCTCCTCTGTGGCTCGCAGAACTTTGCAAGTCGCCAAATTTGCAATCCGCACTCGAATCTATTGTTCAACTTTTTATTGCAAACACAGGAACGCTGCACCGAATGGGATCTGATGGCTCTCTGCATCTCGCTGCGATCGTTGGAAATTTTCCGCCGCCAGTGATGGATGCAATTCGCAAGATTGAAGTCGGCAAGGGATTGGCTGGACTTGCCGCAGAGCGCCGCGGTCCAGTGACGGTTTGTAATTTGCAGACTGATACTTCTGGCGATGTGCGTCCTGGCGCGCGCGCAACTGGAATGGAGGGTGCGATCACCGTTCCATGTTTTGGTGGAGCGGGTGGCGGGATGATCATCGGAGTACTCGGCGTCGCAACATTTGCACCACGCGAATATTCGCCTGTGGAAACTGTGACGCTTCTTGAGTGTGGACGAGCAGTCGCAGTATTGCTTGCCGCTTCAACGCAGATCGATCGCACGGCGTGATCGACGCAAACTCAATCAGCGCGGTGGTCATCCCTGCCATAAGTGCAGGCGTGATCGCAGTTCTTGCAAGCGTCGCGGTCGAGCGGTTTGGAGGTCGCACAGGCGGCGCACTCGCAACGATCCCTTCGACAGTCATTCCAACCGCGATGGGGTTTTATGAAGTTGATCCAGGCGTTGGATTTTTGAAGGCGATGGCGGTCATTCCCGTTGGAATGCTTGCTTCTGCAGGCTTTCTTGCAATTTGGCGTCTCTTGCCGGCGCGATTGCATTCGCTGACATCGTCTGGCAAATTGGTGGCGACTATTTTCGTTTCCGTGCTTGCGTGGTTGTTGTGCGCGGCAATGGTCGCTGGAATTCAACTTTCAATCGATCCATCGCCAGGAGCCGCGGTGGTGTGGGCCGTCTGTGCAATCGTTGCAACACTATTGCTTGGACTGATTCTATTGCGTGAGAAGGTTGATGCGCCACGCGGAAATCGCAAAGTGAGTTCGCTTCAATTGTTGATGCGCGGTCTCGCATCGATGATCGCAATCGGTACGGCATTGGTTATTGCCAAGAGCGGAATGCCAGTGATCGGGGGTCTTATGAGCGCATTCCCCGCGATTTTTCTGACGACGATGGTCAGCACATGGATTGCGCAAGGTCACGAAGTTCCTGTTGGAGCTGTTGCGCCGATGGTGATGGGGGCGACGAGCGTTGGATTTTTTGCGTTGATGACGATCTGGTTGTTCCCATTGCTAGGGCCGATTCTTGGCGTGATTGCTGCGTGGATTCTCGCGGTTTCGTTTGTTACTGCGCCGCTGATGTATGCGATGCGTTCGGCGCGGGGTTGAAAGTTGTGCGCCGTACACAGCCACGGAATTACATAAGTCAGCAGCCGTGAAAAGTCCTCTCGGGGCTCAAACAGTCCTCGGCGACCGACACGATCTGGTTTGCGAAAATTTTGTTGCAAGTGCCGTCGGGGGGCCTGCGGAACTCGCCCGAGAGAACTTTCCAGCGGCTGGAGACGCAAACAGATTCGAGCCAAGTACACGGCTGCGAAAACGCACATCGTTTCGCGTGTGCGCCGTCGGGAGGCATGTCCTGCGCGAGTTTGCAAGCCGAGCCGGAGTCTGCGTAGGCGAGGCGCAGCATGTTTGAGCGCCAGGACATGCGTCCCGCGGCGCTCGCGCAAATCATTCCGCAGTTGTTCGAGCCAAGGCGCGTTCGCGCTAGACCGAATGTGGTTTCTTTTTCGTATCGTTGGTGAAAGTAAAAGTTTTTCCTACATAATCAACGCGAACGGTGTCGCCATCCTGAAAGGTTCCGCCGAGGATTCCAGATGCAATCGCATTTTCGATGCGTTGTTGCACGACGCGCTTCAGCGGTCGAGCGCCAAACTGCGGGTCATAACCCTCTGACGCCAAAGCATCGCGCGCCGCAGCGGAAACTTCCAATCCAAGTCCTCGCTGCACAAGTCGTCGCCGCAGATTTCCGATTTGAATCTCCGCAATTTTCGCAAGTTGCTCACGATCGAGTTGGTGAAAGACAACAGTCTCGTCGATGCGATTCAAGAGTTCTGGGCGCATCGAAGCTTTCAGCAATTTGCGCACATGCGCCTGAATCAATTCCTCAGGCTGTTGCGCTTCGGACATTTCAAGGATCGCAGACGAACCGATATTGCTGGTCATCACAATGATCGTGTTGGCGAAATTGACTGTTCTTCCTTGACCATCGGTCAGTCGGCCATCGTCAAGAACCTGTAGCAGAATGTTGCTGACATCTGGATGCGCTTTTTCGAATTCATCAAACAGCACAACACAATATGGCCGTCGCCGAACCGCTTCAGTCAATCGGCCACCCTCGTCATATCCAACATAGCCTGGTGGTGCGCCGATCAACCGCGCGACTGCGTGCCGTTCCATGTACTCGCTCATATCGATGCGCACCATCGCATCTTGCGAATCGAAAAGTAATTCCGCAAGCGCCTTGCACAGTTCAGTTTTCCCAACGCCAGTCGGTCCTAGAAAGAGGAACGATCCGATAGGGCGATTTGCTTCGCCGAGTCCCGCACGATTTCGTCGCACCGCTTCGGAAACAGCACGCACCGCTTCGGATTGACCAACGACTCTGCGACGCAGCGCATCTTCGATATGCAAAAGTTTCTCGCGCTCGCTTTCAATCAACTTTGACATTGGAATGCCTGTCCACTTGGCGACAACTTCCGCCACGGCTTCGGGATCGACTTCTTCTTTCACGAGCGCGTTTCCAGATTCAATGCGCTTTCGAAGCGCTCTTTCTGCATCGCCGCGGCGAAGTTCCAAATCGCGTATTTCTCCATGTTGAATGCGTGCCGCGCGCTCGAAATCTCCTCGGCGTTGCGCTTGATCGAATTCAATCCGCTTTGTTTCAATCTGCCGAACAATCTCCTTGATCGCATCAAGCTCTTTCTTTTCAATAGTCCACTGGGCAGTCATTGTGCGATCTTGTTCGCGCTCGCCCGCCAATTCCTGATCGACGCCTGCAAGTCGCTGGGCACTTTGCGGATCCTTCTCGATTTGCAGGGCTGCTTTTTCAATTTCAAGTTTCGTGATGTGTCTGCGAATCGCATCGAGTTCGACTGGCATCGAATCATTTTCGATACGCAAGCGACTGGCGGCTTCGTCGAGCAAGTCAATCGCTTTATCAGGAAGGAACCGATCGCTGATATATCGATCTGAAAGATTTGCTGCAGTCACAAGCGCTGCATCTTGGATGCGAACTCCGTGATGCGCTTCGTACCGCTCCTTCAGCCCACGCAAAATCGCAATCGCATCTTCGATGCTGGGTTCTCCAATGAACACAGGACTGAACCGCCGCTCGAATGCCGCGTCTTTCTCGACATGCTTGCGA
>SXGR01278482.1_pt1 | contig 12634 bp, 12 predicted proteins | sample 3174711 | NCBI WGS metagenome assembly SXGR01 (sample SAMN11356860, study PRJNA531348) | freshwater metagenome | isolation source: freshwater sample F1-60 | place: China: Fuxian Lake, Yuxi | collected 2017-12-25
AATCCGTCATCAGCGCGAAGTAATCGAGCTTCTTGAACCCCTCCGCGTAGTCGAACTTCTCGCCCAGCGGATTGGATTTCCCCGAATGCTGGTTCAGCACGTCGACGCGTAGCTGCGTCGGCCACCAGTCACGGTTAGTGGTACCGCCGCCAGCGGCATGGTTGAACGGACACTTTGCTTCGTTTGACATGGTCTTTTCCTTTTTCAAGCTGCTTTGCGGGCCCAGCGCTCGAGTTCTTCCCAGCCGCCGATGCGGTTGCCGTTGATGTACACCTGCGGCACGGTCTGCGCGCCGGCGATGGCGCCGAGCGCCTTGGTGCGCACCTTGTGGTCAAGGTTCACTTCGGCGTAGTCGTAGCCGAGGTCCGTGAGCAGGGACTTGGCCTTGACGCAGAAGCTGCAGCCCTCGCGGGTGAGGATCGCGACCTGGTCGGGCTTTTTCGCCTTCGGGTTGACGTAGTCGAGCATGGTGTCGGCGTCCGAGACTTCGAACGGGTCGCCGGGCTTCTGCGGCTCGACGAACATCTTCTGCACCACGCCGTCCCTGACCAGCATCGAGTAGCGCCAGGAACGCTTGCCGAAGCCGAGCTCTGCCTTGTCGACCAGCATGCCCATGCCGTCGGTGAATTCGCCGTTGCCGTCGGGCAGCAGCGTGACGTTGGCGGACTCCTGGTCCTTCGCCCACTCGTTCATCACGAACGCGTCGTTTACGGATATGCAGACGATCTCGTCCACGCCGTTGGCCTTGAACACCGGCGCGAGCTCGTTGTAGCGCGGCAGGTGAGTGGACGAGCAGGTTGGCGTAAAAGCGCCAGGCAGCGAGAACACCGCCACCGTCCTGCCCTTGAAGACGTCGTCGGTCGTCACGCTCTTCGATTCGCCGTTCTGGCGGGTGCGGAAAACGACCTGAGGAACCTTCTGGACTTCTTTGCTCATCGAATACCCCTTAGTTAAAGGCAATTGAGATGAGCAAGACAATATTCGACAGCTATTATAGCGTCCAGCTAATTGTTTCCATGGTCTCCATAGTTATTAGATATCGACCGCCAATGCACGCCTGCAAGAAGGCGGCCGGATCCCCGGACCACTAAAGTGGGTTCACACCACGTATACGGTGTCGCCCTCGATTTGGGTGTCGTACATTTCGAGCGCCGTCTCGGCAAGTCCGCTTGGTTCGCCGCCCTCGCGCAGGTTCCATTGCCAGAGATGCTCGAGGCAAGTGAGCATCTCGCCGTCGAACGCGCCCTCGCACAACGCAACGCCCTGGTGCGGGCATGTGGCCTGGCATGCGAACATGCGATCCCCCGCATTTACGATGCATATCTTCCTGCCCGGTGACACCTCAAACTCCCGCAACTCGTTGACCGGCACGTCGTCAAGCTTGCACACTGCCTTGCGTTCCATGAAACCACCTTTCGTGTTCGGACAATCGTGCCACAAGGCGCAGCCGTCGCATTGTCAACTAATTGACAGCGCACGCATGTCGCATCGGGCAGCATTCGCCACTTCTTCAGCCAAGATTGGTGTGCAACCTTGAAGCGGCCCGACCTTGCCGATCGCACGCTGAAATGGCTGCTCGCCGGCGCGGCAGTTGCGCTGCTCGTGCACTTCACCGTGTTGCGCCCCGTGCTGCCAGCAGCGTGGCGCACACCCGGAAGCCCGGAGTTGTACCTGGTCGGCGTCGCCGGCGCACTGCTGCTGCTCGTATCGCTGGTCTTCGTGCTGGTCAAGCGCAGCGGCCGTGGCAGCGCAATCCCGGCCTGGTTCATCGCCCATGTGGTGTGCGGAACGCTAGGCACCGTGCTGGTCGTCATCCATTCGGCGGGCTACCTGCGCCGCCCGCCAGCGCTGCTGTTCCTGGTGTTGCTCACGCTGATCCTGCTCGGACTGCACGCGCGCGTGCGCCTGTCGTCGCGCATGGCCGCCACATTCGCCACCAAGCAGCGTGCGTTCGCGCCGGCCGGACAGGTGGACCGCAGCAGGCTCGCCAGGGTCATCGAAGAAAAGCGCACGCTGCTTGCCGTCATCGACCCACAGGCTCGCGAGGCCACATTCTCGCCGACGCTCATGCACTGGCTGTGCTCGCCACTTCAGAGCTGGCGCTACGCGCGCCTGATCCGCGAGGAGAACGCCCTTGTCGGCACACGCGCCTCGGTCGGCATGGAGCAGGCCTGGTGGCGGCCGCTGCATCTGGCGCTCGCTTACCTGTTCGTGCTGGGGCTGTTGATCCACATACTCACCGTCACCTTCTTCGCCGGCTATGTGGCGGACGGCGGTCCTATCACCTGGTGGCATTTGAAGGCATGGTAGCCATGGACCGTCTCTCCCTGATGATCGACCTGGAACGCTGCATCGGCTGCAAGAGCTGCGAGGCGGCTTGCAAGCAGGAGCACGGCCTTGGGCCCGGCGAGTACCGCAACAAGGTCGTCTGGCTGGGGGATGCCAGCGGCGCGGCGCTCGACTTCCTCACCGTCACCTGCCAGCACTGCGAACGTCCGGCCTGCCTGAGGGCCTGCCCGGTCAATCCCAAGGCCATCGTCAAGGACCCGACCACCGGCATCGTCAGCGTCATCGAGGACAGCTGCACGGGTTGCGGAGAGTGCGTGGTCGCCTGCCCCTACGGCGCGATGGGCTACGACCGCATCGACCATCACGCCGTGAAGTGCGACCTGTGCGTCGATCGCCGGGCCGCGGGCGGGACGACGGCGTGTGCCAGCGTATGCCCGGGACATGCGATCACATTCGGCACGCGCACCGAACACCTGGCGAAGGCGGCAAAAGAGGAGCGCAGCGTCCGGGATCACGATCATTTCCTGATGGGGCCGGCGACGGTGTACCTCGATCGCCTGCCGCGCGAGAGCGTGGGAGCCGACACTGCGCACGGCGATGCGGTACAGGGACGCGAACGCCCGGCGCTCATGACCGGGGCGCTCGCGAACGATCGCCATTTGCCTGCGTTCCCGTACCGGGAGCCGCGCGCCGAGCGCACGGCTGACCGCGTCATCGCGGGAGGCTGCAATATCTGCTTCAACTCCTGCTCGACCAAGTATCACTTCCAGGGCGAGCGCCTGGTTCAGGTCACCGGCAACGAAGAAGACCCGGTGCTGCGGGGCAAGATCTGTCCGAAATCGCAGCTCGCCGTCCAGCTCCACAATAACGACAAGCGGCTGACTCGCCCGCTGAAACGCGTCGGCGCACGCGGCGAGGGGCGCTTCGAGCCCATCTCGTGGGAGCAGGCGCTGGATGAGATTGCCGCGCGCTTGAAGCCGCTACGGGAACAATGGGGCCCGGAGGCACTCGCCATCTTCGCCGGCACCCGCACGGGCACCATCAGCAAGAACGGCATCATCAGGATCTTCGCGCAGATGTGGGGCACGCCCAACGTGGAGGGCACGGATCCTTTCTGCGCGGCGAGCAAGCACGCGGCCTACGAGCTGACGCAAGGCACCGGCACCTGCCCGAACAGCTACACCGCGCAAGACCTGGGCAGCGCGTCCCTCTACGTCTATTTCGGCGAGAACCAGGCCGAGGCGCGCCCGGTGTACTTCGGCATGATCAACGACTGGCGCATCACCAACCGGGCGCGCATGGTGGTGGTCGATCCGCGCTTTACGGTCACCGCGAGCAAGGCCGACCGCTGGCTGCCGATCCGCAGCGGTACCGACCTCGCGCTGGCCCTTGCGCTCGCGCACGAGATCCTCGAGCGAAACCTGCACGACCTGCCGTTCTGCGAGCGTTGGGTGGAAGGCTGGGAACGCTGGCGGGACTTCATTTTCGAGCGTGGTTACTCGCCCGAGTGGGCCGCCCCGCTCACCGGGATTCCGGCGCAGGACATTCGTCGCCTTGCCGCGGAGATTGCCCAGGCCGAGGGTTGCGTACTGTTCGCGAGCCGCGGCATCAACCAGCACACCAATGCGGTGCAGACCAACCGCGCGCTGATGTTCCTCGCCGCGATCACGGGCAACTGGGGTCGTCGCGGCGGCGCTTTTCTCAACCTGTCGGTCGGCGCGCCGATTTCGGCGAGCGCCCCGGCGAACCGGCAGCATGTGCCCAAGCGCCAAATGGTGCGCCGCAGTCCGGCGGGCTGGGTCGAGGCGATGCGCAAGGAGCGCCCGTATCCCATCAAGGCGCTCATCTGCTGCAACAACCCGATGTCCAACTGGCCCAGCCAGGAAGCCACGCGGGAGGCGTTCCTTGCGCTCGATCTGCTGGTGCATGTCGAACTCTTCGAGAATGAAACTTCCGCCTTCGCAGACTATGTACTGCCCTGCGCGACCGGGATCGAGAAGGGCGAAATCGGCCGATCGACTGATGACCGGCGCGTAGTCTGGATCGACAAGATGATCGAGCCGCCGGGCGATGCCAAGTCCGACGACTGGATCTGGATCGAGCTCGGCAAGCGTTTCGGCTACGACGATGTGCTCCAGGACCGTTACAAGGACCCGGCGCTGTTCTGGGACGAGAAGTGCATCGACAACGACGAGTTGCGCGGCATCACACAGAAGCGGCTGCACTCGGTGCCATGGCGCTGGGTGCGCTTTCCCGTGTCAGAGGAGGGCGGCGAGGAACAGGAAACGCTGTTCCTGGAAGGCAGTTCCGTGCGCGGCTCCCCGGGAAAGCGGTTTCCCACGCCAAGCGGAAAGCTCGAGTTCTTCACCCCGGCCATGGAAGAGAAATTCCGCGTCATCGGGCTCTCTGCGCTGCCCGAGTTCTACAGCGAGCGCGAGCAGCTGCTCGACATGCCGTATGTAGAGTTTGAACTGGGGGACGATGAGCCGGGCGTGATCTCGCCGTTCCAGAAAGGGCGCATCGGCGCCTCGCCGGTGTCGATCCGCGCGCCCGGCGCCGATTCACCCGGTGCGCGCTTGCGCGCGCAGGGGTTCGACCTCGAGCTCGTCACCGGACGGCCGCCGGCCCCGCACTTCCACAGCTGGACGCATTACGCCTGGCAGGCGCAGGAAATGTGGCCTGACCTGTACGTCCAGATCCATCCGGTAGCTGCGGCGCGCGTCGGCTTGGCGGACGGCGAGCGGGCCCGCGTCGAGACTTCGCATGGCGCCATCGACGCGGTCGCGTGGGTCACGCCCAATATCCGCGAGACGAGCGTGTTCGTGCCTATTGGCTGGGGCGAGCGCCAGCCCTTCCATCCTTGGCGCTCGGTCAACTTCCTCACCGACAAGTCGCAGCGCGACCCGATCTCCGACCAGACCAACCTGAAGACGCTGCTGTGTCGGGTCTCGAAGGCGTAGCGAAGTACCGTAGAACCTTGAAAGGGAGAAGACTCGAATGAATGTCAGTGCATGTAACCGGATAGACGGCACCGTAGCCGAGCTGAGGAAGGGCAAGGCAACCACCGACGTGCGTCTTACGTCAGATCTCGGCGACATCCAGCTGGTGGTCACCAGTTCCGCCATCGAGGCGCTCGCGCTGGCGCCCGGCGACCGCGTGAGCGCACTGTTTCGCGAAGTGGACGTGATGCTGATAAGCGGCGCGGGCGCGATCAGCATCTGCAACCGTTTCCCGGGAAAGATCCTGGACATCAAGAAGGGCACCGTGACCGCCGAGCTTCCTGTGGACGTCGGCGGCGGAAGACGCATTGTCGCGGTCGTCGCGCGCGCGGCAGTCGAGGAAATGAAGCTCGCCGTCGGCGACTCGGTCGTCGCCTGCGTGCGCGAGGGCGATCTGCTGCTTGCCAAGGGCGACGCGCTGAGCATTCGCAATCGCGTGGCAGGGACGATCACCAATCTGCGCCCCGGCACGGTGACGACGGAAATCACGATCGCCACCGCGAACGGCGAAGTCTATGCGTTGCTCGCGCGCTCAGTCGCCGACGGCATGAAACTCGCCGTCGGCGAGCGCATCAATGCGCTGATGCGCGAAAGAGATTTTCTCGTGCAGCGATTGCCGCAGCGCAGCGATTAAAGCAGCTGATCCTTGCATCAACGATGTCAACTACTTGACAGCGTCCTCAACCGCAACCGCGTATCGTCCGCACGATGAAAAAAGCCGGCTACAGGTGTCACGTATTCATCTGCCTCAATGAGCGCGAGGCAGGCCATCCGCGGGGGTGCTGCAAGCACAGGGGCGCCGACGAGATCTTCAAGGTCTTGAAGGACGGCGCGAAGAAGGCGGGCCTCAAGGACGACGTGCGCATCAACCGCGCCGGCTGCATGGAACACTGCGAGTACGGCCCGACGGTGGTCGTCTACCCCGAAGCTGTCTGGTACCACGTGCCAACGGCGGAGGACGCAGAGGAAATCCTGCAGGAACACGTAATAAACGGGCGCGTCGTCGAGCGCCTGCTCATCGACAACATGCTTTAGTCCAATCGGAACTCAAACAGGAGCACGAAAACATGGGTCAACCACTGCGCAAGGAAGAGCCGGTCGATCGGTACAAGGCTGTTGAAGACGCCTACCGTTCCGGTACCAAGAAGCTGGGCAAGGAATACTTCGTGATCGACTGCGACCGGCACATTATCGAGCCGCCGGAAGCGTTCACGATGTACCTGGACAAGGAATGGCAGCACATGGCGCCCAAGCCGATCACCGACAACCGCGGCGCGCCGCGGCTGATGATCGAGGGACGCGTCTACCAGAAGATGTCGGGCTGGGGACCTGGCCGCACCGAGGGTTGCGGCGACCAGCGCCCGCGCGGCGAAGGCCTGTCCTACGATCACGCGCACAAGCATTGCTACGACCACCGCGACGGCGACATGGACCTTTCCGGCATCGACTGCGCGGTATGGTTCCCGACGCTGGGCCTGTTCACCCCTGACATCGAGAACTGGAACTTCCAGTACGCGGTGATGCGGGCGCTGAACGACTGGACCTGCAAGAAATTCGCCACCAGCAAGCGCCACTTCTGGTGCGTGACCATTCCGCTCAACCCGAAGTGGGCGGTCGAGGAGATCAAGCGCTGCCACAAAATGGGCGCCACCGCCGTGTGGATGCGCCCGAACGTGATGCAGGGCGTGCGCTACTGGAACGAGGACTGGGACATCGTCTGGGAGACGATGACCAATCTCGGCATGGCCCTGCTGTTCCACGAGGCCACGGGCACCTACAACGCCACCCACAGCACCGACTACAAGTACGACCGCTACTGGGTCGCGCACGCGATGTCGCACCCGCTGGAGATGGCCGCCGGCGTGGCCGGGCTGCTTGGTTACGGCGTGCTGGAGCGCCATCCGAAACTGCACATCCTGTTCGCCGAAGCCGGCGCATCCTGGGTACCGTATCTTCTGTTCCGCCTCGACAACCACTACACCGCGCGCCCGACCGAGATGATCGGCCTGAAGATGCTCCCCTCGGAGTACTTCAAGCGCCAGTGCGTGATCTGCTCGTTCGAGCCCGAGGAAGCGCTGCTGCGCGAAACCATGGACTGGTTCGGTGGCAGGAACATGGCCTGCACCAGCGACTACCCGCACTGGGATTCCAGCGGCGTATCGGGCGTCGTGCGTTACCTGAAGAACTACCCGGATATCAGCGAGGAAACTCGGGTAAACTTCTTCTCGCGCGCGGCGATCGACGCGCTTGGCCTCAAGGCCTGAGCACCGTAGTGACCGCGTAAGGGGCCGGCAGTCTCGTACTGGGAGGTGCGGGGGCCCCGAACGAACGTAAGGACGGATAGCCCGGGCGGCGCGCAAGGCGCCGCAGGGGTTCGCCGGGATCCGACAAAAGTGGGGGAGCGATGTTTCTGCTGACTGCCCTGAGGTTTGTTTGCGGCGTTTCCCTTTTCGCGTTCGTTGCGGGCGCGTCCGCGCAGGACGCGAAGTTTCCATCGCGACCGATCGAGATGATCGTCAACTTCGGTCCCGGCGGCGGCGCCGACGGACTGGGCCGCTTCGTGGCGAAAGTTGCCGAGCCGATTTTCGGTGTTCCGGTGCCGGTGTCGAACGTGGCGGGAGCCTCGGGCAACGCCGGACTCTCCAAGGTGCTCGCGAGCACGCCTGACGGCTACACCATCGGCACCCTGACCGGCCTCTCCGTTTCCGCCTGGGCAAGCGGCCTCGGCAAATTCAAGGTCAGCGACTTCCGGATCATCTCGGTGTCGCAGTCCTCGCCCTCGATGCTGTTTGCTCCCGCTGCGAGCAATATCAAGAGCTACAAGCAGTTGATCGAGATGGCGAAGGCGAACCCCGGCAAGATCCGGGTGGCCACTGCGGGCTACGGCACGCTGGACGATCTCGCGATCCGTTATGTCGCCACCAAGGGCGCAACGATGACCAACGTGCCGTTCGCCAAGCCCGGCGAGCGTTACGCCTCGCCCCTCGGCGGCCACTCCGAGCTGCTTTTCGAGGAGCCCGGCGACGTGGTGCAGTTTCTCGAGTCGAAACAGTATGTTCCGCTGGTCGTCTTCAGCGCCAAGCGTCACGCGGCGTTTCCGGATGTGCCGGCGTCTTACGAGTTCGGACACGAGATCGACCTGCCGAACTGGCGCGGCATCATCGCGTCGTCCAAGGTACCCGCACCCGTTGTCGCTACGCTTTACACCGCGATTTCGCGCTCGCTCGAATCGGCTGAATGGAAGGCCTTCTGCAAGCAGACCTACAGCTGCGCCGATCCGATGACTCAGCCGCAGTACCAGGCCTTCGTCGAGAAGAATTACAACGAAGTCGTCGGATTCATGAAGCAGTACGGCCTCGTCAAGTAGCCGGTACGGCCCGGCAACGCGCGTGGCGGTCCATATTCCGGCTGTGCTCAAGCTGTGCGTGCCGCTCGCTGCGGCCGTCGGCGCATACGTGCTTGGCAGCAGCTTCGTGGCGCCCGGACTGGACCCCTCGATGTCTCGCGGCATGGTCGGCCCCGCGACCTGGCCGAAGGCGATGCTCTACTTTGCTTCCATCTCCGCGGCGGGGCTGTTCCTGCAGGGATTGCTGACCTTGCGCGAGACGCCCGCCGAGGCGGAAGCGCAGTCCGGCCCAAGCGAGTACAACGAGTTGCGCTCATTCGGCGCGATTGCACTGCTCCTCGCGTATGGGCTGTCGATTCCGCTGCTGGGCATCGCCTGGTCCACGCTCGCCTTCGTCGCCGCATGGCTTCTACTGGGCGGCTTTCGGCGCCCGCTAACGGTCGTGCTTGTCTCGACGCTCGGCACCGTGGGAATCCTCTATCTGTTCGTGAAGCTTTCGGTCATGCCGCTGGACCGCGGCGTCGGCTGGGTCGAGCAGGCGACCATCGCTCTGTACCGATTGCTCGGCATTTACTGAGCGGCAAACGTGGAAGCGCTCACCGCATTCGCGCAGGGCCTGCTTGTTGCGGTTGAGCCGCTGCACCTGTCCGTGATGGTGATGGGGCTGTTCGTCGGCGTGATCGCCGGCGCGCTTCCCGGCATCTCGTTCGTCAACGCGATGGCGATCGCGCTTCCCTTCACGTACATGATGTCGCCGCTGGTCGCGATGATGTTCCTCTCCGGCATCTACGTCGGCGGCGTATTCGGCGGCTCGATCTCCTCGCTCCTGCTGAACATACCGGGCGACCCCGATTCGCTGCCGAGTTGCTGGGATGGCTACCCGATCTCGCGCCGCGACGGACCGCAACGCGCGCTGTCGATCGCGATTACGGCAAGCGCGATCGGCGGGGTGTTCAGCGCCCTGCTGCTCGCCTTCCTCTCCCCTCCGTTCGCACGCTTCGCGCTCACCTTCGACCAGCCGGAGTTCTTTGCCGCAACCGTCATGGGGCTGGTCAGCGTTCTCGCGATATCCAAGGGCAGGCTGCTTTTCTCGCTCATTTCACTGTTCCTCGGCGCTGCCATAGGCTCCATCGGGACCGATCCGCTCTACGGCGTGAGTCGCCTGACCTTCGGCGTCGGCCTGCTCGACAACGGCATCGACTTCGTCGTGGTGATGATCGGCCTGTTCGCGATCGGCGAAGTACTCGAGTACATGTCGATGCGCGTCCGCTTCGACTTCCGGACAAGCGGAAACGCGCGCATGCGCTTGCTCGGCCCGCGCGAGGTGTGGGCGCTGCGCGGCTCGATCAGCCGCGGCACCGGCATTGGCAGCGTCATCGGCGTGATCCCGGGCGCGGGCGCCACGGTGGGCGCGCTCGTGGCATACGGCATCGAGCGACAGGTGAATCCCCGGCGCAAGGAATTCGGTACCGGCGTCGACGATGGCCTGGCGGCGCCCGAAGCGTCGAAGAACGCCACGACCGGCGCCGCGCTGATCCCGCTGCTGACGCTCGGCATTCCCGGCAGCGCCGCAGCCGCGATCATGCTGGCTGCGCTGATGCTGCACGGTGTCCAACCCGGACCGCACCTGTACGCCAAGAGCCCCGGCATGCTTTACGCCATCTTCGCCAGCTTCCTGCTGGCCAATCTGCTCATGGTGGTGGTCTCGGCGCTGGTCGCGCGGGGGTTTGGGTACGTCATGAAGGCCGACCAGGCCATCATCTGCGCGTTCATCATGGTGTTCAGCCTGATCGGTGCCTACGGGGTGCGCAATAACGTCGCCGACATCTACATCTGCCTGGTCTTCGGCGTGCTCGGTTTCTACATGCGCCGTTTCGGCTTTCCCACCGCGCCCATGGTGCTCGGGGTCATCCTCGGCCCCCTTGCCGAGGGCTACTTCATGACCGCGATGGCGAACTATGCCGACAACTGGACCGTGTTCTTCACGCGCCCCAAGAGCGCCGTGCTGATGGCGCTGGCGGCCGGCTTCGTGCTATGGGCTCTGGCGCCGGAGTTCCAGCAGTTGCTGCGCTGGCTGCGCCGCCCACGAACAACGACGGACAAGTCGACAGCCGGGGATGGACCTCGGGTTTAACCCGTTCCTCGCCTTCGGCTGGTGTCTGTTTGCGGGTTTCATCATGTCGATGGGCGTCGGCGGCGGCGGGATCCTCGCCGGCATCGGGCACATTTCGGTGCTCGGCATAGCCGACGCCAACATGATCAAGGTCGTGAACCAGCTGCTCGAATTCGTCAGCCGGATCGTGACCGTGCCGATGTACCACCAGCAGAAGCGCATGGTGTGGTCACTCGCGGTGGCCTACGGCATCGGCGCCCCGATGGGTGCGGCTGCAGGGTCGTGGCTATCCAAGACCTACCTCTCCGATCTCTCCGACTATCGCCAGGTGTTCGGTCTGCTGGTGGCGCTGGTCGCCGCACGCGTGCTTTACGAAGGCTGGCAGGGCGCCGCGGCCGGCACCGCCATGTCCAAGGCCAAGGCGGTCTCCGATCGCGTCCAGCAAGCGCTGCGCACCGCCGGCGCCACGGTGCCGGGAGCGCGCGCGACAAGCATCGCGCTGACCAGGGTGAAAGTCACGTTTGCCGGCGAGGAATTCACTTTCAATCCGCTGACGGCCGCGGCGGGAGGCTTCGGCATCGGCCTGATCAGCGCGGCGCTCGGCGTCGCTGGCGGTTTTCTCGTCACGCCGTTCATGGCGAGCGTGCTGCTGTTCCCGATGTACCTGGTGGTCGGCACCAGCCTGGTCGCGCTGGTGGTGCCGCTGGCGATAAGCGTGATCACCTACCTGCTGCTGCAGGTGAACGTCAACTGGTGGCTGGTGGCGGTCGAGGCACCCGCGATCATGCTTGGCTCTATGCTGGGGCCGCGGCTGAACCGCCACATGAACGAAAAGGCGCTGAAGACCTTTGTCGCGATCGTGCTGCTCTCCATCGGGGTCTACTACCTGGCTTTCTGACCCCCGCAGCACCGGGACGGTTTCCGCCCGTTCCGCGCATCTTTCGCCCCGCACCTATAATCGGCACATGCTTGCCAGAACCCAGAACGCGCGCGCCAACGGCCACCTTGACGTGCTCGGCTCGATTCCGCCGGTATACCGCAAGGCGGTGCTCGACCAGTGCGAACGCCGGCATGTCGCGAAGGGCCAGACTGTCTGGCGACAGGGGCAGCCCGCCGATTGCGTCGCGTTCCTGTTCTCAGGAAAGGCGATGTCCTCGTACCAGAGCCGCAACGGCAAGACCGGCACCACCGGTTTCTGGTGCGCCGGCGACCTGCTCGGCGCCGCCGACCTCGGCGGTCCCACCACGCGCCAGATGACGGTGCGATGCCTGGATCCTTGCGTGATCTACACACTGTCTTACGAGCGCTTCGATGAGCTTGTGCGGCGGTTTCCGGAGGTGGCGCAGGCCATCATCCGGGCGATGTCTGTGCGGCTGCGCTGGGTTTCGCTGCTTGCCGTCACACTCGAAACCCAGTCCGCGTTCGAGCGCATCTGCACGGTGCTGATCGCGCTTTCCGAGCGCTTCGGCGAATCCTGCGAACAGGGCGTGCTCATCGACCTGACACTGACCAACGAAGATCTCGCGGCGATCACCGGCGTGTCGCGCCAGTTCGCGAATACGACACTGCACGACCTGCGCGGGCGCGGACTGCTGATCAGCCGCAAGCGCAGCCTCATCGTCGCCGACCCCGCCGCTCTCGAAGCGCTGTCGCACAGCATCTAGATAGGTGAACGCCGCGGTTCCTGGCGCCGGGAACGCATAAAATGCTGCGGTGAAGCGGGAAACCCCTCCCGCCGGCGCTGCTTTTGACTCGATCGTCATACGCGGCGCGCGGCAGAACAACCTCAAGAACCTCGACGTCACGATCCCCTCGGGAGAACTCGTGGTGGTCACGGGCGTCTCCGGCTCGGGGAAGTCTTCGCTCGTCTTCGACACGCTCTACGCC
>SXGR01135409.1_pt1 | contig 12633 bp, 15 predicted proteins | sample 3174711 | NCBI WGS metagenome assembly SXGR01 (sample SAMN11356860, study PRJNA531348) | freshwater metagenome | isolation source: freshwater sample F1-60 | place: China: Fuxian Lake, Yuxi | collected 2017-12-25
ATCCTGTGGATGAAGCTGCGCTATAAGGATGGGAGGGGCTAGGGGATGATGCGGAAGTCGGCGAAGACGGTCGACACGCCTGGGCGGGCATCGATATCAAAGAATCCGGTGAGAACGCCGACATCGCCTGTGGTGGTGTTCTGGCTTAGGTCCAGATTCGTCACAAAGACGTCATTCACAAGAAGGCGTCCCGTATTCCCACGAAAGTCTACGGAGATCGTATTTTGAGCACCCGCCGCAAGGGCGAAACGGGTAAGGGTGGAGAAGATTCCCTGAGTGACCACGGATGTGGTCCCAGTTGCTCCGCTTGCCGTCCGGATCGCGAGATACCAGCGGAAGCGATCATCCACGATGACGGCATACCAGGTGCTTGGAGTGTTGACGGTGGCCGCCGTGTAGCGGAAGAAAAAGCCAAAGTCCCAGCCGTTGGCTGAGCTTGCTAAGTACGGGACGGTGAAAGTTGCGCTGGCCGTGCCATCTCGCGTCGCGATGCCGACAACCCTGTTCGCAACACTCGTTGTTGAGTGTGCCAATGAGCCGCTGACGGGGCCGAAGCCGGAGGCGGGAAGCGGGTTCGGCGTGGGCGTGGGAGTGGGAACGGGAGTTGGGGCGGCTGAGCCGGACTTTAGAGAAGAGAGGCGCTCGAGGACAGTCCGGCCCATCACGGCGAAGCCGATGCCGAAGACGGGACGTCCATCGCTGGAAGTGGTGGTGCGCGAGGTGACGACGCCGATGACTTCGCCGGTTGCCTGGAGGAAGAGCGGCCCGCCGCTGTTGCCAGGGTTCACCTCAGCGTCCGTCTGCACGAGCCAGCGATCGCCCTGCGACTCGAAGCGCGTTGCGGTAAGGATGCCGCTCGTTAGCGTCGCCGGGCCTTGGAGGCTCACGGGGTAGCCGAGGGTAAAGACGGGGACGCCTGCTTCGACGCCGATGCCGGAAATCATTGTGGCGGCTTGGAAGCTGGGGGAGCAGCAGATGCGAAGGACGGCAAGGTCGCGGATGGCGTCTTGGCCAATGAGCGTCGCCGTGTATTGATCACTGTCGTTCACGGTGACGCGCAGGGTCAGCGCGCCTGCGATCACGTGCTGATTCGTCATCACCAAGGCAGAGTTCCCAGGGCGTTCGACTTCAAAGATGAAGCCGGTGCCGCTTGCCGAGCTTGCGCTGATGCGGACGACGCTTGGACGCGCCCGGGCCGCCGCCTGATTGAGCGCCGGTATCGGCGTTGGGGTCGGCGAGGGCCTGGGCGTCGGCGTAGGCGTCACCGTTGGGGTGGGCGTCGCTGTTGGAGTTGGCGTGGGCCTGGGCGTCGGCGTTGGTGTCGCCGTTGGCGTGGGGGTTGCTGTTGGGGTGGGAGTCGGCGTTGGCGTCGGTGTGGGAGTCGGCGTCGGCGTGGGAGTCGGCGTTGGGCTGGGCGTGGCTGTGGGAGATGGCGGAGCAACGAAGGCGCTCGAGCTGACCTTGCCGGCTTTTGCCGGCGGCTGGTAGATGAAGGCGACCGCGACCTGCACAGGCGGCGCAAGGGGGGAGCGGTCATTGTTCACCAGCTCGGCTGTGACGCTGTTCTCCCCTGGGCCGAAGCCCGCGACCTTGATGGACGTCGAGGCCGTGCGTGTCGTCTCCAGGCCATTGACGCTGATGACGATATGGCCTGCGCCTGCCTTGTTGACGCGTCCGATGGACTTCGAGTCCAGCTTGAAGTTCAAGACCTTGAACTTGAACTGGACCTCTGCGCCCGTGGCCGTTCCGCCGTTCCTCGGCGAGGTGACGGCCAGCGACGGCGCCTTGGCCTGAGCGCGGGCGAACGCGGGGAAGAGAGAGACGAGGAGAGACGCTGTCAGAGCGATGGCGACGATGCGTCTGAGAGTTGCCGGGCTCATATACGGCCCAGTATATCGGGACTGGCAAGGGCGGCGTTAACCCTCGCACCGCTTCTTGAGCGCGGCGTTCATCTTCTCGAAGCCGTTGCGAGTGACGCGCCCCAGGCCGAGAAGATTGAGGAAGGGGACGAGGACGCCAGCGAACTGCTCCGTGTGCTCCAGGCGCAGGCGCCCGCCTTCCAGGGGCATGATGACGAAGGCGTGCTCGCCGTCGATGAAGCCCTGCACCGCGCGCTTGCCCACCCACCGGAATATGCGATTGGGGACGACCTCGCTGACGCGCACCTTGTACGTGACCGGCGCGACGAAGACGCGGATGCGCTCCCCAGGCGCGACTGTTCCCGAGGCGTGGGTCATGAATGGGTTCCACTGGACCCATTCGTCCAGAGACGTGATCTCGCGCCAGACGCGCTCCGGCGTCGCGGCGATCTCGATGGCGGTGTGGATGCGGAGCATAGTTACTCTGCCTTGAATTCGTCCATGATGCTGAGGTTGGGGCGCATCATAGCATCCTGGACAATGATTAATTTATGTGAAAAGAGATAGTTGAGATCACGAGTGAAGGTTTTGACTGAGACGTCCCGGTAGATAGGCGAGAGGGGGTGTCTCCCTGCCCGGATGTCTCTGAGAGAGATGCTTCCAGCAGCGAGACTATCCCTGCTGGCCGCGTCGAGCAGGGCAAGTAAGCGGTCGCCGCCTGGCTTGCCGAGCTTCTTCTCTCCCTGGAGAAAGGCACGCGCATAATCACGGAAGGAGACGTTCCGAATCTCAGTCAGGATTTCTGCATTCACCGCCTCTAGTTCTTCGACCAAGCCCCGCAGAGCAAACAGCACAAAGGGCGTGAGGTCGGGGTCTGTCTGAAATCTGGCAGCCGTCAGTTGCTGGACATACTCGGCGCGCATCCTGTAGTAAAAGTTCGCCAGGGAGTAGAAGCCGCGCGCATTGATGCCAGCCTGATGGAGGAGGAAACTCTCGACGCCCCGCGATGTGCGCCCGTTGCCCTCGCCAAAGGGATGGATGCTCACCACATAGAAGTGGGCGATGACCGCCCGGATGATGGGGTCCCACTGCTGCGGCGTCCCCGTGTGGAACCACCGGATGAAATCATCCATGAGCCGGGGCACGTCTTCCTGGGGAGATGCTAGGTAGTCGCCTGCCACAGCGTTGTGACGCCGGTACTGGCCCGGAGCGTTGTTGGGATACGGGATGTCCCGCGTCACGATGGCGTGCAACTCCCGGATAAGGGACTCACTCAGCGGCATGTTCGGGTCTTTGGCCAGAATCTCCTTGACTCGGTGCATCATCGCGCCTGCGTTTTTGACTTCCTGTTCTTCACGCTCGCGGCTTGGATGGAGAACGCGCGTTGCTGGAGGCGCGTCCAGGACCCGTTGAGCTTCCTCCTCGGTAAGGTTCGTCCCTTCTATCCCCGTGGTGCCTTGCACAGCGCGCAGGATGTTCAGGCGGTTAAAGCGCTCCTGCAGGTGCGGCGGCACCGGGACTTCCTTGACGAATGAGGCGATGGTCCGGGCGCGCGCAACGAGGCCAACAAGCTCTGGGTTTGCTGTCTGAACGCGGGTGTTGAAGTGAACGTTCCAGCGAGGCATGGCAGGCACTCAATCTATGGACAATGTCCAGGACAATGTCCACTTTCTTTTTGTGCATTAGCCCTATTATATCAGATGAGAGTCAATCATGGGCTCTGGACATACTATTGGACAATGTCCACCTAGATGTCCACCTTATGGAGGGTAAAACGTCGAGGAACGCCCTGAGGGCGTCCCCTACGGGGTAAGATGGTCATGGGGCTTATGGCCACACGGGAAGATGGAGCAGGACATGAAGATCGAATACGACAAGAAGGCAGATATCCTCTACCTGCATTTCCGCACGGTGAAGCCGCACGACAGCCGGGACGTTGACGAAGGAATGACACTCGACCTCGACACCGATGGCCGCATCGTCGGCATCGAGATTCTCGACGCCGCTGAGCGCATCGGGGCCCGCGCGCTGTTGCTGATGACGAAGAAGGGCCGGAGCGGCATCCGCACGATGGCGTAGGAGCTCGCGCCCGCTCTATATCTTCCGGATATGCCCCACGACGCGGCCGATGAGCTGGACGCCCGTCGCCTTCAAGTCCTCGTACTTGTTGTTGCTGGCTTTGAGGCGCACGTGGCCTTCCTCGATGAGCAGGTGGCGCGCGCAGAACTCATCGCCCATGCGCACGATGAAGATGGCGCCCTGCTTCACGGAGGCGTCCGGGTCCACGATGAGGAAATCGCCGTCATGAATGCCGTCGCCCTCGAGGGAGTCGCCGGAGACGGTGAGGGAGAAACACTTGGGGTAGTCGAGCCGGAAGAAGTCGGGCACGGTGATCGTTCCGAGGTCTTGCTCATAGGCCTCCCGCGGCGTCCCGGCGGCGACATACCCGTTGATGGGGATCTCCCCCGCGAACTGGGGCGTGCGGAAGTTGGTGCCTCTGATGAGGCTATCGACGGACACTTTGTAGATGGTGGCCAGGCGGTTGAGGGCGTCGATGCCGGGCTCGACGACACCGCGCTCGTAGCGGGAGATGGACATGTTCGCCAGGTTCGTCTTGTCTCCCGCCTCCTGCTGGGTGAGCTTTCGCGCAAGGCGCGCCTCGCGCAGGCGCTCGCCGAGGTGGGGCCCTTTGCCCCGGTGCGGCAGCCGTTTCTTCGTTCCCATCGGTCGTCTCCTCTGCTAGCCAATAGAGGCTAACGTGTGCTGGACAGTTTGGCAGATTCTACGCCAAATGCCGCTTGACGGCAACTAGGCATTCCGGGCTACCATATGCATATCAGGCTAGCCTAGCCTTCCATACCTGAAGCCTGACCGAAAGGGAGCGCATGGAGCCCTATGCCTACATCGATTGCTCGGTGCGAAGCTCGTGCTGCAAGAACGCCATCCTCATCGCGCGCCACGTCTCGGGGACGGAGGTGACCTGCGTCTCCTGCTCCGGCCCGGTGGAGCGCGCCACGGGCCGGAGCCTCCGCTACCGCGGGCCTCTGGGCTGGGATGAAGCCAAGGTCCGCGCAGGCGTCCGGGAGAACGCCGCCAGGAAGTTCCGGAGCGACGAACGGTTCCTGCGCTACCTCCAGGGCAAGGAGACGGCCTAGCCATGGCATCCCCCCGAGGAGAGGACGAGGCCTGGAGGGCGCTCGATATCCTGCTGGCGAACTATCTGCTCGTGGAGAGGTGGGAAGCCAGCGCCACGTTTCTTGTGGAGTGCGCCCGGGACCCAACGATAGACCCGAGCCTGGCATCCAGGCTTGCCGCCTTGCTGGCTGAGGCGAGAGCCATCAAGAGGGCCATTCGCGAGGAACTCGGCCCGGACGGCATTCCAGACATGTGCAGACGGACCGAAGGGCATGCCTGCTCTTCCTCGCCACAGAGCCCCCTGGCCCTCTTTCAAACCAAACGGTACCGCTTCGAAGGCAAGGCATCGCGCAACTGACAAAAAGCAAGCCTTCTATTCGCAGGAGTGAGGAGAGCAAAGAGACCATGACGACGATTGATGCGATCTGGGCCTGGCGCGCGGCGAAGGAGCGCGAGTCCCGGGCGGAGGCGGCCTATAACGCGGCCTTCGAATCGGCGGTGGATGCCTTTCGCCGGGAGCACCACGCCCTGTTCGATGAGCTGCTGCGCGCGCGGGACGCAGTGGCGGAGGCGGAGAGAAGGTTATCCGCTGAAAACGCTCCGCTGCAACAGGCGGAGTCCCCCGGAAGGGACGGAACGCACTGAACGAAGCAGAAGACCAGGGAGAGAGGAAATCCACAGAGGGCACAGAGACCACCGAATTAGATAGTCGCGACAAGATTTCGAATGCAGGGGCGAACCGGAGCTGGTCGCCCTGAATGGCAAAGGAGCGAGATGCCGTACACAGTGATCGTCAAAGAGAATCACATGGGCCAGCGAAAATTGAATACGTGGGTGCGCGTCTCGGCGGTGAACGCCCAGGACGAAGCGCCCTTCCGCCTGCAGGAGGTCGATGAGGTGGTGGCCGATAGCAAGACGCTCTACGAGCAGACGGTGGAGCGCGTCGATATCGGCGCAGTCATCAGGGCTGTGAACGACCTGGCGTAGGAGAGACCTCTCCCTCACTCCCTCTCCCACATGAGAGGGACGTTTTGTATTCCACCGCGAAGGCCATTGCCTACAGGGACGATACGCCCCTTCCTTTTAGGGAAGGGGATGGGGGTTAGGTCGTTCCGGCGGTCAAGGTCTTCGAGAGGGCGACAGCAAAGGCAAGGAGCTGCCATGAGCGGAACGGCGATGCGATGGGCCTGGGAGCAGCACGTGGGGAACGGCGTGGCGAAGGCGGTGCTGCTGGCGCTGGCCGACCGCGCCGATGCGCGCGGCGTCTGCTGGCCTGGGGTCGAAGAGATGGCGGAGCGCCTGGAGCTGGACCGCCGCACCGTGCAGCGCTGCCTCAAGCGTTTGGTGATGAGCGGCGTCATCCAGTGCGATAAGCGGAGCCGCTCCGATGGCTCTCAAAGCTCCAACCTTTACCTCTTGCCCATCCATGACGCCGAGGGGGAGGGCGGCAGAGAGACGCCCCAGGGCGGCAGCGCGCCAGGGGGGAGCGGCGATGGGCCGGGAGGGGATGCGGCAGAGAGTCGCGCTGGGGCGGCAGAGAGTCACCCAGGGGCGGCGGAGTGTCACCCCAATAGTAATGAACCATTCAGGGAACCTTCCAAAGAACCATCTATTGTGAACCTCAAAGGTGCGCGGGTGACGTCACAAGAGCTGTGGGAAGGGATACGGGCACGGCTCAGACCGGAAGTGAGCAGGCATGCCTTTGAGATGTACTTTGGGGAGTGCAGGGCGAAGTCCATCGCCGACGAGCGCCGCGGCGAGCAGATCGCGACCCTGGTGGTGGAGTGCCGCAGCGCCTATCACGCCGAGCACATCGAGCGGCAGTACCTGATGCTGGTGCGCAAGTTCGCCCACGCGGAGATCGGCCGCGTCATCGGCGTGACGTTCGTTGGGAGGGAGGAGAGGACGGGAGAGGGGTGAGGGATCTAGCCACGGAGGACACAGATTCTGGAGAGAAAATTTACCACTGAAAACGCCGAGCATACTGAATGGAGAGGAGCTTCCACTGGGGGCCAGAGATTGAACCGCTCCGGTGAGGACACCCGGAGTCCTTAGGAAAGGACAGATTGCGCAGATTCCACAGATGTCCGGAGAAAGAATTGTCCACCGGGGCACCGAGCGTATGGAGGCTTGAGAGATTGAACCATAGATTTTCGGAGAGAGAATTGTTGTGCAGGGGCGTGACAATTCTTAGCGGCACGCCCTTGTCGGAACTAGCGATTCATGTGCTTTTCCCTCTCAGCCTCTCCGCCAGTCTGTAGCTGCGGCCTCGCGTGCGGCCTTCCGCGATGAGGAGGCCGGATTTCACAAGTCCCGCGAGATCGCGCGACGAGGTGAGAGGCGATGCACCGGTGATTTCCTTGTACTCGGAAGGCTTTAGCCGGCCGCTCTGCAGCGCGTAGATAAGCCCGTCGATCTGCCGGGAGTTCAACCCGGCATGCTCCTTCGCCACCCGCTCCTGCATCTCGCCCATCCGGCGGTGCCAGTCGGTCAAGGAGGCAACGACGTGCTGGACGTGCTTCGATAGTTCGGAAGCGAAGAAGTTCAGGAAGGGCGTGGCGTCATACCTCAGAGTGAAGGTTTTCCCCGCTGAGCGTGCGATCGCCGCATAGTAGCCTGGGCGCTGTTCGAAGAAGTGGTACTCGAGGGACAGGAGCCTGTTGAAGCCATAGCCGGAGCGTTGCAGCACCAGCGCAGCGAGACCCCGAGCCGTCCGTCCATTGCCGTCCCAGAAGGGGTGGATGGCGACAAGGTGCAGGTGGGCGATGGCGGCGCGAAGGACAGGATGCGTCGTGTCCGACTCATCCCGCAGCCAGAGGGCGAAGGAGCGCATCAAGGGAGGGACGTCGCCTTGGTCCGGGGGAGTGAAGCCGCCAACGGTGTTCTGTCCTTTCCTATATGCTCCTGGGGTCAGGATCTCGGAGGCGCCGCGAAGGAAATGGCGGTTGAGCTCGCGCACGACAAGCTCATCGATGGGGATATCGCGCTGATCGCTGAGATAGTCGATCCACTCGTAGGTCTCCAGCGCGTTGACGTTGGCCGTCTCATCCTCGCTCAGCTTGGCTGGCTGCGCGCGTTGGGCAAGCCCTGCAACCGCCTCCACGCCGAGGGACGCGCCTTCGATCCGCGTCGTCCCCACGGCGCGCCGGACGGCGGCGGCACGACGCGCCCAGGTTGCATACTTGGGCGTGATGAGCATCCCCTCGACAAGCCAGCGGCTGCGATCGAGCGCTTCGAGGCTCTCTTTGATGAGCGGCGTGGTTCTGAAGTGCGGGGTGAAGATTTTATCATTCATAGCAGGAATGATATTATATATTATATCATCTATGATGTAAATAGTATGTCGAGAGCAGAGGACTCTGCTGAAAAGAAGGAGGCCGGGCGGGGCTTAGCCCGGCCCCTACGGTTATCGAGCCGCGGCCTCTGCGGGCGTCGCGGCCGGGGGCTGGAAGTCCGCCGCAGGCGTCTCCTTGACCGGGCGCATGGGCGCGAACTTGTGGACACGGTCGTTCAGCGCGTCGGCGACGTAGATGTTGCCCTGGGCGTCCACGGCCACCCCTGACGGGCGGCGCAGTTTGCCCCGCGCGCTCCCCATGCCGCCGAGGACCATCACCACCTCGCCCCCATCGTTGAAGACCTGGATGCGGTGGTTCCCCGTATCGGCCACGTAGAGGTAGCCGTTGCCATCGATGGCCACGCCGCGCGGGTTCGTGAGCTGGCCGACGCCGCTGCCCGGGCCGCCATAGGACGCGATGAAGGCGCCATTCGCGGTGAACTTCTGCACACGGGCCTTGTCCACATCGACGATGTAGAGATGGTCGTTCCCATCGATGGCGATGGCGGCGGGCCTGCTGAACTGACCCTGGCCTGTGCCATAGGATCCCCACTCGGCGAGGAACGCGCCATCGCCGGTGTACTTCCGGATGCGTCCCCGTCCCGTATCGGCGACATAGACGTTGCCTGCCGAATCGAGGGCGATGCCGAGGGGGTAGACGATGCGGTCCCTGGCGGGGCCGGTGTTCCCCCAGGAGGCCAGAAGCTCGCCCTTGGCTGAAATCTTGTCGATGCGGTTGTTGCCTGTGTTCGCGAGATAGATCGTGCCGTCGCCGTCGGCGGCGATGGCGGCAGGGTTGTTCACCTGGCCGGCGCGGCCGCCCATGACGCCCCACCGGATGGCATGTCTCCCCTGGGGCGTGAAGACCTGAAGCTGGCAGTAGCCCGTATCGGCCACGTAGATATTGCCCGTCTTGCGGCTGGCGAAGATGCCCATGGGATTGGCGAGCTGGCCGTTGGCGGCGCCGGTCGTGCCCCAGATGGTCAGGAACTTTCCTGTGCCGTCGAACTTCTGGATGCGGTTGTTCTTGTAATCTGCGACGTAGACATTGCCGTCGGCGTCCGCCGCGATGCCGATAGGCTGTTTGAATTCGGAGGCGCGGTCGCCCTGCTTGCCCCATGCGGCGATGAGCTTGCCATCGGGGCCGAACTTATCGATGCGATAGTTGTGGGTGTTGCCAATGAGGATATTCCCCTGGGCGTCCACAGCCACGCCGCCGGGGTTCATCAGCATGCCGGGGCCGAAGCCGTAGTCGGCGATCTTCACGATGAAGTTGCCGGCGTGGTCGTACTTTTTCACCTGGCTGCGGTTGATATCGCTGACGTAGATGTTGCCATCGCGGTCAGTGGCGACGGCGATGGGGTAGCCCATCTGCTCTTGTCGAAAGCCCTGGCCGCCGAACTTGCCGATGTATTTCCCCGTGTTGGTGAAGCGCTGGACCTGGTGGTTCGCCGAATCGGCGACCAGCACGTTGCCGTCTCGGTCGATGCCGACGCCCAGGGGCGCGTTGAGGGCGCCGCCTTCCTTGGAGCCGCTCCACGCCGTGACGAAGGCGCCCTCGCCGGTGAACTTCTGGATGCGGTTGTTCCCCGTATCCGCGACGTAGACGAAGCCCGCGCGGTCCACGGCGATGCCTCGGTTGCCCTCGAACTGTCCCTCTCCCGTGCCGCGCATGCCCCAGCGCGCAACGAAGGTCCCATCGAGCTTGAGCTTCTGGATGCCCGATGCGCCGAGGTCGCTGACGTAGATATGGCCGTCGCGGCTGGCGGCTAGGCCGTAGGGATAGCGGAACTGGCCGTTGGCGACATCGCCCCAGGTGGTCATGGGCGGCGCGGTGAAGGTGAGGGGAGCGGGCTTTGGCGCGGCTGAGGCTGCTGGCGCGACGATCGAACCGATGCTCAGAGCGACGACGGTTAGCGCCGCCGCCACCGCTTTCGCGAGGCGACGTCCCACGGCAATCCGCATGTTCTTCCCCCGCCGGCGGCCTTAGTTCGGCGTCCGCGAGACTTCCCCGATAGCATCGGGGCTTCCCTGCTCGCGGCGTGCCTGGAGAGAGGGGCAGCCGGCCCAAGTTAGCGGCATTCTAGTCAGTTACCTAGGGAGATGCAATGGGGGGAAGTAACTACTGAAGACACAGACGGATTGTCCGGACAAATGCAGGCGTAGGGGCGTGACAAGTCCGTCCTTTCTGAAAGACTCCGTGTGTTGCACCGGAGAGCGGCACGCCCTCACGAATACTCAAAACAGCGATGCTGCTTCGCGAGCGCCGTTTGGCGGACGAGGGTGAGGGTGTGTCGCGGCGGACCTTGCCACACCCCTACGATGGATAAACGGTGCAATTCAGACGTAAGGGTGTGACAAGCCTTCCGAGGCACGGCACGCTCTCTTAATTGTTGTTGTCTTTCCCACCACTGGAGGGGATCAGCCCGCCTTCACCAGGTAGACCGGCGTGTTGGCGTGGCGCACGATGCGGTCGGCGACGGAGCCAAGGACGGCGCGCTTGAAGCCCGTGCGCCCCCGGCTCGTCATGACGATGAGGGCGCCATCGGCCGCGGCGTCGATGATCGCCCCGGCGGCGTCGCCCAGCTTGATCTCCCAGCGCAGCTTTTCGATACCCTGCTTCCGCAGGCGCGCGCCCACCTTCGCCAGGTAGTCCTTGGCCTCAGCCTGCATATCGGCGATGACCTGGGCGTAGGCGGCGGGCGCGGAGATTTCGCTCATGGCGGGGTAGCTCGCAAGGGTCGGCGTGGCGCGGACGAGGACGATTTCCAGGCCAAGGCCTTGGGCCAGGGCCATCGCATGGGGAAGGGCCTGTTCCGCCAGGGCTGAGCCATCCAGGGGGACGACGATGCTGCGAAGGGCGGAGCCTCCCTTGGCCTTCGTTGCCTTGGGCCGCACAAGGAGGATGGGGTTCGGCGCGAAGTGGAGGACCTTTTCGGCGACGCTGCCGATGAGCCACCGGGTGACGCCCGAACGGCCGTGGGTGGACATCACGATAAGGGCATCGGGATACTCCTCCGCGGTGTCGATGATTTCGACGGCGGGGACGCCCGACTTCACCTTGGTGGTGACGGAACCTGCGCCGGTGGAGCCGGCAGCTTGCTTCAGGTACGCCATCGCCCGGGCGCGGGCCTCGGCGGGCAGGAGGGGCTTCGTTTCGCCCTTTGCGTAGCGCTTCAGCTCGGCGGAGGTCGGCTCGATGACGCGGAGGAGCTCCATGTGGAGCTTGAGCCCTTGGGCCACCTGGGTGGCGTAGGGCAGAGCGGCTTCGGCGAGGGGCGAGCCGTCCAGGGGGACGATGACTTGCTTGAGCATGGTGGCCTCCGTAGCGTGCTGGCCATAGTCTACACCGCCGTCAATGGGCGCGGGCAAAAAAATAGCCCCGCAGCCGGTGCGAGGCTATCTCTCTATTCAATTGTCAGGCGAGGCTGGGGTTACCAGCGCTTGCCGAAGGACTTGCCGCCGCCGCCGCTACCGCCGCCGCCGCGCTCTTCGCGCGGGCGAGCTTCGTTCACGGTGAGGGCACGGCCCTTCATGTCTTTGCCGTTGAGGGCTTTGATAGCCGCCTCGGCCTCAGCTGAAGCGGACATCTCGACGAAGCCGAACCCGCGAGAACGGCCAGTATAGCGATCGGTCGCGATCTGGGCAGATTCGACCTTGCCATGCTGGCTGAAGGCGGCGTTAAGCTCGGTGTCGGTGTACTCGTAGGGCAGATTTCCAACGTAGATCTTCATATGGCGCTCCTTTCACAAAGCGATGGTCCGAGAGACTCAGGAGGCAAGCGCCAGATGCGTCGTCAACTGCCGGCTACGAAATCGCAGAGGGTTTGCAGACCGAATCCTGGATACATGAACAGTATAGCACGTATGGCCCCATGGGGTTGGCGGAGGCTAGCGTGCTTTGTGTAAAGGGAGATTCGGCGACGAAATCCTAAGCGATGCTTTGCTGTACTGGCCCGGCGAGCCGGTCGTGAAGGTCCCGCCTGGGCTGCTGATCGAGATCGTTGTGGGCGAGCCCCACACGCCGCTGTGGACATACCAGACAACGGCGTCACGCACCACTTGAGAGAGCGTGCGGCCTGTGCGATCGGCAACCGATTCGACCGCGGCGATATCCTCCACCGGAAGGCGGACAGATAAGACGCCGGTGTCCTTTTTCTCTGGCGCCGAAGCAAGCTTCGTGACGTTTGCACCCAGTGCGTATTCGGACTCTTCCCGATGTTTTCCCATGGCTACTGGCCTCCTGCGTATCTCTCAATGTGGTGTTTGTTGGCCTCGAAGGCTGTCACTGGCCGCCATATGCCCC